>Ga0351967_1040_pt1 | contig 31929 bp, 24 predicted proteins | sample TotcelT113001K15_FD_205803 | JGI IMG/M metagenome (GOLD analysis project Ga0351967, IMG submission 205803) | Enriched cells from coal bed in the Powder River Basin, Montana, United States - Total cells T11 rep3 HSBNCT.T11.300.1.K15 ... | reverse complement strand
CAAAAAACCCGCCAAAAAATAAAGAACAAAAACTGCAAGCCCTGTTCCAAAGCCTATCCACACCCACATTTTGGCCTTGCCGGCGTGGTGGATGGCCGCCTCAATTTCGTTGGATGCAATTTTGGACCGGGCTGTTGCAGCATGGATGATTGCCGGGATGCCAAATGGAATGCAGCAGAAAAGTGTTACCAGGATGGCCGGCACAAGATAGGTGCGTATTGTCACGGGCTGCCGGGAAAAATCGGGGGCAGGAAAGTTTTCCGGGTTGTAAACCGTCTGGGGCAAGGGGACGGGCTCCCGGCCTTCGGGTTGAACCGGGGACAAGGGATAATCTCCCAAAAGTGCGCCGCAGTTGCTGCACACAGGGTTTGTCCCCTCATTTTTCGAGCCGCATCTTTTGCAGTACACAACCGCCTCCCGGATAGGATTCTGGTTCAGGGTTTTCCGCAGAACCGTTTTAATGAACAACATTTCCCGATTTTGAATGCCAATGAATCTCACTTTGAAAGACATGAGTCAAGCCGGAAGGCAAGGCATGCCGTGCGCTTTTCCTGCGGGCTCCTTGTGCCTTGCCTGCTTGACTTTGGCATTCATCTGTTCCATGACTTATCCGTCATTTTTTTGCATTGTGTGCCCTGTCACCGCAACCAAAAAATTCCGGGAGGCTTTTATGTTCAAGACCAAAATCACCGATCTGCTGGGCATTGAATATCCCCTCATCGGCGGAGCCATGATGTGGATTTCCACAGCCGAGTATGTTTCCGCCATGTCCGAGGCGGGGGGGCTGGGAATTGTGGCGTCTGCCACATATCCGTCCAAAGATGCTTTCAACAATGCCATAACCCGCATGAAGCAGCTCACAAAGAAGCCCTTTGCCGTGAATATCAACCTGTTTCCAGCCATGCGCCAGATAGACAACAACGAGTACCTGGATGTCATCGGCGACCACGGTGTCAAAATTGTGGAGACCAGCGGACACCATGCGCCCGAAGAGCTTACCAGCCGCTTCAAGAAAATGGGCCTCACCTGGATTCACAAGTGCGTGGGCGTGCGCTACGCCCTGAAGGTGCAGGACATGGGCGCGGATGCGGTAACGGTGGTGGGCTATGAAAACGGCGGGGCCACCGGAAAGCTCGACATCGGCACCCTTGTTCTTGTCCCCACGGTGGTGGATGCGGTAAGGGTTCCGGTCATCGGCGGAGGCGGAGTTTCGGACGGGCGAGGTGTTGCTGCGGTGCTTTCCCTTGGGGCCCAGGGCGTTATCATGGGCACCCGCCTGCTTGTCACAAAGGAAGCCCCCATTCACGACAATGTCAAGCAGGAGCTTGTCAAGGCTACCGAGCTGGACACCATGCTCATCATGCGCTCGCTCAATGCAACCCACCGGGTGCTGGCAAACGAGGCAGCCAAAAAATGCGCCGAGCTTGAAGCCTGTTCAGCGGAATTCATGGAGATTTACGAGGTCATCAAGGGCGATAATGCCAAGAAAATGTTTGACGGCGGCAATGTGAATGCAGGCATCCTTGCCTGCGGCCAGGGCATCGGCCTTGCCCACGACATCCCAACCATCAAAGAGCTTTTCGACCGCATCATGCAAGAGGCAAAGGCTTCGGTCAACGGCGTGCATGGAATGATCCGCAAATAAAAGTGCAGCTTCAAAAATCAGGGGAAAAGCAATGAGCGAGCGGTTTTTGGTGGAAAAAAAAGATGGAGTCGCCAGCGTGATATTGAACCGTCCAGACAGGCGCAACATAATGGACGGAACCTTTTTTAACGATCTGCTTGCCATATTCCCGGCCCTGGACAAGGACCCGGAAGTCCGCTGCATCGTGGTTTCAGGCGCAGGCAAGAGCTTCACCGCCGGGCTTGACCTCACCTGGGCGGGAGCGCTTCTGACCGGTGGGGTCGGCGCGGATGCCCGCGAGGCCATGCGCCGGGCGGTGAAGGACCTTCAGGAGAGCATGAGTGTCATCGAGCGCTGCAAAAAACCGGTCATTGCAGCGGTTCACAGCCATTGCATAGGCGGCGGCATGGACATGATCTGCGCCTGCGACATACGCCTTGCAAGCGCGGATGCGGTTTTTAGTGTGCGGGAAACGCGCCTTGCCATAATTGCGGATCTGGGCACCCTGCAGCGGCTGCCCCACATAGTGGGCCAGGGCTGGACAAGGGAGCTTGCCCTCACCGGCCGGGATTTTACTGCGGATGAGGCCCTCAAGATGGGCCTTGTGACAAGGGTTCTGCCCGACAAGGCTGCCCTGGATGATGAGGCGGCCAAACTGGCGGCCCAGATAGCGGCCCTGGCTCCCCTCACCGTGCAGGGGGTAAAGGATGTGCTCAATTTCAGCAGGGATAACGGGATTTATTCCGGGCTGGACTATGTTGCCCAGAAAAACGCTGCCCAGCTTCCTTCCGAAGACCTCATGGAGGCTGTCACAGCATTCATGGAAAGACGGCCACCTGCCTTCAAGGGAAAATGAATCAGGCGCTCCGGGGAAATGCTGCCTCTGGTCAGGCGGGTTTTCCCGGAGCCTTCTGCTGGGGCGGTTTTGCATCCGCCTGGCGCAGATACACCGGAAAAAGGCTTTGGGCCGTATCGGCAAGCCCCTTGTTCAGGGCGTCATAGGCCAGGGCCCCGGCGGCCCCGGCTTTTATAAGGCAGCAGGAAGGCGGGGCAAAAAGGGCTTTGTTGCCCAGCCTTTCCAAAAGAAAATTCCGGTATCTTGATGCGCCTTCCCCCACAAAAACCGCTGGCCCGACAACCTGTTCCAGCCATTGCTCCGGGGTCAAGGCCATTTCGCGTGTAAGGGCAAGGGGGAACCCGCTTTCCAGGTTATAACAGGCTGCAAAAACCTGGCCTCTTTTTGCATCCAGCGCGGCCCAGACGCTGCGCCCGCAAAAGGGCGCATTTGCCGCCAAAGCTGCAAGCGGTGAGATGCCCACCAGCGGTTTTTGCGCTGCCAGGGCAAGGCCTTTGGCTGTGGCGATTCCTATGCGAAGCCCGGTGAAGGAGCCCGGCCCGCGGGTGACGGCAATTGCCTCCATGTCCGCAAGGGCCATGCTGCAAAGGTCAAAGGCCTGTTTTACTGCGGGCAGCAGTTTTGAAGCATGGGTGCGGCCCATGCCGCCGCTTATCTCGGACAGCACCTTTTCCCGCGTCACCACCCCAACGCTGAAGGTGCCGGAGCAGGTATCCAGAACAAGAACAGGCATTGTGCTATTTTCCCGCAAAAAATTCCGGCTCACGGCGTGGCTGCTGCACGCCCGGCATCCTGAAGATGAATTAACATTGACTGCAACTCTGTCGCAACGCCCATACACTTTAGCACCTGATGGTTTTTTTACAAGACAGCCCCTTTCTGTTAAAAGCCTTTTTGCACAGAGGCGTTTTACGCCTTTTAAGGAAAGAGGCCTAACTCATGGTTGACAAGCGAAAAACAAGGCCCCATTTTGCCCGCCGCTTTTCAAAGCCCGGCCGTGGTGGACAAAACCAAGGGGTCAAACCCGCCCCAAAAATAAAGGTCGAGGCTGACCCCAGGCTTGCCAGGGTGTTTGATAAAATCGGCGTGCCGAAACAGGGGGAGTTTACACCCGACCCTTTCCAGGTGGAGGCGGTTGAGGCCGTGGCCTTGTGCGATTGCCTTGTAACCGCCCCCACAGGTTCGGGTAAGACCTGGATTGCAGTCGAGGCCATGAAACGGGTTTTGCAGAAGGGCGGCAGGGCCTGGTACGCCTCGCCTTTAAAGGCCTTGAGCAACGCAAAGCACCTTGAATTTTGCAAAATTTTCGGCCCGGAAAATGTGGGCATAGTGACCGGCGACCGCAAGGAAAATTCAGACGCCGCCGTAGTTGTGGGAACCACGGAGATTTTGAGAAACCGTCTTTACGACTGTATGTATGAAGGCGTTGATCTGAATGCCGACCTTGTGGTGCTTGATGAGGCCCATTACCTTGCAGACGAGCAGCGGGGAGTGGTGTGGGAGGAGACAATCATCTACCTGCCGGTCCGGGTTCCTCTGCTTCTTCTGTCGGCCACAATCGGCAACGCAAGAGATGTAGCTGCCTGGATGCAAAGCATAAGGGGCCGCGCCTGCAAGGTGGTGGCGGAATACAAACGCCCAGTCCCTCTTGTGCCGCTTTTTCTGGACCCGGGCGGCAGGCTTTCGCCTCTGGTGACGCTGAAATCCGGCAAGGTGGTCAGCGGCCCGGACAAAAGCCTTGTGTCCTTCATCAAAAAGCAGAAGTCAAAATACCGGGGGGCATCAGGCCGTCCGCCCAATGTGGGGCAGATATTGACGGTGTTGAAGAAATTCGACCTTCTGCCGGCCCTGTTTTTTTTAAAAAGCCGCAGGGACTGCGACATTGCTGTTGAGCTCTGTCCAAGGGTGCTGCTTGAAGACCCTGCCCGCCAGGAAAAGGTGCAAAAGGTTCTGGATGACCTCACCGCGCCCTTCCCTTATCTTTCCGGCCACCGCCAGAGGCGGGCCATTTGCCAGAGCGCGGTTGCGGCTCATCATTCCGGGCATCTGCCTGCATGGAAGCTCACCGTGGAAATTTTGATGAGCCGGGGGCTTCTGGATGCCGTGTTTGCAACATCCACCGTGGCGGCGGGCGTCAACTTTCCTGCCCGCACAGTGGTGCTTGTCAATTCGGACCAATACAACGGCTTGGATTTTGCGCCCCTTTCGTCCACACAGTTTCACCAGATGACAGGTCGTGCTGGCCGCAGGGGAATGGACTCCATAGGTTTTGCCCTGGCCGTGCCAGGCCCTTTCATGGATTTGAAGCACCTGGCAAAGCTTTTTGATGCGCCGCCGGATTCGCTCCAATCCCAGATCCGCATTGATTTTTCCCTTGTGCTGAACCTTCTGCTCTCCCACGAACCTGCGGCCGTGAAGCCGCTCCTGGAAAAATCCTTTGCATCATTTTTGCCGAAAAAGGCCCGTAAAAAAGGAGAAGGTTCTCCGGGTGCAGAATCCTTGTGGCCGGAGTTTTCAAGGCACATGGATTTTCTTTGCGCCCTCAATTTTGTAAACGACAGCGGCAGGCTGACCGATGACGGTGTGTGGGCCGCAGCCCTGCGCCTTGATCAGCCCCTTCTCATAGCCCAGGGCCTGCGGGAGGGCGTTTTGCCATTTGATGATCCGGCCATGCTTGCGGCTTTGGTTGCTGTTTTTGTGCAGGACAAGGAAAGGGATTTGGAAATAAGTGAAAGCAGCGTGCCCAAAAAGCTTTTCCGCGCTTACAAAAAAATGGTGGACACCCTGCGCCCCCTGGCCAACACCATGAATGACGCCCGGTTTTTTGTGCGGCCCGTGGCAATATGGCCCGCTGCCACCGTTTATGCCTGGGCCATGCAGAAAAGCTGGCAGGATGCCCTTTTTGTGGCAGGTATTGCCGAAGGGGACCTGGCCATGCTCATTGTGCGCACCGCCGACAACCTGCGCCAGCTTCGTAACCTTGAGCCCTGGTTTCCGGAGGTGGCCCGTTGCGCTGGCCGGGCTGTGGATGCCCTCATCCGGGGGCCCCTGCTGGCGGGGGATGCCATTCTGGAAGCAGGCCTTGGGGAGTAGGGCGGCTGCAACTTCAAATTGCCCCGTTGATTTTCTCTTTGCACGGTGTTTTACTACCGGCAGATGAGTAAAACGAGTTTATTTCCGGAATGGCCCGATACCGCTCCAATAACAGTCGGCATTGGCGCATTTTACACCCTGCACCCTGTGGAGCCATCAAAAAATGATTGTGGTGAAAAACATTGTCGCTTCCCCCAACAGGCTCTACAATGACGGCCAATCCTCTCTGGAAGTGTCCTGCACGGTTTTTTCGGGCAATGATTTTGCCTCCATTGGCAGGGTATGGCTGGACCTCACCCACACGGCCATGAACCAGGAAAAGCCTCTGACCCCAAGCAGGGAAAACCTGCTTTCCCCATCTGCGGAAGGCGATTATTCGGTGAAAATCCCCATTCCCAGGCTGCTGGATGCCGGGGAGTACTCCCTTCCGGTCGGGGCCGCGGATTCAACAGATGAAAAGGGCTTTGGCCGGGCCACCTTTTCCGTTATTCATCGCAGGTCAGCCAATGTTCCCGCCATAGGCTCCGAAGCCTTCAACCGGCAGATGGAAGAGTTTGCAGGCTTGCCGTTTCGCGCCGGAAACACAATAACCGTGCTGGAAGATGGCAGGGCGGCCCTTGATCAGCGCATAAAAATGATTGAAAATGCCAGACGCCAGATTGTGCTTCAAACCTTTGTTCTGGACCGCTCCCTTGCCCAGGGCTATTTTCTGGATGCAATTCTTGCAAGGGTGGATGCAGGGGTTCATGTTTTTCTGCTGCTCAATGCAGACACCATGATCCCCTCGTCCCCCCTTGGAGCTCTGAAGATTAGAATAAGCCAGCTCTTTTCGGATATAAACCTTGGCTACGACAGGTTTGCAAAGGAAATGGAGCGAAAAAGCTCGGTCTGGTCGTTTCTTCTTCCCAAGGCCAAAAAGGGCGGGCTTCATCTTGCCATGTTCAACGGCAACCCCCTTGCGGAAAAGGACAAGGAGCAGCGCAAAGACATCCGTACAAGGGATCACTGGCTGGACAGGATGTGGCGCGGCGAGGAGGTTGACAGACAGCCAAAGGCCATTGAGGAATGGCTCTCAAGCTTTGCCGGGCCTTCCGGGCTTCCGGCCCTGCCTCTTCTGGATTACGCAATTCACGAAAAGCTTCTTGTGGTGGACGGCCTTACCGGCATGGTCGGCGGCCGCAACCTTGAGGATCGCTACTTCACCCATTGGCTGGATACTGACTGGCAGATTGAGGGGCCGATTGTCAGGGACATGGAAAAAACCTTTGCCGAGGTTTTTGACGAGGTTGCGGCTCCTGGCGTGCTCCGGCCCGAGATTCTCCACGGCACCCGGCCCCAGGCCCTTGCAGGGGGCAGCCTCAATGCCCTTTTTGCCTGCTCCCGGCCCTGGAACAAGCGCTACGGCGCGCTTTTGTGCATGGCCCACGCTGTGGAGGCATGCACAAAGAGTTTTTACGCCTACTCCCAGTTTCTTGTGCTGCCCGACAGCCTTTTGAGGGATGTGATTATTGATGCAGCCATCCGGGGGGTGGATGTGCGCCTGTGCGTGAACTCCCTGGAAACCGCCCGCGAGGTTTACCTGGGTTTGAGCTTTGTGCTCACCTTGAATTATGTGGAGGACCTTCTGCGGGCAGGGGTGCGGATTTTCATGGTGCGGGGCGACATCGGGGAGGAGCCGCCGCCACAGCCCTATCTGCATAAAAAGGAGTTTTTGTTCGATTCCGCGCTTTGCGCCTGCGGGTCTTTCAACCTTTCCATGCGCTCAAGCTACATGGAATCGGAAAACCTTGTTTTTGTGGATGACGAGAATTTCTGCACCCAGCGCCGGAAAGCCTTTCTCAAGTTTCTGGAAGAGCGAACAGACGAGATGGACCAAGTCCGCTTTGAGGAGGAAAAAGAGCGCTTTAAAACCCGCATGGAAATGACCCGCAGGCTGGATCTGCTTTACTGAAGCCAAACGCCTTTTCAGCCATCGGCCAATCAGACCTATCATCCCGGCCCATTGCTGCAATCGAAGTCCCTGCCGCTGTTCTGCTTTGAATTCACGCCTTGCGGCCGCCCGTCTCGATAAGGATACAAATTTTATTCTGGATTCCCGCATACGCGGGAATGACGGGTCTGGGGGGTGGCCTGGAGCAAACCGTTTTAGTGAACCTTGCGCTTTGCATAAAAACCAACCAACCGCCTCACCGACTCACAGGGCGGTTCCAGGGAAAGGAGGGCAAAGCGCAACGCAGCCATCCTTTTCCTGGGGCCGCCCTTATCTACACATTCTCACAAGCACCTCCCTGGCCAGGGCATCAGGAGCGCCGTCCGTTGCAAGGCGGATAAGGTGCTTTTCAGGTATTTCATCGGGCGGTTCAAAACGGGCCTTCTGTTTCAGATAAATCTCCCAGCGGCCGTCAGAGACCGCGCCTTTCTGCCTTTGCCTCCTGTCAAGTCTTCTGCGGGCTTCTTCTGTTGGAATGGTGCATAACACGGCCCAGAAGTCCGCCCCCTTTTCCCTTGCCAGGGCCATCATTTTGCTTCGCTGGCCTGCCTGCTGAAAGGTGGCGTCCAATATGACGCTTTTCCCCTGGTCAAGGGCCCCGGATGCCAAGGCAAAAAGCCTGTCATAGGTTTTTTGGGTGAGATCCGGCGTGTAGATTCCCGCATCCGGCGCATCCGGGGATTTTGTGGCAGGCGAAATCCCTGCCAGGCGTTTTCTTTCCACATCCGACAGAAAGTGCTTAGCCATCGAGGCCTGGGCGATTTTTTCGGCAAGAGCGCTTTTTCCGGTTCCGGTGAGACCGCCCACAATCATCAAAAAAGGCCGGGTATGCCTTGCCGCGTATTCCACGGCCAGGTTGAAGTAATGGGAGGCCCGCAAAAGGGCCTCCCGCCTTTCGCGGGGCGTTGCATCCGCCTCATCCGCCCGCAGGCAGTATATTTTTCCGCGCACACAGGCCCGGTAACAGGCATAAAAGGGAAGCAGAAAAAAAAGGTCCTTGTCGGAACTGTATTTCACATAGGCTTCCACAAAAACGGCGGCAAGCTCCCTTTCGCCCGAATAGTCGAGGTCCATGGACAGAAAGGCTATTTCAGAAGCCACATCTCCGCAGCGGAAGCGGGCGGAAAACTCAATGCAGTCAAAGACCGCCAGCCTGTTGTTGTCATCCAGGCAGATGTTTTCAAGGTGCAGGTCCCCGTGCCCGTCCCTTATGCGCCCGTTTTTCACCCTCTGCCCGAAAAAGGCGGCGTTCTCTTTGACAAAGCAATGGGTGTAGGCCTTTATGAAGTCAAATTCCTCGCGGGTCAGGGCTGAGCCCACCCGCTTTTCCATTTCAGCAAAGTTTTCATCGCAGTTGTATTTTATGGTCTCTATGCTTCCGGCCCTGTCAACCTCGCTGCCTGTGGCCGCCTGTGCATGAAAATCGGCAAGCACTTTGGCAAGCTTTTCCAAAAGTCGGCCGGAAAGGCGGTTTTCGGCCAGCAGCCTGTCAAACATGCCCGATTCGGGCAGGCGCTTCATCACCACAGCGTATTCAACGGGCAGGCCGGCCTGCGTCAGCGAGAAGCCGCCATCAGCACCTTTATAAATGGCGGCCACCTCCTGATACACCCAGGGGGCAAGGCGGCGGTTCTTTTCCAGCTCCTCAAAACAGAAAAATCTGCGCTTCTCCAGGGTGGAAAAGTCCAGAAACCCGAAATTGACGGGCTTTTTTACCTTGTAAACCTTTTGGCCTGCCAGAAAAATCCATGAAATATGGGTCTGGATGAGCAAAACTTCCTTTGGCCTGTGGGGATAAAAGTGCGGGTCGCAAAGAGTTTCGACCAGGGGGTTCTCTGACATGGCAGAGTCCTTTTTACAGCCGGGCGGTCAAAGATGTCCGGCCTTGAGGATGGACGGAATTTGCGGCAAAACACATTTTTTTGCCAGGGCCAATAAAAAGGCTTGACTTATGCCTGCCGAATCTGCTTAACATGCATTCTCAAACTTGGAAAGGGTTTAACAAGCACCATGAGAAACGCAATCGTCAGCAGCCTTCTTCTTCTCCTCCTTATTATCGGCGTGGTCGTAGTACTTCCCGACCACAAAAGGGCTGGCTGACGGTAAATAAATAGCTGATAGAACACAAAAAACCGCCGCCAGCCAAAAGCTGGCGGCGGTTTTTTTGTTGGTATTTTTTTGAGTCGGGCAGGGTGTGAAAAAGGCTCGCAAGATTTGGCAAAAAAATGGAGATGTACAGAAAAACCATTAAAACGAAGCACTTAAAGATTGAGGGAAGGCTTGGCCATGCGAAGTGACAGCGTGAAGAAGGGGTTGGAAAGGGCGCCCCACAGGAGCCTGTTCAAGGCAATGGGCTACACGGATGAGGAAATTGCCAGGCCGCTTATCGGCATAGCCAATGCGGCAAACGGCATAATCCCAGGCCATGTCCATCTGGACATGATTGCCTCTGCCGTGGAAAAAGGCGTTTACCTGGGCGGCGGAACCCCCATTCCCTTCGGCGTAATCGGCGTGTGCGACGGCATTGCCATGAATCACGAAGGCATGAAGTATTCGCTGGGCAGCCGTGAAATAATTGCCGACTCCATTGAGATAATGGCCAAAGCCCACGCTTTTGACGGACTTGTTATGGTGACCAACTGCGACAAAATTGTGCCCGGAATGCTCATGGCCGCGGCCCGCCTGAACATCCCGACAGTAGTGGTTTCAGGCGGCCCCATGATGGCCGGCAGCCACCCGGGGGCCAAGGGCGGCGACAAGCTGGATCTGATTTCCGTTTTCGAAGCTGTGGGCCGGGTCAAGACAGGGGCCATGAGTCAGGAGGAGCTTGCCATTGTGGAGAACGAGGCCTGTCCCACCTGCGGGTCCTGCGCCGGCATGTTCACGGCCAACTCAATGAACTGCCTCACCGAGGCAATCGGCATGGGACTGCCCGGAAACGGAACCATACCTGCTGTCAAATCCGCCCGCCTTCGTCTTGCCAAGCTGGCAGGCATGAGGGCCGTGGCCTGTGTGCGGGAAAACCTGACGCCCGATAAAATCATGACCCCCCAGGCTTTTGCCAATGCCCTGGCTGTTGACATGGCCCTTGGCTGCTCCACCAACACGGTGCTGCATCTGCCTGCCATTGCAAGGGAAGCAGGGGTCGCCTTTTCCCTGGATATGGTCAATATCATTGCTGAAAAAATTCCCAATCTCTGCCGCTTGAGCCCGGCAGGAATGCACCGCATAGAGGACCTGGACAGGGCGGGTGGCGTCCCGGCCGTGTTGAAGAGCCTGGCGGATGCAGGGCTTATAAATGCAGACTGCATGACCGTTACCGGCAACACCCTTTCCAAAAACATAATGGCAGCAAAGGTTTGGGATGATTCTGTCATCCGCCCGGTTGAAAACCCTTACAGCAAAAAGGGCGGCCTGGCTGTGTTAAAGGGAAACCTTGCGCCGGACGGCTGCGTGGTCAAGCAGAGCGCGGTTGTGGAACAGATGTTGATACACAGCGGCCCTGCGCGGGTTTTCAACACCGAGGAGGATGCAACCCAAGCCATACTGGGCGGGCAAATAAAAAAGGGGGATGTGGTGGTCATCCGCTATGAAGGCCCAAAGGGCGGGCCCGGAATGCGGGAAATGCTTACTCCCACATCGGTCATTTGCGGCATGGGTCTGGATGCGGCTGTTGCCCTCATAACGGATGGTCGCTTTTCCGGGGGCACACGCGGCGCAGCCATAGGCCATGTGTCACCTGAAGCAATGGGTGGCGGCCCCATTGCCTTTGTGGAGGAAGGCGACCGCATTTCCATAAACATTCCGGAACGCACTATCACCCTTGATGTCAGCGAGGATGTTCTGGCCCAGCGAAAAAAGAAATGGACGCCCCCTGCACCGAAAATCTCCACTGGCTACATGGCCCGTTATGCCAGGGCGGTTTCCTCGGCAGACAAGGGCGCGGTTGTGGAATAGGGCTGATTAAACAGGGCGTTGATGCCTTTTTAGAACAAGCACCAAAACAGGAGGTGGAATCATCAAACTCACCGGCGCTCAAATATTGATGAAGATGCTCCAATCGGAAGGTGTGGACACTATCTTCGGCTATCCCGGAGGTGTGGTCATAGACATCTTTGACGAGCTGGAGAAAACCGATATCCGTCATATCCTGGTGCGCCATGAGCAGGGCGCTGTCCACATGGCCGACGCCTATGCCCGGACTTCCGGCAAGGTCGGCGTTTGCCTTGTCACTTCCGGGCCAGGAGCCACCAACACGGTCACCGGCATTGCCAGCGCCTATCTGGATTCCGTGCCTGTTGTGGTTTTCACCGGGCAGGTGCCCACACACCTGATTGGCAATGATGCTTTTCAGGAGGTGGACATTGTGGGCATAACCAGGCCTTGCACCAAGCACAACTATCTTGTCAAAAAAACCCAGGATCTGGCCTACATTGTGCGGGAGGCCTTTTACCTGGCCCGCTCCGGTCGGCCCGGCCCTGTGCTTGTGGATCTTCCCAAAGATGTTTCCGTGGGCATGGCCGCGTTCAAGGAGCCGCCCAAGGAAATAAAAATGCGCACATACAATCCCACCATAGACCCCAACCCCAAGATGCTGGCAAAGACCGTTGACGCCCTTCTTGAGGCCAAAAAGCCCATGATATTTTCGGGCGGAGGGGTGATTTCCGCAGGGGCCTCGGAAGAGCTTACCAGGCTTGCACGGCGGCTTAAAATTCCTGTCACCACAACGCTCATGGGGCTTGGCTCCTTTCCTGGCAGCGATTCGCTTTCGCTTGGAATGATAGGCATGCACGGAACCTACCGCGCCAATATGGCCACAGCCGAGACAGACCTCATGCTTGCGGTGGGTGTCCGTTTTGACGACAGGGTCACCGGCAAGGTGGAAACCTTTGCCAGCCAGGCAAAGATCATCCATGTGGACATTGATCCAACTTCCATACGCAAAAATGTGCCTGTGTGGCTGCCCATTGTGGGGGACTGCAAAAAAACCCTTGAGGGTTTGAATGCCCTTCTGGAAGACAGGGCTGTTTCATCATCCGTTGACAGCCGCGGCCCCTGGTTGCAGCAGATTGAGGACTGGCGCAACGCCAAGCGCCTGGCCTATGAGCAAAAGGATGTGATAAAGCCCCAATTCGTTGTTGAAAGACTTTACGCTCTCACAAAGGGTCAGGCCATCATCAGCACAGAGGTGGGCCAGAACCAGATGTGGGCGGCCCAGTACTACCTTTTTGACAAGCCCAACCAGTTTGTGACTTCCGGAGGCCTGGGGGTCATGGGCTACGGCCTGCCTGCGGCAATCGGTGCAAAGGCCGCCAACCCGGACCGCATTGTTGTGGACATTGCCGGGGACGGCAGCATCCAGATGAACATCCAGGAGCTTGCCACGGCAATGCAGCACAACCTGCCGGTAAAGGTGGTCATTTTGAACAACGGCTACCTTGGCATGGTGCGCCAGTGGCAGCAGTTGTTTTACGACAAACGCTACTGCCAGACCACAATGGACTGCCAGCCCGATTTTGTGAAGCTGGCGGAGGCTTACGGGGCTGTGGGCCTGCGGGCCACAAGGCCCGATGAGGTGGATGCTGTTCTCAAGGCCGGTCTGGCCGAGACAAAGCCTGTCATAATGGATTTCAAGGTGGAACGCGAGGAATGCGTTTACCCTATGGTTCCGGCAGGCAAGGCCATCACAGAAATGCTCCTGACCTGAAAACGGGTTGTTGCGGTTTAAAAAAGGGAAATCCCATGAATAATTTCAATTCAGACCACAGCCTGAAGCAGCGCGTTTTGTCCATACTTGTCGAGGACAAGCCGGGCGTTCTCTCCAGAATCGCAGGCCTTTTTTCCGGCAGGGGCTTCAACATAGACAGCCTTTGCGTGGCTGCTTCCAACGAGGTCGGCGAATCGCGCATAACCATTGTGACACCGGCAGACCCCCATCTTATCGAGCAGATAAAAAAGCAGCTCCGCAAACTCATAAATGTGATCAAGGTTCAGGATCTTTCCGAGGTTCCCGCTGTTGCCCGCGAAATGGCGCTCATCAAGGTTCAGGCCAAGGCCGAGCATCGGGCCGAGATTCTGCGGGTTGTGGACATTTTCCGCTGCAAGGTGGTGGATGTGTCGTCAGGCCATTACACCATTGAAGTTACCGGCAACCAGGGAAAGATCGAGGCCCTTCTGGAGCTTTTCAGGCCAATGGGGATAAAGGAGATAGCCCGCACCGGCATTGCAGCCCTCTCGCGGGAAACGGCAAAAACAAACGGCAAGAGCTGACACCAAATGCCCTTGAGCGGCCTTTTGGCTGCTTCAGGAAACAAAAGAGCCCTCCGGGGCGTTAACCAGCATTAATCAAAGGAAAGGCAGGCAAATGGCAAAAATTGATTTCGGCGGCGTGACGGAAGAAGTTGTGACAAGCGATGAGTTTCCCCTGGAAAAGGCCAGGCAGATTTTGAAGAATGAAACCATCGCGGTCATCGGCTACGGGGTGCAGGGCCCGGCCCAGGCTCTCAACATGCGCGACAACGGCCTTACCAATGTCATCATAGGCCAGCGCGAGAACGAGCATTACTGGGACAAGGCGGTTGCGGACGGCTGGATTCCCGGCAAGACCCTGTTTCCCATCGAGGAGGCGGCAAAGCGCGGAACCATCGTCAAGTACCTGGTTTCCGATGCAGCCCAGATGCTTTTGTGGCCTGTCATTGAAAAGTGCCTCAACCCCGGTGACGCCCTTTACTTCTCCCACGGCTTTTCAGTTGTTTACAAGGAGCAGACAAAGGTCATTCCGCCTGCGGGAGTGGATGTTTTCCTGGTGGCCCCCAAGGGTTCCGGCAGGAATGTGCGCCTGAACTTTCTGGATGGTTCGGGAATCAACTCAAGCTATGCGGTTTTTCAGGATGCCACCGGCAGGGCCAACGAGCGCTGCCTGGCTTTGGGAATTGCCATCGGCAGCGGGTATCTTTTCCCCACCACCTTTGAGGCCGAGGTCTATTCCGACCTCACCGGTGAGCGCGGCGTTCTCATGGGCTGCCTGGCTGGAGTCATGGAAGCCCAGTACACCCTTTTGCGCAAACACGGCCATTCACCCTCCGAGGCCTTCAACGAAACGGTTGAGGAGCTCACCCAGTCCCTTATCCGCCTTGTTGCGGAAAACGGCATGGACTGGATGTTCGGCAACTGCTCCACAACGGCCCAGCGCGGGGCATTGGACTGGGCGCCCCGTTTCCGTGATGCGGTGGCACCGGTTTTTGACAGGCTCTATGAATCGGTCAAGAGCGGCGAGGAAACCCGCATAGTGCTAAAGGCCAACAGCGCGCCCGATTATGCGGTTAAGCTTAAAGCCGAGCTGGATGCCATCAAGAATTCCGAGATGTGGCGTGCAGGTGCGGCTGTGAGGGCGCTGCGGCCCGAAAACCGCAAGTAACAAGAGGCACAGGCTTGCTACCCTGGAAATTTGCAAATTGTCAGGAGATGGAAAATGGAACCGGATGTATTCGTATATGACACCACGCTTCGTGATGGAACCCAGGGAGAGGACATCAACTTCACGGCCCAGGAGAAAATCCGGATTGCCCTGCGTCTGGATGAGGCCGGGTTTCATTACATCGAGGGCGGGTGGCCCGGCTCCAATCCCCGTGACGACAGGTTCTTTGATCTTGCACGGGACATAAGCTTCAAGAACGCCAGGCTGGTGGCCTTTGGCTCCACCCGAAGGGCCAGAACCAAGGCCCAAAGCGACAAGACCCTGAATGCTCTTCTGGATGCAGGAACCTGCGCCACCGCCATTTTCGGCAAAAGCAGCGACCTGCATGTGGAAACAGTCATGGGAAACACCCTTGCCCAGAACTTGAAGATGATTAGAGAGTCCGTTGATTTTCTGGCGGCTGCGGGCAGGGAGGTTTTTTACGATGCAGAGCATTTTTTTGACGGCTGCAAGCGCAATCCCCGATATGCCCTGGAAACCGTGAAAGCCGCGGTGGACGGAGGGGCCAGGGTCATTGTCCTTTGCGACACCAACGGCGGCAGCCTTCCCAACGAGGTGGAGGAAATCTGCGCCAGGGTGAAGGCCGCCCTTGCCCAATGGGACAGCGCCAATGTTGTTAAACTTGGCATACACACCCACAACGACTGCGGGCTTGCGGTGGCCAACACCATTGCCGCTGTGAGGGCGGGCGCATCCCTGGTCCAGGGCACCATAAACGGCTACGGCGAGCGTTGCGGAAATGCGGATCTGACAAGCATCGTACCCATTTTGCAGGTTAAGATGGGCCTTGACTGCGTGGGGGAAAAAAATCTGGCAGGTTTCCGCCGCCTGTCCCGCTATGTTTCCGAGGCCGCCAACATGACGCCCTTGAATTCACGGCCCTTTGTGGGCGAATCCGCCTTTGCACACAAGGGCGGGGTTCATGTTTCGGCTGTGACAAAGGTTCCCCAGGCATACGAGCACATGGACCCTGCACTTGTGGGAAACCGGCGCAGGGTTCTTATTTCGGATCTGGCCGGAAAATCCAACATCGAGTACAAGGCAAAGGAACTTGGCATAGATTTGAACGGCGGCGGCAACGGCCTGGATGCTGGAGCCCTGGTCCAGGAAATAAAGAAAATGGAGCACGCCGGCTATCAGTACGATGCTGCCGAGGCCTCATTCGAGCTTCTGCTCAAGAGAAAGCTGAAGCTGCTGGCTGCACCCTTTGAGTTTGAGAGCTTCCTGGTCACCATCCGCAAGGAAAAGGACCAGCCATGCTGCTCCGAGGCCACCATAAAAATTGTGGTCAACGGCCAGGAGCGTTTCACCGCAGCCCAGGGCGCCGGACCTGTGAGCGCCCTGGACAATGCCTTGAGAAGGGCCTTGCGCCGCTTTTATCCGGATGTCCTGGATGCAATCCGCCTTGTGGACTACAAGGTGCGGGTGCTGGACGGCCGGGACGGTACGGCGGCCAAGGTCAAGGTTTTCATCGAATCGCGGGATCAGGAAAACATCTGGAAGACCATCGGGGTTTCCGAGGACATCATCGAAGCAAGCTGGCAGGCCCTTGCCGACAGCGTTCAGTACCCTTTGAGCAAGGTTTCGGCCCAAAACACCAATTCCGGAGAATCAGAATGCACGCCAAAATCGGAGTGAACAGCGCCACGGGGGAATTTGACGCAGGGAATGTCTCCCCGTGGCGAATGCTTCCATGAATCAAAAGGCAAAAAGTCATACGGCAAAAAAAGGAGTTTTTTGCTTCGGCAGCTCAAGATTTTAATCTGCCCCTAAAAAGGCTTTTTGGAGAGACGAATCATGGAAGACAAAAACAGGGTAATCATTTTTGACACCACGCTGCGTGACGGTGAGCAGTCGCCCGGTGCAAGCATGAATGTAAACGAAAAGGTCCGTCTGGCCGGTAGGCTGGAAAAGCTGGGCGTGGATGTCATTGAAGCAGGGTTTCCGGCTGCCTCCCAGGGCGATTTTGATGCTGTGGCAGCAGTTGCCCAGCGGTGCCGCAAGACAAGCGTTGCAGGGCTTTGCCGCACCTCCAGGGCGGATATTGATCAGGCGTGGGGCGCAATTTCAAAGGCTGTCAAACCGCGTATCCACACCTTTATCGCCACTTCCGACATCCACATGGAATACAAGCTCAAGATGAACCGGGAGCAGGTTATAGCAGCCACCATAGAGGCCGTGCGCTATGCGCGGACCCTTTGTGATGATGTGGAGTTTTCGGCTGAAGACGGCAGCCGCAGCGACCGGGACTTTTTGTGCAAGGTGTTTTCCGCGGCCATTTCGGCCGGGGCGACAACGCTCAACCTGCCCGACACGGTGGGTTATGCGGTGCCCGAAGAATTTTCCGGGCTTGTCCGCTATGTGCTGGCCCACACGGAGAACATCCACAAGGCTGTGCTTTCCGTGCATTGCCACAATGACCTGGGCCTGGCCACGGCCAACACCCTGGCAGCCCTCAATGCCGGTGCCCGCCAGGCCGAGGTCACAATCAACGGAATCGGCGAGCGGGCGGGCAACACCTCTTTGGAAGAGGTGGTCATGGCCTTGCACACAAGGCCCAATTTCTTTGATCTGCACACAAGCATCATAACCGAGCAGATTGTTCCTGCAAGCCGCCTTGTCACCATGATAACCGGCATGGTGGTTCAGCCCAACAAGGCCATTGTGGGGGCCAATGCCTTTGCCCACGAAGCGGGCATCCATCAGGACGGGGTGCTGAAAAACCCCATGACCTATGAAATAATGCGGCCCGAAGTTGTGGGTCTTTCCAAAAACAGGATGGTTCTGGGCAAACATTCCGGCCGCCATGCCCTGCGCTCCCGTTTGGAGGAGATGGGCTATCTCATAAGCGATGATGAGATAAACACGCTGTTTGCCAGTTTCAAGGATTTGGCGGACAGGAAAAAGCATGTGGTGGACGAGGACCTGGAAGCCCTGGTTGCTGAAGCCATTCTGCGCACGCCTGAAACCTTTGCCCTGGAATACCTGCATGTTTCCGCGGGCAACACGGTTTATCCATCGGCCACGGTCAAGATAAGGGTGCATGACAAGCTGGTTCAGGGTGCGGAATTCGGCAACGGCCCCATTGACGCCACCTTCAACGCCATATCCAAGCTCACCGGCTCAAAGGCAGAGCTGGCCCGCTTCATGGTGAGCGCGCTCACGGGCGGCACGGACGCCCAGGGCGAGGTCACGGTGCGCCTGAAGGAAAACGGCCTCCAGGCTGTTGGCAAGGGCGCGGACCCGGACATAATAACCGCAAGCGCCAAGGCCTTTGTCAACGGTCTGAACCGGCTTGAATACCTGAAGGCAAACCCCCTTCATTCCTCCCACACGGACATTTACGACTGAAAAAAAGCCTTTTGCACAAGGCAGCAGGCAAAAAAAGGGGAGGGGGGCGGAAAAAGCACCCCCTCCCCCTTTTTTAAGCCTTATAAAATCCCTGCCTTTGCCTTTATTTTCAGCAGCCCCGGGCTTTTGTGAAGATACATGAGCGGGGAATCCAGGCCTTCCCCAATGAACTTTTCCTCAAGCCAGTCAAAAAGCACAGGGCGGTCGGGCCAGGTGAAAAATTTTCTTTTTGCCTGAAAATCATCCCAGGTTTTTTGCAAGTCCGGATTGGGGGCCAGGACCTCCCTTTCCAGCCTGTCGCAAACAAACATTGCGCAGACCACAGGTGAAACCTGCCACAGGCATCCGGTGTTGGAGAGGTACACGCAGCGGCCGTCGGAGCGGGGGTTTGCAAGGGTGTGCAAAAGAAGTTGGATTTGTTCCGGCGTGCTTGCAACTGCATTGATTGCCGCATCGGCAAAGAAGGTTACTATCCCTTCCCTTGAACAGCAGGCGCTGGTGCTGTCGTTAAAGCAGGCAGCCGTGCAAAAATCCTTGAAACGGGCGTCCTGAAAGGCGGCAAGCTCCTTCCGGAAAGCAAGATAGGGCCTTGTCCGGTCAAGAATCTCCAGGCGCAGTCCATAACCTTCGGCCCTTGCCAGGTGCCGGGAAATCATCTCCCAGGCCCGGCGCTGCTCAAGGTTGTATGCGCTGTCGGGATTCACCTGCACTCACCGGACTTTTTAGCAATGCCTTGCTGCTGGAATGCCCTTTTTGCGGGCAAGTTCCTCCTGCACCTGGTGGAATCGGGTGCGGATGACCTCTGCCAGATGACTCATCACAATGTATCCCATGCGGGGGTCTTTTTCGAATTTGTCCAGCAGGCAGTCCCGGCTCACTTTGAGCAGGCGGCAGCCATCTGTGGCACAGTAGGCTGAAAGGCTGTAAATGGGCGAGTGCATGAGCGCCGACCAGCCCAGCACCTGACCCTGTCGGACACTGGTGATGTTGTCTGAAGAAGTGCTTTCCCTGCCAGGGATCTCAAAGCGCAAGTCCACCCGGCCCTCAAGCACCACAAAAAGATTTTCAGCCTGCTGGCCGTCTGCGAAAACCCTTGAACCGGCTTTGAACTCCACTTCCTGGCAGCAGGCCCTGACCTGGTTCATCTGCCCTTCATCAAGACCGTCGAAAATACGGATCTGTTTGAAGATATCCTTGCGGGTCATTTTTGTTTTCCTCGTTGCCTGAAACCCTTTTTTGATGGAGCTTAAAACACCTTACGACAGAAAAATCCTGGGATCCGGAAAAAGGGGCAGACCGCGCATGGCCGGCGTCAGCCGCTCCACAACGCGGGCTATGCCCTGGCCGGGTTTGCCCTTGCGGGCCATTTTCTTGGGATTGCCTTCCTTTTCCCTTATGGCTTCGGCTGCCTGCCAACCGGCACAGGCCGCGCTTTCCATGGATGCAGGCACCTGGGTTGCGCACCAGTCCCCTGCAATGAAAAAATTTTCCACGGGCGTGGCCACAGCCGGCCTGCGCCTTTCGGTGCCAGGATAAGGGCAGTGTATGGCCATGGGGATTCTCACCACAAGCGAGTGCACAAGTTTTGCCCGCTTGGCTTCGGGCAGGAACTGGGCCAATTCCTTTATGGTTGTGTCAACCACCTGCCTGTCAGTCAGATTTTTCGCCCTTTCAGAATAGATGCAGTTGGTGGTTATAAGGGAATGAGGGCTGGCGCGGTGGCTGTAGATGTTGGAGTAGTCGTAGAAATCGCAGTTCAAATCCTTTTCGTCAAATTCCCTTGCCCAGAACAGGCGGCGGGTGAGCTTTTTGTCAAACCATAGATATGTGCTGATGTAGGGGGATGGCTCGAAAAAATCAAGATCCCTGAATGGGGATTGAGCAGCCTTCCAACTGTCGGGCACGATTTGTTTGAGGGCTGTGGGCGGAAGGGCGGCAACAACATGTTTTGCAGAGATGACCGTGCCGTCTGCAAGCGTGACTTTAAAGGCCGGGCCATCCATGCCTATTTGTTGAACAGCCATGCCGGTAAAAATTTTGCCGCCCGACTTTTCAATAAGCGCTTTGGCCTGGGGCGCGAAAAGGTCGCCAAGTCCTCCGTCAGCAAAGCCCACATCGTACTGCATGTGGCTTATCATGAGTTTGAAGAAGCGGAAAATTGCCCCTGCCGAGCATTTTTCAAGGGGCACATTCATTATGGACATGCAGACAAAGCGCCAGAAGCGGTTGATGAAATCATCGGTGGCGCCCAGTTTTTTGAGCACGCTGAATGCATCCACACGGTCAAGGCGAAGGATATCCTGCTCCGAAAGCCCCATGCAGAACCAGGCGGTGCGTCTGTTGGAAATAATATCCTTGAGTGGAAAAAACTCTCTTTCCCGGATTATGCTTGGCAGAAAGTGGAAGGGCGGGGGCAGGGGCGCCATGTTTATCCTGTAGATTTTCTCTCCATTTACAATGTCTATGAACTTGCCCCGCTGCCACACAATCCTGTTTTCGGTCTTCAATATCCGCAGCAACTGAAGCATGTTGGGATATTCGGAAAGAAAGATGTGCGGCCCCACGGTAACCGCATCACCCGTGGTTTTGTCCATCCAGCTTCTTGCCCTGCCGCCCAAAATGCCATCCTGCTCAAACACGGCAACGGAAAGTCCGGTTCCGATAAGGCCCACAGCCGTTGTCAGCCCGGCAAGGCCTCCGCCTGCAATGACCACATCCAGATTAGAATCAGGTAGAGACATTTTTTCTCCCCAGGCAAGTTTAAGGTGGCGGACAGGCGCTCCCAAGGGGCTGCCGCTTCATGCGGAACGACAATTTCCCCGGCCCTTGACAGGCTCAAAAAGAGTTAACCCGGTAATATTTTTTTGGCCTTATTTTTCAAAAACAGTAAGCGATTTGCCGTTAATGGTCAACAGAAAGCTATCTGCTGATTCATGCCAATGCCTGGGGCCTGTTTTGCCCGCAGTTGCCGCATTGTCCGGTTGCGGCCCGGCGTGCGGCCAATGGCAGCATTGTTGCGCCCGCAAAGGTTTTCCTTTGACAGGGCGTGCCGCTGCTTTATAATTGCAGGAGAGGAGGTAAAATACAGGCATAAAATCATTTTTAATCAGTAAAATACGGGTAGAGGTTGCGCCAAAACAATGTGGCGTTTTAAAATCAGTTATAAAATCAGTTTTAAAATCAGATAAATGCTTTCAAGGTGATATGGTTGATCATGGGAAAAGCCGCCTGCCAGACAGATGACAGCCTTGTAAGAGACCTGTGCAGCAGCCGGAGGCTGCGCAGGGCCGGGGCCTTGTCCGCCCTTTACAGGCGGTGCAACAAGGTTCTTGCCTCTTTTGCAAGGCAGCGCCTCATTGATCCTGGCAAAGCAAGGGATGTTCTGATGCGCTTCTGGCTGGACACCGCCCAAAAAGGCGCATTGGGTGACTTTCAGGGGGATTTGCCCCTTGAGGTATATCTGATGAGGCGTCTGGATGAGTACATCCAGAAGGAGAATCGCAGTCTATCCCCGGAAGATGAGGATGTTGCGACCCGCCTGGACCTTGAGGAAGATTACTCGGGCCGTCTTTCGGAAAGTCAGCGCAGGCAAAAGCAGGCGGAAAGCCGGGTGCTTGGCCGCAGCATGGCGCTGATGGTTCAATATTTTCCCCAGGACGCAGAATTGGTCTGGTCGTATCTCAAAGGCATGGACAGCGAGCAGATGGCCCGCAAAAGCCTTCCCCTTTCAGCCAGCCAGCGCCGTATTGCAGACCGGGCCGCAGAGCTTTCCGCACGGCTTTCCAGGCCCGGCACCGGGGCGCTTGCCCGTTTCGAGATTCTTGTGGAGCGCTGCCGCAAACAGGAGCAGGAACCGGAAAAACCGCTTGATGACAGGCAAAATTCATGAAGTTTGAGCACATCCGTTATAAAGAAATACCCCTGGGCAGCAGGGAGGCCCCTGCCGGCAGCAGGCCTGGTGCGCTCAAGCTCATTTTTTTCAACAAGGATGAAAAGCTCCGCAGCCATGCCGTGAAGCACCTGACCAACCTGTCCGAGGCCCAGACCACATGGGAAAGCCTTTCCGGTGACCAGGAGCAGGTTGTGGCCAGGACCATCAAAGACTTGCAGGTGCTGGGCTGTCCCCACATTGCATTGAAAACACTTATACCCCCCTGCGACAGGGGCGACTACCGCTGCAAGCTCTACGAATTGTGCACGCCAACGGTCAAAGAGCTGGAGGAAATCTACCTTGCAGCGGTGAGGGCCTTTGTTGAGGATGCAGCCAAGGCCCCGCGCTGTGCAGAATATTTTTCCGACAGGGATGGCGAATATGCCCTGACGCTGATGCCGGAAAGACCTGTGGCCATAAAGGCAACCCTGCTGGACAAACAGGCTTACAATCTGGTCACCTGCTACGGCGGCGTGGACATGAGCTTTGCCCAGATGCGAGATGCCCAGCTTGCAATGATAAGAAACGAGGCCCGCAAGAAAAACATAACCCTGCACGAGGAGATTGCCTGGGGCCTTGGGGAAGGGCAGTCAACTGATTTCCAGGGGCAGGCCCAGGAAAAGGAAAGGGCTGCTGGCAAGATGCAGGGCAAAGCAAAGGCCAGGCACGCCAGATTCCGCGGAGGGGCGCAATCCTGGCGGAGATATCTGGACTCCGCAGATGAGCACCCGGATGAAGGAATAGACGATTTTTCTGATGGCAGCCCCGACAGCTTCTGACCCCCACTCCGGGCTTGGCCGGCTTTCAGAGGGCCGGTTGCCCGAAAGACTTTGATTTAAAAGGCAGGCAATGGCTGAAGACCACAAGGAAAATGCCCGGTGGGAAGATATTTTTGAGCGCTCAACCCTGGACATGAGCGACATGGCCCATGCTGTCAGCGGCCTGGCTCATCTTCAGGTTGAGGCTGATGCAACAGAGCGCCTTTTCTGCGCCCTTTCCGCCCGCGCAAAGGTCCGCCAGGCCCTTGGCCTGATGAAAAATTCCATTCCCGACCAATACAAGCCTTACAAGGAAAAGCTCAAAGCCCTTTTTGAAAAGGCGGATGCAGCGCTGACAGGCATTCTTGACCGGCACGGCAAGAAGGTTGAACAGATTCTGGACGCAGAGGGATTCAAAAGGTCCCAGGCCCTTTGGCAGCTTTTTGAAAGGCTGCGTTTGATGGCCCAGGATGGCTTTCTGCTGGCAGGCACTGGTGCGGATGAAAACCTGCGCGAAGAAGGGCATCTTTTCCTTGTGCTTTTTCAGGACCTGGCCCTTGCCCGCCAGGAGTTGGAGACATCACTTGAGGGGCGGGTCAATGCCCCGCAGTTTTTCGCTGAATTCGACAGGCTGGAGAGCGCCTTTGTTCAGAACACAACATATCTTGCCTGCACAGAAGACCTCTGGCCCGTCCTGGCCCAACGGCAATACGGCAGGGCTGCTTCCTGGCTGGCCAGGCCCCCCTCATCCTGCCGGGTTTCGCATCCCTGGCGCGACCCTGCCCAACTTGAAGCCATTGCCCAGGCTTTTCGCCTGGAAGCGCTCGCTGCTGCAAAAGACTGCGACATGGCCCGGCAGACCATTGCCTTTGGAAAAGGTTTTCTGAAGCAATCCGAAATTCCTCAAATCCAGGAGCATCTTGCCTCATGCAGGTTCTGCCGCAGGCTGCTGTTGGATGTGAGCAGGGCTGAATCATCCGCCCTGGATGAATCAGGGCAGGATACTGATGTGTGGCCGCAACTGGAGCAGGCGCTTGGCATCGGCAGTTTCAAACACAAGGCCTTGCAAAAGGCGGATTCTTTGGGAAGGGTCTTTGGCAACCTAACCACAATAAGGGTTTTGACAAGCCTTTTGCTGGCAGCATTGCTTCTGGCAGGCTTCTGGTTTGGTTTCGGGCAGCGGGTTTTTATGCGTGAGATTGTCCAGCCTCCCTTGATGCCGCCTTCTTCCGCCCTGGAGGAGCCGGATGCAATCGCCCAGCCTGGAACTGTGAAGGAGTTTGAGCAGGGGGAGCGGGAAATAAGGATAAAGCTTCTTGGCCGCAGCGCAAGAAGCGGCCCGGCAGGCGGGGTTATGGGCGGTCTGGCTCCGGCCCAGGTTCCACAAGGCGGCTTCCTGAAATCCGGCGACAGCTTTCAGGTGCATTTTGCTGTGGAAAAGGCCTCATTCGTTTTCATTTTTTTCGAGGATTCATCAGGAAACATTTCGCCGCTGTTAAGAGGCAAGGTTATAGACCGGGAATATTTTGTCCTTCCCGGCATCAACTCGTGGTACACCCTTGATGATGTTGCAGGCACCGAAACCGTGTGGGTTCTTGCCTCCCACAAGCCCATACCCGACTTTTACGAGCGCCTGGGCCGGTTAAGGGAAAGGGGCATGGGAGCGCTGGGCGAGCTTTTTCCGGAAGCTTACTGGCAGGCTTTTTCCTTTGAGCACAGGCCTGCATGGTAACCGGCCGGATGCCTTGATTTTTAACAGGCTGGCAACACGGGATTTTTTTTGGCAGGGAGCGGCCAGGATGGCGGTTTACGAATACGAGCATATTGAAAAGGCCTGCAAGAAGGGCAAGGTGTTCGAGTTTGTCCAGTCAATGGACGAAAAGCCTCTGGAAATCTGCCCCACATGCGGCGCTCCGGTAAAAAAACTCATCTCCCTTACCCGCATCTGCATTCCTGTTTCCAACACAACATACAGGGAAAAGGGCTTCACCAAGCTGGTGCGCCGCGAGGATGGTGTGTACGAAAATGTGACCCGCCGCGATGGAGAGTCCCGGTTCATGGAAAGGGACAACCCGGCCTCGGTTCCTGATCTTTCCAAAATCATAACCGATTAAGGCAGGCCGTTTTTTGGGCGCAGAATTTTTTTGCGGCAGACGGGTGTGTTCCAGGTTTTTTGCCTTGGCGGGGGGCAAAAGGAGCTGGGAGGCAAGGGCCTTTGCCTGCCTGACCGGTCTTTGTCAGGGCAGGGGCGGTTGACGCAAAAACCCGCCTGCTTCATATTGGGCCTGTCCAAGCCCGCAAAAACAGCGGCGGGCAATTCAACAGTTTACGCCCATGCCTGATACTGAAAAGGGCATGGCCTTTCCCTCTCAAAAGGAGGAGCTTGAAAATGAACAACCTGTTAATCATCGGCGCAGGCGGAGTCGGCAATGTGGTGGTGAAAAAATGCGCCCGTGCGCGGGATATTTTCTCCAAAATCACCCTGGCAAGCCGCACCCTTTCCAAGTGCGAAAAAATAGCTTCCGAGGCTGATTCCCCGGTGGAAGTTGCCCAGGTGGATGCTGATGATCCCGCCCAGGTGGAAAGCCTCATCCGCAAAACAGGGGCGGACCTTGTGATAAATGTGGCCCTGCCGTACCAGGACCTTTCCATAATGGACGGCTGCCTTGCAGCAGGCGCCCATTATCTTGATACAGCCAATTACGAGCCGCCCGATGAGGCCCGATTCTGCTACAAGTGGCAGTGGGATTACTCCGGCCGCTTTGAAAAAGCTGGCCTTATGGCGCTTCTTGGCTGCGGGTTTGATCCGGGGGTCACCAACATCTTCTGCGCCTGGGCGCTAAAACACCATTTTGACGAGATTCATTACATAGATATTGTGGACTGCAATGCAGGTGACCACGGGCACCCCTTTGCCACAAACTTCAACCCGGAAATTAACATCCGCGAGGTTTCTGCAAAGGGCCGTTACTATGAGGGCGGCCAATGGAAGGAAACAGAGCCGTTGGCCGTGCACCGCACCTTTGATTTTCCGGAGGTGGGCCCCAAAGAGATGTATCTGATGTACCACGAGGAAATGGAGTCTTTGGCAAGACACATACCCGGCATAAAAAGAATGCGCTTCTGGATGACATTCTCCGAAAATTATCTTACCCATCTGCGGGTTCTGGAAAATGTTGGCATGACGCGCATTGATCCGGTTCTGTTCGAGGGCCGCCAAATTGTTCCCCTGCAATTTTTAAAGGCCCTTCTTCCGGAGCCCTCATCCCTTGCTGCGGGCTACAAAGGCAAGACCTGCATAGGCTGCATCATTGAAGGGGTGAAGGACAACAAACGCAAAAATGTTTTCATCTACAATGTATGCGACCACCAGGATGCATTTGCCGATACAGGCGGCCAGGCCATAAGCTACACAACAGGCGTGCCCACAATGATAGGCGCAAAGCTAATGGCCACTGGTGTTTGGCAGGGCAAGGGCGTTTTCAATGTGGAGCAGTTGAATCCGGATCCTTTCATGGAGAACCTTAATGTGCTGGGCCTGCCCTGGCAGGTGGTTTTTCCTGACACTCATCTGGTGGACTAGCAAAAGCCATGTTCTTTGACCTGGACCCATATTCCGTGCCAAGCCCATGCTATGTGGTGGATGTGGCTTCCCTGCGCTCCAACCTGGCTGTGCTGGATTTGGTGCAGAAGAAAACCGGCGCAAAAATTCTGCTGGCCCTCAAAGGCTTTGCCATGCACTGTCTGGCCGGCGAGATAATGCGCGTTCTGCACGGCACGGCTGCCAGCTCCCTTGATGAGGCAAGGCTTGGCCGCGAGGAGTTCGGCGGCGAGGTGCACATAACGGCCCCGGCTTTTCGGGAGGACGAGTTCGGCCAGATTCTTCAACTGGCAGACCACATTGTCTTTAACAGCTTTTCCCAGTGGCAGCGCTTTTCCGGGCAGGTCAATGCCTGCAAAAAGCCGCTGCACTGCGCAATTCGGGTAAACCCGGAGCACAGGGAGGTGGAAACCGCCATCTACGACCCCTGCGGCCCTGGCTCGCGCCTTGGGGTTGTGCAAAAAAATTTCCGGGGGGACCTTCTTGGGGGCATTTCAGGGCTTCATTTTCATACGCTCTGCGAAAAAAACGCCGATGCCCTGGCCAGAACGCTGCCGGTTTTCGAGGAAAAATTCGGCCCCTGGCTCAAGCAGATGAGCTGGGTCAATTTCGGGGGCGGCCACCACATCACCCGGCCGGACTATGATGTGGACCTGCTTTGCAGGCTGTTGAACGATTTTGCCGGCCGCAGAAAAGTGGAGGTCTATCTGGAGCCGGGCGAGGCCATAGCCCTTAACACCGGCGTTTTTGTGGCAAGCGTGTTGGATATAACCGCTAATGATATGCCAATTGCCATTCTGGATACCTCTGCTGCGGCCCATATGCCAGATGTGCTTGAAATGCCCTATCGCCCCCAAATTGCCGGGGCAGATATGCCCGGTGCAAAGCCTTACACCTTCCGCCTTGCTGGCATGACCTGCCTTGCAGGCGATGTCATAGGAGAGTATTCCTTTGACCGGCCCTTAAATGTGGGCGACAGGCTGGTGTTCGGCGACATGGCTCATTACACAATGGTTAAGAACAACACCTTTAACGGCATCCGCCTGCCGGGCATTGCCGTTCGCGGGGAGGACGGCTCCACAAAGATCGTCCGCACCTTTTCTTACGAAGATTTCAAGGGCCGCCTGTGCTGACGGCCCTTCGGACACTTTTGATGCAAGGCATCGGCACAAACATTGCCCGGTAATTTTGCCGGGCCTTCAAGGGGGGGCCGGGTCAGATGGAGGCAAATCGTCTTGAAAGGTTTTATTTCAGATTGGCCCAGGGCCGCATTGTGGCGATTTTCGGGTTTTTGTACACCATCAGCCAGATAATTATGTTTAAAATCCTCTCCCGTTTGGGAAGCGACCCCTTAATGCTCCAGATAACATTTTCAAAGGAGCGCTTCCTTGAAATAGTTGGAGGATGGGGCCGTTATGGGGTGGGCATCTACAAGAGCCATTACTGGTTCGACTTTGTTCACCCCATCTGGTATTCAATTTTTCTGGCATCCTTTATTGCCTGGCTTTCCGCCAAAAAAGGGGCAAGTCCTTCAAGGGGCCTGCTTTTGCTTTTCTGCCTGCCTTTTGCAGCAGGGCTGTGCGACCTTGCTGAAAACATCTTTCATGTGCTCATGCTAAACAGCGTGATACGCATAACAACTTTTTCCGTGGCCTCATCCGCTGCCTTTGCCAACACCAAGTGGCTTTTTGCAGGCATAAGCATTGCGGCAATAATTGTGCTGGGAATAAAAAAGGCAAGGGCAAAACATTAAATGACTCCTTGCGGGAAGAAACCTTTTTAAAAAATTCCTCCTGCAGAAGAAGTTTTTCAAACAAGCTCTTTTCATAAGCCTTTACAGGCAGGGAAGGCAGTTTAATGCGATTTGATGTCATCTTTGAAAATCCGCAGATTTTTGACGGCACGGGCCGAGCGCCTTTTAGAAACGATGTGGCTGTGAAAGGCGGCAAAATCGCCGCTGTGGAAAAGCTGAACAACGCAAAGGCCAAAACCCGCATTGACGCTTCCTGCCTTGCCTTGTGCCCGGGTTTTGTTGATGTGCACACCCATGCGGAAATGGCCCTTCATCAGCCCCAGTACGAAAAAATTGTGGAGCCTCTGGTGCGCCAGGGCATAACAACCTTTGTGGGTGGCAACTGCGGTGCGGGGTTGGGCCCCATTTCTCCGGAACACGCCCATCACCAGTACGATTTTTACGACATCTTTCTCGGCTCGGATCAAAGGCCCTACATAACATGGCAGGGCTTTGGCGAGATGCTCGATGTGCTGGAAAAAAAAGGCATGGTCCAGAACTGCGCCATGCTTGCCCCGCATGGGGTTATCCGAGCCCACGCAATGGGCGATTCAACAGAGCTTGCCAAGCCGGAGCACATCGCCAAAATGAAGCCCGTGCTCGCCCGCTGCCTTGAGGAAGGGGCTGTGGGCATGAGCACGGGGCTGATGTACTTTCCCGGCCTTTGCTCGGATGAGCGCGAGCTTTTGGAGCTTGGCCGCGTTCTGCACGACTACAATGCGGTTTTCACCTCGCATTTGAGGAGCTACAATTCCGATACCATAGGCAGGGCCATTGACGAGGTGCTGGAAATAGGCAAGGCCGCTCAAATTCCCATACAGATAAGCCATCTTTTCTGGGTGCCCAACCTCAGGCCACCCTGGAACGGGCTCACCAAGGCCCTTATGAAGGGCGTGAGCTTTGCCTGGAACAAAAAAAACTTTCCCTTTCCTGTTGAGGCGGCCACAAAGCCCTATCTAAAGCAGATTGAAAAGCTCAATGCCCAGGGCATTCCCGTGGGTGTTGATTCCATGCCGACAAGCGCGGGTTTCACTCATCTTTTTGCCTTTTTTCCGCCCTGGAGCCTCAAGGGAGGGCGAGAGGCCATATTGAAGCTCATTGCAGACCCGGAAAGCCGCAGGGAGATGAGAAGGGGCATTGAAAAGGGCGAGCCCATATGGCCCCACCGGGGCGAAAACCAGTGGTCCATGAATCTGTTCAAGGTAATGGGATGGGACTGCGCCTTTATAATGAGCGTTGCTTCAGACAAAAACCAGCACCTTGTGGGCAAAAGCTTTGTGGAAATAGGTAAAATGGAGGGCAAGCACCCCTTTGACGCTGCCTGCGACATAGCCCTTGAGGAGCAGGGCAGGGTGCTCATTTTTGAAACCCCCACCTTTCCCGGTGACGAGTTTGTGGAGCTTTCATTGAAGGGAACCCTGCTCGACAAAAATGTGAGCGTTGCCACAGACACCATCCCCATTGTTTTCGGGCGGCCATCGCACCTTACATACGACTGCTTTCCGCGCTTTGTGGGAGGATATGCCAGGGACAGAGGCTATCTGCCGGTTGCAGAGGCCATAAGAAAATGCACCTCCCTGCCTGCCCGCCAGCTTCAGATAAAAAACCGCGGTACAATTGAAACAGGGGCATTTGCAGATCTGGTTCTCTTTGACCCGGAAAAAATCGGTTCCAACAGCACAGCCACAGACCCCGCGCATTTTGCGGCAGGCATAGAATCGGTTTTTGTAAACGGCGTGGCAGTGGTGGACAGCAGCGGCTATCACCCGGAAAAATACCCCGGCAGAATGTTAAGAAGGCAATGAGGCTCTATTGGGCATCCCTCCACATTTCCCAGGTCATCAGTGCCCACAGCCTGTGGGCGTGGTCGTGGATGCCGTTAAGGTGCTCGTCAACAACTTTGCTGACCATGTCCGGGTTGAAGATTCCTTCATCCTGCAAGCGCTTTTCTGCCAGGAGGTCTGTCATGAGCGGTTTGAGCTCCCCCTTGAGCCAGGCGGCCAGGGGGACGGCAAAACCGGCCTTGGGCCTGTCAACCAGGTTCTGGGGGACCTGGCGGTACAAAAGCTTTCTGGGCAGGTACTTGCCCTTGCCGTCCCTGTAAAGCAGGTTTTCCGGAAGTGTGGCGGCAAAGGCTGCAATGCGATGGTCGCACAGGGGCAGGCGCACCTCAAGACCGCAAGCCATTGAGGTGCGGTCCGTCTTGGTGAACATGGCATCAGGCAGGTAGGTTTTCTGGTCCACCTGCATGAGCCTTCGCAAAACCGGCAGGCCTCTTGTTGCTTCAAACTCCTTTTCAAAACCGGATTCAGGAACGGTTCTTCCCAAAAGCTGTTCCACGGCCTCCTTTGTCCACAGGCATACAGTGGGCCGGTAAATCTCCCGCAGGCGGTTTTCGGGCATCACGGCAAGAACGCGGGCCCATTTTTCGGGAAAGTCCCTCACTGTAAAGCGCTGGGGCAGCCTTGCGGCAAAAGGCCTGTAGGCAGCCTGGGGCCAGGCAGGGGGAATTGTGCACAAAAGGGCGGCAGCAGGCCGCCTTACCCATGCGGGCAGGGCAAAGAGATTTTTTGCAAGGCTTGCGGCCATCCAGTGGCGGACATATCCTGCAAAGAACTCATCACCTCCGTCTCCTGACAGGGCAACTGTTACCTTCTGGCGGGCCAGGGCGCAGACCATGTGGGTGGGGATGGCCGAGGGGTCTGCAAAGGGCTCGTCAAACATCACCGGCAGTTTTTCCACAAGGGCAAGGGCATCCCTGGAGGATGCGTAAAGCTGGGTGTGGTCCGTATCCAGATACCTTGCCACAGCCCTTGCATGGGGGGCCTCGTCCAGATCCGCCTGGGAAAAGCCTATGGTGAATGTGTTGACCCGGCAGCCGGCTTCTCGGCGCATGGCGGCAACCACAAGGGATGAATCAACCCCGCCGGAAAGAAGCGCCCCAATGGGCACATCCGAAACAAGGCGGTCGCGCACGGCAGTGCGGAGGAGAGTGTCAAGAGTATTAAGCGCCTCCTGCTCGGAGAGCGGTTTTGAGTCCTGGGGCGAGATTTCCGGAGAGTCCCACCAGCGTTGGACCTGTGTGCTCCTGCCATCAAAAACCGCATAGCAGCCGGGCTGCAATTTCTTTACATTCTGGTAAATGCTTCGCGGGCCCGGAACATACTGAAAATGCAGGAACAGGGCCAGGGAGTCCATGTCCACCGGGCCGCATACGCCTTCCAGGGCTTTCAAGGCCTTCAGCTCGGAGGCAAAGGCGATAAATCCGGGGCCGTCCGCATAAAAAAGGGGCTTCACCCCCATGCGATCCCTTGCAAGATAGAGCTTTTTTTCCTGCTCATCCCACAGGGCAAAGGCAAACATTCCCACAAGACGGTTAAGACAGCCCTCCATGCCCCATTGCCCATAGGCTGCAAGAATCACCTCGGTGTCGGTTCCTGTTGTGAAAACCCTGCC
>Ga0351967_1036_pt1 | contig 34108 bp, 26 predicted proteins | sample TotcelT113001K15_FD_205803 | JGI IMG/M metagenome (GOLD analysis project Ga0351967, IMG submission 205803) | Enriched cells from coal bed in the Powder River Basin, Montana, United States - Total cells T11 rep3 HSBNCT.T11.300.1.K15 ... | reverse complement strand
ATTTCGCCGAGATAGGCAAAATGGCAATATTCGCAAACGAGCAAACGTTCCCTGTCTGTACGGACCTTTCTTTTTATCGAAAAGAAGTGCTGATAGATCAATATACTCAACAGCAAAGTGAGAGAAATGAATAAATATACCGTTAAAGCTGTTGTTTGGGATAGTTCGATCATGCAGCACCTTCTTTTTGGGAGCGAAACACAATTTCGATTTCTCCAGAAGTAGCAAATGACGAAGGGTTATCACGAAAACGTATCCTTTCAAGAAGCCTTTCCGCAATCATATCCGCTTCTTTATTGCCAGAAGAAGCAATTTTCGAATGCCAAAAAATAAAACCTGTCCGGTCCTCTACTTGTACAGCATAGCGTATCATATATTCGCCCAACGGCAAGGCTAACCCGTCAAAAGAATCGGTAGGAGAGAGCAGGTCGTTCGACGCCAAAGGACCTGCAATCAGTATAGAGATCGGGGGCTTGATGGCTGTAGCAGAAACAGTTGGGAAATCGGGAAACAAAAGGCTGTTCTCAAGGGATTGAAAAGAATGGCCCTGGAAAAGGCTTGTAGAAATGCCTAGATCGAGATCTCTGCTGGGTAATTTATCCGGCAGCGGCGGCATCTGGAGCAACCTTCCTTTTGGTTCCAGCTTATCCCTTTTCCTGCCTTCTTTAGTGATCAAGGCTGCCACAGGTGAAAACTCTTTATCCATATCCCCTTCAGCAATAACCACCGCCGGAGCGAAATTTGTACCATCTTGTCTAATTCTGAATGGGCTAATGTCAAACAGGAAAAAAAACACGCCATGAATGAGCAGTGTTAAAGCTAGGGCAGTGAGAAGGTCCTTGTTCCAAAGAACCGGCCGTCCTCGAACACTCACAGTACAATCACGGCTATATAATTTTTTCTCTAATTTTAACATTCCAGTTTATTTTTCCTTTAAAAATAATCGATGCCTTGCTCTTCAGAGGGCTGGTAGACTAAGCGTATTTTCGAACCGCATTCTTGCGCCAAGGAAAATACTCTTAGGAAAGAGCCGTATTCCACTTTTTTATCCAGGCTTAATACGATGGTTGGATTGATACTCGGATGCTGTTTTTTCAAATGTCCAATTTCTTCTGTAAGATGGCTTTTCAATGAGGCCAAATCGACAATCGCTTTTTTGGATCCAACATAGATGACGTTTTGGGCATCCATAACTACAAGCAGCTGAGTAGTTAAGGGGGCGGAATCCCGATCCAATGTCGGATTCTCAATATGTAAGGACTTCAAAGGAAGAATATCCGAAGTCACAATGAAAAAAATCAGCATAAGGAAGATGACATCGACCAGAGGAGTCAGATCGATCAGATTACTGGATGGTTTCAGGCTAGTTTTAAAACGCATAGGCACCTCAATACATAACCTTGTCTTCTTCCTCATGGATAAGCAGGTCGATGATCTCTGAAGCTGTCGTTTGAATTTCCAACACAAACCCTTCTATACGGCTGACGATATAATTATAGGCCAGAATAGAAGGAATGGCAACAACGAGTCCAGCAGCAGTGGTCACCAAAGCATATTCCATGGCTTCGCCGATACGGGTGGCAGATATGTCGACCAACCCGCTGGCCCGCATCTCCGAAAAAGCTTGGATAAACCCTAAAACTGTGCCTAAAAGTCCTATCAAAGGAGCGATAGTGGCCAAAATCGAGAGGATCCGCGCATTTTTTTCGAGCTGGGCAATTTCTATCAGGCCCGATATTTCCATTGCGCTTTCTATTTGCTCCTTGCTTCTATTATGCTTTAAAAGTCCGGATTTGACAATGTTGGCAATAGTTCCTCCGGTAGTCTCGCAAAGCTGTATCGCAGCAATGATATTTCCATCGCGAATGCACTTCCGAAGATTGATAATCAAAGCATTCGTATCGGTTTCCGCTTTTCGCAAATGGATCAAGCGTTCGATGAATACCGTGAATCCGACCAAAGAACATCCTCCGATGACAACAAGAATAATATTCCAATTTGAATTGTATTGAAATAAAGATCCTAAATAAAGGGGCCAGAAGAAAATTGTATTGATATTCATATTCCTGCATAATTTTTTGTTTAGGAAAGGTATGCCTGTCTATCTAGAGCTATTGCTTAAAGCTTCCTTGGCTTTTTGACCCCACTCTCCCCCCTTTTTCGAAGTAGCTTCCAACTGCTTGCGGGCAAGCTCTTGGCGCCCCTGAATTTTATACAGCTCCGCCCGAAGATACATGGCTTGAAGACGCCTTCCCGATATGGCATCATCATTAATAATCTTAGAAAGGATTAACATAGCCTTATCAATTTCATTGCATTCGCGGTAACAAATACTCTGCTGTATCCATAAATCCAGTCTTTGATCGGTGTTCAAAACTTTTCCTTTTGCCCCTTCCTCGGCATTCGCAAGATATTGCAGCGCTTCGACAAATTCTTTTTTTCTCATGGCAATGAGGGCTCTTTGATACCAGCTCCGTGCAAAGAAATATCCTCGAGTTATCTTAGCAGATCGATATTTTTCAAGCATCTTAGTAAGGACCTGGTCTGCAGCGAATTCGTTGTCTCCTTTAATATAGGTCTGAGCTAACCTATAAGAGGCTTCTTCCAAAATCGGCGGATAGGCATCTTTGCGGGCAAGATGTTTCGTAAGGACATGTTCGGGCCTCTCGAAATCATGCCTAATGCCCGTCAGAAGATCTTCGCTATACTCCAAATAGATCTGCCGTTTAGCCCCTTGGGATTCCCCTGCAATCACCAGATTCGCCATGGCCCTCTCGATTTTGGCTTTATAATATACGGCGATGAAATAATCCAATTGCCCCTGGGGAATCAGTTCTTCTTTTAATAAATGCTCGAAAGCCAATTCCGCACTATGAAAAACTTCGATGGCTTCAACGAGATTTTTTCGACGGATCCATTTGCCTTCAGGACTTTTGCGATCACGTTTAAGGTCCAACCCCGAGAGATAATGAGCATTGATGACAAAAGGGGATTTCGGAAAAAGCTCCTTCATCATTTGGATATGCTTTATTGCAGCCCTGTCCCCCTGGAGATACTCGATAAATGAATAAGCTTTGAAGTAGGCTTCGGCAGCAAAGGGTGATTGCGGGTATAGCCGCCCGTTTTTTAAACGCAATTGCCGCACTTTCTCCGGGTCTTTGCAAAGTTTGCCCATGCATTCCGCTGCCCAATAAAGCGCCTCGGATGACTGAGGGGCGGAAGGATACGTTTCAGCCAATTGAGTGAACACTTGTTCAGCTTCGGCATATTGGCTGTTGCGCCAGTATAAAGATCCCAGTAAGAGAAGCGACTCGCCGGCATACTGTCCTTTAGGATAATCCTTGGCAGACCTTTGTAAAGACCGCGCAGCGATTTCCAAATAACGTTCCTTTTCTCCCAGTTCCGAAAGGGCGGAAGCCAGCGAGCCATGCAAATATAAAGCTTCTCCAGGTTCTTGCATCTGAGCAAAAACTTCCGGATAATCTGTAAAAAAAAGATCGAGGATCTTCAAACCATCTGTAAGACTTTCAGGTGTATGGATCTCTTTTTTGGAATGGACTTGGTAAAGAAGAGCCTTTCCGGCTTTTTGCGGTTCATCTGAAATAAAAAGGGAAAAAGCCTTTTGAAATGCTTTTATAGCCAGATCAAAAGCATGCGCCGCTTCTTCGGACTTAGAAATAGCTTTAAGGGCAAGTCCCTGTTCGTAATTATTCATTCCGCGAAGATACCAACAAGAAGGATAGAGATAAAGATCGCTATTTCCCGTAGAAGTGAGAAGAGCATATAAATGACTTTTTTTAGCATGATCAGGAACCGCTTCCGCTCTTAGCAACAAGGCTTTGGCTTGCCCTATCCGTGAAGAAATGCATGCTTCATTGCTCAGGACCTCTTCGACTTTGGCGTAAAGATGCGGCTCCTTAAAGATTTTGGCTTGGGCAGCAAGACATTCCCCTAAGGATAGCACTCCTTCTTCGGAGGGTGAGATCTTCAAAAGGGATTGAAACGCCAGCTCAGATTTAGTATAGTACGTTTTTCGCTTTTGTTCTTCCAAGTCCGGTTCGTTGGCAGCTTTCATATAGCAATTTCCCAATCTATACCATGCTTCAAGATGCCAGGCAGGAGATCCCGGCTTACTATTCGATAAACAGGTCTCAAACTTCTCGGCAGCCTGCAGGAAATTCCCCTGCTTGAATAATACCTCTGCATATAAAAATTCAAGTTCGCTGGATAGTGGATCCTCATGAGAAATTAAGGGAGCGATCTCTTTCAGAATAATTTCTGCAGAACGGTCTTTTCCTTCTAATAGCTCAATTTTGGCTAAGTTCAAGCGTGCAATCGCGAACAAATGCAAACAAGCAGGGTTTGGGGGCTGCGCAGAAAAAATCTCACGGGCTTCTGCCAAGGCACCCGATGAAACACATGCCAAACCTAGCTCTACACACGCCTCTTCATAATGAGGGCGGTCAGCCTTATTTTTCACAGTACAATATTGTTTTAAACTATGCACCGCCTCATCCTGAAGACCTAGCTGCTTGCAAGTCAAACCTAGCCAATAAAGGGCCTCAAAATGTAACGCATCTCCTGACTGTGCTGAAGCTTTTAAAAAAATCCGCAATTGAGAAGCTGCTTCCTCATATTGTTTCGTGAAATAGCATGCTTGCGCTAGACGCAGATGATCGGCAAGTTTCGGTTGCGAGTCCTTCAGCCGTTCTTGATACAAGGGGATTGCTTCGAAATAAAGCGTCGCATCAAAAAAAACATCCGCATCAACGACCTCGGACGAGGCCGCTTTTGAAAACGCCATCAGGCAAGATAGACACAAGAAGATTCGAAACCATGCGACCATATACTCAATCCTTTCCTTTGCGGGGAAGCGATATTCCATAGCGACTTTATCATAACTCCGAGTTTGAACAAAACTTTCATTGCGCATCTTCTGCTCGCGTCATGAAAATGTATGCATTTGCCTAAGAATAACAACTGGTGGTTGATAAAATCGTTTTGTGTTATACAAGCGATTCAAGCCTAAATCGTACAGAAAACTTCAAACAAGAGGTCATCATGATCAATGAAGAAAAAATGGTATTTTTACATCGCAGTTTAAACCGGGTGTTTGCCCTTCCCATCTCGCGGTCAACATTTCGGGAAATACAAAATGCTGTGCTGCATGCAGCACATGGAAATAAAGATGAAGGAAATGCCATCTTCGAATGCTTGCTAAGTGGAGAATACAAAGAATTTCCCGGAAGTAAACCTGTGGAAAAAGATTTGAAAAAAATCATCGAAGAATTCTCCGTCAAAGCTTGGGTTGCAAAAGATGTTTTCGAAAAAGGCGAATTCATCAGTCTTATCACTTCGGATATTGTCAACCATCCTAATCATTTCGTTTTCTCTAACAGAATTCGACGCGTCGATGGACAAGAAATACAATTCGTTACAGATCTCGAAAGCACTATCCAGCTGCTTCATCACTTTTTAGGGCGCCTGCAAGAAGCTCATAAGTTCGATAACGCAAAGAAAGGGCTTAAAGATCACCAAAAAGAGATCAGTGCTCTGAAAGGAAAAATTGATGAGGTCCTATCTGCAAAATAACGAAATAACAAAGGGATCCCATAGGGGATCCCTTTGTCTAGGTGGATGAAATTTCGTGCAAATCCTTAGAAATTCCAACCAAATCCGGCCATTACTTGCCAGGATGTCCAATGAACGTTTTTCAAAGGCTGCTTTGTCCTTGAAAAGCTTGTTCCCGAACTAGAAGAATCAACAGCAGTTAACAAGGGTGAAAGCAAAGTATCACGTCCACGATGTGCACGGAAGCGCTGCGCATCTGCTTGAACAAAGAATGTATACCCGCATAACGCATAAGAAGTCCCTATACGCCATTGATCCCCACTAGCATGAGCCCGTAGACGATCGATATTTGGAGTGCCTACAACACTAAGATTTAAATTTCTTGAACTTGCATGGAACTCTGCAAAAGTATGGAAATAGCCGGCCCACATATACCAATTGCAAGTAATGCGAGAAGCTATATAGCCGCCGAGGGTCGGGCCCCACCATTTCGCTCTGTGACGTCCATGTAGGTCGGGATAATCTTGCGATGTGGTAAGCACACCATCCGCATAGGTATTAGAGCTTCCGCTTGGTACTCTTAGGCGCTGCTCATGATTAGCCCAGCCTACATAAGGAATGACAAATAAGCTTTCATCGCAAAATCCCATTTTATAGCCCAAGCCGACCGAAATGTCCGAAACATGATTATGTCGGGAACGGCCGCTAAAGTATGTAACCGCTGGCGCTGCCGAATTGGTCTCGTGGAATCTGCCTTGGTAATTGGATCCGTAATCGGCTTCCACATTGAAGACAAAGTTGGTGCATGTGACCAAATTATAACTCACCCCAATTTGCCAAAAACGTTCCTTATCCCATCGGTATTTAGTATAAGATCCTGGCACATCAGCCGAAGAAATGGTAAAACGGTATTTGTCTTGACGGTATCCCCCTGAAAAAGCCAATGTAGATGAATACCTAGGGGAATTGTAAGAGCAACAATCGGTAAAAGAACAATCTTCAGGTAAATACTCTTCTTGTGAATACACATGTGTCATGCTGCTCAGGAGAAGCAGTAGAAATGCTGCGTAGAATTTTGGCATATACAACCTCGGTTAGAAATAATTTCGCATACCATATACCATAGATTTTTGGATATTTTTTGAAAACAGATTTTGTACAACTGTGTGTTGTCTTTACTGGACGCTATACCTTGTCACTGGCCATATTCTCGACTGTCATGAAGGGCCTACCCACTTTTTTTCACGGCCTCGCCAGCAAGTACCTTATCAAAAAGCCTTCCATAAGTGTTCTCAAATGGACCTGGTTATTATCTTTGTTAAATCCGACCATATTTTTTGGAATTTGGCTATCAAAAAGTAACAAAACGATGCCAACGGCTCGAATTTCTTCATGCTCGGCAAATTTTTTTTCTTCAATAGGGCACTTAAAAGACACCTGAAGCACAAGACTATCCACATATATTCTTAAACGATGTTTTGCAAATTAAAAAGTTCACAAAGCCGTTCATTTTCTCGTTAAATTGTCGAAAAAAAATGTGCGGTGATGAGAAATATGTTGCACAATATATCCAAAGTTAATATTCAGTATAGTAACCATGAAACCCGAAAAGGAGGAGTTCACGCATGGCGCTTAAAGAAACAGTCAAGAGTATGAGAGAGCTTCTAGCGAATATCACGCAAGATCTCGAAAAAGCAGATAATGGCAACAAAGCCGCTTCGCAGCGCGTCCGCACAGGAACTGTGAAACTGGAAAAAATTGCAAAAGGATATCGCAAAGAATCCATCAAGTCTGAAAAGGCCAATAAAGGACAAAAAAAAACAGCTAAGAAAGCAGCAAAGCCAGCAGCCAAAAAAGCAGCTCCCGCTGAACATAAATCAGCAGCTAAAGTCAAAGCAAAGCCAAAAGCCCACGCTCAAAAAGCAGCTGCAAGACCTCGTCCTTTGTCCCTAAAAAGACCTACAGCTAAGCTTCCACAAAGAAAAGCTTCTAGATAGTTTTAGTTCTCAGCAGAACAATGCAAAACGGGAGGCAATAGCCTCCCCTTTTTTCACATATGCATAGCTTCCCGCGAAACTTCTTTCAATCAAACCACCGAAGCCTTTCACAAAAAACCTGCAATCACAATTTGCTCAGCGCAGAGTATGTTTCATAATATCTTGAAAGTTATCATGGATTCCTCTAACCTAGTTTGATTTAGGCCCTGAGCACGAATAATTTGTGCTCGTAGCGGAAGAGTCGCACTGTGCTATCCTTCCAATTTTAACTTCTGTTATCAAGATGGACTAAGGTTATGGGAAAACGCCGCAAAATCCGAATCGTTGAAGCTGACATTTCTTCTTTTTCCAAAAGAGGCAATGGCACCGGAAATTCGCTACCTGATGGCACGACCCCTTCTCGTCCCATCGAAGTACCCTTCGCAATCCCTGGAGACAAAGTTCAAGCCCAGACATTGCGTAAGAATGGTGCTTATACTCTGTGTTCTCTGCAGCAGGTCATTCAACCCTCTCCCATACGCATCGAACCCCGCTGTAAACATTTTGGTGTATGCGGAGGATGCCGATGGCAGCAAATCCCTTATTTAGAACAACTTAAATTTAAACAACGCTACATCCAGGAAGTCTTTGAAAAATTCAATAAAATCAAGCCCTTCGAACTACTGCCAATCCTGCCCTGCGAAAAGCCCTGGCATTATCGCAATAAGATGGAATTCTCTTTCTCCTCGGATGCGGCCGGGAACAAATACTTGGGGTTGATGATGGATTCCTCGCAAGGGAAAGTGCTGAATTTGACGGAATGCCATCTCGTCAACACATGGTACATGGACGGTTTGCAAGCAGCACGCCGTTGGTGGGAGAGCGTCGGCGTTGACGCCTACCATCCGGGGAAAGATGCAGGAGCCTTAAGAACCCTTACCTTAAGGGAAGGAATGAGGACTGGGGACCGCATGGTCATTTTGACAGTTTCAGGTAATCCTGAATATGCCCTGAGAAAATCTTATTTAGAGTCTTTTGCTTCCTACATGCAAGAGGCAATAGAGCCTATGGTTGTTGGAAGCCATCTCAGCATATTTTTGCGCATCCAACAGATCAGGCAAGGAATGCCTACGAATTTCTATGAAATGCTTTTGTACGGACCGGACCATATCAGGGAAGTATTATATATTCAACTGAACCCATATGAAGATCGGTTCTCCCTGCATTTTCAAATCAGCCCTACAGCTTTTTTTCAACCGAACACCTATCAGGCGGAAAGATTATACTCCAAAGCTTTGCAGCTTACAAATATTCACAAGGATGCTGTGGTCTACGACCTGTATTGCGGCACAGGGACTTTAGGCATGTGCCTGGCACGCAAGGTCAAGCAGGTGATCGGGATCGAGCTATCCCCTGAATCAGCATTGGACGCAAAGATGAATGCGGCAAGAAATGGATTGACCAATATAACGATTTTTTCAGGGGCTGTGCGCCATGTGCTAAACACTCTGCAGAATGATTCCAATTTTTCGAAACCGGATCTGGTCATGGTGGACCCGCCAAGATCGGGATTAGACCCTGACGCGTTGAAGCATTTGCATGACTTGAGTCCTGAAAAAATTTTGTATTTGTCTTGCAACGCTACAACCCAAGCTGAGAATTTGGAAACATTCATAAAAGGCGGCTATAAAATTCATGCCATGCAGCCTGTGGACCATTTCCCCCATACGCCGCATATTGAAAACATCGTTGTTCTGGCAAAGTCGTAAACCGTGCGCTGCAATAAAAATAAAATAATGGAATTTTATGGGCAATCTCGTCTTTTCTGTAGAAAGTACTGATGCGCGCTCGCATGCTCGGCGCGGTTTGATCAAAACAGCACATGGTGCTATCGAAACACCGATTTTTATGCCCGTCGGAACTCGTGGTGCGGTAAAAACCCTCACCAATCAGCAGCTTGTGGATATTGATGCCCAGATCATCCTTGGAAATACCTATCATCTAATGCTGCGTCCGGGAATGGACATTATGGCTAAAGCTGGAGGGCTGCATGCATTCATGAATTGGCAAAGGCCTATTCTGACCGACTCAGGCGGATTCCAAGTATTTTCCTTGAGCTCTTTGAACAAGATCACGGATGAAGGCGTGCATTTTCAATCACATATCGATGGGTCAAAACATTTTCTTGGTCCTGCAGAAAGCATGCAGATTCAAAAGATTTTGGGTGCGGACATTGTCATGGCCTTCGATCAATGCGCCCCCTATCCAGCCGAACGAAGCCTAATAGAGAAAGCCCTGCATCGGACGACAAAATGGGCATCAATTTGCCGTGAATTTCCGCTTCAGTCTCATCAAAATCTTTTCGGCATTGTACAAGGCGGGATTTATCCGGAACTTCGAAAAGAATCTGCAGAAGCCCTAGTAAAGATCGATTTTGATGGATATGCGATCGGAGGTCTTTCCGTGGGGGAACCAGCTTCAGTGATGAATGAAATGATCGAAGCCGCGATCCCCCTTCTCCCAGTAGATAAACCTCGCTATTTGATGGGGGTAGGAACTCCCCGGAATCTCATAGAGGCCGTGATGCGCGGAGTGGACATGTTTGATTGCGTGATGCCTACAAGAAATGCCCGTAATGGTACTGCCTTCACATGGCAAGGTAAAATCAATATTAAGGCTGGCAGATATGCAGAGGATTTTTCTCCACTTGATCCCGAACTGGATTGTTATACTTCCCAATTCACTAAATCGTATATCCGGCATTTGCTGAATGTCGACGAAATTACAGGTTTGACGTTAGTCACTTTGCAAAATCTAGCCTTTTATCTTGATTTCATGAAGAAAATTCGGCAAGCTATCTCCAATGGCACTCTTGAAGGTCTTTACCAGCGTATCTGTTCCGTATACAGTGCATAAGAATCTATTTCATCGTCGTGAAGAATGGATAGTTTTTGATGTACAATTCTTAGGAAAGCATGGTAAAATCCCTCTTTTAGAATATCCACAAAAATCAAGGCAGGAACTATGAATACATTATTAACCGGCGCTCTCTGTTTCAGCGCTTTGTTGGCACAAACCGCATTATTTGGACAAGACGATACTCCAATGCCCCCTAGAGATCAAGGGATGTGGCAGTCCATGATCATGATCACCATAGCGATGGCCTTTCTATATTTCATTCTGTGGCGGCCTGAACAAAAAAGACGCAAAGTTATAGAGCAGCAAAGGAGTTCGTTAAAAAAAGGCGACCGTGTAACTGCCATGGGGATCGTGGGCACCGTCATTCGCATACAAGAACACACAGTCATTCTGAAAATGTACGACGGGTCAAAAATTGAATTTTTTAAGGCAGCTATCAATGAAGTAATTCCAGGTACTGAGGAAGATGCCAAGAAAATGGAAAAAGAGGAACGCTCCCTCCCGCCAGCTTAAAGATCTGCATGCGTTCTAAAATATAGGTATGGCTGATGGATGTCGAACAATACTTCGAAAAACAACGCTTAAGAATGGTGGAAGAGCAGATTGACAGACGTGGAATCCATGGTCAGCTAGTCCTTTCTGCTTTTCGATCAGTTCCCAGGCATATGTTTGTGCCTGAATCGCTTCAATCGAGAGCCTATAATGATGGCCCTCTCCCCATCGGAGACGGCCAGACCATCAGCCAACCCTATATTGTCGCCTTGATGACGTCGGTAGCAAAAGTTGATGCTGATTCAACTGTCTTAGAGATTGGAACGGGATCCGGCTATCAAGCCGCTGTCTTATCGAAGATCGTCAAACAGGTCTATTCGATCGAAAGGATCCCTGCATTAGGTTTGCGCGCAGAAGGCATCCTAAGTGAGTTGGGTTATCTTAATGTAAAGGTCAAAATTGGAGATGGTACTTTAGGCTGGCCTGAAAATGGCCCCTTTGATGCCATTCTGGTAACTGCCGGTGCACCTGTGATACCGGAATCCCTGAAACATCAGTTGAAAACTGGAGGGAATTTGGTTATTCCGGTAGGAGATGAACTCAGTCAAACGTTGGTATGTTTAACAAAAACTGCAAAAGGGGATTTTGACACCGCATCGATCGAATTTGTCCGCTTTGTGCCATTGATCGGAAAAGAAGGTTGGCATAAATCTTGAATCCCCGATCCCGAAGGCGATCTTACATATCCGTTTTTTTATATTACCGCCTGCTGTGGCTAAAAGAAAGCTAATTTGTTTAGCGTTTTCGTTCTCCTCCTGGTTCCTGCGCAGGCCTTTTAATCACGACAAAAGCTCAAGTTCAAGATACTCTTTATCACCGTAAAGATCAAATCGATGTAGGTTCTTCTTGAATATTCTAATGTGTTTTATAGTCATTCCAGGAAGTCGGCGGAATCGAGGATAACTATCTAATAGGCATCTTTTGCGCTTTATTTTTTGGAAATAGCGAATGCTATTCCCTGCAAAATAAATCACAAAATCTGCTCTATTATATAGTTACCTCGATTCCGTCGACTTCCTGGAATGACTATAAGGAGTTTCTAGTATTAGTGTTAAAATTCAAGAGATTACTTAATGATCAGTCACCTGTCATTTTATCTCGGATTCCTAACGCCATTTCCAAGGCTTGATTGAATGTAATCGCTCCGGACGCGATTTTCTCTATCATATCTGAAAGCAGATCCAATGTCATAAGGATAACGCCCGTAATTCCTAGTACAATGTGTTTGTCCAACCCCTTTTCTCCAATTATCCATGCATATCGATAGAATACAGCTTCATCAAGTTCACTGACTTCAAAACCGGGCAGCTCCAGTGTTCGATTGATGAATAGGATCAACGATTCTACCTCGCGCGCTGCCATACGGTTAATCGGAAATGGAAGCTTCGAAACGAATTGTACATGAAAATAGGAAAGGGCTTCGATTCCCTTCTTAGGCATAGAAGAAGGAAGTACCTGTTTCATTACCTTAATCTGAAGAGATCGGGGTCGTTCCTGTCTATCTTTGTCAAGAGATAGAATTAGCTCTTTCACAGGATTCGACTCTGTGGATACGGCTAAAGTACAGGAAAGCTTGTGTTCTTTGTACATTCTTAGAAAGAAGTCAATGACTGCTGCATCGTCCATATGAAGACCTATTTATAAATTTTTATAGATTAGTGGCCAGCTTTCTCAGTGGGAATGTCTTGTTTTTGTTTGCGGTTCGCTTTTTCAACTTCTTTGAATTTTTTGAGGATGAATTGTTCTGTTGCAGCTTGATCCATGGCTCCGAACTCCCTTATAGCCAAGGCTACTTCTTCTCTAAGTTGTCCTGATGGCGCAGAACTCATGACGGATACGATGTCTATACCCATTCTTTCCTGTAATAGTTCAATCGTTTCCTCATCGGGAAGCATACCGCCACTCACAAGATTTTCTGCTAGTTCATCCGCCAAATCCCAGTCTGCAGGGCGTTCAGCAAAGCCCGAAACTTTAAGAGAAATCCCTTGGTTTCTTTCATAATCTTTTTGTGCCTTATTCATGAAGTCTTTCCAACCCGCTTCAATGAGGGACCTCTTCAAGGGTTGCATCACGGTTACCCATTGGTCCACTTTATCTGCACGCGCACGCACTTCATCCGCAAGTTTCTCAAGCTGGCCTTGAAACTTATGATGGACTTTATGCAACTGAAGCTCTTCTTGAAGGGATATTTGCTTGCTTTGCAACTTTAAAAATTTATTAAGAGTGCGCTTGAACCGCCATTTTTGATAATTTAAGACAAACTGGACTACGCTTGCCTTAATGCTCGTAATGGTTTTCTTTAGAGTTTCCGGCTTATTCAGGACAAGATACAAAATCCCGATCCCCATCAATAAAATACCAAATCCAAGAGCAAATCCCCCAGTGAGAGTCGAGACAAAAGCAGGCACGGCAATCACTCCGGCGATCAGCAAAGATTTGACGACAACCAGAGCTGTAGTCAAGCAGAGACTTGAGGCAAAACTCATGCCGGAAGTGGCCACCTTGAAGTGGAAAGATGGTCGCTCGATCTCTTGCTTTTTAGCCGCAAGGGTTTTGAGGACATTGCGTGTTATGATGGCTTGCGCATCTTGATATTCACAATACTCTGTGAACAGTGCATGGCAAAACTTCGTATCTCCTAATGCTTCACGGAATTTGTCAGGATCAAATTCTTTTGATCCTGTCACAACATTCATTGATTCCAAATCCCAATCTTTGAGGACTTCGGGATGCTTCTCAAAAAAAACATCCAGGTGTATATGCCATGTTTTGAAAAGTTCTTGGAGCTCTTCGCCACTATGATTTTTATCGGTCAATTGAGCAGCCCACTGCATAAAATCGGGCTTGTCGAGATTCAAGTCCACCATTTTTTCAAAGTTTGCCTGCCTTTTAGCCAAAAGATTGCTCAGAAGAGACTTTTCAAGGCTCTGGGTTGTTTGGTATTCGAAATATTCGGTAAATAAGGCATCGCAAAATCCCGGATCTTCTAAAGCCAGGATACACTGATTGCAGTCTAGCTCTTTCAAACCTGTCGAAGGATTTTTTGTTTTCAACCCCAAATCTTTGATTATCTTTGGATGGTTTTTTTCAAAAACCTCCCAATCGATATGCCATTGCTGAAAAAATTCGTGAAGTTCCTCAATGTTAGGGTTTGATTCCTTCAAGTGAATCAGTGATTCTCTAAAAATAGGTTTATCGGGACTTGACTCTCTCATTTCCGTTAAAAGCTCTTGGTGGGCTATCAAACAATCTTTGATGGGTTTACTTTCTCCGCCATTCAATCCAGTCAAGTTTCCGGTTAAGGGGGCATCTTTCTTTACAAAGAGTCTGATCCATATGTTTTGCATGCGATCAGCTGCCATGGATTTAAAAAATGGAAAGGCTGCGGCGAAGGTACCCGCTACAAGCCCTGGGATTGCAATCGATTCTTTCACAACTGCAGTGTTGATAAAAAAGGATATGGGCTTAGGAAGCTTGCTGACAATCTTAAATAACCAATAGCCGATCTTTAATTCTGGCGCATCCTGCACATGTGGTGGTAAAAATACTTGTACTAATGATTCGATCTTTGTTGCTTTTTGCTTTTTATCCGGATCCAACGGCATCGCACCAAAATCCGAGGGTGGCTGAATTGGGTTAAATCTGATAGATGACATGTTACAATCTTTATTTTTAAAATATTAAATATACATTTACTGGTTAATAAAATCTATTTCTTTGACTTAAAGACCTAATATTTTTTCTTTCACAATAATATTTTATATAGACTAATTATACAACAAGCGAACTTACTTTGCAAACATCTGTCTTTTGAGATTCATCGCCAATCATTCATAAGTAAAAGAGATTTATGTTTGCTATATATAGAAATAACTGCTATGTTGATCAAGGAAAGAATCTAGCTTTTTCAGAAAAGGACATGTCCTTAAAAAAATCATGGCAAAGTAAGGTATATACCTCGCAAGGTATTGCTTTCAAGGCCGGGACGGCCTTGCTACCTTATGATCGTCGCCATAACATTTTGAGGACGTACAGAAAAAGCTAAGATTGTCAATTGAACCGATAGTCCACATTGTAAAAATTTAAAAAAATACATTCATTATAAAGAGAGAAGCATTATGATTAACGTCCCATTTGAGGCAGCTTTCGGCTACCCAATCCCTAGGCATGTCCCTTTAACTAACGGTGAAAGAAACGTCAACTATTTGTTACATTTAACAGGCTATTTCCCCTTCTTGGGAGCTATTACTGGAATCGCTCGCATGATTTTTGGTTTGGTCATCAAAGATAGATTACTTGTTGATAAAACGCCTTTTAAAGCCGCTCAAATCACGCGAGGTTTGATGGAAGCAGTTGGTTTCGGCCCCCTTTTGCTGCTCGTCGATGCCGTTTTCACCGGTATGCGGTGTTCGGTAAGACATCGCCGCGCATAGGTTTGTGCCAGACAATCAGCAATTCCCGCTGGAAAATTGCATGAAAAAACAACACAGAGCCCGCAGAGATCACAGAGAAAATATAAGATAATTCTCTGTGATCTCTGCGGGCTCTGTGGTTTTATTCATTTGTAATCAATGGCATACGTATCTTCGGAAATCGCTGCCAGACAATCGAGTCCTTTGCGCCTCAGCGTTTTGTGCCATTGCATTACCCAATTGTTCCAACCGCTATCATTCAACGCAAAAGTTCTAAAACACTGAGGCACAAAAGGTTAATCTCCTAATTAGGCTCTCTCACAACCCGAAATCCGGTAAAGGCATCTGCATGTTCGGGAGGCAGTGGAAGTCTCTCCGCAACTCTTACCCCGTCTTGCAGGCTATCATAACATCCTCCTTTAGCCACTTTTTCTGTGCCTTGCACAGGACCTTGGGGATTTAGGTCGCTAGCTCCCTGGAAATTTGGGGCATACCAATCCGATACCCATTCCCAGACATTTCCGCTCATATCAAAAGCTCCTGCCGTACTTTTCGCTAAATGAGTTCTCTGCTGCTCTGATTCCCCCTCCTGTAAAGGAAGGAAATTAAGTCCATTATAGAATCCAACAGGGGTTGTATTCACGTGGAACTCTTTAATGGGAGCATCTGAAAACTTGTAGTTAGCCCACGTTCTATCAATGGTATCTTTGCTAAAACCATATCGATATTTTTTCAAAGACTTCCCCTCAACTCCCGCAGTTACCCCTGCCGCTTTCTCCCATTCGGCTTCGGTTGGCAGGCGGCAGTTGTTATCCCGGCAAAATGCAGCTGCCCCGTACCAACTAACATTGATAACAGGATGATCTTCTTTACCTGGTATGGCATAAAAAGTCGTTGTTTTGGTTGTCTCATTTACGGCAATTTGACTATATGGATCTGCCTGTTCGGTTTTGTTAATCAGGCGGTTGTTATAATCGATGACAGTCCCTTTTTTATCGGCTTCTCTAATGTAAGTTACTTTAGATTCTTGCAAAGCTTTGTTTAGCCAATGGGCATATTGCGCATTAGTCACGGGATACAGCCCAATAGAAAAGGCATTGATATAGACAGATTTTACCGGCTGTTCATCCGCATTACCCTTACCTGAAGGATCCCCTAGCAAGGAATTCCCCGCTGGTACGACAACAGTTTTCAATTGGTTCACATAGGTAACTTGCAGACTTTTCCTTTCACCAGGCTCAATCATCACGGTGAGGGGATCCGGTGTATAATAATCCGGTAAAGTTTCGAATAGGACCTGGTAGGTGAAGTTTCCTTTCAAAGGAATTACGACATATTTGCCACGGTAATGCCCCATTGTCTCTGTTCTTGGATTTCCCGGTATCGCTTTCCGTACCGTGAATAAAGCATCAGACACATTCGTCGCAACAACTAATTCTCCGAGTTGTTTGCCAGGGGAAGGATCCGTATGGACACTGCTTCCGGTGCTGTCGATTTTGACTACACTTTCAGTAAATGCTTTGATTTCGACTTCTTTGGGAGGCGGGGAAGAACCATCTTCACCTGGATGGAAAGTCAATAAATAATGTCCTTGCGGCACCGAGATCGACAGCGTTTTTCCATGGATCTCTACAACAGAGCGGAATTCTTCCTTTCCGATCTGCCGAACCGAGACCATCTCCCCTTCCGCATCACTATGTAAAGTCAATTTCCCTAAAAATGAATAGCGGGGACGTATAGTCATATCTTGGTACTCTGAAACTGCAATACTCATCGGGTTAGGCGGAACAACAAACTCCTTATTCTCAGGCACATCGAAAGATAGAGTATAAACTCCCGGTAGAAGATTTTGAAAAATGAAATCTTGTCCTTTCCCTTTCCAGGAAAGATTTTTTCTATCATTCTTCAGAGTAAAGCTGGCATCAGGATAATTTGTCAAAACCTGCACATTCCTGGGCAGTACAAAGGCTGGCGATAAGGTGACGACCTGACCAGTCCTTAGATTCACCTTCTGCGGTGGAATCTCTGCATAACGAGAAGGTACGTTGTAAGAAATAATATAGGTTCCTGCAACCATAGGCGGGCTTTTCCAAACAACCTGTCCGCTTTTCGACTCGAGTTCCAATATTAATGGCAGCGCTTCATCACTCCGTTTAATGCTGATTCCTAGCTTTTCTCCGGATGTCATCAAGGCTGACATCTCAAAACGTCCAAAAGCTTTATGAAATAGAATCCGCAGCGCAGTTGTCTTACCTTCCTGCAAAGAGAATTCGCTGGATGGTTCAATTGAATACGTATACCCCTCAATCTCATCGACCTTTAGCCTATACCGTTCCCCGGCAGGAAGAGGAATTTTTTCATCTGACCCTTTTCCGGAAAACATTTTCAAATCCTTCCGATATAACATCCAGCGTGCTTCAGGCAGGTTGCTGGATACATGAACGTATCCTTTTTCTTCTTCCTCTGATTTTTTGGCATTCTCCTGACGCAGCTTCGAAAACTCTATAGCTGTAGCAGCCAATTCCTCCTTTTTATTCTCTCCCCCAGCCACGTCCCCTTCTATCGACTTATGCGCGGGATCGAGGATATACGTCCCTACAACCGGCCCGCAAACTTCATAAGGCTCGAGAATCAATGTTTGGGCTCCAGGCTCTTTGAATCCTTTAAGGGGCTCGAATTCCAACCTATAGGTGCCTGGAATCAAATTTCGGCACACGAGTTTACCTAGAGTTGACTGTGCGCGGATAGTTCCTTCGCTGTTTTTTAGGGTCAAGATCGGCGACACGGCAGACTGCACATCCACAGGAGAGAACGTTGTAGCAGCCTTCAATATAGCATAACGAGGGCGGATCAATTGATCAATTTTGGTGACCGAACCGGGACGTACGGCAAATACACGGATAGGCACCTCTTCGAAGAGAGCATCACAATTCGGCACAACAAATTCGATAGAATAATTCCCCGGATGAAGATCTTTGATCACCACAGTTCGCAGGAAACACTTTGGATCATACACATATCCAGACCCTTTGGGGTACATCTGCTGAGCTTGGGTTTCGTCCCTTAACCAAAAGCGCACCCGGTCCAAACGCTCCCCTTTTGAGCCTGTTTGATAACTGACAATCAATGTTCCCCATTCACTCGGTGAAGATTCACGGATAACAGATGAATAAGCATGCCCACCCGTTAGGGAAAATAGGTAGATCAACAAAAAAAGAAACTTTTGCATCACATAACTCCTTAGGACTCAACGACTTAAGGATTTAGAAATGCTTCCGTGCATCAACACATGTTATCAATAATCCTTAAAATAAAAATTAACAAGATTAAGAAACTTTAGCAAACGAAATGATCAGCTAGGAGCAAGACTATTTGTTAAGGGAACTCAAGGCTGGGTGTACTCGTCGATAACCATCCCTTGGTGATCGATGGCAGTAAAATAGCGATGCCCATCCGGATGAACTTTAACGGCGATAAAATGCCTAGCAGATGCTGTCTTTGCTAAATACCAGGCTGATAGTGGCTTACGGGGTGTTCTCGGTTTTGCTACACCCCAAGCCCCATCGCCAAGGTAGACAACCCCTTTAGGATCAACTTTTCCATTCCGTATCGGAAACGTTCTTTTGTAGGTATGATCATGATGTTCAAAAACAGCTTGAATGCCGAATTCCTCAAAAACCGGATGCCAATAGTGCCGGATTGGTGCATTGTGCTTGCCTTCAAACTTACGTACTGATGGATAGGAAGATACATGATAAATGGCAAATTTGTGCCGAATTTTTGTCCGGTTTTTCAAGGTCTCGCGCAGCCAATCGGTCTGCTTACCTGAGATCGGGTGGGTGTGTCCCGAATCTAAAATCACGATGCTCAAGTATCTTCCAAAATCCAAAACATTATAACCCTGCGGACCGGGCATCGCAAAAAATGAATAAAAATAGGGAGCCTTTTCAACAGTTTGATTGAATCGTCCAAATGTATCATGGTTCCCGATCACTGCAATCATGGGGATCAAAAGCCCATCAGAGGTCACCATTTGATTTTTCCAGCTAGCCAACCACTCTAACCAACGCGGTATTTTTTTCGAATTCGCACCTTTGCGATCATCCGCATAGGCAATGTCCCCTCCCAGCAGCGCAAAATGGGGGTTCAACTTGGCCGCCTGACGATTCGTTTGTTCAACAAACTGGATCCCATCATGATAAATGTCTCCACCAACCACAAAAGTGATGGGCTCTGAGTGTTCAGCAGGCATCGTACGGAAAGCAAAGACCTTACTGTCTGAACCGGCACGGAATTCATAGACCGTTTTGGGCTCCAAAGCCTCCAGTTCCACTCGATGGATCAAGTAAGGCCACTTATCAGGCATCTGCACGTGCGTACCTGCCACTCCCTTCCAATCGGTTTCACTTTTCTTCCGGTATTCGATCCGGTCGGTTGTGCGGTCTAATCCTGTTATCCACTGCACGACCATGGTTGTAGATGGATCCCTTTGCCAAGTCAAATAGACCGAAATTGGATCGTACAAACCGGCGGCTGCAGAAAATGAAAAGAGAAGGAAAGAAAATAAGAGGATCCCCATAAGAGATAAATTTCGGTACAACTTATTCATAATGAGGATCCTTTAAAAGAGTTTAGGCTTGCTTTTTCGTTGCTTCTTCGGCCAGGTGCTGTAGGACCTTATTGCTTCTTGCAATGAAATCATTCAAAAAAGACGGATCCATTTCTCTTTGGGAAAGAAGAGCTAAATCATAAGCCTGCTTGACCATCTCTGCAGCCAATGTTGGATTCGAGTCTTCCAATTTCCGTATAGCGCTCATTAGGGGGCTATTGGTATTGATGACAAACGTCTGTTTGCCGAATCCGCCAAATTTACCTTGCTTGTCACTAGGATCGAGATTCATCATATAATCTCTCAAGCGGCGCTGATGCTCATCGATAATGATAAAGCCGGGCAATGAGTCTGCAACCAGGCTTTTAGCCTCTACATCCACATTTTCTTTATTCAGTTTGGAACGGACGAAATCGGCCAAAGTGGCAGCTTCCGTCTTTCCTGAAGGATCAAGAACAGTTTTTTCCCGTTCCTTGTCGAGAATATGTTCTTCAATTGCTCCATCGATGCGCTGGAATTTGAGGTCCTGGATCTTTCTTTCCAAGAATTGGATGAGATAAGGATCTATGGGGCTGCCTGCACAAAGAACTTCCAAGGATTTCTGACGATAAATATCTAGGATATGACCTGAATGGCTTTCATCTCTCGTATAAAGGACTTTGTCCTTCAGCTTTTCCTTATTGCGTTCGAGATACTCTTCCAGGGTCGACCATTGTCCTTCCGTATTTTTCCATATCAGGAACTCTTTGGCCCTCTCATAAAACTTTTCGTCTTCGAGGATGCCGAGTTTGACGACGATGGATACGTCATTCCAACTTTGCAAAAATCGCTCTCTTTCATTTCGGAAAAGGTTGTTCAAGCTGTCCGTGACTTTCTTCGAGACGTGGCCTCCAAGCTGCCGGACAGTCCTGTCCATCTGAAGATAACTTCTTGATACATTAAGAGGGATATCAGGACTGTCAATGACTCCGCGCAGGGCCATCAGATAATTCGGGATAACATCTTTGCAATTATCGGAAACAAAAACCCGATTGCAATAAAGCTTTACCGTCATCTTATTAAGGTCCATATCCCGTTGGGTTTTTGGGAAATACAAAATCCCTTTCAGGTGGAACGGGTAATCGACATTGAGATGCACCCAAAATAAAGGCTCTTCTTCCATCGGATATAATGACCGATAGAACTCCAGATAATCGTTATTGGTGCATTCGCTAGGGGGTTTTATCCAAAGCGGTTCCGTCGTATTAATGCGGGAATCACCCAGATAAATGGGGTAAGGAAGAAAAGAGCAGTAGTGAGTAAGGATTTGACGGATCTTGTATGTATCGAGATATTCATCATTGTCCTTATCGAGGAATAACGTGATCTCTGTCCCTCGAGTCGTTCTCGTTCCTTTTTCTATGAGGTAGTCAGAGGAACCATCGCAAGACCAAAGGACCGGCTCGGCTCCGGGCTTCCATGATAGAGTGTTGATCTCTACTTTGTTAGCCACCATATAGGAAGAGTAAAAGCCCAGCCCGAAATGGCCGATGATCTGGTCGCTTTCCTTATTGGACTTGTATTTATCGAGGAAATCCTCTGCCCCTGAAAATGCAATTTGAGCAATATATTTTTGGACTTCTTCCGCATCCATTCCAATGCCTGTATCGCTAAAGACCAAAGTCCCTTTTTCTTTGTCGACTTTAACATCTATGCGCAATTCATCATCAGGGGCTTGGACATCGCCCTGCTCCCTTAAAATTTTCAACTTGCGTATCGCATCGACAGAATTCGATACAAGCTCCCGCACAAAGATATCTTTGTCGGAATAAAGCCATTTTTTTATAATGGGGAGGATGTTCTCACTGTGGATTTCAAGTTTCTTAGTCGTCATAGCGAAGATCCTGATTAAAAAGGGTTTAGGTAATCCTGCATTTTAGCAGTCCCTCATAATTTTTGTCATGGTTTTCCCTGCCGAGTTCACATCTTCGCATAAAATTGATTTGTCGTTATCAGCAAAAAATAGAGTTATGGGTTGAATGAAAAATTGTATACATACTATACATTAGAGTGGGATTTTTTTTCTTTTGGATGGGTTCTACATGGAATATTCACCTCTTTTGGGCATGCAGCTTCTTCTATTTTTTGGGATCGATGTGGTGCTCAGTCTTTATGCAATCGGAGCCTTCGTTTTAATCGGCGTAGGCCTTGCCGGACTGATCTTGTTCACCAAAGCAACCTTTGTCACTAACGAGGTGTGCAAACTCACCATCAACGACGATCCCGACTTGACTATCGAAGCACCGGCTGGCGGGACATTATTATCTACGCTAACCGGAAATGGAATACCAGTCCCCAGCCCCTGTGGTGGTAAAGCTACCTGCAAGCAGTGCCGCGTAAAAATTTTGGAAGGGATAGAAGAACCACTCGAAACAGATAAAGGGACTTTTACAAAGAAACAACTCAAAGAAGGTTGGAGGCTCTCCTGCCAAACAAAAGTCAAACACGATTTGCATCTCTCTATCGATATGCATGGAGCTGGAATTAAAGAATGGACCTGTACGGTCCTCAAAAACGAGAATGTCGCCACCTTCATTAAAGAACTTGTTGTGGAACTCCCTGAAGGCGAAGAAGTTCCGTACCGCTCCGGAGGGTATCTGCAATTCCATGTACCGCCCTTCCGCACAAATACCTCCGACTGGAAAGCGACGATGGACCCAAAATACTGGACCGACTGGGAGAAATTCAAGCTTTTTGACAAAGAGGTCAACTTTGAGACTCTACCAGGCGGGGTTCCTGAAATCATTCGCGCCTATTCCATGGCTTCGCATCCGGCCGAGGGAAGAAAGCTTATGTTCAATATCCGCATCGCCACACCGCCATTTGTTGCAGGGAAGATCTCTGAAACTTTACCTTGGGGAATTTGCTCTTCCTATACATTTTCTCTGAAGCCGGGCGATAAGGTACGCCTTTCAGGACCCTATGGCGAATCCTTTATGATTAACGACGACCGCGAGCTGGTCTTCTTGATCGGCGGTGCCGGGTCATCGTTTGGCCGTTCGCATATCCTGCATCTATTCCGCACAGAAAATACCAAACGGAAAGTCACTCTATGGTATGGGGCCCGTTCATTGAAAGAAAACATCTATCAGGAGGAATATGAAAAACTCCAGAAAGAATTCCCTAACTTTGCCTATTATTTAGTGCTTTCAGAACCCCTTCCTGAAGATCTTGCAGCAGGATGGCCTAAAGACGATCCATTAAAGACCAATTTTCTGTTTAAAGCCTTCGATTCAGGCCAGCTTAAGAAAATGGAGTATCCGGAAGAATGCCTCTTTTACGTTTGCGGTCCTCCGATGCATAACAAAAGCGTGTTGAAACTTTTGGATAATTATGGCGTTCCTCGGGAAAACATCATTCTCGATGATTTCGGCAGTTAACTATGCGCATACTTTTAGCTCAAATCAACCCCACTATTGGAGATCTCGACGGCAACCTCAAATTAATCCAGTCCGCCATAGATGCTGCGCGGTCCTCTTCCTGCGATCTGGTCATTACACCGGAATTAGCGTTGACCGGTTATCCGCCTGAGGATTTCCTTCTGCTGCCTCGATTTATTGAAGATGTGCAAAAATGTCTGGATACCATTATAGAAACCTCGCAAGGCTTGGCTGTCGTTGTCGGCCTACCTAGGAGAAATCCTGACAAGACAGAAAAAATCCTCCGGAATAGCGCCGCCGTCATTGAAAATCAAACCCTTTTGGGCTATCAAGACAAAACCCTCTTGCCCACCTATGATGTGTTCGACGAACGCCGCTATTTCGAACCGGGAAATACCTCCCGGCTTTGGACCCTTTGCGGGAAAAAAATTGCGATAACCATTTGTGAAGATATTTGGCAGCAAAGCGACCTTATTAAAGATACGTGCTATCGCAAGAACCCAGTCCAAGAGTTATCCGTTTTAACGCCGGAGTTAGCACTAAACCTCTCGGCTTCACCTTTCAGTGTTTCCAAAATCCCCAATCGCCTCTCTACTGTACAGCAAGCTGCTAAAATCATGAAATGCCCATTCCTGTACTGCAACCAGGTAGGCGGCAACGACAGCCTGATCTTCGATGGCTACAGTTTCTATGTGGGAGCAGACGGTTCCCTGCTCGACTATGCCGCAGGTTTCAAAGAAGAACATTTCATTGTCGATTTGGAAGCAACTACCCCTCCTTGTCTCGCCATTGAAAGAGAACCTATAGATGATTTGTATCAAGCACTGATTTTGGGCGTTCGGGATTACTTCAGAAAGTCCGGATTCCAAAAAGCTTGTTTGGGATTGTCCGGTGGAATCGACTCGGCCCTGGTTGCCTGCATAGCAAGCGCAGCGCTCGGCAAAGAACATGTTTTGGGGGTTATGATGCCTTCCCGTTATTCTTCCGAGGGAAGCATTCTCGATGCCCGCCTGTTAGCAAAAAACTTGGGGATCCCTACGTGCGAGATCCCCATAGAGGAGCCTTTCGAAAGCTTTTTAGATTTACTGGAAACCCCCTTTCAGGGAAAACGTCCTGATGTTACGGAAGAGAACCTCCAAGCCAGGATAAGGGGCATCATATTGATGGCCCTGTCAAATAAACATGGATACATCCTGCTCAGCACAGGGAACAAAAGCGAGCTGGCAATGGGATATTCCACTTTGTACGGCGATATGTGCGGAGGGTTGAGCGTAATTAACGACGTGACCAAACGACAAGTTTATGAGCTGGCACATTGGATCAACCGTTTCCAAGAAGTAATCCCTGGATCCACAATCGAAAAACCCCCATCCGCGGAACTACGGCCCGGACAGAAAGATTCAGATACACTCCCTCCCTACGAAGTATTGGATACCATCGTACAAGACTATGTGGAAGATCACTTGGATGCAGCCTCGATAGCTGAAAAACATGGCTATTCCCTGGATCTGGTCAAGGATGTCCTGGTGCGAATCCATCGCAACGAATATAAGCGGAGGCAAAGTCCTCCGGGTCTGCGCATATCAGAGAAGGCATTTTCGGTCGGCCGCCGCTTCCCTATTGTCCAAAAGTATATTTGCTAAATGAACACAAGAAGGTTATATCTATGCTATCAATACTGTCATATCCGTTTAGACCATGGACTAGACTATGGATCCGTTCCTGCACCGATACAATGGTAAATCAACTTTTCCGTGCATCCGTCGTTTTTCCCATCCACTTTCAAGACAACACGGATGCTAAAATATATTTTTTTGTATTAGTGAATAAAGCCTTACTATTCGAAGACTCAATTTCCCTGCAAATTTCAGGTGATTCGCCAGAAACTAGACAAGCTCCGTTTCTGGCAGCTATCGCACATAAGTGGGCGATTTGGCATGAAACAGTCCAAAATCTTGTCTTAACATTAGGATGCGAGATCTCTTTAGTGATGCAGGGACTAAAGACGAAATCTAATCAAGCGGAAGACTGCTTTACACCTTTTGCCCAATCTAGTCGCCCATCTCTAGGTTGGAGTCTCGGAGGTTCTGGTTTTGGCGGTGGAGGCTTGATACCTCCGGATCAGATTCCACAAAATTTGAAACACTGGCTTGTGACACATGGCATCCCCACTCAAACAATTTCCAGGATTTTAAATGAGGTGCCAGATTTACAAAATAGTTTTCAACCTACTCTAAGCAAACAACTTGTCGCATCTCAGAATGAATTTCAGCCCGATTTCGTTTAGGCAACTAAATCCAGTAACTTTATCTTCAGCTAATGCGCGCGAGCGCGCAATCGCTGAATGTGCTGCATTTACATCATTTTTGATGGATTTAAAATACTACTGATGCTAGGCTCTCGACTGGATAACATTTTGTGAAAAATTCCTGGAGGACTTCGATGCCTATTCATATTCACGCATTTCTAATCAACTCCTCACAAGGGTCAATCCCGATGATACCCTCCAAGTATTCGGAAACAGATAAATCGGAAATTGATGCCAAGATAAGCAAAGTCATTCACGGTCATAGGCATCAAATTGTTTTTTTTGAATACAATACCGACCAAGAGCTTTTCTATCTTACTCATTTTGGACACCAACAATTTTCATTTTCAATCAATGATATTACAAAAAAAGAAGTTCGAAAACTAGCTGAGAAGTTGCTTTCTGAAGCTTTCAGCTTGCCAAGTCATATCATCTCATTTAAAAACTTCACTATTATCGATGGTGTTTATCATAAAATATCGACCACCTGTACGGAATTAGAGAGTAATAGAAACTTTCATGGAAAAGTTCCTAATAGAACGAAGCTATATGCAAAACGTTTCGGATGCCATATTGCTAAAGACTTTCTTCGGAATACTTTTGATAATTTAAATCGAAAGGCTTATGTAACCTTGCAAAATCAAATATAGCAACTTTTACCTCCTGGGCTTTGCCAAGATTATACCTCGCGGGGTCTAAAACTGCATGTTGAGTTGCATGAAAGCTCCCACGAGATATAAACTCATATTTCACAAAATGTAAAAAGGGCACTTCTACAATAAAACTTTCGATCACAATCAAAATTGAGGCTATAGAATCTGACCGAAAGTTTTTCCGTACGTCCTTAAAAAGTCATGGCAACGGAAATAAGGTAGCAAGGCCGTCCCGGCCTTGAATCCAGATCGGGGCTATTTGGTTGTTAATAGTCAAGGCCGTGACGGCCTTGCTACCTTATGTCTGCAGCCATACTTTTTTGAGGACATACGTTTTTCCTTCATAAGTGATCAAGGCTGAAAAACACCTTTATGCATCCACCGGTTTTGATAACTCCTCTAGTAATTTCTTAATGCAACGGGGAGGAATTTTCCTATGAGGGCAAAATTCGGTTGGATTGATGTAAAAACACTCTTAAGATATAATGAGAATACCTAATCAGCAGTCATAACTGTAACATTTTGTCCCTTCTCTGTGCTCTCTGTGGCCTCTGTGGTAGTAAACTGCTTCTTTAGTTACTACCACAGAGGCCACAGAGAGCACAGAGAAGGGACAAAATGTTACAGTTATGACTGCCGATTTCTATCTTTGGTTATATTTAGATACGTATTAATATAAAACCAACCGAATTTTGCGATCATAGTCTTTTTACTGTCCAAGATTACAAAGTTTAATTTCGTCCAATGACTAAAAAGAGGAACCCCTGCCGGGGTTTATTAGGTTAACTTGCACCCCCCGTAGCAGCAGCTCGTCTACGCTTCGCTCGCGAGCCTTGCTGACGGGCTACAAAATGAGGCCCTACTGCGTAGGGCTAGCCTGTAAAAATTAATTTGATTGATAAAAAAGGGTACGTAACTTTGTACATGGCCTGAAAGGCCATATTAAAATGGCTTTTGATGCTAAAGCAGTCTTGTGATTGACCCATTTCATTTATATTTCGTTCTAGCGTTTTTCGTTCTCCTCTTGGTTCCTGCGCAGGCCTTTTAATCTCGATAAAGGCAAAATTTCAAGAAATTGATTTAATGGTCAGTCACCTGGCTTATACCTCGCGCGGTCTAAAACTTGAAATTTGAACAGCGCGAAAGCTCCCGCGGTTGAACGATCGAAAGCGACCCAATATTGTAATATGGGGTCGCTTTCGATCGATTCAACCCCGGGGCTTTGGCGTAGTTCAAATTTCAAGTTTTAGACCGCGCGAGGTATAGCTCATGGGGTGTTTTCAAAATCGCCTCTTGCTTAATCTAAGATCCATCCGACTCTCATAAATATGACCAATGACCATGTATTATAGTTCTTCCCGGAAATCGGTGGAATCGAGGGTAACTATACCTCGCGTTATAGTTACCCTCGATTCCACCGATTTCCGGGAAGAACTATAAATTGAATATATTTTTATGTACTTTATAGATAATTGATGGTAGCCTTACGATAAATATTTTTTTTGAAACCAGATCTAACAAGGACATCACCTTATGGGAATCCCTTCCGAAAGCTTCAAAGTCAGTTCACCAATTGGACCTATACCAATGACACCGCTACAGTATTCAGAGCAAGACAGAATGGAGATTGTAGACAAGATAACCTCATTGATAGGCAGTCGTCGCCATGAAACTGTATTTTTCGAATATCGCGAAAACGAAAAACTTTTCTATCTCGTTCATTTTGGAAAAAATCAAATTTCATTTTCAAAAGAAGCTGCTCAGAATGCAACCACAAAAGCAGTCCAAAAAAAAGCCAAGAAACTGCTTTCCGAAGCATTCAGTTCAGCCAACCACCTCTTCGCCGTTCAGAATTTGACCATTATCGATGCCGTCTACCATAGAATAAGGACTACTTGCCGGCAAGTTCATGACAATCGGAAATTCCATGACAAAGTCCCCCATCAAACTAAGTGTTACGTAGGTCATTTTGGATGTGATATTGATAGTGAGTTTATCCGTGATACCTTTGACAACCTCACTGGCCAGAGGCCTAATTGGTAATCCGATCTCTCGCGTCTACGCTTGCTCCCAATTGAAGGGCATAACGTCTTTGATCGCAGAGACGTTATGCCGAAGCATCATCAAACGGTCGAAACCCACCGCTACTCCGCAAGCATCAGGCAAGCCTGTTTTTAAAGCTTCCAAGAAGTGTTCATCGATAGGCAAAGGATCTTTCCCCAAAGCTATTCTATGCTCATTGGCCTCTACCAGCCGGTTTCCCTGCTCTTCTGCATCAGCTAGTTCGTGGTAGCCATTGGCAAGTTCAATACCTTTATAATACACTTCAAAACGTTCAGCGGTTTCTTCCCTATCCCGAAGACATCTTTGCGCTAAGGCTGCCTGTGACGCGGGATAATAAGCCAAGGCGCACAGCGAATTTTCTCCGAGGCGCGGTTCTATCAGAACTCCTAAAATCAGATTCAAAAGGGCATCCTTTCCTTCATTTTCAATGGAGGGATAAAAGGCGATGTCCTTTTCTTTGATGTAATCTAAAAGATCTTTCTCCGACATGCCGACATAATCAAAACCGGCATAATCGATAAAAGCTTGGCGATAGCTGATCAGGTTGTATGGAAGGTTGCCTAAAAATAGACGGATGTATTCGATTGTTTCGTCAATCATGGCTGCAAAGGGTATTCCCAAACGGTACCATTCCGCCATCATGAATTCCGGATTGTGTTTGACGCCATATTCTCCTTGTCGAAACACATGTGCAAGCTGATAGATATCCCCTATGCCTTCGGAAAGAAGCCTTTTCATGCCATACTCGGGAGATGAATGCAGCCAGCGCTTACTGCCATCCGGTTCGAGAACGGGGATCAAATCGATATGGGCATCCACGGAAGCTTTTGAGGTAATTAAAGGACAATCGACCTCGAGAATCTTCCTCGAGGCAAAGAAAGTGCGGGTCTTTGCCAGCATGGACGCACGGTCTTGAAGAATGGCGATCCTGTTCATATTAACCTGAAATTGAATGGTCGGAGGGGGATATGGTGCATAACACCATATCCAAAACCTTTACGATACACGTGACACGTATTCCCCTGTTCTCGTGTCAATTTTGATCTTCTCACCTTGTTCGACGAAAATGGGGACTTGGATTGTAGTGCCGCTTTCCACGATAGCAGGTTTCAATACACGTCCGGATGCTGTATCTCCGCGTACTCCAGGGGAGCACTCTGTGATGACCATTTCGATGAAAGTCGGAGGTTCGACAGTTACAGGCTGTCCCTCATAAAACACAACGTCATATTCTTTATCATCAAGCAGCCATTGCGCAGTGTCGCCGATCTTTTCGAAAGGGATCTTGATTTGCTCGAAGGAGATCTCATCCATAAATACGACCCCTTCGGCTTCTTTGTAGAGCATCCTCATCTTCATTTCGACAACATCTGCCACATCGGCTTTATCGCCCGATTTGAATGTCTTATCGACTACGCGGGCAGAGACGAGGTGCTTTATGCGTACTCTGTTGAAAGATTGCCCTTTTCCCGGCTTCACGAATTCATTCGAAATGATCGTGTAAGGCTGGCCATCCACCTTGATTTTGATGCCGGCTTTAAATTCATTTGTGCTGATTTGTACCATGATTTTGTTCCTATCCTACTTAGCATAAATAGACTTTGATAGCACAAAATCCTATATGGTGTCCAGAGGAAATCGGCATTCTTTAAAGCTTGATATCTCGACTTTGAAAGATCTGAGCCGCCGCCCCCAATAATGAACCTTGATTGATTATGCATGCGGGTTCTATCGTCAAAACAGAACAGGCTACCTTTAGGGCCCTTCCTTCCACCCGTTCTTTTATAAGGTCCACCAATGGCAAAAAGCCATGTATGACCCCGCCGCCCATGATGATCTTTTGCGGATTGAACGCATTGATAAAACCCGTTATGCCTGTGGCTAAAGCTTCCGCAGTTTCATTCATCAACCGTTCCGCCAACAGATCTTCTTGTTTAGCTGCCTCGCTCACAATTTTGGCTGTCACACTTTGTAGATTGCCTTCCGCTAACTTAAGGATGAATTCACCATCTTGCGGAGATGCCTGGATAGCTTCTCGTGCCCGCCTTGCTATTGCCCAGCCTCCGGCATACGCCTCTAAACATCCATATCCCCCGCAGGTACACGCCAGACCTTCTCTCTGGATAGGTACATGCCCTAATTCCCCAGCAGAATTGCTTACTCCCGTAATCAAGCGCCCGCCAGTCACAATACCTCCCCCTATCCCGGTCCCGACATAGAGGCATATGAGATCTTGGCAGCCCTTTCCATTTCCATAAAGCCATTCCCCTAAAGTCGCCGCCCTGACATCATTGGTGACCAGCGTTTCGATCCCGTTCAATTGCGCGCGAATGGAGCTTGCTAAAGGAACATTCACCCATTTGAGATTCGGGGAAAAAAACACATTGCCTGTCCCGGATTCAATCTGTCCGGCCACACCAATACCAATTCCCTCCGGTACAAGTCCGCTTTGATTTTGCAATTGGCGGATGCCTGAAACAATCTGTGCAATAACCCCTTCAGGGCCTGCCTCGACCTCTGTAGGTGATTGTATTCGATGGGTGATTTTCCCATACTCTTCGATCAACCCAATATCAACTTTGGTACCACCCAGATCTACTCCGATTGCACAACGTGGTCTATTCATGTGATTTCCCCGCTTACTTCGACGTAATTTAACTCGTACACTGTAAAGATTAAATTCATGGATAGAGCCTATATAACTTTATAAACTGCCTGATAGGCCAATATATCCTAGACTAGGCCGTGAGGCCCTGGTCGCGCAAACAAAACAATTGAGGCCTGAAGGACCGGCATAAAAACTTCAATCCCGCAGGTATTTTGCATCATATTGAATTTGGCTCATTTTTAACATCGTCAAAAAAAGTACGTCCACAAAAAATATATCGACGGAAATAAGGCAGCAAGGCCGACCAGGCCTTGAATATATTGCCAGCAAGATCGGGACCATCTGGCTACCATTTTTCCATGACTTTTTAAGGACGTACTTTATAGCTCCAATTTCGGTGATTTCTAAAAATGACTACGGTAAAAAGCAAAAAAAAGAGGGCATATGATATGCCCTCTTTTTTATTTGAAATGACTATATGGAAAGATTGCTGAACAAGAAAACTAATTCCTTATTTGGTTCTATTACTCCATTTTGTGACAAGGTACTCTGCCGGATCGATTTCATTTTCTAGTAGAACAGCTTGCCCCCATCCCTTATATATTTCATCCAAGGTATACCCTGCAGATAATTTCCGCTCAGGAATCACCTTCAGCGTTATCCGTTTTTGATTTTTACTGATTTCAAATGAGACTATGCCCAGGTGTTTGATTTCACCGGCAAAGTCGCCAATGACGCCCCGTTCAACGAAGTTGAACATACTTCTATGTGTAAATACATGAAAACCACTGGAGAAATTGATAGTTCTATCTTTCAATGAGCCAATGACTTTAACTTCCTTATCTTTATTTTCATTATCACCGACTTGAAAAATAGCACCTGCTTGTGTTTTAGTTTTAGTTTCGGTCCATATTTGCATAGGTCTATGCAACGTGATTTCAAAATCATCCCCTTTAACATCAAATGATTTTATATACTCAGCAACACCAGGAACAAACAATTTTTGCATGAGAGTACCTAAAACAGGACTCGCTTTGGTGGAGATTGTTTCGATCACCTCTTTTAGAAGTGCTTCCTGTTCTTCACTCCTTACGGATACCAATGGTATTTGGATCTCAGTATCATTCGACTTCTCTTCAGGGTTTGTCGATTCAAATTGCTTATTTGCTGAAGTCCTTGATGAAACAACAGATTCCTTGACACTTTGCATGTCAAGAATCGTAGGGCCGTCTGATGCCTTTTGATTCATATTTTTACTGTCTTCCAAATTCTGGTCATCTTGATCTAAATCCACCACCTTATCCAAAGTGATGGGCGACCGTGAAATTTGCCCGGCGACACCCAAGCTATTTTCGATTACTGCAAGCTCAGATTTCCCTGTACGAATCTCGTTTGCTAGAAGGTCTTTTTTAGTGGTTAAATCATGGACTATTCGGAGGAATTGTTCTTGTTCAGCTAAAAGCGCATTTCTGTGTTCATTAATTGCTGATAGAGTACTGCCAACGCTATTTAATTCAGAACTGGATTCTTCCTTGATTGTTCCTAAAAGCTTAATTTCTTTATTTAGGTCCTCAATCCTTTGTAATTTCTCGGTCTTTATCTCTTCTTTTATCAAGTCAAAATGAGTTTGAACTTTGTTTTGTAAGAAGCCCGGCTGGCTTTTTTCCAAATTTAAATCACGCCATACCGCATCTTCTTTTTCCTTTTCCGAATTTTGAGGGTAGAGGTGAGGGTACGTATTGATGAATGTCGTAATCCGTTTCCTCTGTTCATGAAGAATCTCTTTTTCAAGAACAGATAAAAACATTTCAGTATTGAGTGTCAAGCTAATCTTGAAGTTTTGACATTGTTTGTAACCAGCAACGATATTGGATATCAATGTCTGAGCTGAAGCCAACTCCATCGCTGCCCCAATTGGCGGATTCTCGATTTCACCCAGGAGTGTATTTTTCTTTGCAAGATCTGCCCCTAGCTTATTGTTAATTTTTTCTAGATCATTTAACAGCTCAGTATGCTTCTGAGTATGGGTGTTTTTGTCCTGCGCGAGAGAACCCAACTTTGTTTGAATGCGTCCCAATTCTTCAACCACTTCATCAATATCCGTTTGAAGCTTTTCAAACTGGGCACTTTTTTGGTCAATTCCGTTTTTTAATTCAACTTGTTGACGAGCTAGTTCTCGGGATGCGTTTTTCTTCTCATCCCTGTTTGGCGCAAGGGGTACCTCCACAGGATTAGACTTTTCCGTCTGTAAAATCGGAACGGCAGCTTTGCGAATTGTGTTTGCTGCACTAGCGAGAACAGCAATATTCTTTTCCCTTAGGTAACCATCAATCTGATTTGATAGGTTTAGCACGGCCACGTTATATTTTTTTTTATACGAACTACTAAAACAGATCCGCAAGTTATGCATAATCCCTTTGATTAACCCAGAAATCCCTTTTCTCGCATGAAAATCTTGAGTAATTGTTACCTTTTGAGACGGATTATTGATCAATTGATTAATCCAGCTATCTCTCTCTATACTTCTTAGAAATTGTGGATTACTTGTAAACTCTTGCGCATTATTTACATTCATGATTTATGGCTTCCATTAATTTGTTATTGAAATTTTATTTATATATTTGAGAAATCTTTATTCCATACACAAAGGATTCATCATATTAACATGAATAAGAATATAAAACAATATTATATGTACATTCACTAGCAATATAATATCAATGAAATTTTTAATAAAGTAAAAAAAGATTTTCATACGACGTGAAATCGTATGTCTCGGAAAGGTATAGCGGCAGACATAAGGTAGCAAGGCCGTCCCGGCCTTGCCTATTAACAACCAAATAGCCCCGATCTGGATTCAAGGCCGGGACGGCCTTGTTACCTTATGTCTGCCGCCATAACTTTTTGAGGACGGACATCTTTACGGACATATGGCCCTAGGGACGTTCCGGTCTTGGTTAAAAGCCGGATCGGGACGATCAATGCCGTCAACTTAAAAAAATGCTTATCTATTCTTG
>Ga0351967_1030_pt1 | contig 37225 bp, 38 predicted proteins | sample TotcelT113001K15_FD_205803 | JGI IMG/M metagenome (GOLD analysis project Ga0351967, IMG submission 205803) | Enriched cells from coal bed in the Powder River Basin, Montana, United States - Total cells T11 rep3 HSBNCT.T11.300.1.K15 ... | reverse complement strand
ATCGATCATGACATTGGCCTCGATATTGATGGCGTGGGCATATTGTTCAGCCACAACTTCATAACGGCTCTCTAACTCGCTTTTTGTCAGGATATCCTTAAAAGCCTCTATGGTGGATGAGGCTTTTATATACTCTATGGCATCTACAGTTTCCTTGATGATAGGGAGCTTTCGCTTTAGAGCTTCTTCTTTCCAATTATCGCTATAGTTATCGCCCCCAAAAAGGATCCCTTTGGAACCTTTAAGGTATTTCTGAATGACTGGAATAACCGCATCCAGCACCGTTGCTTTCGATAGGGAACCGCTCTCACTTAACTTTGCTTCTATATCATCCATAATCATATTCAGACTTTGCGCAACAATCGTATTGAGGACAATAACCGGAAAAGCCGGGCTTGCAGATGACCCTACAGCGCGGAATTCGAATTTATTTCCCGTAAAGGCGAATGGGGAAGTCCGATTTCTATCCGTATTGTCTTTAGTCAGATTTGGAAGCACATCCAAGCCAAAATCATATCTATCTTTGGATCCCTTTGATTTGTGGGTGCCTTTATGCTCGATATTATGCAGAAATTCTTCCAGCTCTTTACCTAAATACACAGAGATAATAGGAGGAGGAGCCTCGTGGCCGCCAAGACGTTTATCATTAGATGCCGATCCTATAGAAGCTCTTAAAAGGGCAGAATGATCGTGCACAGCTTTCAAAATGGCTGTCAACAGCACGAGAAAATGAAGATTATTTTCCGGCGTATCGGTGGGATTGAGAAGGTTAATTCCAGTCTCTGTCGCCAAGGACCAATTGCAATGCTTTCCTGATCCATTTAATCCCTGGAAAGGCTTTTCATGGAGCAAACAAGCTAAATCATGCTTCACAGCAACCTGACGCATTAATTCCATTAATAAAATGTTATGATCGACAGCGATGGGAGACCGTTCAAAAACAGGGGCAACTTCATGCTGGGAAGGTGCTACCTCATTATGGCGCGTCTTAACGGGAATAGCCAACTCTATGGCAGCTTCCTCAAAATCGCGCATAAAAGCGAGAACACGATCCTTGACAGCTCCGAAGTAATGATCTTGCAGTTCTTGACCTTTGGGAGACGGGGCGCCAAACACCGTATTCCCGCAAAGGACAAGGTCTGGCCTTAAGTTCCGTAAAGCACGGTCAATGATAAAGTATTCTTGTTCACTACCTAAAGTTGAGTGGACATAATTTGCTGAAATCCCCGTTATTTTCAGCAGACGCAGCACGGCATCATTGATGGCTTTATCAGAACGTAGAAGAGGTATTTTGTTATCGAGGACATCACCGGCCCACGAGAAAAAGACGCTTGGGATGCATAAAGTTACTCCGTCGCCCCCTTTCCAGAGAAAAACTGGGGAAGATGGATCCCAGCCTGTATAACCTCTGGCTTCATACGTGCTGCGAAGGCCGCCGGAAGGAAAAGAAGATGCATCGGGTTCCCCCTGAAGGAGCTCCTTGCCAGAAAACTTTTCCAGGACTCGATCTTCAGTATTCCAATCGATAAAGGCGTCGTGTTTTTCTGCTGACATCCCTGTAAGAGGTTGAAACCAATGCGTATAATGAGTAGCTCCCCTGGACAAGGCCCATTCCTTCATGGCTACAGCAATAGTGTCTGCATATTCGGGTTTGATTTTTTCTCTTTTTTCAATAGCGTCTATAACATTTTTATAAATTTCTTTCGGCAACATTCTTTGCATTATAGCATGAGTAAATACATTGCGGCCAAAACATTCAGAAGAGCTTTTAGGTATTGAATCCGATTGTTTTGTTTTGACACGAGCACCCAATTCTTGCAGAGCATTAAATCGAGGATTTCTCATATAACCACCGGATAGAAGTGTTAATCAATGATTTCCCAAAAAAAGTCCTGGCACATGGCACGTAATTTTCGGTCTGGTCTTACGGCTACTGCTTTTCCGGCATTTTTGAGAAAAGGCAAGTCTAAATAACTATCGGAATAAGCAATTGTTTGTGAAAGTGGAATTTTTAGCCGTTGCGATAAAGCTGTCATATACTCCGCTTTACATACTCCCGTCATGATAGAAGAAATGGAATCGAAATACAAGTTTTGATTTGTTTCATAGAGAGATGCACTCCATTCATCGACTTCAAAAAATTTAGCGAATTGCGCTACCAAGAAGTCGGGAGAGCTCGAAAGGATAACGGTGTAGTCGCCATTATTCTTGGCTTCTATAAGCTTTTTATAGACAGGATGAAAAAGAGAATCGGAAAGGTATTGCGGAACAAATTCCTGCGCAAGAACATCAAAGTTCTTCAATAACTGCCCTTTGAACAACCAGCGGAAAATAGAATGGTGCAGACTATGGAGCGATAACGCCCCCATTTGATGGGTCAGGTATGTCCCAACAGAACAGATTATGGGGATTGTTGAGACCACCTTTTTCTTATACAGATATGCCCCGAAGGCAAAAGAGGAATTCGAAATAACCAGCGTTTTGTCTAAATCAAATAAGCTGATATTTCGAATCTTCGTCACACTATCTAACCAACCTGTTTAAGATATAGAACGTTCAAATTCTGCGATTTTTTGCTCTATTTCCTTAATGCCTTGGTTAGTTTTGTCCAGTAATTCTTTTTCTTCAGCCATTTGCGCGTTGCGCTTCATAGCCTGTTCAAAATCTAAACCTGATCCACCGCTTGCTTTACGCAAGGTCTCGATTTGCGTCTTAATCTCAGCCCGTCGTTCACGTTTTTGCTTAAGAAGTTCTTTAAGTTGTTGCAGAGCTTGCCGATCTGTTTCAGGCATAAGCAACAAAGCTTTCTCCTTTTTATCAGCAATAATGTCTTTCAACGATTTAAGCTGTCTTTCCAACTCTTGTTTTTCTAACTTAGAGGTAGGGGCATCATTGATCTTCTCAAACAATGCATCTCGTTGAGCTTCAATGAATTCGACATCATTGTCAGTAGTAGAATGAAGCAGTTGAGCAATTTCGTTGCGGATTTCCTGAACCTTCTGCCTCTTAGCACGTTCTTTCTCTTGCCCTTGCTCGATTCGACCTTGTTCTTCAGCTTTTAGCCTTTCCAAAATCGGCTCGCGGACTTTAGATATGAGATATCTAAGGGATTTGATTTCATCTTTGCCAATTTCAACATTGCGCATTTCACCCGCAATATTGTCTACCATTTTATTAGCTTCTTGAATGGAAAGCTCTCCATCTTCGAAGAGTTTTGCGCAATCCTCTAATTTAGATTGGATGAAATCGGCATTTTCTTTGAAGATCACTTTTTGTTGTGCACGAACTTTCTTACGCTCTTTTTCAATCACCTTGATGTTATCCCAACATTCGCTTAAACGCATTCTTGTCTGGGTGAATGAATGAGTATTTAGAGTTAAAACTTTAGCAATCCCTTGCAATGCTTTGATCTCTTCCCGTAGAAAAAAGAGAGAATCGCCAAGCTCTTCCTCAGAGAAATTTTCCTTAATAAATATTTCCACGTCGTGGGAAAAATGTTGACTGATCTCTTTGATCAGTTCCTTACGTTTAGGAAATACTTTATCACCGGCAACAGACAACCGTTGGAAAAATTTATTTTTTTGACGTACACGCATTTCTGTACGGATTAATTCTTTCCGCAATGCATTAATTCTGGAAGCCTGTGCATTCAAAAGATTTAACTGTCTCTGAATCGAACAATAAAGCGCATAGTTTTGTTGAATCGCTTTAGGCGGATTGACAAATTCAACTTCCTGGATCTTTTGCAGACATTCATCAAAGCTGTTGATATCTGTCTCAAGCGCTTGAATGGCAATTTCAATTTGTTCGGCCGCAAAAGCGCTTTGCTCATCTAAAATCTCTTTCAAACGGCGAGCTTCTTTTGATAACTCACTGTAGCGCAGCCAAAGCTGTGCACGCACGGAAGGGGTGATGTTTTCCTTGAATATTTCCATGCAGATCGTCCTGGTATCCCAGAACAATTTAAATTGCGGCACACCTCCCTGACCAAGAGATAATTCCATAAAACTAATTGCTTTACGTAATTTTTCCTCAGGATCTGTCAGCGCATTGAGGTCTGTTTTAAAATCATCGAATGATAATTTTTGGTGCGATCCTAGTGCAGAATGATGTTCATCGGCAATAGGGGACTCTTCTTCAATGTGATCAGGATGTTGCTCTGTTTCAATGTGATCAGGATGCCCTGTTTCAATGTGATCAGGATGTTCTGTTGAAGAACAGGCATCGTCCCCTTCATGACAACAGCAGCATTCATCTTCCACATAATGCTCTATCGCATCCTCGGGAACAATTCCCTCACTTGAGGCTGCTTGGATAGGTTCTTCAGCGGGATTTTTTTTAGGATCTTCCATTTCGTTGATGCTCATGCTTCCAATGTGACTCATTTTGCTGTTCTTTAGGTTTTTTCTAGGCTTGTTTATACCCTTACGTGCACCAAAACTTCTTTTAGAGGAGTTTCAGAATATCCTCACGCAAGAAGATCTCCACACCGGAATCTATGGGCAGCTTAAACAGACTTAGATCAGGTTTTTACGCTGTAATCATAAATGTTTCCTATTTTTTGGTAAAGGGTTTTGGGTTAATTCGAGTAAATTTCGAAAAAATTATCTTCGAAGACTCTTACAGTCCATTGGAATCCATTTTTGTCTTAAAATCGCGCAGCGTTGGCAGCAGGAAAAATTAAGGACCGAATTCTTTTTCTTTTTTGATGCATTCCGCAACTTCTTGCGTCAGCCACACATATCGATCATATAATTTCATTAGGGCCACAAACTCCTCTTTGAGAATATCATCAAGATCCCCATAGTCTTTCACAAATTTTTGTTGAAATTCTTCCTCTAAGGATCCTCTGTCATGTGTCATTCGAAAAACGAGCATGATATCTTCTTCTTCTTGGGATTTCATAGCTTCCAGCATGGTGGAGTTTAGAATATCAAATGTTTCCAGCATGCTTCGATTCAGTTCCTTTAAAGGATTATTCTGATCTTTTAATTGTTCATACAATTCGACCCGGAACTGAACGAGAGTCTCCCCAATATAGTCAGTGACGGAGACCAATGAAATAAGATTCAAATATCTTTGAAATAGCGTCCGATTGTACAAGTTCCCTTGCAAACTTAATAAGAAAACGCTCACTTCCCGATTCAACGCATAAAAAGGGGGAAGACCTTCCCGTTTGCCTACAGATTGTTTTTGTTCGACCATGTCGCGTATATAGGCAATATAATCGGATATCTCCTGCATGATTCGAATCTGTTCTTTATATGATTGGCTTAAACAGCTATAAGGGTCTTCTTTGGAAGCATTTACGATATACATAGGTTTAGATGGATCGATAGCATCTACATTAACCATATAACGTAAAATAATACTCAACACCGAATCTCCAAATGTCATAATCAGCGCTGTAATAATGTTAAAATAGTTGCAGAAATTCAATATTTGCATTATTGGGTCATCGGAGAGTGTTTGGATCAAACCGACCACCAAGGGAATTCCAGTAATTTTTTCTAGATAATAAAGGATCAAGCACACAAAACACCCGATGACATTGAACAACATTTGAACATAGATCAACTGTCGGGAAACGCCTGTGAAGTGGAGATTGTTAAGTACGACAATCAGACCGCTGATCAGCCTCATTCCGCAAATAAAGAGGATGACTTGGTCAAGATTGATAGCATTCTCGTGCATTAATTGCATAAGAATAATAATCAGCATTGTCGACGATTGAACTACTATCTCACCCAAACAGCCTATTATAAAGATAACAATGCCTGGACTCTGCCTCAATGTTTGAAAAAATGTACTGAAGGACTCGATTTCTTGTACGGTTACGCTGCTTCGCATAAAGAAAACGCCAAAGAGAAGAAGAGAGATACCAAAGATACCTCCTACTAGATATTTTCGGAATCCTTCTTTTGCGAAAGCGATCCATATTCCGCTGATCCCAAGGACTATAAAAACAAGGTAATCGATGCGAATGGTAACAATATACAATAAGGCAATGCTTCCAATATTCCCCCAAACACACATGGAAATTGCATTTTTCAATGTGATCATATTGGTTGAGACAAGACTTGCCAATATGGACGCCACAGCCGATGTCTTGTTTACAATAGCATTGATGATAATACCCCAAAAAGCAGCCAAATATCGATTATTCGTGCCTTTTCGAATGAGGTTATGCAAGCTTGTTCCAGACAACATCCTAAGATTGTTCGTAAGCAAAGTTGCTCCGGCATAACATAACCCCAAACCGGCGAAAAGCTTTATGAGAGGTAAAAAATCCAAAAGTCTTCCTTTGTTTATCGAGAAGGCACGCACTGTCCATGCGTGCCTTTGAAATCTCAATCTAAATAACTGACTAATTTTTTTACACTGTTTATAACTGAAGAGCGTATAATACTGGCATGATCTATCAAATCGTTTAAGGAGTGGATATGTTAAAACAAACTTCCGAGGGTGTTCTTGTTTTTCTTAAAGTCACTCCAAAATCTTCATTTTCAAGAATTACCGGTAAAGAAAATGATCTATTAAAGGTTTCAATCGCTGCACCTCCGGACAAAGGAGAAGCGAATGAAAAGCTGCTCTCTCTTTTGGCAAAACTTTTTCGCGTACCTAAATCCTCCCTACATATCGAAAAAGGCAGAACTGACCGCTATAAAACTGTATTGGTAAAAGGAAAAACGCTAAAGGAACTCGAAAATGCTCTGCAATCGCTGCTTCATCCGCATTCAAAATCTTGACGAATTATTTCCATAGCCACTTCAGGATCATGTAAATCTAGGTCAAGCCATCTGAAAAGGGGTTCTCGTCTGAACCATGTAAACTGACGTTTCGCATATTGTTTGGACGCTTGCTTGAACCGGTCTAAGAAATTTTTATAATCTTCTTTCGACTGGGCTGACTCGAGAAAATCGATCGCCTGCCTATAGCCGATAGCTTGGGCTGCCGAGCTATTGGATTTGATACCTTGTTTAAGGAGCATTTCCACCTCATTCAATAAACCATCCCTTAACATCTCTTCACATCGCTTTTCAATACGATGATAGAGACTTTCTCTAGGACGGTGAAGAAACCAACAGTGGAAATCATATCCTTGGGGCTTTTTTCGAGCAGCCCAAGAATGTTTGCTGACTTTTTTGCCTGTGAGGGTAATGATCTCAAGAGCACGGACAATTTTTTGCTTGTCATGGATAGTAATTGTGCTGGCATATTGTGGATCGAGCTGTCTGAGCCTTTCAAATAATTCTTCCGAACCTAATCGTTCAAGCTCGTCTTCTAATGTTTTTCTTAGTTCAGGAATGGAGGGAGGTCCACTAGGCGGACCGTAAATCATTGAATGGATGTAAAACCCGGACCCGCCAACCAGAATGGGCGTATTTTCCCGGTTATTGATCAATTGACAGCTATGCCTTGCTTCGTAGTAGAAATCTACTACATTAAACGGTTCATTCACATCACGAATGTCAATCAAATGATGCGGGACCAGCTCACGTTGTTCGGCCGTCGCTTTAGCCGTTCCGATATCCATTCCGCGGTAAACCTGCATGGAATCCGCTGAGATGATTTCCCCGCAAAGAAGTTGGGCCATCACCAAGCCGAAGGCTGTTTTTCCACAACCTGTTGGTCCAGCTAGTACCAATACCTTCCTTCGAGGTTTTTGAATATTATCGGAAAGCTGTTTCTGCGCCTCCAAGGCAAAACCCAGGAAGATGCGCTCTATCTCCTGTTGCTCGAGGACTGTTCCTCCACTCACGGTCAACCTTGGGGGTTTTAATAAATACTTTCTCAGACGCTCGTAAATTTGCGCAATGCTTCATCTTGATCTTTTGCCAAATCGAGGACATGATCGAAGCCTGACATTTTAAGAACATCCATTACATTCGTTGCGATTGAGCAGACAACAAGCTTTCCTGACAATGTCTTCAGTTTTTTTGTTGTCGACAAAAGCATCCGCATTCCAGCGCTGCTTAAATAGGTTACGCCAGCAAAATCGAGAATAAGTTTGCTTTGTCCTTCATTGATCGCTTCGAACACTTTTTTTTCTGCAGAAGGTGCAGATACCGCGTCGAGACGCCCTTTAAACTTCAATATGAGTATCTCGCCTTTTCTTTCTTCGGATACTTCAACCATTCCTTCCGATGTGCTCATAATCCCCTCAACTTTGTGCTATCTTATCAGATTTGTGAATTTTGTTAATACTTTTCTCATACATGCCAAATCAATTTCCTGCAGGGCTAGTTATGCTGTAGCTGCCATTTCAGGAAATTTGTCTCGGCTGTGTCGCTTCTCCAAAAACTGCACTTTCTCAGCAGCAACGCGGAGCTTGCAACGTTTCTCTCCATCTTTTGACCAAACATCCAGCTGGAGCCTTCCCTCTATGAGCACGGGTGAAGAACAATCCAACTCATTCACACAGTTTTCCGCTTGCTTGCCCCATACAACTACATCGACAAAGCAAACTTCCTGCTGTTTTTCTCCTCCAAGAGTTACAAATTCTCTGTTGAGAGCCACTAGGAGGTCTGTGACCGAAATCCCATTAGGCGTTTTTCGAAGCTCGGGCTTTCGCGTGAGCCTGCCCGCTATATAAACTTTATTGAGTGCCACCATAGCACGATCCTTATTGTTATGCCATACCTTACCTCCAAACAATAACAAAAAAGTTTTTTTTGACAAGCAGAGATCGTTTTTTTTTAAATTTTTTTTTGTAAGCTATTGTCGGGGAACAAAAGAACGATTATTCCACCAATTCAACTTTAACTCGACGTCCGAGCCTGGCGCAAACTGTCATGGCAATTGTCCGTAAAGCCTTAATTGTCAAACCTTTGCGACCTACAACTTTCGGAATATCTTCGGGACCGACACGTACTTCAATAATGACACCTCGCTCGCCTTCATAGCAGCGAACATCGACTTTGTCTGGAGCATCCACTAAATTTTTTATAATATACTCGATAAACTCTTTCATGATGTGACCCTTATAAGTGAAAATCGGTGTCATTCATAGCAGGTAGTGGATTTTTTGGAAAATAGAAATCGCTTTAGCATATATGATCTGTGTGGTATAAAGTTTTTCTTATCTTATCTCGTATGGCTTAGATAAACGTGTAAAATCGATTCAAGGAATATTATATGACAGAATTCATCGAAATCCATTGGGCAAGCGGAAGCATTGATGAAGCGCGAAGAGTTTCGCGTTATTTGGTCCAGGAAAGGTTGGTAGCCTGCGCTCAAATCACCCCTTGGATTGAATCGATTTACATGTGGGACAACCAACTGGAAACTACCCAAGAAAGTAAGATTGTGTTGAAATCAAAGAAGGCGCACTTTGAGAAAATTAAAGAGGTGATCTTACAAAATTGCAAGTATCAGGTGCCTGAAATTACCTATATGTGCATAGATGAGGGCAATGCTTCCTTTCTGCAATGGATGGAAGAAAGTACACCTGTACATGCTAAACCCGAATAAGAACTTTTCAATAGGTAAGATAAGCCAACTGAGGCAATCGGAAGTCTATGACAACCGGAGTCAATTTGATCACCTGTCCGCTAAGGGACTCGCAGCGTTTTACTTCTTCCTGTTTTAAATAGTCCCTCATGGCCAGATAGTTCAAGAGGCCGGATGAATAATCTTCCGTGCTTAAACGCAAAGTCCTTGGAGACAACGCCAATATGAGTTTCCCTTCTTTTTCGAATTGGACCCATTCTTCCATTATGATCACAACTTCCCGCTGTCCATAGCTCAAAGAGTATGCTTTTGTCGTATCGATTTTGCGAAGGTGATTAGTTTCCGAGCAGCAGTTATCATTAACAAATTTAAGAATTTCCAAGGCCAGCAACGCTCTGGGGCTTTGCAAAGGGGTTCCCCAGCTTCCTAAATCACTCGCAGACTCATCATCGGAATATTCCAAGGCGCACAAGCCAACAAAAATCTCCGGCAGGTTTTTCGGAGTAAAAAATGGTTTAAATGGAAATAACACACCATGGATATCAATGGCTGTATTGGTATAATCCCCTAAATAGGCAACGGGTTTGCGTAATGAATAGTCGACTGATATTGTGCCTGGAGGTATCTTTTTAACTTCTGCGTATTTTATAACAGGACACACGGTTAATTTTTCAACGAGTTTTTTGGCATCCATTCTATATAAATTCGAAGGACGATCGATTGATAAGTCTAAAAGTTCGGCGAGAAATGCGGTTTTCAATCCTTCCTTATCAGGAGTAGATTGGACTAAGGCCGCTATGCGGTATCTTGCATCGTGAAATCGTTTTGCACGGATATGCTGATAGTAAAAAAAGCCAGCAATAGAAGAACCTGATACCACGACTGTGATAAACACTATCCATAATATAGCTTGGAGTAAGGGAATTTTTTGAGCGGGTCGGTGTTTTGATGAAACCATATGTATTTTAGGTTAGAGCACTGCGTATTTTGGTTTTTGTTTTAAAATTTGATCAATGCGTTTGAATTCGGCTGGATCAGCTGTTGAATAATCATTTAGAGGATTTTCCATGTTATAGATATATAACACTTCCGGGATAAATTTGACTTTCCAACCGGCCATTTCGAGCATAGGGTACATTGTGGCCTTATCCTTAAGCAAACGGAAATATTCTCCATTTACATCTCGTAAGTCTTCGTCTTTTATCTGCCTCCATAAAAAATATTTAAATGTCCCTAAATGCCCAAATACGAAAGGGATATCGCGATAAAGCTGCTGATCGATGACCATATCGGGAACAGGCTGTGCCCTATACATAGGCATGTGGCCGGGAGGATACTTTTCTGAATTCCCCCATGTTAGTAGTAAATCACTTGTACTGTAATACTTATGTAAAATTTGCAATGTCTCTGGAGAAGAGAACCAATCATCGCCATCCAGCACGCAGATGACATCGTCATCATCGCAATTCCATTCTTTCAAGGCATGCACCATACCGTGAAGAGCTCCATAGTTTTTATCATGAAAATGCCATTTCCAGCCATTGCGTTTGCAAAACTCCAAGATCACTTCCCTTTGCTCAGGAAATGTTGAACCATCGTCGATAACATATGCTTGAAAGTTCCTGTAATTCTGAGCCTCAACCGAGGATAACGTGCGTCGGATGTAATCAATGCTGTTGAATGACGGAATGATCACTTTGAATTGGTTCATCATAATTATGTAAGCCCCTTGGTATCTTTTATATAATTTAAAAACCCCTTGGCTCTTTCGCTCCAATCGAAAGAGGCAGCCCTTTGTTTGCCAATATTTGAAAGGCGTGAAAACAGTGCATCGTCGACCAAAAGCTGGTCAACTGCTTCAACAAATTGCTGATGATAAGCAGGCGTTCCCGGCGTTCCGGAAATCAAAATTCCGGCTTCTCCCACAGTCTCTGGAAGGGCCGCCAAGCGGGAACTGACAATCGCACAACCACCTGCTTGGGCTTCCATAGCTGTAATGCAACTGGTTTCCATAAACCCGGTAGGATAAGCCAGGATGGCTGATTTCATGAATTCCCTAGCCAGTTGTTTTTGCAAGACAGCTCCATGGACATAACACCCCGGTATTTGTTTGACAATGGATAGCACTTCCTCCTGGTACGGGTCTTTTTGGACTTGCGGGTCTACAAAAGATCTGGCCAAGAGCGCAGACGTACAGAAAACGTGCAGTTCAAGATCAGGATGTTTTCTTTTTAAAGCAACAAAAATCGAGATCAAATGTATCAGCCCTCTTTGGGGTGCGGAAGAATAGATTAACCGCTTTCTGATCCTTTTTTCGGTGCCTTCGAAATCACTAAGTTGCAGGCCGTTGCGCAGTAAGCATGTTTTCTCTAAAGCAAAGCCAGACGCTTGTGCCAGGGTTTCTGCCTGCCATTGACTCACAGTCAATAGAGCATCCATGGATTTTTCAACGCGTTTATCGCCCAGCCCCCAAGTATGAAAACTATCGTAGGCATCGCCTATCCACAGATAACGCGCTTTAGCATTGATTGGAGCTAACAAAGCCTTCCAGTTCCGAACAGCGATCAGCACATCGATATCCTTCCTCGCAGTTGCCTGTGAAAAGGAAATCCATGCGGGATTATGGTTCAGGTCCTGATAGTTAGAGAGAACAAAAACCTCATGGCCTAAAGAGGCAAAAGCGGAAGAAAGACGGACGATTCCTGTCTCAGTCCCTCCTAATGGATGCTTTTCCAATACATCGGGAGTAAATTCCAAGCATCCATAAGGGAAAAACAAGATTTTCATCGACTGAGCATCCTTAGGAGTTGTTAACTCATGACTGGAGACATCCGCTTGCGTTCAAGGGCATAGATAATCAAACGATCCATTAACGTTTGGCTGTCAATCCCATTTTCCGCACAGATCAAAGGATATAAGCTATGCTTTGTAAAACCAGGAATCGGATTAATTTCGTTTAACCAGAATTTCCCCTGCTGATCAAGAAAAAAATCAACCCTTGCCATGCCAGAACATCCGGCGATCCGATAGGAACGTTCAGCCAGAGAACGCCCCTTGGCGATTTGTTCAGGGGTCAGATCGGTTTTAGGAATAGTCTTAAATGCTTGGTCGCCATACTTGGCTGCATAATCGAATACCATGCCTTGAACGATGACTTCGCCAGGCCCGAGCACTATCACATTTTCATTACCCATCACGGCAAATTCAATTTCCCTCGGGGCAGCCAATCCATTTTCCACAAGCACATGCGAATCGAGCTGAAAAGCTTCATTGATGCCCTTAATAAGTTCTTCCACTGTCTGCACTCTCTTGACTCCAATGCTTGATCCTAAATGCGTTGGCTTCACGAAGAGGGGATAGACCAGGGCGTGATTGATCGTATTGATGATCTCGGCAGGGTTCTGATTCCAGGCTTGCTTGGTAAAATCGACAAAGGGGACAATGGAAACCCCGGCAAAATCTGCCAATCTCTTCGTCATAGCTTTATCCATGCATACAGCCGATGACTTATGGCAACAGCCTACATAAGGCTTCCCTAGTAGTTCAAAAAAGCCTTGAATCGTGCCATCTTCTCCATTGGGACCATGCAGGACCGGAAACAAAACATCGCATTTCATCAGTTGTTCCAATGCGATAGGGTCTATCAAGAACGAACCATTGTCATCTTTAGCCAAACCGTTCTGCAGCAGCTCAGGAACCTTCTCTCCGCTTAACCATTGCCCGGATTTTGTAATGCCGAACATCTCAAGGTCATAGTATTCCCGGTTCAACGATGCGCTGATGTGCTTGGCAGACTTAAGGGAAATCTCATGCTCGGGAGACGTGCCTCCCATCACAATGCCCACACGATATTTTCGAGGAGAATGCTCAGCAAAACGAGTGCATATTTCGGACGAAAGCTTTGTAATGTCCCCTGCACCTAACGTAATCACGACATCATGGGGCAAAAGAAAATGCGCCATCTCTTCCGCAAGCCGTCCCCTTTCAATGTAATGAATGGACTGTTTTGTATGATTCTTTATTTCTTCACAGATCAGTTGGCTCGAAAGACCAGGTATCTTTGCTTCCCCAGCCGCATAGATATCCGTAATGAATAATTCATCGACCTGCTGAAAAAGCCCTCCATATTGGCCCAAACAGTCCGCTGTCCTAGAGTATCGATGAGGTTGAAACACAGCTACGAGTCTGCGCTCGCCTACCGCTTTCCTTACTCCGCGCAATGTTGTTTCAATCTCGGTGGGATGATGCGCATAATCATCAAGGAATAAAATTCCGTGTGTTTCTCCTTTTTTCTCACACCGCCGAAGAACCCCTTTGAAGGCGAGAAAAGAGCGTCTGATAACATCGCAATCAATCCCAAGTTTCAACGCCAATCCGAAAACAGCTGCCGCGTTCAAGGCATTATGGATACCTGTCAAAGGGATAGTAATTTGTTCGTAGCACTGCCCATTGAATACCACATCAAAAACTCCGCTCCAGCTCGCTTGGCGAAAGTTCCGCAGTACCAGCGAACAATCTGAGGAAAACCCGTATGAGAGGCCCGGCATTTGCAAAGCAGCTAGGCGTTCATCATCGCCGCACCAAAAAAGATGATCGGGATTGGCGACTTGTCCCATAAAAGTTTTAAAATGGTGGATAAGCGAAGATTCAGTTTTAAAGAAATTCATATGGTCGGTGTCTATATTCGTGACGATCGCCCCATAAGGACAATATTTAAGAAAAGAACCATCGCTCTCATCGGCTTCGGCCACAAAGTAATGTCCTTTCCCTGCGGCCGCATTTGTTTGAAAATTAGGGACAATACCACCGATTGAAAATGAGGGAGATTGCCCAGCAGATTCCAAAACCCAGGTCAGAAGAGCCGAAGTCGTGGTTTTTCCATGGGTTCCCGCAATGGCGAAACTAGTATGGTCCTTCATAAGAGCGGCAAGCAGGTCCGAGCGATGCAGTAAAGAACAATTCAAATCCATTGCGGCTTGAAACTCCGGATTATCCTTTCGAATGTCCGAGCTATACACTACAGTCATTTCAGGTGTTATATATTTTGCGGAATGTCCTATTTTAACTTGGATACCTTCTTTGATTAACTCCTCAGTAACATAATTTGAAGCTATATCACTACCTGACACATCACTCTGTTTACGCAGCAGAAGTCTCGCAAGTCCACTCATCCCTATACCGCCAATTCCAATAAAATGGCACTTTTCCATACCCATAGCTTGTTTCCTCCAATTTATAAACCGCACGCTTCCATTACTAGACTGTACAAATCCCTCTGCCTATGAGAACCTTTATACACTCGCATTGCCTTTCGTTTGCTTTCTGCTTGATCCATCATCCCTATTATTTCCCGAACAAGGTCAGATGCTGTTAAAGAATCTTCCTGCATCATAATAGCACCCCCGACTTCATTCACCAAGAATTCCGCATTTTTATCTTGATGTTTGTCAGTTGCATAGGGATAAGGAACTAAAATGCCGGGTACTTCAAATTCCAATTGTTCGGCAATGGAGCATGCACCTGCACGCGATATGACGAGGTCGGCTGCTTGCCAAGCCAAGTCCATCCTCGATTCAAATTCTTTGACACGGACCGGCAGACTGCATGCCTGGTATTTCTGCTGATATTTTTCATTTTCTGCAGGCGATCCTACTATGTGTATGACTTGAAGGTGTTTGCGAAGCGTCGGAGGAATTTGGATTAAAGCTTCCCAAACCACATGATTGAGCCTTTGTGCTCCTTGGGAACCTCCAAAAATAAGAAGCGTGAACAAACGGGGATCCAATTGGAAATACTCACTCGCTTGTTCCCGTGTGGAGGACCCTAAAGAAAATCCCTTCCTGAGAGGCATTCCGACTTCTACAATGTTTCCTGCAAGCTCTTTGATTGAACATGGAAAATGAACCCCTGTAAACAAAGCACGGCTGGACATGAGCTTGTTGACTTTTCCGGGAAGACTGTTCTGTTCATGGAGGACAATAGGAACTTTGAGGGAATACGCAGCTAACAGCATCGGCAAGGTATAATAACTTCCGAATCCCACAACTACTTGAGGCTGAAAATCTTGCAAAATGCTTCTAGATCCAGTAAATCCTTTGGCAATGCGCCAGCAAGAGAGAGGTAAAGTCCAAGGCTTTCGCGGGGATATAGTTGCACATGGATAGCTTTTGAATGGGTATATTTCCTTAGGGAAAAATCGATTCCGGGCCAATCCTCCGGCGGCGAAAAGAATATCGACATCTTGGCGTTGCTCAGATATTTGCTGAGCTAATGCTAGGGCAGGAAACACATGTCCGCCCGTACCGCCTGCCGAAATTAACACCCTATGTTTCATAAACATCCTTACTATAGCGTCTGAAAACATGCGTCAAGATGATGAACACGCACTGTCCAACTATCAAGTTTTGGCTCGCGCGTGGTATATATTGACCACCGTTCTAACACCGGTATAGACTATAATGGCAGAGGTAGAATTTGCAAGGACAAAAATTCGAAATATGTTAATTTAGGGTATATACCTCGAGCGGTCTAAAACTTGAAATTTGAACTACGACAAATCCCCGGGGTTGAATCGATCGAAAGCGACTCCATATTACAATATGGGGTCGCTTTCGATCCTTCAACCGCGGGAGCTTTCGCGCTGTTCAAATTTCAAGTTTTAAACCGCTCGAGGTATAGTCATTCCTGGAATGATAAGAAATTTTTTCAAACAGATAAGGAGGCTACCATGGCTAAGGGGATAGAACAAAAAAAAGATGCAAAGAAAAAACCAACCACAACCCTAAAAGAAAAACGGCAGAAAAAGCAGGTAAAAAAAACCAATAAACCTCACACACCTACATAAACGCTTTATACTATTGGCTTTAAGCTTGGAATGGTAAGTGATATTGATAAGAAAACTTTCCGGCAAATGCAGGTATATAGGCTGCTAGGGGGTATTCAAAAAACTCTTGATCTTGTCGGATAACATGCTTACAGTCCAATGATTCAACGTTTGATTATGACCTTCTCGTATCCCAATGAATACTTTGTTGCCATTTTTTTTAGCCGTACCATGTTTGTCTTTTAATAGGGCATGGGCGAGAGAAGCTTCTGGCGCAATGATATCGTCATGACGAATTTGCGCCGCATCAGCGAATTCTTGGGTTTTGGGAACACGGGCCGTTTGCAGGATAATCTCTGGAACTTGTAATCGTTTGGAGGACTCCACCGATCCCATATTCCATCCGAAAATTCTTGCTACAAAACCTAAAAGCCTCGATGTAACCGAAGCAATTTCAGCAGGCAGGTCAGAAAATGTCCTGCTTTTCACAAATACATACTTTATATCATCTTTCAAACGAGCCTTTTTTAAAAATTCGCCCTGGACACCAGCACCGATCGAATGACCATACCCAATAATTTCTTGGGCCCCAATTCCGTCTTCTTTATTTTCTAGTAAGGCCATGATGGCCTTATAGGCTTTTACCATGGTATCCTGACTAGGCACGCCAGAACTAGCGCCTACTCCTGGATAATTGAACATAATCGCATTGCTATCAATTGTCATTAAAATCCGTTTAAACTCTCTCACATCATCACCTGCGAGAATATCTTCATAAAATTGACAATTTCCATTAGAGTTTAACAACCATCTGCCATTGGCAAAAGTGGATACTTTGCCCATTATCGCAGCATCAATTTTGTTTCCATCCACCTCGATAGTGAAGCGTTTGTATTTCCACTCCTCATCCTCGGTCAGATTATTGGCAAATTTTTCCCTAGCTTGCTGTCCATAGTTCAATGGAAGCTTCGAAATTGTGGCACTTGACGCCGGCAGAATGTAACGTCCGATAAATGAGTGAATCAACTTATATAGTCCTATCGGGAAAATGACAACGGAAAGAATTTGCTTAACTACTCTAAAAATTTTTCTTTCTGTTTTGACTGAATAACTGACCGGCAAGGGTTTTTTTTGTGAAAAATCATTTTTCGTTGATTTTAAGTAATTACCATTACGATAAAAGGCTTCTGGACCAAAAAGAAGAGACGAAAAGGGATGACGGGATGATGGGTGATGCTGTCTACTGGAATCAGTAATAGTTTGATTCACGGGTGGTAATTGTGAAGAATCCATAGCCATAAATCCAATTTATTTATCGATATCAACATACTTTATTATACCTTATAATATAAATAAAAACTATCTAAGAGATAAGTTTAATGTTAATTACGAAATACATTGCTTACGTTTTTTAGCTTTCCGATTGCTAGCGCTACACATTTTATAGTTGTTATATCTCTTTTAAGATAAGTCGCTAAAACTTTGATTTCAAATTTGCTAAATCCACTTTGCTCTGCAGGATTATCAGGATTAAATGATTCTCTAAGTTCCAGTGATCTCAGTGCAACAATATTCATAATAGGTATGTCCTCAAAAAGGGATGGCTGCGGCATAAGGTAGCAAGGCCGTCCCGGCCATACGCATCAACTTAATTTTTTTTACCAAAACCCGTCTAAACAAAGATTAAAAGGTTAATTTATGTAAATATCTACCCTACATCTGATTTAAGAGCTGATTTCTTTTTTTAGAATAAAATTGAGCGCAAGTGCTTGAAAATAAAGGCCTTTTCGTTATAAAAGTTTTTCAACCAAAAAAAACATATAAGAAAAGGCACATGCAATGAATATATCACGACGCAAAACTGTTAGCAAGCGAGAAAGAAAAGCTAGAAAATTTCAAAAAAAAGCTAGAAAGCTTCAAAAACAGAAATGTAAGCAAAAAAAAAATCCTCTTCGCAGAAAAAAATTAACAGCTGAACAAAAGAAAAGGAGGTCTGAGCAAATCATTCAACAAAAAGAGTTAAAACAAAAAAGAAAGAAACTAAGTAAAGATAAAAACTGTACAGAAGAGATAGATAAAGTACAAAGTATGCTTAATAAAATTTTCAATCCAGAAATACTGAATCAAATAGCCAGATCAACTGGATTTATAAAAAGACATTCAGAAATTACGGCTTTTTCATTTATGTATATTATGAGTTTTGGCTTTTTAGGAAATGGAGAAATAGCACTTACGTATCTTGTAACAGGATTGCGGACACATTTTAATGTGATTATTACACCTCAAGCACTTTCCAAAAGAATTAATAGTGTGAGCTCAGTGAAGTATCTAAAAGCAGTATTTATAAAATTAATTGGCGTTCAATTTAAAATAGGATTTAAAAATAGTTTTTCACAACTTTTTCCAGAGTTCTCTGGCATTTACTTACATGATAGCTCTCAAATTACTCTGAATGAATCTTTATCTAACGATTTTAAAGGGAATGGTGGAGGTGCTAGTAAATCAGCTTTAAAATTAGATTTTATTTATGATATAGCAAATGTTTTAGTGCATGGAATAAAAATCTCAAGTAGTACAGTCAATGATAAAATCCACTCAAAAGAGATACTTAAATATATAAAACCTAAGTCATTGATAATCAGGGATTTAGGATATTTTTCAATTGCTATTTTAAAAAAAATACAAGAAAATGCAGCCTATTATTTATCAAGATTGTCAATATCAACTAATGTATATCTTAATAAAGGAGATGTGAATCCTTTGAATGTACCTGAATTTTTGCAAAAATTACACAATGAGGGTAAAGATTTATCAAACATCAGAATTTATATTGGAAAAGAAGAAAGATTTGAATCGAGACTAATAGCAGAAAAAGTTCCAGCACACGTCAGTTCGCAAAGAACGAACAGATTTAAGAAAGATAGAAAAAAAGAACCTTCTCAATATTATGTAGATTGGATTGGATTTACAATATTTATTACAAATATTCCAGAAAACATGTTTTCAAGTAAAATCATTATTAATTTATACAAGATTAGGTGGCAAATTGAATTGCTTTTCTGCAATTTAAAACTAAATATTGAAATCGATATTATAAAAGGTAAAAGCAAAAATCGTGTTGAGAGTCTTGTGTATGGAAAACTTATTACCATTGTAGTAATTTTCATCATTCAAAATTACGCATCCTACATTGCTAAAGATAAAGAAATAAGTGGAGATAAGGTTGTCAAGCTACTGAAAGCTGATAATCTACTACGAGAAGCTATTATTAAAAATGATTTGTGTATGCTCTTGATAGTTCTTCAGCATGACATCTTATTAGTTTGTAAACAAAAACGCACTCGAGAAACTACTTATGAAAGCTTAAAGAAAATGCTGGCTGACGAACCCAATAGAAAAAAAAGCATAATATGCCTTGATGTTAATGTAAACGATATAATTGAAGAAAACCACTTCCAGGAAGTGGTATGAATACGTTTTGGTAAAAAAAATTAAGTTGATGCGTATGGCCGTCCCGGCCTTGACTATTAACAACCAAATAGCCCCGATCTGGATTCAAGGCCGGGACGGCCTTGCTACCTATGCCCTCCTCCATATTTTTTTGAGGACGTGCATTCATAGCGACTATGACAAAGCGTTAGAAGTTAAAAAGATCTTCAAGGATATTTTTTTGAGATTGGAGATGGTGGTGATCAGTCAGTTCTCCGACATGTACAGGAACAACCGTAACATACCCTTTTTTTAGCCAAATAATGTCACTTTCTGCGTGTTCATCATCAAATTCCATGAGTTTAGCTCCAAGCCAGAAATAGTTGTTTCTTTCAATAGGATGGGATCTTTCTTTGGGATCCTCCATCCAAAGCTCTTTTCCCTGCCTCACCATTTTCACCCCTTTGATTTCTCCAAATTTTTTGGAAGGAAAGTTCACATTCAGAAAAGTTCCCGTTGGCATGGGATTCTCTAAAATATAATGAACTAAGCGCGGGATGTACCCTCCCGTAGGAAGATAATCTGGATCTACTGAATCCCAACAGGAAAAGGCAATACTCGGTATGCCATGCATGACCCCTTCGATTGCTGCGCCAATGGTACCGCTATATAAAACATTCCTCCCAGCATTCGTGCCTCGATTAATACCCGAGATAATGATGTCTGGGCGCTGATGCACAACCTTGTTAAGTCCAAGCTTAACAGCATCTGCTGGAGTCCCTGAAATGCTCCAGACGGAGGACGCCTGGGGCCACTCCACCTTTTCCAACCGCAACGGTGTTCTGGTAGTTATACACATGCCTACCCCCGATTGATCTGAAGCTGGAGCCACGATCGTGATTTCAGCCATTTCTTTCAACAAATTCCAGAGATGCTGAATACCAGGAGCAAAGACTCCGTCATCATTGGTCAGCAAGATATGAGGGCGCATGTTTGTCTCCCAATTATTTACAAGTTAATTGTACGCAATCCTTCTTGTTCCGGTCAACACTTCAAAAAATAAAAAAAACAGAATTTATATGAAAATAAGACGATCTTAACACAAAAATAATAAATAAATGCTATTATGTGTTTACAAAGAAAAAAGATTAAACCAAAAATAATAGATGTTAAATAATTTATTCGATTTCAAAAGTTTTGATGGTCCGGATCCAGCTTACGAATCCAAAAAATTGCCATCTGTTTCGGAAATAAAATCTAAAACAAATCCATTGCTTCAAAAACAAGGTTCGTTTTTTACACGAATTCGGACATTTTTTTCACAAAAACCACTTACCGACAAGAACAACTTAACAGGAAGAATCAATAAAGAACTTGAAAAAACCAGTAAAGAGATTATTGAACAATTGGACATCATCAAAGCCGAATTGCAAAAGGACCATAATCAACATCTTTCTAATTCATTCGAATATGCTGTAAATCCTCTACTGCGTGAATATAAAACCTTAAAGAAGCAATTGGCTGAAGATAGCAAGCTCTCTGGTGCTCCAACCTCTACTTATCATGATTTTCGTGATTGGATAGAACGCGCTGCGTTATGGGTGAAAGTGAGCAATACTCCTGGAAGAGGGGAGCTCACTCAAGCCATTATAAAGCAAATGATCGAGTATACTCATGTACTTATAGACCGTGATATAAAAACCCTGCAAGATTATGCAGAACATGAAATTAACGCTCTTATCCAAGATTTGGAGAACAGAGAACGCGTCAGAGGTCGGTTAACGGAAAAAATTGCAGAGCCCTTAGCCTTATTGCAAGCATTAAAAAACACCACACATTTTTCTTTAGATAATGCAGCCCAATGGCGAGATGAACTCGATACGCACCGGACTAATTACTTCAATTTGATCTTCCATGAAATAGGCATATTTGTTGAAAAAGAATCAATTGATGAGAGCATGAATAAAGTTTCAGAATTTTCAGCAAGTCCTTTGGAGAAAGTGACTGCCCTAGACAATGAAATTCGCGCCTTATTGGGACCTTTGGAAAAAAACAATGCTTTGACTCCAAAAGAAAAAAAACTCTGTATGGAACGCCTGATCACGCTTGAAAAACAATGGAGGGATGATTCTCAGGAATCTTATGGCAATGCCCACATACAAAATATCTATAGCCATCTTAAGGGTGAGTTGGCAATTGCCCGGATATTGTTGCAATAATCTAGATGCTAATGAATATATTCATCGGCAAAAGCCCGTTTGTCATGACCATCCAGGACATGAAAAACTCGCAATTTATTCAAAGTCACAGGAGAAAGCTGTCCAATAGGAATATAAACGATTTTTTTTCCAAATCTTCTTGCAAAACTCTTCAAAATCGAACGGGGAGGTTTGGAAGCCACGTAAACGATAAGAGGTTTCACAGCATAGTCAATCGCAGCCATAAGCAATAACTCTGCTTTGGTACGACATCCTTCGTAATCACCATCCGACCACACATTCATCATCCTACGTGGTGGATAAGACATCATAAAGCCCCCATACTCGCAGCGGCAAATGCCTGGGCCTACTACATTGGCAAGCATAGAAGTCGCATAAAACGCCATATCAGATTCTTGTGTATGTTCACCTAACCATGTTGTCCTCCATGGATATTTCTCCTGATAAACTTTCCCTTCTTGAGGACTGTCTTCGTCAAAGATCATGACCACAGATCCGACACCGCCAGGTGGCTTGCCGCTTACCTTCACATAGAGTTTCTTTTCATGCCAGTGACGGATTGTTTCCCTTGTATCGATCCCATCCTCTAATCCGGTAGAAAAAGGTAAGGTTCTAGCAGCTTCTTCAGTAAGGAGCTGAGTACCTTTCTTTTTAAGGAAATCGCCAAATTTTTCAATAACGAGATCTTCAGGCGGATACGAACAAATAGAAAAAGGGCTAGGAGGTTTAAATCGAATGGAGGAGCGGTCTTTACGATGGCGGTCCAAAAAAGCAAAAGGTTTCCGGCTCGGCTGTTTCATGTGAAAACGCATTAACTTACTATGGCCCCACACATCTTCTATACTCAAATCCAGCTCAGCTAATGCGTCTATATTCTTTCTAAAGGGGTATTCTGTTGCCAGCTGCCACACTTCATAGGCATAGTTATGATCTACGCAACCTTTCGCAGAACATAAAATCTGGTATAGATCAGGCATTAAGCGATTGTGCAGCAACGCATAGTTGCGGACAAACTTCATCATATTCTTGAGATGGTAGCCAGGAAACGCATTTCCTGTATTCTCTTTGTACTTCTCGCTGCTATCTCGGTATAGCCGATACATCAACTTCTGCCTATCCGGAGGAAAAGCCAGCTGTCCTGCATCAGATTCACGAGGATCAAGATACGTCTCTCGGAGTTCTTCGTATTTCCTCGAAATCCACCCAAATTCAGCCATCACCTCACGGCATGATTCTTCAGTCAGAGAACAGATCTCTACCATTTCCCGCACAGCATGTTTTGCCTTGGGAAATGACGTACGATCCACCAGCTTTAAGACGGACTCCACATGAGACATCCCCCCAACGAACAAAATACGGTCATATCGAAATGACAATTCTTTCAATTTGGCGGCCATGTAGAGTTCCCGATCGACATCCATCGCCGATTTGACCACCCCTTCTTTGTTCATGGTTGCCGCGCAGAGTTCATAATAACTCTTTAGTCCAATCCTTTGAATGGCATAAGGATCAGGGAGATGCTCGCGTACATCAGGATAATAATCGACGTCCAAATCTATGCAATAGCCTGGAATTTGCGCCTCGAGAGCACACCTTAAACATTCAAAAGAAGCATCACATGGCTCGCAAAGATAATAAATAGGGGAATGATTGGCATCATAGGAGATAACAACACTTACATCAGGAAGACGGGAAGCCGCGTGAAGCAATTTAAGCTGCATAGTTTCAGCCAATTCCACAGCCACACAATCAGGTTTGATAGCGTCAAATACCATACGTACTTGAGCTGCAGTCTCCATATTATAGTGGATAGCAGGGACAGCATAAATGCCCTCTTTTTGAAGATAAAAGAGATCTGCGGGTTTCCTAGTCACAATACATGAACCAATGCTTCATCGCCAAGAGTCATGAGTACTGCTTGCCTCAAGAGGTTTTCAACGTTCCCACGATTTCCATTGAGGCTCTTTATTCTTTTTGCCGCATATCGGGCAATATTGATCCCATCCCTGATTGTATAATTTTCATTGGTTGCATGGGCTTTTTGAAGGAAATTGACCACATAGTCCGTAATATAATCATCCACAAAAGGAAGGTTTTCTCTGAGAATGCGACGCTCTTCCTCAGCCTCGGGAAAATCCAAATAAATCTGCGGCTGCAGGCGGCTATGGATGTATTCAGGAATTTCAAAAGTTGAAGCATCATCATTCATTGTCACACAAATGCGAAACTCTGGACTGGCCGTCACTTTCAATCCCGCAACAATCGATTCAATATAACGCCGGGTATCTAAAAGAGGGGCCAGGGAAGCCCATGATTTCTCGCTCATCCTATTTGCTTCGTCTAAAATGCATACCCCGCCGCGGATCATCGCCGTCACAAGTGCTGATGCCACATAACGAATTCCGCCCGATTTGTCTACAACAGGAGTAATCAATAAATCCTCCGGCCTTGTATCCATTGTACATTGATAGATATACACATCTTTTTTTAATACTTTAGAAGCTGCATAGGCGAGGGTGGTCTTACCCACACCGGGCTTTCCAATTAGCCTTGGATTCAACGGGATATCGCTTTTATCAATGACTAACCAGGCTGCTAATAATTGATCGAGAACATCTCTTTGACCTATCCACTCGAAATTGAACTGATCAGGAAACCCCAGAGCGATCTCAACCCCTTGGATGTTGATGCGAGACTCATGCTCACTTGGTAACGAATAACTCATTTCCATAACTCCTTCAATTTTAACGATTTGGATAACATACTTTCTTCTTACGGAGCGAAGTCTATAGCTATGCAGCTAATGCTGCAATTGGGAAGAACGCATTATATCATAATGAAATTCTAGTGGTTCTTTCTCTTAATTGCACTCCAATTTTGTCAAAAAAACACAGGATGGCTGCTTCATTTTTTATTCACAGACTACCTAAAGAGATCAGATAGCCATTAATTTATTTCCTTAAAGCCTTATCGGAACCATAAGTGAGAACGCCGCTCGCAATATTTTCTCTAGCATGGGGATAAAGAAGTTCTATTTCGCCGATTAATTTATCGACTTGCTTCCGCATGGAATTTTGCCCTACCGGACAACGGCAAGAAATCCTCATAAAACCCTGTTGGTGGGCAAAGTTGCGGATGTCTTGTTCGGAAACATATATTAATGGACGGATGATCGTAACTCGATAGTCATGCATTTGAATTTTGGGTAATGTTCCACAAAATTCACCTTTATGCAGAAGATTCATGAGAACTGTTTGGACATTATCATCCCGATGGTGACCAAAAGCAATGACTTCGACGCCCTGCTCTTTGGCGGCATCAAATAACAAACGACGTCTTTCCCTCGAACAACTATAACATTCCAAGGATTCGAGTTTCTGCGTTGATTCTCTGACTAGAAAAGGGATATCTAAACACTCACAAATTTTTCGTAAATAGTTAGTATTGACTCCTGCTCCGCATGAAAATTCGCCGCTAACATGGATGGCATATAGCTGAAAATTTGGAAATCCCCTGCCAGAAATAGCTTTAAGCATGTACAATAGCGTTAAACTATCTTTGCCGCCACTTAGAGCAACACCCAATTTTGGAATGCCATCAACCATTTTAAAATCAAATAAAGCTTTTCTTATCACGCTCTCGATTTTTTTTCCTAGACCGCTCCAAGGAGGCTTGACGATAGGTATTTCATCCATATTAAAGACCGTGGATCCCAAAAAAGAATAGAATTATCCTGTTAATTAAACAGGCAGATTGATATAATTTAAGCAATACTGTGTCAATAAACACAATTTTCAAATAACAACGAGTATAATCAATATTGGTATTATATGGGAGAAAAAACTGGACGAAACGATCCATGTCCTTGTGGATCGGGTAAAAAATACAAAAACTGCTGTCAAAACAAGCCTGTGAGAAAAAAGTTAACAGCTAAGTGGATTAACAAGCCGCAAGAGCAAAAAGAGCCAACGGAAACCCTATCCGCAGATGCACAAAACGAGATCAATTTGATCGAAAGGACTTTTGGTCCAGCCATAGAAGCAGCAGCGAAGGCAGACAAACCCAATTCACTATCAGACAGACATCTTAAACAGAAAGACTTATAAACGAGTCTATGTGCGAGTTCCCATATACCTCGAGCAGTTCAAAAACTTGACATTGGCACTGCTTGAGGTATATAAAAAATCCGCATACAAAAATCCGTGCTTTTCATTCTTAATTTCCATCATTAGAACTTATTAGATATTCCCCTGTAATGATACCGCGCGAGGTATAGTTCAGGCAACGCCTATAGTTCCGGTCAATTGAAAAGCGTGATAAAAACAGCGCCAAAGCCCCGGGGTTGAAACGATCAAAAACAACCCCATATTATAATATTGGGTTGTTTTTGATCGTTCAACCGCGGGAGCTTTCGCGTTGTTTTTAACATGCTTTTCATTTGACCGGAACTATAACATTCAGAGAAATTGATTGTGAGATGAAGAACGGTAGGGAAATGAAAAAAAATGCAAGGAGACTGAAAATTTCTTGTGGATAAAAGATGTGATTTGGTATAAATTGCCTTTCACGTCGAAGTTATGCTGGCATAGCTCAATTGGTAGAGCGCCCGACTTGTAATCGGAAGGTTGTGGGTTCAATTCCTACTGTCAGCAATTCTTATCGCTGGGGGTGTCGCATAGCGGCAATTGCAAGGGACTGTAAATCCCTCGACTTCGGTCTCCGTTGGTTCGAGTCCAACCGCCCCCATATCGCCTTGTAAGCGATAAAAACTCACAATTTCATCCTAAGTTTTCAAAATTAAAATCCGCAAATAGTGCACTAATGGTGCAGTTGAAAACAACAAGTTGCGACATTGAGCAGATAGATTCTATTTGCGCTTTCACTTTCCATAGATGTTTTTGATTCTCTCTCTGTCTTCGTTCTCGTCATCTGCCTTGAAGTAAATCTGAATAAATTCAATATGGTCAGCCTCTTCAAAATAAGCATATGTCAGTCTGATTCCAGAATAAGCATATGTCAGTCTGATTCCAGATGCGGCACCTCGACCATGAATAGATTTGCATGCAAATTTTACGGCTTTGAAAATTTTGGGCTCTTCAATACCTAAATTATTGATAAGGACAATGCCGCGGTTGTCAATTTTTTGCTTATGGAGCAAGACGAGTTGTGTATTGATAAAAACGGTCAAGTCATCTTCCAAACTGCGGTAACGCTTGAGTAATTGCTTAAGGTCTCTATCAAATTCAGGTCTTCGACTGATTTTAGCGAAGGTCGTCATCAGTGTATTCCCTTACGCTATAGTCTGGGGTTCTGTAGAAAACTGTTTCGTAGTCGATAATTTCTTTCGGTTGAGTGACCATCCAAGGTACATCTTTATGAGAATATTCACTAATGGCTGTGGCATTCATGCTGCCAAGTTTATGAAGGACATCATCAATGCATTTGATTTCTGTCGCTGATAGAAGACTAAGATTAGGGTCTCTTCGCGGTAAATATTTCTTCTGTTCGCGTTGGAAATACTGACTTTTTACTAATTCCAGTTCATTTTCCGCAGCCATTTCTTTGACAATTTCCTTGAATTCAAGAGGGGTTGGTCCATATGTATTTTTCATATACGTTGCTCCCATCAATTGCTCTTCATATTTTTCATAGAAATTGAAATCGATAAAATACAGCAGCTTATAAAGAACTGTTTCACCAATATTTGGTTTAGCCCCTACTCTACTTAGGACGTATAGAAGAACTTCTTTGAATTTTTTTAGATTCTTCGCCGGAACGCTAATCCGCATACTGGGATTTTCTTCGATAGATGTGTTGATGTCTCTTTCTAGAATAACCTCAAGAGGTGATTCCAAATTGAGCAATTCGTCGGTAGAGACGTGCATGAATTTAGAGATTTTGACTAACTGTTCAACCTTGAGCGACCGCTTATCATTTTCAATAAGAGATAAGGCAGTTCTATCTAATTCAAGTACTTTAGCCAAATCCTCTTGATTAATCCCATGCTCTTCACGGAGTTTTTTTAGCCGATGACCTAATGTTTGACTCATTGCAATATCCTCACTTTCTTTTAGTGTATCATAATGTAGTGATATAACACAAAATGTGTGTTATAAAACAACATTTCTCTTGTGCTGATTTTGCCAATTGTTGTATGGTTTCGTGTGTTTGACCCACTTGTTCTTCGAAAAGAAGCAATTGTTGTTAAAGCAAAAATTCTATGGCTTAACGAGCGTCGGCAAGGACGAACAGAGTATACAAAACCCAGTGCACTTATTAAAAAGAAAGAGCTGATTCAACTAGCTATAGAACTCAATGTCGAACTCAGTCTTCCTCCGCTTGGCATAAAAAATAACCCAGAGGAAGTTGAGGCATTCAATTCCATCAAGGATGACCCTAAAGAATTAAGAAAATACCTTGATAATTTCAAAAACATGCCTGAATCCTTAATTGATGTGGATTGGATTCGCTCCTTTTATCCTAAGTCTGATTAGAAGTCATAAAAACATCTGAAAAATGTTTTTTCTCCTGCCTAATTCTTTTTTATGTGCTTATCTTGCCTTTTTGAGTCAAAAATAACTGCCAATGTTTAGAAATCCCGTGCGTAACCCTACTTGATAAAAAAAAGTTGAGCACGGTAAAGCAAAATACACTCTAGAAAAACCTGTGCGTAATACACGCGGTTTTATCTTTTAGCCCACCGACCATTATTTCCAAAATCAAACGACAATTGTGTGCAAAAGGGCGCGATATGGCTTGGCAGTGTGCCGACCTGAGCAATCTTAAAACACAGAAAGTAGGTAACGATATGTCGGATAAGAAAAATGGCGAAATAAAAACAAGACTAATTGCTTTAACAGATTGGCCAAAACACCATCCTTGGCCTCCATTAGGTGGCTTAAGGCACTTGGTATTTTATGCGAAAACCAATGGTTTTGACCAGGTGATTCGAAGAGCTTCAGGCAGGGTCCTTATTGATGAAGCTGCTTTTTTTCAATGGATTGAACAAAACAATAAAAATTCCTAAAGGAGGTCACAATGAATAAGTTAATCATCAAAGGACCGAGACAACAACGAGCACTTGAAGTTCTCCTTGAAGGAAGTGTCACAGTTAAAGACATAGGGCCAAAAATTGGAGCCCTCAATCCTCGACAAGTTATTTTTGAGCTACGTCGTCAAGGATTTGAGGTGTCATATTGACGCGTTGGTTTAGCGTAATCGACAGGGACGGCAGACGATGCCGCCTTGGCGAATATTACATTCCCGATTCTTTCAAACAAACGGTCGAATCGCGACTGTGGGTGGGGCTTTAACAGTTTCTCTTGAAATTATTTAAACTTGCTCATATTGATTATAAACAAGTTTAAATAATTTCAAGAGAAACTGTTAAAGCCCCCATCTATTCTAAAAGCTGGCTAAAATCGATTACTTTGTCGAAATACCCCTCGTCTAAAACACTCTCCTCCACCCCATTTACATGGATTAGTACCGGACGGATTGAGCAAAATTTTGGTATCTTCAAGCGTTTCCTTTTTTCTTCCATTTCATTAATTATTTTCTGTCCTATAGGATCTCTGGAAAATTTGACTTCACAGAGATAGAGGTTATGAAAACGCGTCTGAATTAAATAGTCAATTTGGCATCCGGCCTGTCTAGCTGTAGGATTTTGAAAAAATGGACCATCCATAACAATTTCGTCTGGGGATAAATTTAAGAGGTTCCAAAGTGCCTTGCGGTTGTGGGCCACGAGATTTTCAAATTGTAATCCCATGAGGGATTCCCATCCGGGAAAGCGACTTAATGCTGCATTTGCAAAAGCTCCCTTTTCTATCTTTGAGCGGTTTGGAGCGATGTACTTCAAATAGAAACGGAGGTAGTTGTCACTTAACCGGTACTTGCTCAACTTGCTTTCCTTGCCGCTATCTAAACCCCAAGTAAAGTCCCTCTGGACAAATCCAGCTTTTACAAGATCGTCTAAATGCCTGCTGTAACCTCCTCCCAGCTCTTTTTTTAATTCTTTGCAGATTTGACCAAGGTCTTTAGGGCCGTTTGCAAGGCAAGCTACAATCTCTTTGTGACTCGCATTTTTCCGAGAGAAAAGATCTGAAAATATTTCATCGAATTCTCGTACTAATAAGCCTCCTTGCATGAAGCAAAGGTCTCGAATGTTTTGTTCTGCAGGAAGCTCTGGTTTAATGCGTTCTAGATAAAGTGGAACGCCTCCTGTAACAGATAACAGTTTAAATTTTTCATATGCAGTAATTCGCTTTTCTTTTGGATGCCAAAAAGCATTGCAGACATTTAAGGGCAGCTCCTCAAGAATAAGATCGATTGAAATTCTACCTACGAAACCAGTGCTACTCAAAATGTTTTCTTCAATCCAAGAGGAGATGGACCCACAAAGCACGAGAACTAATTGAGGATTCTTGCTAAAATACATGTCCCATGCTGTTTTTAATTTTCCTAAAAAGTTAGGATCCTTTTGTCCCATCCAAGAAATTTCATCAAAAACAATCAAGACAGGACCTTCAGCGGTATATTTAGACAGGTGCCAGAAAATATTGCCCCAATCATCAGGCTTAATACCAGGTAATCCGGCTCTCTCTAATTGGTAGGCAAATTCATTGCGTTGTGATTGTGCAGTTGTTTTCGGAGCTGGAGGAATTCCGGAGAAAAAGAGACTTCTAAGTTCTTTTCCAAATTCTGCAAGAAGTCTGCTTTTGCCAATTCTTCTTCTCCCACGGACAACGATAAGGCTTGCACTTCTTGAAGTTAATAACCCCTTAAGCCTAGCCATTTCTGCTTCTCGACCTATAAATTTGGAAAGACTCATTTTTACTGCTCCTCTTTGAATCTCATCATAAGCTTTTGCTTACATAAAATCAATCAACAAAATGTCATTTGTCGATTTGTTGATCGTATTTGTATTGATCAAATTTGATCAACAAAACGTCATTTGTCGATTTATTGATGTTTTTTTAGCTTAAAACCACTGGTTGATTCTGGTTACTGAGCTGTAAAAGGAATTTTCTGTTCTTGTTATTAACGCAAGTTGCTAAGTGGGATTTGCTCTTACAGTGGTCAAAATGGACAAGGAATGGCATCTCGCCTGATAATCAGACCTTTAAAAAGAACTTATTATCAACAGTTTGCAAGCCTAAAGATATCAGAAGCTATGCAATCTTGTGGATCATTTTTCTTAGGGCAGTTTATAAACATGCCAATCTTTTCTATAGATTCACATTTTCTCTAATGATTAGCAGTTTACGTTATAACAAAATAAGAATAATTAAATTCTAATTCATATAATTATGTGTAGTTTAAATACTCATGTTTGATATAAATTTAACAAACCTTGAAAATAAAAACACAAGGAGATTGCTGTGAAAAGTATTAACACATTTATAACAAGTACTGGCAAATTTACGAAAGGTGCCAGTGAAGAATATATTAATGAAATAGATTGGATTGAATTACAATACGGATTTGAACTAGCTAAAAATTTAATCAAAAAGTAATTTTTATTTATACAAAAAATGTTTAGCTGGGATATTAGTTAGCACTGAATTAATAAACAAAACGGATTTTGGACTTCAATAGAATAAAGCAGTTTAGTATAAAAATCGGTATTCTATCGAACATATCATGGTCATTAACCTGAATTTGCTTCCGCAGTATAAATGAACGTTTTCATGACAATCCTAATTGTTTAGTTGAAAAACTAAACAATTAAGATTCTTTTAGCAAATTCGCGTTTTTAAAACAACAAAAAAATTATAGAGAAAAATTAAATATTCAATAAGCAATTAAGGATCATATGTACGCCGTTGTAGGTTTTTTAAAAAATAAAAACTTCTCTCCTCTTGAAAAGTTAGAACAAGTGGAAATTTCTCCTCAATATAATAACTTGATTTATTTATGGAAAATATCATTATCTTTTTTATTAGCAAACAAATTTTTAAATGTTAACAAACACAATGTTGCCAGATATACTAAATCTAGTATATTAAATATTATGGCATGTATTGCTCAAAATGCTATTCGGATTAATGCTTTTATTTTTCCTACTGCGTGTAGTATCCTAACAGTAAATACATTTGCTTGTAGGTTATTATTAAATAAAATCGAAGAAAATAGTAAATTAGAAAACAAAAACATTCTTTTAAGAATTAGAGCCAATAGATTAACTGACTCGAATGGAGCTCTTTTGCCTGGATGTAGAAGTTTATTTAGCCTTTATGCCTTGAGCAAAGAATATTCAATTTATACACGCGAGATTACACAAAACGATTTTTATCAAGAAATTGATGGTATAGTTTCGTCTCTATCAAAAAAAGGATCTATTAAAATTTTAATAATAGAGGGACACGGAACTCAAAAATCTATTTTATTACACTCGGATATCGATGGTAGGATTGGACGCGGTTGGGAATCAAGAAAACATTTATCTAACATCTCTAAAAAATTGGACAAAGACTGTGTGATTATTTTAAATAGTTGTTCTACGGGAAAAGGATATAAAAACATTGCTGCTTATCTGAGCAAGGTTTCTAATAGAACGGTTTTTGCTCCAAAAGGAACCACATGCGGTTTTCCAAAAATATCTCTTGAGGATAACAATTACAAAGTACATTATTATGATAAATCTTCTTTTGAAGCCACTAAATTTGTACCCTATCGTCGTTCTCGCGATTACTAGATATAAGTGTAATCTTACGCAAAAAACATACATTGGTTCTCATTATGTCTACTCTAACAAGGTTGTAAATTACAATTTGACATAATGCTCCTAGTTTTATCCCATAACAATAAGGATAGGAAGAACAGTCGTACGTCCTTAAAAAGTCATGGCAACGGAAATAAGGTAGCAAGGCCGTCCCGGCCTTGAATCCAGATCGGGACTATTGGTTGTTAATAGTCAAGGCCGGGACGGCCTTGCTACCTTAGCAGCCATACCTTGTTTGAGGACATACGAACAATTTGGGTTGCCACCTTTCCAGTTTATAGATTTCTATAGATAGTGTAGTGGCCATAGACATTTTGTAGTCTCCTGCGTTCATGGGTGAACTGATCGGAGTATAATAGGGACTTGGGCAATGTCAATATTGGGCATACTGGATGAGCAAGTTAGTAAGCATACTGGAAGCTGCCAAATTTTTAGGCCCAGACCTGCGTTCTTGAAATTTCCAACTAATTCCTTCTTTTTCGCATCTATTGAAATTACAGGTGAATTATTACCCTGGAATTCTTTGATTTTGTTATTGATGTACTCAAATTGAGCATTACGATCGGGATGTTGTTTCCCTTCGATAACTTTTCTGTTAGACTGTAGAGAATATCCTAGCTTTTGGAAAGGTAACTTTCATTTTCTTTGGCTGTAGGCATTATGAGATTAGAAGGAGGAGGACATAAGGCAGTAGTTCACAGCGAATTCTTGTAGATCTTCCCATCTTTCATGATTACGCGAAAATTCTTTTCTGGATCAGCAACTAGATCAATGTTCTCCAAAGGATTGCCATCAACTAATAAGAGATCGGCAAGCGCACCTTCCTCAACAACACCTAGCTTACCAGGATAAGGATTGCGAGGGCCCGACAATTGCAGTAACTCTCCATTTGTCGATGTCGCCATGATCAATGCTTCGGCTGGCGTATACCAGCGTTTCATGGCAGCAAGCATGCTTCCCTGCTGTTTGGCAAGCCTCTCGGAGAACAAAATGTCGGTACCGAATGCTGTCTTGATCTTATACTTCTTCGCTAACTCGTAAACCCTGTCGGTCCCGGCTACGACCTGACCCATCTTCTCTTGTTCCTGCGCACCGAGCGCCTCGGCGGGCGTTAGGTCTAGAAAAGGCTGCGTGCTTAACCATATTCCTTTATCTGCCATAAGCTTTGCAGTGTCCTCGTCCATCAGATGTCCATGTTCAATTACCTTTACGCCCGCCGCGATTGATCGCTGAATAGATGCTGAGGTATAGGTGTGAGTAGATACATACGTGCCCCAATTTTCCGCCGCTTCGACAGCAGCGCGAAGTTCGGCCTCTGTAAATGTAGACACATCCAGCGGAGTGAACGGTGACGCCACACCGCCTCCAGCAGTGAGCTTAATCTGAGACGCACCTTGCATGAGTTGCTCACGTACACGCAACCGAACCTCGTCCGGACTGTCTGCGATCATGCTCCCGCCTATTTGCTCTATACGACTAAGTGTTCCAGAGGTTCTGGGTAAATCGGAGATTTGGCGAAAATCTCCATGGCCGCCTGTGATTGTGATGATTGCTCCGGACGGATATATGCGGGGTCCCGGCAATATCTCTTCATCGATAGCGCGTTTGAGACCGAAGCTCGCTCCACCCATATCGCGGACGGTGGTAAAGCCGCGCATCAGTGTGGCAGTGGCCTCGGCACCAGCTAAAAGATTGATATAGCCGACCCCGCTATCAAGTAACTGAGCGGGTGTTGGCCTTACTAGCATTGTATGCCAATGCATATCGCTCAGGCCAGGCATTAGCGTACGATTGTCACCCTTGATAATACGTACATTGCCTTCAACTCTTATTGGGCTCGCGGATATTCGCTCTATAGTCTTGCCCCTAACTAGTACATTCGAAGGGCTGGAGAGAGTTGCATTCTTGCCATCAAAAATGCGCACATTTTGAAAGAGAATAGCTGTTTCGTTTAGTGTGTTCTCTGCGTTGGCCGTGTGTAAGATAGTGAGTGTCAACCAGTTGAGCAAGATTAGAAAAATATATTTGTTTACAAGTTTCATGTTTTAGGTGCTCCCTTAAATAACCGTGTTTATAGTTGATGATATTTTTTTATCCAATCAAAAAATAAATGTAGTGTTTTTTGTAAAAACCGTTTTCTGGATCGAGTCAAAAATTCTGAAATCAGCCATCTTTATTTAATTGAGCAACTTGTCTGTGAGCTTGCCATAGAGGATTTTTTGATTCTTTCTCTGCTTTCGTTCTCGTCATGGCTTTTGAAGTAAATTCGTAGTCGATAATTTCTTTCCCGTTAGTGACCATCCATGGAACATCTTTTTGAGAATATTCACTGATTGCTCTAGCATTCATGCTGCCAAGTTTATGAAACAGATCGTCAATACATTTAATTTCTGTCGCTGACAAAAGACTAAGGTTTGGGTCTCTTCACGGTAAGTATTTCTTCTGCTCTCGTTGGAAAGAAGATGACAACCTGAAGGAAGTCTTATTAATACATGATCACATTCATCTTTAGATTGGGTTAAAATGAAACAAATATGAACTTTCTCTTTCAAGAGTTCATTCCATTTTTTGAAAAAAATCTGGGCAAAAACGCCACACGACCATAGTTGATTCGAGGAATTTCATCATGAAATCCATATTCTTATTAGTTTCATCTTTAATTTTTTGCAGAACTTCTTTAGTTTTTTCATCAATCATATCCTTACGCTAATTTCAGTCTCTTTTCAGGGCTGTTCTTTGGAGCAAAGATAATTTGATAACCCACAGCGTCTAAAATCTTCGATAACGTATCAATCGTTATGTTCGTTTTTGATCCTGATTTTAGACCTTGAATAATTGTTGGAGATACGCCTGCTGCTGAGGCTAATTTCCTTACTGAAATTTGATCCTCCATTGCCGCCATAAGTAATTCAGATAAGAGTAGTTCTTTGAGTCAATCGGATTCCAGATGCAGCACCTCAGAAAAGTTCGACCTCAGAATGCCGCCTGATTTATATGTTAAAGTAATAGCTCATGCAGCTCAGGAAGGTTTAAGCATTAACTCGTATATTTTAAGAAAACTATCAGCATAGAAGAAACTTTTTGTGCTTTGAGATTTTTTTTGATATCTGGAATTATTTTTACGGTTTCCCAAGAACTCTTGAGATTACTTTTCTTTTGCTGTATTTTTCTGATCCTTGATTAACCCCATATTGGCTTCATAAAGTTTTAAATGCCTATAAAATTCAGAATTGAAAGCATAAATACAAACCGCAAAGCCTTCATAGCCATCTAAAAAACCCAGTCTGAAAAAATAATACCGAAAAAAAGCATAAAAACCTTTTTTCACAGCAATCCAGGGAGACGTTTGCAGTTTGCCTACATTGTGTTTAGCAAACAAATCGGTATACATTTGCAGCTTGGATAAAAAATCCCCATAACTTTCATAGCTATAATGCTTAAAGCCATAAGGTGTGTCAATCATATTCAATCCCTCGCAAACAAGCCCCTCATGCACAAGTTTATCTTGTATTTTAGTCATTTTTCTATGATACAAACGTTCTCTTTTGATGTGCTCGGAACACCACTTCAATTCTTTCCCATGAAAATAATTGATAAATTTAAAGCAATAAATCGAATGCGGGTCCGGCTTCAAATTTTTTAAATATTCCATTAACTCGTCTGTCGGGACTTCGTCGCTATCAATCCTTAAAATCCAATCATTTCTTGCTAAAAGAGCGCCTTTATTGCGCATTTGACCAAAACCTTCAAATTCCGCCTTTATCAACGTGACATTAGGATATTTCTCGGCAATGGCAAAGGTGCCATCGGTAGAACCATTATCATATAATAAAACTTCATCAAGCGGCAGTAAATGAGTTAAAATTTCATCTAAATATTTTTCACTATTTTTAGTTAACATAACAGCGCTGATTCGTTCCATTTGACCTCTTTTTTTTCTATTCTAAGTTTATTGTGTGAGATTGAATATTTTTTTTAAATCGTTTTTTTAACACATACCATGCGCGTCCTAAAATAGAGCACTTCAGAATATGCGATGAAACCTCAACACCAAGAGACGGACGAAAAGCAAGGATTCAATTATTTCATTGACACATTACGAAGTATAAATTAAGAATTTGTCTAGAGTTGCAGATATCCTAGACAAGAGGTTTGAAGCATTGCTATGTTTTTGAACATAAATTCTCATGAATTGCGCAAGCTGCTTCTATTTTTTTCTATCATTTGCTTAATTTCCTTTTGTAATACCATCATCAGCACTATTTTTCGTTCATTCGTACTGCAAAGTTTGGGTATGAAATTTCTACCCTACAGTACATTTTTGATGGTAGTCTTCACAGTGCTGACTTACTTGTACTTATTGAAATTTGAAAGGCACACCCAGTTGTTTTTCATCTTAACTACCGCCTTATCTGCTTGTTTTTTGATCGTATTTGGAGTTTTCGTCTCAGAAAAAAAGATGGAAAATGACCATTATTTCTTTGTTCTTTTTTTGTTTTTTTCCTTCCTAGCTTCCTTCTCCATTACGATGTCAACTTACTTGGCCAATCTATTTAACTCTTCCTTTTCGCCTAA
>Ga0351967_1027_pt1 | contig 40703 bp, 29 predicted proteins | sample TotcelT113001K15_FD_205803 | JGI IMG/M metagenome (GOLD analysis project Ga0351967, IMG submission 205803) | Enriched cells from coal bed in the Powder River Basin, Montana, United States - Total cells T11 rep3 HSBNCT.T11.300.1.K15 ... | reverse complement strand
TAGGCAAAAGAGCATTAGATAAAAGTTCTTCTTTTTGTCCAAGTTTGACTGAGCAAAAATCCATTGAGTCATCGGAAAAATCGACTTCTGCCTTTGCTGATTTACCGCACGAACTGCTTGTCAAGATTTTTTCGGAGCTGACTTCAGCACAAGACTTATTAAGTTGTTCTTTAACGTGCAAAGAATGGAAAATCGCATCGAGTGAGAAATCTCTATGGACCAGAATTAAAATTATTGAAAAAGAAACATTACTCCCCTTATATGGCGAAAAAATTATTAATGCCTTCGGAGGCTTCGATAAATTTTATTCGCTTCCTGTATTAACGCTTGAACAACAAAAAAGATGGAAACCTATAGGAATGTGTGGTTCAGTTCCCTTAGAAGAAGTCACAGCACCGGTTATGCGAGGCATTTATTGCGATGGAACTCAATTTGTTGTTATTCGTTTTTCTTATCAGGAAAATGAAAAAACCTACGAAAATGCTATTATTCTGTATCCTGGTAATTTACTTGGTAAATCTATTATTTCTACCTCTACAAGCAATGGATATCTTTATGATATCTTTGTAAATAGGACCAAAACTTCATTTACATCTGCAAAAGACTTCAATCTATTAGGTGAGTTCATAAAAAACAAACAATATAAAGATTCACATACTAACTTAACTTTTACTATTTGTGCACCCAAAAAAATCCAAGATAATAACATTGATCTAAAGCCAGTTATTGAAAAAAAACCCAGGCTGCAGCTCCCTGTGGAAATTGTGATAGATATTTTTAGGTTTGGTTCAGGTATTTGCCTATCTGAAAACGATTTGATCATTAAGTGATCACGCAATCCTAATACTATTAGCTGCTATCTCTGCAGGCTCGGTGGTAGTCCCCCTTTTTTTGTTTTTCATGCAATTTTCAACAAAGCAAATGGGTGCAGGATTGTGCTTGGTGGTTTTTACCGAACAGCCGAAAGGGACACATCCTCGGGCTCATAAACAGGACGAACTTCGAACCCCGCATCACGAACAGCAAAGATAACTTTTAAAATCGGCTCCCATTGCGCGGCTTTATCAATTTTGAGGAAGACCTGAGTTTTCAATTTGTCTTCCGGGAGCAATCCCTTCTCATACTGGTTGTTCAATTCTTGAGCAATTTCCTGGGGATCTTCCATCTGATAGTCCCGAATTTCGGTCACCCACTGGTATTCCCCGCGCGAATTGATGCTTATCGTAATAATCTTATATTCGTCGCTGCCCTCGACAACTGCTGTTTTATTTTCGGGTTTGACTTCTACTAAATCGATTTCTGTATCCTTTGTTGTAATTCTTGAAATGGCCAGCGTTGCGAAAAACATCAGCATCAAGAACAGAAAATCAATCATGGGCGCCATGTTCATGCCGCTTCGATTTTTTAGTTCATCTTCCGGTACAAAGCTCATAATTGCTCTTTTCTATTTATTTTCCTGCTTGTCTGTGTCGATAAATGCCACAAGAGCCAGCGATTCGTTTTCTATCGTATTGAGGACATTGACCACTCGGAATTTTAAACTCGTGTAAAAAATCATGGCTAGAATGGCCACGATTAATCCAACGACTGTTGTTCCGACAGCCACTCCCAATCCATCAAAAATCGATGTTATGCTTTCCACGGAACGACTAGTGTCATAAAAGGCAAAGAAAAGTCCTAAAACAGTGCCTAATAACCCTAACATAGGGGCTACGACCGCGATTTCGTTCAACAAGGAGATTCTTTGCCACAGAGAATTTCCAGCTCTTCGGCCTTCGGATTGCATGGCTTCTATAACAACTTGGGGACCATGCTTGCGCGTTGAAATTCCTGTTGCGATAATTCCTCCAATGAAACTGGGATTACGTTGGCAATCTTCTAAAGCCGCCTGATATTGACGCTCCATTAGGAGCTCTCGCATTTGGATAAGGAATTGTTTTGGCATCATCTCGGATAATTTGATAGTAAACATGCTGTATATCCAGATCACAGCAGAAACAACAGAGAGGAATATCAGTAGAGAATAGATGATAGGGCATCCTTGGAATACTTTAACGATATCGAAATAGGCTTCAGGCTTCTCCGGCAACACAGCCGCAGAAGGCGACTCTCCCACGACTGAACCTATGGTGAAAATGAAAAAATAAAAAATCTTTCGAACATTGCAGCGGATACTAAACATGGACAGCTCATTTTTTTTTCAGGTTGATATCTATACCGACTGTGATCATGACACGTTTGCTCTATCGTCATTCTTGAGACTTCCAGGAATGACTATAATGCAGAATATATCCCTCGAACGTCCACAAACTTTACATTTGGGGCTGCTCGAGGTATACCATAGCAAGGGATGGGATATTGTTCAACACCAAGTTTTGGTCCGTGCGAGGTATATACCTCACACGGACCAAAACTTGCTATTTGGCCGCTCGTAGGTTCTATTTACCTTGTCGAAGGAATGACAAGCACAGTCCCCTTTTTCAAACGGTTCTCGTCAGGAATTTTATCTCTGTTCGCTTGAAAAATGATTTTCCATCGATTGGGCGTGCCATAATACATTTTCGAGATGATACGAAGCGTATCCCCCTCTGCGACCATGTGAGTCCTTTCTGAAAACTGCCCAGTCTTCTGCTCCTGATAAGTTCTACCGCTATTGGCCATTTGTCGGCCGGACATCGATCCTTTGTTGGCCTCACCCATTTGCTGGGATTGACGATCGTCCTCACTCTTTTTTTGCATGAGAGTTTTTAATTCTTTCAGGTACTTTTGTTCAATGCTGGCTTTTTCGACTAAAGCGTGTTCTTTTTCTTCTTTCAGCTGACGATTCTGCTCAGATAGTTTGACAACTTTTTCCATGGCCGTTTGATGGGCGCTTTCAATCTCTTTGGACTGTCTTTCCATTTTTTGCAATCTATCCTGGAGCTCTCGCAGACGTCTTTCATTCGTATCCTGCGATGGGTTCCGCTTAGATGAAGAAGAATTATCCTTAGGGGCTGAATTATCCGCTAATCGGTTAGCAAGGGATTTGTATTCATTTTCTTTTTCTTTGACAATTTGCCTCATCAACTGCAATTTACCTTCGAGATCTTTGATGCGGTCATCATATTGTTGGTCCATAGCAGCTTGTTCTACCTGGCGGGACATAGAAGCCATCTCTGCAGATGTAAGTTTATTTTTCAACAAGTCTAGTTCCATAGAGGCTTGCTGCTGCTCACCAGCTTTCTGCTCCAACTCATGGACCTTATTCTGTTCTTGTTTATATGAAGCTAAAGTTTTTTCCAATTCATCTTGGTGGGCCTTCGCTTTATTTCGTTCGCTGTCCAACTCATTCAGGATGATTTCTTGCTGCTTTTTAAAATTCGATTTCGCCACATTCTTAGCATCGCTCAATGTTTGAATTTCCAAATTCTTGGATGCGATCATTTCTCTATGTGCCGCGAGCTCTTTCTCAAGAGTTTGCAGACGATGGGCCGTATCGTCCTGGATTTGCTCAAGATTGGCCAAGCCCTCTTGTTCGGAGCGATACAAATTTTGCAGATGGACAAGATGGGACTCTAAATTTTTTGTCTGCAGCTGTTTTTGTTCAAGCTGTGTTTTCAATAGGCCGATCTGTTCGCTGTACGTATTTTTTGCCTCAATTTCTTTATTCAACAAGTCTTCCATTTCTTTACGTTTCTTTTCAACAGCTTCTTTTTGAGCGGCAAAATCCTCTTTTAATTGCGTGACATTCTGAAGAGCAGTACTTCGTTCCTTTAGATCTTCTTGAAGCTTTTGCATCAAGTCGTCTTGCACCATCAGTTTATGCAGTTCGAGAATATACCTTTGCTCTAAAGCATCTTTTTCTTGCGTTATCTCCTTATGGTGATTCCTCAAGTGTTGATGCTCCTGCGAAGTGGCTGATAATTGCTGCTTTAAAAGATGATAGCTCTGGTCTTTTTCGCTGATCTGATGGGAAAGCTCTCTGAGCTGCCCTTCCAGAAGCTCAGCTTTTTCTCTGGCCTCATCATATTTTGCTAAGGCATGCTCCAAATTCTCTTGGATTTCTTTCGCCCGTGATTTCTCCTGACCGAACTCGTTATTCAACCCTTCCAACTTGATGAGAAAGCCCTTTTCATTTTCCATATGCTGTTCGGCAAGAACTGTGAGCTCCTGATGTTTGTTGTCCAATGCAGTCTTATGGCTATGGAGTTCTGCCTCCAAAATCGCTACATTTTTGGATGTGTCTTGGATAAACATCTCGAGAGTCAGCGCCTTGCCTTGTTCCGTCTTATAATTCTCCAAAGCGTTTTGGAGCTGCTGCAAGAGCTGACGTTCTTTGTTCTCATGCAGCTGTTGGGCCAGCTGTAGTTCATTTTTATGGAGTTCTTCTTTTTCTTTTAAACTAGCCTCTAATGCGGAGGCCCTGGCATTTTCCTCGTCCTGATGCGACTGTGCAACAAGCAATTGATGCTGTAGTTCTTCACTTCTCTGCTTCTCTCTATCCATAGCTACAGTCATCGCATAAATCGTTTCCTGCATAGCTGCATTGGATGCACGGTTCTTTTCAATCAAATTTTCGAGCTCTTGGGCATATTGATTTTCTACTTCATGATTTGAGAGGGCTGTTAGGAACTTATGTTCCAAATCTTGAGCTCTTTCTTTCTGGGAATCTAGGTTCTTTTGAAAAGAAGCGACTGATTCTCTCAATACTTCTTGGGTATCCAGATGCTGTGCAAGAAGCTGCTGCAAATCTTCGATTTCCTTGTTTTGACCTTCACGCTGAACAAAAACGTCATGATAGAATTGCTGTAATTCCATGCTGTGACGTTTTTCTAGATCCAAAGCACTTTGTAAGGAAGCTATTGATTCCTTCATTTCAACTTGAACGTCGAGATAATGCTGCATGATTCCATCTAGTTCAGCCATTTGGAGCTTTTGGTGTTTTTCTAAATCAGCAGCATTTTCTAAATCCTGTTGAAGCCCCTGATTCCGCATCTTTTCAGTCTCTAAAGAAAACACCATAGCATCGATCGTTTCTGTTAATGAAACTTTAATGGCTTCATTATCTTTAATTTGATCTTTAAGAGCCGCCATCTCCCGCTGTTGCCCATCTGAATGAGCAGCATTAAGCGATAGTTTTTGATTCAGTTCCTCTGTGAGATTTTTCTGATGCTCGATCGAACGTTCAAATTGAACAATCTCTTGGCGAAGCTGATTTTGCTTCATACGATTTTCTTCAATTTCACGTTCCAGCTCTGCTGCATAAGAGTTTTCTTCTTCATGATGAGCAAAGGCTATTAATAATTCGTCAAGGAGATCCAAGCCCCTTTGCTCATGTTTTTCCACTGACGTTTGTAATTGGATGACCGTTTCTTCCATTTCGGTTTTTTGGGTGGTGGTCTTTTCGAGTTGCTGTTCGATAAGTAAAGCGCGTATATGATCTTGTTCATGCTGGTCATGCGCAAGAGCTAGATGATTCTGGAGATTTTGAGCAACTTGGCCATGATGTTCTATTGTTTGCTGAAGAGAAGCTATCGTCTTTTGAAGCTCTTCCTGAGCGGCAAAATTCTGTTGGATTCGCTGCTCAAATTCGTGGCTTTGCGCGCTTTCTTCTTCATGACCCAACAAGGAGACCAAGTACTTTTGTTGAAGATCGGTATTCCGTTCCTGTTGTTCCTTTAATGAAGCCTGTAGAGCCGACACAGCTTCTTGCAGTTCGCTATTAGCAGCCAGATGCTCCGAAATTTTGCCTTGCAATTCATTGGTGTGATGGTTTTCATTTTCATGATGCATGAGGGCCACAAACAATTCCTGCTGAAGCTCATGAACCCGGCTTTTCGCCTGGTCATTCAGTAGTGTTAATTTTTCAACTTTTGCTTCCAACTGAGCTTGACCGGTAACATAGTCGGCAATAAGAAGCTCTAATTCGAGAGCATAGGTGTTTTCCGATTCGTGATGGGTAAAAGAGGTAAAAAGCTCGTGCTGAAGCTCTCCAATCCTTTTTTTCTCATTTTCCATAGCCGATGACAATGTTTGCATCTCGCCTTCCATATGCAGATGCTCTGCCAATTTCTCGTCTATAAGTCTTTTTAAGACCTTGTTATCCACAGATAATTCACGATTGTAAAGCTCTTCGATCTGCAAGGCTGCAACAATATCTTGAACCCGCTCATTCATCTGGGCTTTGGAAAGAGCATATGTGTCTGATAACTGATGCATCTCCAATTTCAAGTCGAGCAGCTCTTCTTTTAGACGGCCTAATTCATGGTTTTTGGCAGATTCCCATTCCAAAGCAGTGATTAAATCATTCATGTCCCGATTCACGGTTTTTTGGGATAGAGCAAAGAGATCAACTAACCAATGGATTTCTTCATTATCGGCCAATAGTTGAATTGCCCGCTCCTGTTCTTGCTGAAGGTTAGCGGCTAAGTTCTCAATCTCTGTCGACATCTTTGCATGAAGGATGGCGTCAATATCTGTCATCACGAGGATATTTTCATATAATGCCAACATCTGCTGATGCAAATCCTGTAATTCTTCACTTTTGAAGGCTAGAAGAATGTTCTGTTTCTGCACTTCTTGGTCCAATCGTTCAATCGTCTTCGATTTTTCATCTACGGCTTGCGTTAATTTTTGGACAGAATTTTCATGCTGATGAATTTTTTTCAGCAGAGCATTTTTTTCAGCGGATGTGGTAAATCGGATCTCATCAATCTGTTTAATGTAGTGCTGCTGCTCTTGTTCTTTGCCTGCCCGTAATGTTTCTACCATGGCTGCCAAAGAGTCTTTGATGACTCCCATTTCGTTCAGCTTCTTTTTAATATCCCGTGTTTCGCTATCTATGTTTTCTTTATGCAAGGCCAACTGGACCCGCAATTCCTCGCTTTCAGCAAGTTGCTGAGAAAGGTCTGCTATTTTAGCCAGATCTTGTGCATTGCTTTTTGTAAACAGGTTCGGTTTTATATCATGGAGACGCTGTGTCGTAGAAAGTAGCTCATCCCTCAGTTGCTTGATCTTCTCGGCCTGCAATCGATTTTGTTCTACCAACAGTTTGATCTGATAGGTGTCATAGGAATTCGGCCCATCGGTTTGAGCGGACAATACCGGTGCTGCAGCTGCAGAGCTGTCACGTCCGATAATCTGCAACGGTTTTTTTTCGGGTCCTTTAGCCCCTCCTTCTTCATCGACGGCAGTCTGATTTTCCCGTATAATCTCATAGCCTACAACGCAGAGGAACAGACAGGTAATTACGCTTAGTGCTACGCCGGTTTTTTTTTGCCGTTGCTTTCGTGTATTGGAAGACCCCTTTAAATGATCTTCTGTATTCTGTTGGGTATCATTAAAAGCAGATTTTTGCCCTGCATCCGTAGAGTCTTGTTTGTTAGTCTTGCTCTCAAAATCGCCATTAACCATATGCACTCTCTTTAAAACTTAGATAACAGTTCCATACCATATATTTTTTTCAGTACCGCAAGGTATACTCATAGAGATTACGCGCATGAGACATTTTATACCTAAGTAGCTGATAATCAATACTTTATTATTCATCAAACTTCCGTCATCAAAATTAGTTTGATTCTCCGGAACGTATACCTCGAGCGGCCCAAAGGTTGATATTAGGACTACGCCAACGCCCAAATATCAACTTTTGGGCCGCTCGAGATATATCTCCCTAAACGGGGCCATTGCTATAGTACCGGAGCATTTTTCTGTATTTCATCTTTAATGCTGCGGGGTTTTGCACTTTCTCCATATTTTCCTGTAAGATAATCTTTTGCCATCTGTTCCAGGGTTACAATAGGAACGGTTGGAGCATGACCGGCTTGTCCGAATTGCCTCATCCGTTCTTCGCAAACCTGTTGCATGGCTGCCCGGGCTTCTTTCATGTAGTCACGGAGATCAAAAGCAGAAGCATGCTCCACCAGAAATTTCCGTATTGCCCCGGTCATGGCCAGTCTATTATCGGTATCGACATTGATTTTCCTCACGCCGGCTTGAATCCCGCGTTGGATCTCTTCAACCGGAACCCCGTAAGTTTCCTTCATTTTTCCGCCATACTGATTGATTATATCTAGAAGGGTCTTAGGAACCGAACTGCTTCCATGCATCACCAAATGGCAATTGGGCAGTTTTTCATGGATCTCGCTAATCCTTTTCATAGCCAGGACTTCTCCTGTAGGCTTTTTGGAGAATTTATAGGCGCCGTGACTGGTTCCGATGGCTACAGCCAAGGCATCGACTCCGGTGCGCTGCACAAAATCGACTGCTTGATCGACATTCGTCAAAAGCATATCCAATGTTAAACCCGTAGTGGCCCCATGGCCATCTTCTTGTTCCCCTCCGAGATTTTCTAGAGAACCGAGGATTCCCAGCTCGCCTTCGACGGAAACCCCGATCGAATGGGCGATATCAACCACATAGCGGGTAACAGCCACATTGTACTCATAGCTTGCTGGTGTTTTCCCATCTTCTTCCAAGGAACCATCCATCATCACACTGGTAAATCCTTGCTTCATTGCGCTTATGCATGTTTCGGGTCCATTGCCATGGTCTTGGTGCATCACAAGGGGGATTTCAGGATAGAGTTCTGCAGCTGCTAACATGAGATGGCGGAGAAATGCATCATTGGTGTACTTGCGTGCGCCGCGGCTCGCTTGTATGATCACAGGGCTTTTCGTAATGCGGGCAGCTTCCATAATCGCCTGAATTTGCTCCATGTTATTGACATTCAGGGCGCAAACGCCAAATCCTTTTTTGGCAGCATAATCTAATAATGGCCGCATGGGTATTAATGGCATCTTTTTCTCCATGGTGAAATAAAAATTCAATTAGCATTGAGTCATACTGGGTATTGGATAAAAATACAAGACGAAATTTACACCTGCTGACAAAAAAGTCGAGCTGGGCGAAAAGTCTTCATCAGCAGTTTCTCATGACAGTAGCAAAGTAGAGAGAATATAAAAAACCCTTGCACGATATAGAAATACCTATATATCTTTTGGTGGAACGGAGGCAAAATTTTACTATGACAGATCCACATTTGTACACTAACAGACTCATTCATCAAAAATCCCCCTATCTCCAGCAGCATGCCCATAATCCGGTTGACTGGTATCCTTGGGGCCCTGAAGCTTTTGCCGCGGCACGCGAATCTGACAAGCCCATCTTTCTTTCCATCGGGTATGCAACCTGCCATTGGTGCCATGTCATGGAAAAAGAATCTTTTGAAAATCCTGAAGTTGCCGAGCATCTGAACGAAACATTCATCAACATCAAAGTTGATAGAGAGGAACTTCCCGAGGTGGACGGATTGTATATGGAATTTGCCCAAAGTATGATGGCGGGATCGGCCGGATGGCCGTTAAATGTCATCGTCACTCCGGAACTTCAGCCCTTTTTTGCTGCAACATATTTGCCTCCGCATAGCCATCACGGATTAATGGGGCTTATGGAATTGATACAAAGGATCAAAGAAGTATGGGAAGGGGAAGAAAGAGAAAAAGTGATTATGCAATCCGCGCGGATTGTCGAGGTATTTGCAGAAAATATCCATATCCGCGGCGATGAACTTCCCGATAAGGAACAAATCGAAGACACGGCAGAGATCCTGTTTAAATTGGGAGACCCAGCCTATGGAGGCATGAAAGGGGTGCCTAAATTTCCGATCGCTTATCAAACAAACTTCCTACTGCATTATTCCTATACTTTCAATGAAGGCCGCGCCTTGTTCCTGGCTGAAAAAACACTTGATATGATGCAGAGAGGAGGAATATATGACCATTTAGGCGGTGGTTTTTCCCGCTATAGCGTTGATGAACAATGGTTGGTTCCGCACTTTGAAAAAATGCTATACGACAATGCATTGCTTATCCATAGCTATTTGGAAGCCTGGCAATCGACGAAAAAGCCTTTCTATAAAGAAATAAGCGAAGAAATCATTCAATACATCCTGCGTGATATGACCCATCCGGAAGGCGGCTTTTACTCGGCAGAAGATGCTGATTCTGAAGGGCATGAGGGATATTTTTATACCTGGACTTTCCAAGAGATCAATAACATCCTGGGAAAAGAGAATGCTCCCCTATTCTGCAACTTTTACGACATCACTGCCGAAGGGAATTTCGAAGGCAGGAATATTCTGCATACAAAACAGCGGGTAGAGGAATTTTCTGCAGTTCTAGGCATTGAACCAAAGGAATTATCCCAACGCCTGCTATCTCTAAAGAAAGTTCTATACAAAACAAGAGAACAGAGGATACATCCGTTTAAGGATGATAAGATCCTATCTTCTTGGAACGGCCTGATGATTTTTTCCTTGGTCCAAGCCGGATGTGCATTCAATCAGAGCACCTACATCGAGGCTGCTTTGAAAGCAGCCCGTTTCATCCAGAAAAAAATGTGGAAGCATGGAAAACTCTTGCGGCGCTGGCGAGACCAGGAAGCTTTGTATCCAGCCGGATTGGACGAGTATGCCTTTTTGATACGCGGTTATCTTAGCTTATTCGAGGCTGGATGTGGAGAAGAGTGGCTTGCAGTTTCAATGGAAATGGCTTCGATCCTAAAAAATTCTTTTAAATCGGAAGATGGGGCATTCTTTCAGACGGATGGCAGCGATCCATCGATCATTTTGCGGAAATGCCAATATTCAGATGGAGCGGAGCCTTCGGGCAATGCCATCCACTGCGAGAACCTTTTACGGTTATATCAATTAACCGCAGAGCCTGATTACTTGGAACAGGCTGAAGACATCTTGCGTGCGATTAAAAAATATGTAGATAACTATTCTCCCGGCTATTGTTATCATATGATGAATTTAAATCGTTTTTATAATCGCAATGCGCCAACGATAGTAATCGCTTTGAATGACAAAGAAGATAAGAAATCTGAGCTGGGCCGATTACTTTATGAAGCTTTTTTGCCGCATAAAGCCGTGATATGGAGAAAACCGAAAGCGGAAAAATTAAGTGAGTTGGTCCCTTTTATAAAAAACCAAGGGCCAATCGACGGCAAGACAGCTCTTTACATATGCTATGAAGGCAGATGTGAGAAACCAATAACAGATTTCGGAGAAATGGAAAAAAGCATAGAGCATTTAGGGTTAGGAAAAAAATAATCCGACGAAAACATACTCTAAGCTTAGGCTCAATCTCAGTTGAAGCTTTTGGTACGTCCTCATAGTTATGGCGGCGGACATAAGTTAGCAAGGCCGTCCCGGCCTTGAATATATTATACCGCGCGAGGTATACCTCGCGCGGTATAAAACTTGAATTTTGAACAGCGCGAAAGCTCCCGCGGTTGAACGATCGAAAGCGACCCAATATTGTAATATGGGGTCGCTTTCGATCGATTCAACCCCGGGGCTTTGGCGTAGTTCAAATTTCAAGTTTTATACCGCTCGAGGTATAACTTATGCAGACAGTCTGTTGCTTGCTGCTGTCAATATTGTAAATAAACGTGCAATAGCATAAGATAAAGTATTGAAAATTACTGGCATCAGATTTATGAAAAAAAATATCGCGCTCAAAAAAAACTTCGAGAAAATACTTCAAAGTGGAGATTTTTCTCAATTAAAGCGTTACGAATCCTGTGCCCAAATAGAAAATTGGTCGGCAGAAGATAGATTGCTGTTGGCTCAGCTTTTCAATCGTTGTGGTGAAAAGCAGTTGGAGCAAGGGAATGATGACGTTATCAACAGTTTTGAAAAAGCCGCAAAACTAGCACCCGAAGACCCACAGGTGTTTTATCAGCAAGCCATGATTTTGTCATTTTATGAGGAAAACCCTCGTTGTTTGGAGCTTGCAGGAAAAGCCCTTTCAGCAGCCACATCGCTAGACCATTCGTTTTTACATGCTTGGGTTCTTTGGGGAAGGTCGTTAGTTAATTTAGGGATCATTCATGTTGACTCAAATTGCTTTCTGGAAGCCCATCATAAATATAAACAAGCAGAACAGATTGCTAAGTCCGATCCTGCAGGGAATATGCTTGCTGAAATCTATTTTCAATGGGGTTTCTGCTGTTTTTGTGAAGGAAAGCTGTCTGGTGAAGCGTGCGATTTCTTCAACGCCGTCGCTTATTACAAAAAAACTGCATCCTTAGATTACCGTCCGGAATCTTTCTGGAATGCTTATGGCGATGCTCTTTCCGAATTAGCCTGTTTGATCTCCAACGACAACTTATTTACCGAGGCTGCGGACAAATATAGAAAAGCCATCCAACGTTCCCCAGATTATTTTGAGGCTTGGCTGAACCTGGCCTGTGCAACACAAAAACTTTATGAAGCATACACGCAACCGACAGATTACGATAACGCCTGCGATGCCTTTCAACGTGCTGTAGAGATCAATTCTGATGATCCTATCGTATGGTTGAAATGGGGCCAACTGCTCCTTCTTTCAGGGAAGATCCATCAGGATTCAGAAAAAATCCTAGACAGCCTGCATAAGTTTTCTAAAGCGAATACATGTAATCCGGATCAACCTGAGATCCTCGGACAATGGTCTGATGCCTTGCTGACTGCCGGGATCTTCCATGAAAAGGTGGAGTTTCTGAAGCAATCCCAAGATACGATCATCAAGGCGCTTAAAAGCCACCCTGAGAAAGCCGATTACTGGTATATATATGGCAGCACCCTTAATGAACTTGGCCTATATTTTTCAGAGGAATCTTTTTTTCATCAATCCATTGAAAAATTTTCCTATGGCTTGAAAATGCAAGAAACGCATCTACCCTGCTTGCAAGGAATCGCTCAGGCCCACTATTCCGTCGGCGATCTCCGATACGATGCTGCGTGGATAGAAAAAGCCCTTTTTTATAGTGCTAAAGTCTCGGAGCAAGAAGGGCACTGTTCTCCTCAATTTTGGAATGATTGGGGGATCGCACTGATGAAACTTGCCGAGATGACGAATGATAAAGCCCATCTTCATGATGCACTAGAGAAATTTGAAAAAGCCATTGAAGTCTTCAATGACGCAAACCCTCCTTTTCCATTAGATCCCCAGTGGTTATATAATTATGGATGCGCCCTGGATTTTTTGGGAGATCTGACCGAAGAAGCCTCCTGTTATGAAAAAGCTATTCATATTCTAACAAAAGCCCTTCAACTGTCACCTTCTTATACGCATGCCCGTTATAATTTAGCTTTAGCTTATTCACATTTAGGGGAACTTGTTGGGGAGATTGATTGTTTCGTGAAATCTCTTGAGCTCTTTCACACGCTGCTTTCACAGGACAGAGAAGATGAAATGGCATGGAATGACTGCGGACTCGTCTTCATCAATTATGCGCAAATCATGGAGGATCCGGCGCATCCTGAGATAAGCCAGAAATTGTATGAACAAGCAGAGCATAAATTCCTTGAAGCAGCAGCCTTAGGGAGTACCCAAAGCTATTACAACCTTTCTTGCCTCTATTCTTTAATCGGCAAAAACCAAGAAGCCCTTCACTACCTGGAAAAAGCGGAAAGAGTACAGCATCTTCCGCCTATTGAGGAAATCTTGCAAGATGAATGGTTGGATGGACTGCGTCAAACAAATGATTTTAAGGAATTTCTTTTTTACTTAACAAAAGACCAATCTGAATCGATCGATGAGATGAATTGACTAAAAGTAAATTTGGAATGCAGAGACAAGTATCGCACTCCAAATTTATTTCAATCTAGTCATGACAGTTAAAGAGATCGTTTTTTTGGGGTGGTCGACTAGTCATTACAATCATGCATTGAACAGCAGGATTTTCTAATTGGATCTACAGGAACTTTTTCGTCAGGAAAAATTTGTATTATTTTTCGGCCTTCCCATGACTTCGGAAGATATTGGCTATAGTCTTTTCCATGCATAAACAATACTGTGCATTTGTTAACTTCTCCTTCAAACTCATACATGCCTGGCACAACGCACGAAAATCGCTTCTCAGAAGCTTTAAAGCCACTCAGGTAACGTATACGCATCACAGCGGCTTGTTGGGCATAGAAGTAAGTTGGTGATATGAAGCAAACTTTATCTTGACTTTTGGATGATTGCAAACATGCCATAAGTACTAAAAAATTACTCAGTCGTTCGTCTGCATCTGCAAAAATAAAATCTTGTTTAGAATTTAGAATATCAAAGGCATATTCGATTTTTTGAAAAGGCAACTCTGAAATTGCATTAACTTCAAATGTTGTAAGCAACATTTTTTTAAAGGAATTAAAACAATTTTCATCCCTAGATTCAGAATGATGGATTTGCTTTAAAGATGTTGTACCAACAGCAACGGTCATTATAACTCCTTGAAAATTGAATATGAAAATAGATTTTACATATCTTTACATAAAATGCAAACAACAATAATGTTTTCACCTAAGACAGACATGTCCGAATCGGGGCTTGTTCGGTTTTTCACGTAATGATGATCCCTAGGCAGCGGCTTCTACTCTTGCCTGTTTTTACCGTGGTATTCGAACGTTTTCTGACCAAGGACTCACAAGCCACCTACCACTTACCCCGAACTTATAGGTAACTTGAGACTTAAAAAAGATTACCGATAGAGTAGGGAGGGGATTGCTCTCCCTACTATCGGTAACCTAACAAAGACGATCTTTGGAAATCTATGCGGCCTTTCAGAAAAGTGTCGCCTCGATTTTTGGAACTTCGCCACTGACTTCCGGGAAGTACTATAAATGGATTTGTATAAGGATGATGTTATGCGCTAGGCAAAATTTGGTCGTGTCGATTGTGAGAAAGTAGGGGGATTAACCATTAGCGTGCGTACTCGCAATATAGCTGTCAAGTTTTTTCTTTGACTTTTTTAAAACACAGAGACACAGAGGACACGGAGAGAAAACCGTTTTTTCTCAGCTCGTACGTCAGACATGCTTGATATGCCGATTCAAGCAATCCTGGTCCCAGCCGCTTGTGAACTTCGAAGCAGCTCCAATAATTGGCTTGTTGCTCTCCATATCTATTCTCTGTGGCCTCTGTGCCTCTGTGTTTCTTCATCTTAAATGTACGCTCTAAATCTTTACTTACTACCACAGAGGCCACAGAGAGCACAGAGAAGGGGCTAAATGTTACAGTTATGACTGCCGATTTCTATCTTTGGTTATATTTAGATACGTATAATCAAGGAATTGTTAAAATTACCGCGGCAGCGGTATCTCTCCCAGTAGCCCAATGCAAGGACCGCGGCAGCGGTCGCAGCTCTGGGAAGACATTCCTAAAAGCTATTGTACTGCGGTAGCAGTACCTCTAGAGTAACCCTAAAGCAAATCTTGGTTTCGTGTTGTTCAAGCTCGTATTTGAGGTACTGCTACCGCAGTACGATATTTTGTCTGTAAGTTACCCAGAGCTGCGACCGCTGCCGCGGTCCTTGCACTGGGCTACTGGGAGAGATACCGCTACCGCGGTAATCAACAAAGACGATCTTAGGAAGTTAAGTTGCTTTTCACAAAAAGTGCTACCTAAATTTGAACCTCGCCAATTTCTCGAACTATTTATATAATCTTAACAAGATATTGCTACAATCTTATACCTCGCGCGGTCTAAAACTTGAAATTTGAATTACGCCAAAGCCCCGGTGTTGAATCGATCGAAAGCGACCCCATATTACAATATTGGGTCGCTTTCGATCGTTCAACCGCGGGAGCTTTCGCGCTGTTCAAAATTTCAAGTTTTAGACCGCGCGAGGTATAGATAAAAAAGCAAGAAAGGCTTGCTTCAAGCAACTTACCTCAACTTTATGAGAAGTTGCCTGATTTGGAATTTTTTTGTTCGAAGTATTTTGTCATAAAATCAGTCATTTTTTTAAAAACATTATTAACTTCATTCATAACTTTGTCAAAATACGTTACCTCTGTCTGTGTAAGAACATATTCCATTAAATTTTTAAATTTATTTATATCATTCAATTTATCTTCGGTTGCCTCTCTAAAAGCAAACTTAGATTTTAATATGGATTTTATCAATAAGTCGAAATCACTTTCTTGTACATCGGTTACCATATGGATGATGAATTTGAAATCAGCAACATCGTAACTCGTTTGTAAATTAAATCTGCTTGCATTAAATTGTTCGTTGATTTGTTTTACATTTGAACTCTCTATTTCCGTAGAAAAAATGTTAAAAATACTAACTAACAAATCAATTTTTTGTTTGTCACTACTATTACTAGGATCCATCTGTATTAATATTTTTTTAAAAATATTTTTAAGCTGATCAAACCTTTCTGATAATCCAAGTGAAGCGCAAAAATCAATCGCTTTTCTCCATTCATCTTTGTTTAATAAAAATTCGATGTATTCCTCGCTTAGAGATACAAGAAAACCACCTTGAAGTTTTAACACATATTCTTGGTTTTCTATAGTCAGCATTAAGTCAAAGATACGCATTACATCTTCGGAATATAGCTGACGTGGCTCGTGATTCAATTGTTTAGCAGTTAATGGTAAACCAGCAAGTTCCGCTAGTTCGATATTGCATCCAATGATATTTGCGAAAGATTCAATTGTGGGAAGATTTTTGGAATGGAGATATAGATTCAACACAGAATCGGGTTCGAAATAATGTTCCATAGATTCGTACGTTTTTTCCAAAGATTCGCAGGTTACTTCAAGAGAAATTTTAGCAGTCAAAGCTAGTTCAATAATTTGGTGCATTGCTTTTTTAAGAGACTTTTCAATAGTAGTATTCTTTCTATTACACAATTGCAAAGAACTTTGCGTTCTTCTTAAGCCATTGCGTTTTTCTTCTGCGATTCCAAAATCATCTGGAACCACACTTTCTTTTAATTCAGCAATTATTTTATCTACTGAGTTAGCTATGAAAGTAGAATTTTCTAAACCTTTATTTCCAATTAAAAATATTTTTTTAGGTTTGTGAAGAATTCACAGAGCAAATCAACATTATTTTTAGTTATTTGACTATAAGCTGAGAATATATGGTTGTTTAATTCTTTGTACTGCATTGCTGTCTCAAATAATTTTTGATGACTAACATAACTTAAAATTTTTAACGACAACTCATTTGGCAGTTCAAGCACGTTGTTTACCAATTTTACTTGCTCACTTTGTCTGGTTATTGGTGTAATATTTACCTGCATTTACCTCTCCTGTTTATAGTTATAAATTGTTCTATATAATGATTTGATCGTCATAAATATTATTATGGGGCGTGACAAACTTGTAAATAGCGCACTAATAACGTCGATAAAAATTCCAGCCAATTCCTGTTGTACCATATTACATATGAGTCTGGTGACATGCTAGTAGAAATTGAGGCTATTAGTTGAATTTAGTCCAATGCAGTAAAAAGAAGAACCCCTCCGGGGTTAATCCATATTTATGCCTCTCCCCGTAGCTGCAGTTCGTCTCCGCTTCGCTCGCGAGCTTTGCTAACGGGCTACAAAATGAGGACCCACTCCGTGGGTCTAGCTACATTTTTCATATGACGTTTATCTCAACATAATTCATGAGTAGATAGAGTCCTTCTGTTAGCCCTACGCAGTAGGGCCTCATTTTGTAGCCCGTTAGCAAGGCTCGCGAGCGAAGCGGAGACGAGCTGCAGCTACGGGGAGAGGCATAAATACGGATTAACCCCGTAGGGGTTCTTCTTTTTATTTCATTGGACGACATTAAACTAATAGCGCCAATTTCTGCTAGCATGCTTTCAGAATCATATGTAAGTATGGTACAACAGAGATTGGAATTTTATCGACGTCATTAGTGCGCTAATTACAAGTTTGTCAAACCCTAGCCCTTTGCGTTCTTTGCGCCTTGGCGTCCTTTGCGTTTAATCACAGCGGAATGGGAAAAGATGATGAATATAAAGAAATGGGGCAGGAATGCCGATGCCGATATCAATCTCAATCGACATTCCCGCTGAAATTAATGTGATGACCTATTTCGACCTTTTACGCTCGTTTTCCGTAAGGTATTTCTTACGCATACGGATCACATTAGGGGTAACTTCGATCAATTCATCATCTTGTATATAATCGATCGCTTGCTCCAATGTAAACCGGCGAGGGGGAGTCAAAATGATATTTTCATCACTTCCGGCAGCCCGCACGTTGGTCAACTGCTTCCCTTTCGTCACATTGACAACAAGGTCATTTTCCCGGCTGTTTTCACCGACAACCATCCCTTCATACACATCATCACCCGGACCAGTGAATAACACGCTTCTTTCCTGTAGATTGAAACAAGCATAACCACTGGTTTTACCGGAGCACATGGAGACCAACACACCACGGCTTCTTCCTGGAATAGTACCTTTCCAAGGTTCAAATGACTCAAAAACGGATGTCAATATACCAAGCCCACGAGTGGCTGTCAGAAATTCATTACGATATCCCATTAGTCCTCGTGTAGGCATAAGGAATTCCATATGGGTGATGTTGTGCTGATCAGTATCGAGATGCTGCAATTCCCCTTTACGCTGCGACAACTCCTGTATGACAGAACCCGAGTATTCTTCAGGAACTTGAATGCTGACCCTTTCGAAAGGTTCGTGTTTTTCTCCATTTATTTCTTTGAGGATAACACGAGGTTTAGAAACGCTGAATTCATAATCATCTCTGCGCATGGCTTCAATCAATACAGCCAAATGCAGTTCACCTCTTCCTGCAACGGTAATTTTGTCTTGTTCGGAATCGGATTCCTCGATGCGCAAGGAAATGTTGGCTTTCTTTTCTTTGTTAAGACGGGCGCGGATCTTGTTCATCGTCACATGTTTGCCGCTGCGTCCGACGAATGGGCTGTTATTGACCAATATATCCACAGAAACAGTGGGTTCATCCAGCTTAATCCTTGGAAGGCAGACAATCTCCTTTGGATCGCAAAGTGTATCTCCAATGGTTACTTCCGGAATCCCCGATAAAATAACGATGTCACCTACTCCGGCTTCCGGCAATTCCACTTTTTCAATTCCAAGATGCCCTTCAATTTTGGTTACGGTCATCCTGCGTTGGTCGCCATGCTCATCGATATGGATGACTTGCTGCCCTTTCTTAACGGATCCCCCTAGGATTCTACCGCAAGCTTGCCTTCCTACATATTCATCATAGGATAGTGTGGCGACGTGCATCAGGAAAGGAGCATCCAAAGATCCTTGCGGAGCAGGGACGGCGGACAAGATCAGTTCGAACAAGGGGTTCATGTTCTCTCTTGGATCTTCGAGGTAGTGAATGGCAAAACCGGACAGTCCCGATGCATAACAAAAACGAAAATCGAGCTGTTCATCGGTTGCGCCGAGTTCAGTGAATAGGTCGAATGTCAAGTCTAGAACCCGGTCAGGGTCTGCATGCGGGCGATCGATTTTGTTTAAAACAACAAGAGGCTTTAATCCCATTCTCAAAGACTTTGACAGTACAAAACGGGTCTGGGGCATCGGACCTTCTTGAGCATCAACCAGGAGAACAACAGAGTTCACCATGCCTAGAATCCGCTCAACTTCTCCGGAGAAGTCTGCGTGTCCAGGAGTATCGATGATATTGAGTTTATATTCATCACCGCTGGCAGCATCTTTATAAATCACAGATGTGTGCTTAGCAAAAATGGTGATGCCTCTTTCCTTTTCTTGGTCATAAGAGTCCATTACACGTTCAGGAACGTGTTGGTTATCCCTGAAAATGTGCGCTTGCTTTAACAGCGAGTCTAATAAGGTTGTTTTACCATGGTCAATGTGGGCTATGATCGCAATGTTGCGAATTTTATCTGGAGAAAACATAAAAATTGAACACTCTCGGTTATGAAGAATTGGAAGTATTGTCGCATGTTACTCTTAAAAAAGTCCATGTAATTATGTTTAGTAGATAGAATTTTCACATTTTTTTATCTTGTCATTATAATCAAAGGAAGGTACATTAGTTCTGTAAATCTCGGGGGATCGGTGGAAATAAACATAAGTAACGATCACGAAAAGAGCGACGTTCACGGCGGCGTTACCGGCAATTTGATGGATTCGAAAACAAGCCATCTTGACGATGTTTTGAACGCCAAACTCGAACAAGCCTTTCACAAACAAACTTCGCAAGTGATGATCCACGATGTGGCAAAAATCGCCAGCGAATACGATCCCATCGATCTAGCCTACGCCGTTACCAGACTTCCGCCGTACGCACGGATCGTCGTCTATGAAAACCTTCCCGATTTGAACGCCAAGATCATTTTCATGATCAATACAGGCAGCAATACACGCACAGCGATCTATCGGCAAATTGATGACAATGAGATCAAGCGCCTCATTGAAAGAATGCCTCCGGACGAGGCTGTCTGGATTTTAGATGACATGTCCGACCGCCGTTTAAAGCGGGTGCTCGATCTCCTTGATCCGAAAAAAGCATTCCGGATACGGGAATTGCAAAAGCATGACAGGCATAGTGCCGGACGGCTCATGACGAATGAGTTTTTTGCCTTTCACATGAATACAACCATCGGCGAAGTCGCGGCCCATATCCGGGACAATCCAGGCATAGAATTAACTCGCGCCATTTTTGTGTTGAATGATTTGGGGGAACTCTGCGGCTTTGTGCCCGATAGAAACCTGATCGTCAACCCTCATTATCTTCCTATCCGGCAGGTTATGCGTCCGATCTTGCATAAAGTATCCACAGAGGTCTCAAGAGATGAAGTGGTGGACCTTATTGAAAGATATAAAATCCCGGCCCTTCCTATTGTAGACGAACTGAACTGCCTGGTGGGCGTCATCACTTACGAAGATGTTGTGGAAGCCATGGAGGATATCGCCGACGAAACGATTGCAAGCATAGCAGGTACGGCTGAGGATGTAAGCGAAAACGAGCCTATTTTGAAAAAATTCCTATGGCGAGCACCCTGGCTGCTAGTTACTCTTTGCGCGGGTTTGGTCAATGCAACTGCCATGTCTCATTTCAACGATAGGCTCTGGTTTGCAGTTGTCCCATTCTTTGTTCCGCTGATCACAGGGATGTCGGGCAATGTAGGCATTCAATGCAGTACGATCTTGGTTCGAGGTATGTCTACAGGAGAGCTTTCTTCGGGCTCGAAAAAGGAAGCGATCACAAAAGAATTATGGATCGGTCTTTGCATTGGCTGCACGTTCGGGCTATTGTGCGGTGTTGTTGTCTACCTTCTGAATGTTTTAGGCATCAATCATCATGGCGCAGATCCGCTTGGACTGGGTGTGATCATCAGCTGCGGTCTGCTAGCAGCCTGCATGATGGCTACAGTGCTCGGTGCATTTTCCCCGATATTTTTCGCCAAATTCCGCATCGATCCGGCAGTTGCTTCAGGCCCGATCGTCACTGCATTTAATGATGTTCTGTCTACTTTGATCTTTTTCCTGGTCGCGCGCCTGCTCTATACCTTTTTCTCCGTATAAGGTGCGCCCCATTTCCAAATATTTCCTTGTTAAGTATAAATTTCTATAACATTTTTTCCCGATAATCATTATAAATATTCTAAAATCAATCAAGGTAAACGTCATGCAACAACGAATTGATGTACGTCGAGGTACTATTTTGGAAGGTATATGGGAATATCCGGAATTGTTATGGACTAGCCTGGTTGTTCGCAAAAGAAATTTTGTAGAATTCTGCAAGGTAGCTGCACGCTATTATTATCCTACACTTTCCTTTATGAGCATCGATCAGGCGCTTCTCAGGCAATATTTTTTTCGGGGTCCCTATAAGATCAGTAAAACCTTCCTGAAAAATAAAGGGGCCGAAAATATCTACGCCTATGGAGAAACTCCTCTAACAACAGTAGAATTAATCGCTGAAACCTGCCAGTTCAAAGCTTCTGATACGATCTTTGAGCTAGGTTGCGGTCGAGGAAGAACATGTTTTTGGCTGAATGCATTCATCCATTGCAAGGTCGTTGGGATCGATTTCATCCCCGATTTCATCGATAAAGCCACCACGGTAAAGAAACAGTATAATTTGAAAGATATTACATTTCGCTGCGAAGACTTTCTTCAAAGCTCCCTCAAAGATGCCACAATTATTTACATAAATGGCACGTGTTATGACACCCCTTTTATAGAACAGCTCGCAGAAAAGCTATCCCACGTCCCAGCCGGAACCAAAATTATTACTGTCAGTTATCCTTTGACTGAGTATACAAAGAAACCGGTATTCGAGGTAATGAAACGATTCGAAGCCGACTTCACCTGGGGAACCGCCGATGTGTACTTGCAGCAACGAAAATAGTTGGTAATGGATAATTGATAATTGATAATTGGCACTAACAGTTATCAAGCGCAACATTTAAGACGATAGAAACACAGAGGCACAGAGGCCACAGAGATCACCATGGGTGTCCATGCTTCTCTCCGTGTACTCTGTGCCTCTGTGTTTTAAAAAGGTCAAGGACAAAATAGCTTGTCCCTTTAGTCGTTTTTTCTTAATTAACGCTTACCATTCTCATCAGTGTGTCATGCAATGCATTCAACAACTGCTCAATAGCCCTGCGCGATGTTTCGATTCTTTCTTTTGCTTCGCGGTCCGTTGCTCGGCGATCTTCGCTCTTGGTATTGAAAATTGTTTGGAAATGTCTTTGCAGTTCAACATCAGCCTGTACGCGCTTAGCGAATATCTCTGTTATCGTATTCGTGCCTCCGCCTACAGAACCCAATCCTTGCGAAGCCATGGAAGCCGGCTGCATTGCGTTGAAGAGCTGACTTGGATCCATACCCATATTAGCTAAAGGATAACCAACACCTGCTCCTACGCCAATGAGTCCACCTGCAATTTGAAGAGCTCCGGCAATCGCATAACCAATCCACTCTTTGCCTTTTTGCTTCTTAGCAATCTCATTCGCCATTTCATTCATCAACCCAATGGAATCAAGAACATAGGTACGGTCAAGCCTATGCCCTAAATTATTAAGCAGCATAAACACAGAGAAAATTGCAGCAATATTTTCATGAATGCTCTTATGTTCAATGTCAATGGAAGCTAACAATGTATCGATCATTAATTTTGCTTCTTGTTTTTCCTTAGCCGTAAGTTCTTCTGACTTAACTGCTTCCAACCCATCCGCGGACTCTGTGCGAGCAGAATCTTCTGTAGCTTCGTCAGCAGATTCTGTCTGAGTTTCCAAGACTGGGTTTTGTTGTTTTTGCGACAAGGGCTCCAGAGCAGCTGGTTTTTTTACAGCAACTTTAGCCACCGCCGTTGTAGACAAATCGTTTGGATCCTGCGCTTGTCCTATGGAAGCGCCATTCAACCATTTCTGGTAATCAACATTCACAGTCACTTTTTTGGCTTTTATATGGGCCGGTTCTTCCGGTAAGCCTGTGTTAAAATTTGTTAAAGTATCTACTGATGACATAAACTTCCTTATATACTATTAAACGTTTTGTGCACTTTTTGCTTTTTGATCATTGTCCAAAATCTGGCGGAGCATGCCGACAAGTTGTAAAAACTTATTAAAATCGTCGGTGATCTCATCCATACCAACTTTGGTACCGTCTTTATGATTCTTCCTATCGTTCTGAAGTAGTGTAGAGGTCGCTTTTTGCTCCCCATCCTTCTTCATCAACACGGCTTTTGAAATTCCCACACTACCGCTCGCTATGCTTAACCCTGCACCGACTAGGAAAAATCCGGTTTTAGCAGCCATAATCGCCGCTGCAGGCGCCGTGGCCCCAAAAGAAGCTACAGCACTAAGAGCTAACCCAGCGGTTACTACACAAAAAATCCCTGCAGTAAGCACTGTTGTTGTCCATCCTAGAACTTTACTGGTTTTCGCCCGCTCGACAATGTCTTTTTGTAGATTGAAATATTTCTCTCTAATCTCCACCATGCTCTCATGATGCATCAGCACGGCCTCTTTACTCAAACCCACTTCTTCTTCTTTCAATTTCTGCTGCATTTTCACAGTTTTCAAGATCATCAGATAAATCAACGATTCTGTTTTGTGTTGATCTTCAAGGAGATTGTTTTCGGTCTCTTCTACGGAAGCCTTGATCTGCGTTAGCAGCTCTTTCATTTCCTTCAAGAGCTTGTTTAACTTGTCCCTATCAATCTGTGTCGCGGGCTGCTCTAGCTTGGGCTTATTTCCTACCGCACCGGCACCATCCACCCCGCCGACTTTCTGGGTTTCTGAATTTTCCTGGACATCATCCGATTTCTTAGATGAAAAAAGCCCGCAGATCTGCTCCCAAATCCATTTTCCTAAATTTGCAACACTACTGGGTTTGGATTCTTTTTGTTTCGCTACATCCTTGGCAGTGCTGCTTTCGGGGTCTTCCTCAGCTGAAGAGATCGTGTCGATTTTATTATTCGGGTGAATGTCATCAGCGGAATGCGAAGCTTTCGTATCTAAATATCGTTCGAGTTCCTTCTTATTTCGGATTTCTTTTTCCCGATCAATCGTACCATACCAAGGCTGCTTAGGGTCTAGCGTGGAGATTTGCGATACATCTGTTCCCGATACGGGCCGTATAGGATCAGCCATGATTATGCTCCTTGCGTTTTTAGATAATGAGTTTCAGGTTCCGACTTGATCCATATTTGACGAAGCATAGAAATTTCCTGTCTAAGATTTTGGTAACAGGCATGTCCATCCGAGACGGTCTCGGCAGAATCTAAGGCTGTCAACGCTTTTTCAACATTTCCTTGGGCCAGAAAACATTCGGCTGCATGAAAATGGGCAAGGGGATCGCTTTCATCTAATACGGCTGCGAAAGCGTAAGATTTTAAGGCTTCATCATAATGCTTGAGCATTTTCAACGAAGCGCCAAGCCCCATCCAATGCTTCCGGTTGTCGACTTCCAGCAAGGCCAAAATACGGAACACACTTGCAGAATGGTCATATTTTCCTTGTTCATAAAGCGTATAGGCAATGGAATACATACTGTCTAGTGTTTCAGGGGTGAAGGGGGTGACTTGGTCCAAATCCAATCCGCTTTTTTCAAAACTACTCTGCAATTGTCCGACAAAAGCTTCTAGGTCCTGCGAATTATCCATAGTTTTTCCCTTTTCTTTTATCGCACCACGATGTTTTGAGCTTTTCTGATTTTTACATCGTGAAGAGGTTTCAAGATCGAGCGCGCCATTTGGTAGGATTCATATCGTTCATTTGTCAATCGAGTAACCGTCTGCAGCTGCATGTCATTTTGGACATTCAAGTCATCGATAGTCATGCGGATGTTGTCCATGAGACGATCGCGTTCGTCTTTATTGTACTTCATTTTTTTTTCGTCAATATCTACACCGAGTTCTTTGGCTTCGGCAAACATGTCCTTCAATTCTTGATTCTTGCTTAAGTCGAGTTCGCCTTTTGTGGAGGTTGCAGTATTCAAGGCCTTTGATAATTTGTGCAGAAAACTGACTTGCTGCTGCCTTTTTTTCAATTCAGTCAATTCGTTTTTACTGTCGCGTTCCAATTTATGCAGGCGTTCGGTAGTCAGAAGCAACAGCAGGGCTTCCAAAGATAATTCTTTAGGGTCGGCTTCTGCCCCTTCAACACCCTTCACCTTTTCCGTTACAACTTCCCCAATGTTACTCTGGTCAGCCATACTACCTCCTAATTAACCCTATCTTACGATACTTTATTTATTAAGTTTGTATTTAGAGATTATTTATAATCTGTTAAAATGCAATTTTACCATGTATCGTTAATTTCGGTAAAGAATAAACTCGAGATTGAATAAGTTCTTTGTCAAAGATCAGCAGATAGAGTCCAGTCTGAACGTATGCTATCCCCAAATTTTTGCACAGCGGACAGATGCAAAGCCGGTGCATTTTCTATAGACTGCACAAAGAGGTTGCGCATCAGAGGAAACCCTTGTTCGCCTAAGAGACGCGGCCCTATATAGACAACAAGCCGGTCTAACAATTTTGCCTGAAAAAAACTCCCTAGCAAGCCAGGACCTCCTTCGATCAAAACTTGCAAGGCCCCTTTTTTTGCAAGGATTTGCATGGCAGCCACTAAATCGAGTTTTGATCCGTTTTCGATCAAAGGAAGGACCTCGACTTCGGCACCGGTTTTACACCAGGCCTGCCTAGACTGTTCTGACACAGCTGATGAAGTGAAGACCAAGGTCGGGGCTAGGGAGATATCAAATAAAGGCCCCTCTGCCGGAACCTTCCCCTCTTGATCGAACAGTACCCGCAAAGGGGCTTTAAAAGGCCTTTCAAGTACGTCGCGAACAGTCAAGGACGGAAGGTCGCGCATGGCTGTATTTGCTCCGACCACTATAGCTTGAGACTCTGAACGAAGCTTGTGCACGTCGCGCCTAGCTTCCGGACCTGTGATCCATTTCGAAGAACCATTCTGTGCGGCCATCCTTCCATCGATGCTGACTGCTGCTTTGCCGATACAATAAGGAATCCCATGCGTGCGATGTTTACTATAGGGCTCCAAAAGCTGTATGGCTTGAGACTGGCAAAGCCCTAAATCAACGCGAATGCCTGCGTTTCGCAGGGCATCGATTCCTTTTCCCTTAACTTTAGAATCAGGATCTTCCATAGCCACTATAACGCGGCCCACTTGTGCTTCGATCAAAGCATTCACACAGGGAGGGGTTCTACCATAATGGGAGCAGGGCTCTAAAGTTACATACACTGAAGCTCCGGCTGCTTGACCAAGAGTATTTCTTAGGGCTACTATTTCTGCATGGGCATTTCCCGGTGGTTGCGTGAATCCTTCCCCGATTATACCGCCGCTTTTTACAATGACGCATCCGACCCAGGGATTGGGAGGGGAAAGAAGCCGGGCTTTAGAAGCAAGTTCTAAAGCGTGCTTCATGTAGGATTCATCTTGCGAGAAAGTTTCCATCACCCTTCATCTTCCATCGTATGGCCTTGCTTGATGAGCTCTTCAATTACATGCGGGTCAGCCAAAGTGCTGATGTCCCCTAAGCTCTCATGTTGGTTATTGACGATCTTACGAAGCAGACGCCGCATGATTTTCCCCGAGCGTGTTTTTGGAAGAGCTTTGACAAATTGGATGTAATCAGGCACGGCAATAGGCCCAATTTCTTTGCGCACGTGTTTTTTCAGATTGTCTATTAATTCCTGGTTTTCCGTGGCTTCATCGACCAGGCAAACAAAAGCATACAACCCTTGTCCCTTGATATCATGGTGGATAGGAACGACGGCAGCCTCAGCAACGGATTCATAGCTGACTAGAGAACTTTCAACTTCCGCTGTGCCGATCCGATGGCCGGAGACATTGACTACGTCATCGACTCTGCCCAATAGCCAATAATCGCCATCCTTATCTTTCCTGCAACCGTCGCCGGTTAAATAAAAACCGGGAAACGTCTTGAAATAAGTATCGATGAAACGCTTGTGGTCTCCCCAGGTAGTCCGCATAATCCCGGGCCAAGGTTTTTTGATACAGAGCAGTCCCCCTTCATCCTTTTGACAAGGTGTTCCATCTTCGCGAAGGATGATGGGCTCAATACCAAAGAAGGGCCGGGAAGCTGAACCGGGTTTTGTATCATGGCATCCGGGAAGTGGAGAAATTAAGATTCCACCGGTCTCGGTTTGCCACCAGGTATCAACGATAGGCGCTTTCCCTTTGCCTATCACCTCGTAGTACCACATCCAGGCCTCAGGATTAATAGGCTCCCCGACCGAACCTAAAATTCGCAATGACTCGAGAGAATATTGTTTGGGAAAATCGACACCATGCCGGATGAGGGTTCTGATAGCTGTCGGGGCGGTATAAAAGATCGTTACTTTGTATTTATCGATGATCTGCCAAAATCTGCCTGCATCGGGCCAGGTAGGAATGCCTTCATATAGCAAGGTGGTTGCATTGTTGGCCAATGCTCCATAAATGACATAGGAGTGACCGGTTATCCAGCCTATATCGGCAGTACACCAAAAAATATCATCTTCATGTACGTCGAAGACATATTTATGTGTAAGGGATACATACAAGAGATATCCGGCTTGCGTGTGAACAACACCTTTGGGCTTGCCTGTAGAACCGGAGGTATAGAGAATGAACAAAGGATCTTCCGCATTCATGACTTCGGGCGGATATTCAGGGGCAACGCGCGACATCAGATCATGATACCATAGATCTCGTTTTGGATGCATCAAGCAGGGATCATCTGTACGGGCAACAACGACAACATGTTCGATTGAGGGTGTAGTTTTCAGAGCTTCGTCGGAAATCTCCTTTAAATGAATTTTTCTCCCCCCTCTGAGGCCATAATTTGCCGTAACCAAGAGCTTGCACTCGGAATCATTGATCCGATGAGAAAGGGAATCGGCGCTGAATCCCGCGAAAACAATAGAATGCACGGCCCCGACTCTGGCGCAGGCAAGCATCACAACAGCGCTTTCGACGATCATGGGCAAATAAATACAAACCCTGTCGCCTTTTTTGACGCCCAATGATTTAAGAACATTGGAAAACCGGCAAACTTCTTGGTACAATTGCAGATAGGTAATAGAGCCAGCTTCTTTGTCTGCATCACCCTGCCAAATGATGGCAACTTTGTTGCCCATCCCTTTTTCAATGTGGCGGTCCAGGCAATTATAGGAGACATTCAAGAACCCATCTTCGAACCATACGTGGTTGACGGTTTCTGCATTCCAAGTGTATTCGCATCCTTTTTTTGGAGTTTTGAACCAGTCCAGCGTTTTGGACTGTTCCAGCCAAAACACATCAGGTTCATTTATGGAACGATTGTACATCGCTTGATAGCCAGTGATATCTGAAATATGGGCTTTAGAAGCCAGTTTGCTAGGGGGAGAAAAGCTTCTGGTCTCATGCAGAAGATGGGAAAAAGAAAGAGGATTAAGCGGGTCAGTCATTTTTCATCCTAAATTGAGCAGAACAATAAATACATTTATCGCTTCTCTTGCAATAATTTTCAAGGAAAGACTCTGAGATGCTAGACACTGGTGTCATAAAAAAGATAGACATAAGGGGCGAAAAAATGTAATATCTATGCGTGCATGAATAAAACTATGCGCCCGTAGCTCAACGGATAGAGCGTCGGCCTCCGAAGCCGAAGGTTTCAGGTTCAAGTCCTGACGGGCGCGTTTCAAACAACCAATCTTTCTGCAATTCGTGGATCACCTTGAAGCCACGATATACTCGATAATTTTTACGAGAAACAACATGATTACGAAGACCTTCTGCCATATTGATGGAATTTCCCCTGCCTTTGAAAAAACTCTTTGGGAACGCAATATCCAACATTGGGATGATTTTCACAACAATCTTGATGCTCTTTTGGATTTGTCGAAGACTAAACTCGAAAGAATCAAAACTGAACTCCCTGTCTCTCGGCAAGCCTTGGCGAATAAAGATCTGGGTTATTTTAAAAATTCTTTGAAAGCAAAGGAACACTGGCGCCTTTGGGAACTGGGGAAAATTGGCTTTGTGGACATCGAAACGACAGGACTTTCCCGGTGGTCGGATGAGATCACAGTCATTGGCATTTATGATGGGCTCACTCCTTATCTCTATGTGAATGGTACAAATTTGCAGGATGCCAAGGCAAAGCTGCAGGAGTTTGATATCATCGTTACTTTCAACGGAAAACAATTCGATCTTCCGTTCATCGAACAGCATTTTTCTTGCACATACGATTTCATACATTTGGATTTACGGTATATGCTGAAAGAATTGGGCTTGCAAGGCGGATTGAAAAATATTGAGCGTGAATTAGGTCTGCAAAGGCAGGCAGACTTGCAAGGCATGGATGGTTTTGAAGCTGTGAATTTATGGTACCAATATAAAAGAGGAAACAAGGCGGCGCTTCAGAAATTACTACGGTATAATGAAGAAGATATCATTAATCTGAAACCGCTTTTTGAGCATTATATCAGCCATAAATGCGATCTTTTATCAAAATAATACATTTCAGAACCCACAGAGAGCACAGAGGAGGCAAATAAACCCCTCTCTGTGTTCTCTGTGGGCTCTGTGGTAGTTTTAACTACCGAGATGTCAACCTAATTTAACTGCGTTGCATCTGTAATTTCTATTACTTCAAGAGGAACGTCTTGATGAGGGCCATGGCTTCCGGTGCGAGCCTTCTTAATTTTATCGACAACGTCCATACCTTCGATCACTTTGCCAAAAACGCAATAGCCATATTCCCTTGAATTTTTTGCTTTAAAATCCAAAAAGGAATTATCCACCACATTGATAAAAAACTGTGCTGTAGCGCTATTGACATCTGAGGTTCTGGCCATGGCAATAGTGCCTCGGCTATTTTTAAGCCCGTTCTCCGCTTCGTTGACAATAGGTGCCTTTACTTGCTTTTGTTTCATGTCTTTGGTAAAGCCGCCGCCTTGGACCATAAACCCGTCTTTCACACGGTGAAATATCGTATTGTTATAAAACCCTTCATTGACATAGCCTAAGAAATTTTTTACGGTAATAGGAGCTTTTTCGGCAAAAAGTTCAATTTTAATCGTACCCATCGTTGTTTTTAATTCGACGATCGGATTTTCTGTTTTTTCTGAATTAGCCATGGTCTTCTCTCCTTGTTCTTGCGAGTAGCACAGATTTGCCAAGCTTAAAATACCCAATATAAGTAGAAAACCCATTCTGCTCATCTTGTACACCTCATTGGTTAATGTTGTCGGTCATTATAGCTTGCCGGGGGTGATTTCTTCAACCTTGTTCCGTTCTTCTCAAACGGCAACTCTAGCAAGATAGATAGCCGCCTTTCCCTCATGGGAAGAGTAGTAGCTAATCCAAAGCAATCCGTCATGGTACACCATGCCGGGATAACTGGAATCTCCCCCGCTTGGGAGAATCAAGATCGGTTCAATCTGGAACAATTCCAGCTTAGCCAGTACTGTCTTCTCAAAAAAACCGTATGGACTATTCAAAACGATCCGCCCACCAGCCCACATCGAGTTATCCGGCAAGATAAGGAAATTCGGCCCTCCAAAGTGATGCAGGGTTTTATACCACTTCCAATCTTTGTAGGGCTCCTTGCTTACTCCAATCAAACATTCAGGCTCTTGTTTGCTGTCACGGCGTAGAAGAGCAATCATCTCGCCATTCTTCCGAAACCTGAGTGTTGCTTCATTAGGATGTCCGCTAATATCGAATGAGGCAAGAGGGCTATAATCAAGGCCGTCAGAACTCTCATAAAGTGTTGCGAGCCACTCTTTCGATCGATCTTTTGGAACGGACCGCTTATAAGCTACCCCATAAGCCTTCCCTTTATGCCAGGTTATCCTCCAAAGCCAATCATGAGACCCTAAAATCAAAGATAATGGAGACCATGTTCTTCCATCTTCCGAAAAAGCAATCCGGGAGTGCAGTGTTTCATATTCTCGGTCTCGATTCCATACGATCCCTCCAACCAAAAGCATGAGTTTGCCATCTGGTGTGACGGACAACTTAGGATCTCGCAGATCTACACCGGGAATAGAAAACAAGGCGGCTGGAATCCAATTCAGTCCATCAAGACTTGCCAGGATGCGAACCTGCCCATTTTCTCCATGTACATGGGCTTCTCCTTCCCGAAAAGCGCAGTACCATATTTCCCTATGGCGAATTAAGTCCGTCATTCCATTGTGAGAAGCCTTATCCCAAATTTTACGATGGGAAATAAGAATGGGGGATTTTTTTATCCGCATCATGGGCCGGCCGATCATATAACGTTTTCTAACAAATATCGTTGGGCTAACAAATCTTCCATGAGATCTGCTTTGTTTTCAGAAACCCCTCTTTCGGCGGGTTCTAGTGAAAACTGTCTTCCGCAATCAAGGCAGCGATGATTTTGCTTGCCATGACGCGTATAACCGTTTCTTTTAAAGGCCTTTGAACTACACTGCGGACATGAGCTAGTCATATGTACCATCCTATGAAATTCGTTGTGTGTTTGTAAGGGACTCCTTATGGCGCGCTTGCGTGCAAAAAGCATGTCAAGTATTTCAATCATTTTCAGCTCAGGAAAACTATATATATCTTTTTTGCAAATGTGACAACATAAAATTGATTTTTACATGATAACATTGCTTGTTCACCGAGAAGAAAAACCTTTATAGTCCTTCCTATTACGTGAAAATTCAAGAGGAAACAATTTATTTAAAGAGGAATAAGCTTGCTCATTTATTGCCTGGCTGAGATAAAGGAATGACTCACCATGCAGGTAGAAGTTGTAAATGGGAACTTTAGGATCTATGAATTATGCGACAATTTTCCGTAACAGAGTCGAAATTGTGTGGAGCAATCCAACTCCCGTCGTCGAAATCGCAATCTCTTCGAGCAATATTGTTGGGAAGTTTAGGCGCAGGCCGAACGACAATAAAAAACTGCCCTCCTTTTGAAGGGACTTTGAGCATGATCGAAGCATGCTGTTCTTTCGGAGCCAAAATACATATCGAAGGCTCCACAGTGCAGATTGAAGGGGTTGGAGGAAGGATCTTGCAGACCGAGAATGTGATCGACGCAGGAAATTCCGGTATCGTGCTGCGCTTTTGCACTGCCGTAGGAGCCTTGGCATCAAAACCTGTCGTTATTACGGGCGATTACTCCATAAGGCATCAAAGACCAATGAAACAGCTTCTTAAGGGCCTAAGAGAGCTCGGAGTGCAAGCCGATGCCATGCGAGGCGATGAATATGCTCCGGTGATCCTAAAAGGACCTTTAAGGCCAGGAACAGCCTTTATTGAAGGCTCAGACTCGCAGCCTGTCTCCGCCCTGCTGATTGCTTCGGCATTTGCTGAAGGCCCAGTGGAGATTTTTGTAGAGAATCCCGGAGAAAAGCCTTGGGTGGATATGACGCTTGGCTGGTTGGATTTCTTGCAAATACCTTATGTGAATCATTCCTATGAGCATTTTAGACTCCAAGGAAGAGCTTTGTACAATGGTTTCGACTATGCAGTACCCGGAGACCTTAGTTCAGCAGCGTTTCCCATTGCCGCGGCCTTGATCACCGGATCGGAATTACTGGTCAAAAACATCGACCTTGACGATTCCCAAGGCGACAAAGAGTTTATTTTCAACCTTCAAAAAATGGGGGCTCATTTTACTATCAACAGGCAAGCACAAACTTTATTGATCAAAAAAGGGAATATATTGCGAGGAAAGACTATCGATATGAATAATTGCATCGATGCTATAACGACGCTTGCAGTTGTGGGGTGTTTTTCTATAGGAGAGACAAAGATCGTTAACGCCCGTGTCGCCAGAGAGAAAGAATGCGACCGAATCAAGTGTATGGCAACCGAGCTAAAAAAAATGGGGGGGGATATCGAAGAATTAGAGGACGGATTGGTCATCCGACAATCGAAGCTTTCAGGTGGCATGCTCAATTCGTATAACGACCATCGCATGGCCATGTCGCTGGCGCTTGCAGCTATGGGAGCAAAGGGGCCTTCCATAATAGGCCCTGTCGATTGTGTAGGAAAAACTTTCCCAACTTTTGCACGAGACTTTTCTGCTTTGGGAGCTAACATCAGAGAAATTTCATGAACATCGTGTTATGCGGGATGCCTTTTTCCGGTAAGACTACCATTGGACAAATGCTTGCGGAACAATTGCAATACGAATTTATAGACACAGATCGACTGATTGAGATCGGGTATTGGCAAAAAACCGGACAAAAAAAATCATGCCGTGAAATATATCTTATCGAAGGAAGCGCCTATTTTCGTATGTTGGAAAAGCAACAGATCGCCGAATTGCATAGAGACACTAAATTCGTCATGGCTATAGGAGGGGGCGCATTTGAGGATCCGGATAACCGATCCAATCTTCAGACATTAGGGCACATAGTATACTTGAAAGCCGCAATCCCCCAAATTTGGTTGAGGATGCAAAAACAAGGCATACCGGCATACCTTGATCCTAACGATCCGCAAAAAGACCTTGTACAATTAACAGAAAAAAGAATGCCTTTTTACCGTACCTCAGCAACCAGTACAATCGAAACAGATGACCTGAAACCTGAAGAGATTGTTTTTAAAATTATTACTAATATTCTCCCTGACGATAAGAGGTTAATAGATGGGAAGTAATTCATTTGGGACTATTTTTAGAATAACCACATGGGGGGAGTCTCATGGTAAAGCCTTAGGAGTTGTAATCGACGGGTGCCCTGCAGGCATTGAACTGCATGATGATGACGTTAATGCTGCTTTAGCGCTACGGTCTCCGGGAAGAAATCCTTATATTTCACCGCGGAAAGAACCCGATCATGGAGAAATCCTGTCCGGAACATTTCGAGGAAAAACCACCGGAGCACCTATCTGCATTATCATTCCAAACCATGATTTTGATACGAGCAAATATGACCCGATCAGCCATTTGCTTAGGCCCGGGCATGCAAATTATACGTATTTGGAAAAATATGGGGTGTTTGACTATCGAGGCGGAGGCCGGTCCTCGGCTCGGGAAACAGCAAGCCGGGTCGCCGCCGGGGCTGTTGCAGCCCAATTTCTGAAAACCGTCGGCATTCAAGTTGGGGCGTATATCAAACAAGTTGCCAACATCCACGCTATCATCGACTGCATGGATGTGGCAGAACTGCGTGCTCTCGTATACCAAAGCCCAGTGTATTGCCCTGATCCCCAAGCTGCAGAAGGGATTATGGCTTTACTGGAAGAAGCCAAAGCGCAGGGAGATTCATATGGAGCGATCATTGAATTTATAACCAGCCCCTTGCCCGTTGGGCTAGGAGACCCGATCTATGAAAAGTTGAATGCCAACCTCGCAAAAGCAATGATGACCATTCCCGCGGCAAAAGGGATCGAATTGGGATCCGGATTCAAAGCCTGTGAAATGAAAGGCTCCGAACATAATGACCTCTTCGTTATGGATGACAATCAGATAAAAACCAAGACCAATTATGCCGGAGGCACTCTGGGGGGAATCTCAGATGGCATGCCTATTTTGGGGAGAGTAGCTTTCAAACCCACTTCAAGCATTAGTAAGCCGCAAAAAACGCTGACAGTTTCCGGGGAGGAAGCCGACTTTTTGCTGCCTGCAGGATCGCGTCATGACCCTTGCACAGCACTTCGGGCAGTGCCTGTCATTGAAGCAATGACCGCGTTAGTGCTTGTTGATGCCATCCTTTTAAATAGGTGCGTGAAACTGTGACGCAACTTTTACACTGTGACCTTATTGAAAAGCCGGTTTCATATCCCATACTGATAAAATACGGACTCTTGGAACAAAACCATTGGACAAACGGACTCGATGCGTACGGTAATCGGTTTGCCATCATCGCGGATGACAGTACAGCCCCTCTCTATGGGATCAAAGTTCAAGAAAAACTATCTGAAATAGGCTTGGAGAGCAGGGTATTTTCCTTTCCAAGCGGTGAACAGTCCAAAACCAGACAGATAAAAGAAAAACTAGAAAATAATCTGCTGGAAGCAGGTTTCGGACGCGATAGCTGTTTGATCGCTATTGGCGGCGGAGTGACAACTGACCTTGCCGGATATCTTGCTTCAACCTATTGCAGAGGGATCCCTATCGTCATGATCCCAACCTCCCTGCTGGCCATGGTAGACGCAAGCATTGGAGGAAAAAACGGAGTCAATACTGCACATGGCAAAAACCTGATCGGCACTTTCCATCAACCTAAAATGATCCTTATCGATCCTTCAACACTTAAAACACTGCCAATCAAAGAGTTAAGAAATGGGTTTGTCGAAATGCTCAAGCACGGACTGATCGCAGACCGATCGTATATAGACGAGTTGGAATTAAACGCAGTAAATCTTTTAGAACTCGATCGGGAAAATATTGAATTGGCTATATGGAAAAGCTGTCGAATCAAACAGCAAATTGTGAAGGAAGATGAAAAAGAGACGGGAAGGAGACGATTATTGAATTTCGGCCACACGATCGGGCATGCCTTAGAAAAGTTAACAGCCTACACAATGCCGCATGGAGAAGCTGTGGCTATTGGGATCCTTGTTGAAAGCTATCTTTCTCTATTATTGGGATGGATGGATGAAAAATCCTTCTTGTATATCCGGAATGTGTTCCAATCGTATGATATCCCCATGCGCGTCCCCGCCGTAGCCTCACCGGAACGTATGTTGACCGCCATGCAGTCTGATAAAAAATCATATCGCAATTCTCCGCGCTTTGCTCTGTTAAAAGAAGCAGGGATACCCATACCGTTTGAAGGACAATATTGCACGTCCATCGACGAAAAGTACTTACTAACTGCACTAAAATGGATGAATGATGCTTTGTGTAGTCATTAAAGGGCCAAGTTTTTCTGCTGTTTGCCAACAAATTAAGGCATTACCTAAGGAAACAGACCTTATAGAGCTGCGCCTGGACTATTTTGAAAGCCTTGATGCTGACGACTTGCGGCAAATACGAGCACTTTTTCCAATCCCTATGATTTTCACGCTTCGAAAGCGCACGCAAGGAGGATTTTTTTTGGGATCTGAAGAAAACCGCCTGCGTGAGATCCTTCGTTTGATCAAGTTAGGTCCCGAATATTTGGATCTAGAAAGCGATGTGCCGCTTGAATTTGTTGAAAAAATAAGGCGTTACTATCCAAGGATAAAACTCATTATTTCCTACCATGATTTTAAAGGAACTCCGACCGATCTTTCTGCCATTTACAAAAAAATGAAACTGCATCCTGCCCATCATTATAAAATGGCAATGAAAGCAAACAATACACTTGATGCTCTCCACTTATTACACTTCAAAAAATCGGCGGGCAGAGATCTTAATGTGATGAGCATGAGTTATAATGAAGAACCGACTCGGGTTCTCGGACCTATTCTCGATCTTCCCATTACGTATGCAAGCCTAGGAGAAACGTTAACGACAGCGGCCGGGCAGCTGACAGCAAAAAGTTTGTTGGAAACGTATAGTTTTAAACAAATCAATCCTACCACAAAAATTTATGGCCTAATTGGCGATCCTGTCAATAAAAGCATCAGCGAGCATACTCATAATGCCTTATTCCGAGCCTTAGGGATTAATGCCATCTACATCAAACTGCCGGTAAAAGCCTCTGAATTACAGGACTTTCTTCGCCTAGCTGCTGAACTAGGCTTATCCGGATTAAGTGTAACAAGACCCTTGAAGGAGGCCATCCTGCCTTTCGTCTTAAAACGCAGCGAGGAGGTGGATCGAATTGGAGCTGTGAACACGCTGCAGTTTGCGGAAGAAAAAGTCATTGGATTCAACACCGACGGAGTGGGAGCCTTGAATGCCATTGAAAGAAAAAGAAAAGTGCAAGGCCAAACTATGATTATTGTTGGCACGGGAGGGGCTGGTAAAGCCATAGCTTATGAAGCTTGCCGAAGGGGAGCTCATGTTACAATCGTAAGCAGAACACAAGAAAAATTAGAACACCTCATGAAAGGGTTGTGTATTCGTGCGCAGACTTTACAAGATCTGAATAGATACACGCACCCATATGACATTTTAATCAATTGCACACCTCATCCGATGCCAATCCCTATTGATCATGTTCATTCTCAGGCATTAATTATGGATATCAACACAATGCCTAAGGATACAGAATTGTTAAAAGCAGCAAAAGATAGGGGATCTCAAATTATTTATGGCTATGAAATGTTTATCGAACAGGCTCTTGTACAATTTAATTTATGGTTTGAAAACCAAATAGAATTGACGCAAGCACGAAACATTTTAACAAAAAAAGCTATAGAAATTCTTTGATAAAATTCGTTTTTTTACAGATAGTAAAGTTTGACCACTTTATTCCTATATGGGTAGGCTGTTGCATTTGCGCAGCGCGAAATTCCCGCGGTTAAGCGACCGAAAGCAAATCCATACTATATTTTGGATAGCTTTTTGCATACGATATAAGCAAAACGAAGGAACCTGGACTAATGGCTTCGCAGTTTGACATATTAGAAATCTTCTGCCAAGGGACTCTCCATGAGATTCTTCGCGCTAAAAGAAGAGAGGATGATGCAATCGTACTGTTGAAGTTTTATCGTCAAAATCAATCCAAGACTTCCGCTTTCGAACTGTTGCAACGCGAATATTTAATCCTGCAAAATATCCATGCGCCCTGTATAGCCACCCCACTCGAAATCATCGAAGTAGATGGACAGCCTGTTCTTGTCTTGGAAAATATTGAAGGGGAATCAATAAAAACCATCCTGGAGCGATCTACTCCAACCTTTTCCATGATCTTGCAGACGTGCATACTTCTCGCCAAAAGTGTTGGAATCATTCATAAATCCCAAATTATCAATAATAATCTAGAACCTAGTAATATCTTCGTAAATTTCAAAGATGATGCCTTAAAAATTATCGATTTTTCATTCTCTAGTAATCTATCAACTCCGGCCAATAAAGAAATAAACATCCATAGTCCCGGTAAAAACTTTCTTTACACCTCGCCAGAGCTTACACAAATAACAAATTATCCGCTTGACTATAGGAGTGATATTTATTTGCTGGGCCTTATTTTTTATGAAATGGCCGTAGGAAAACCCCCTTTTGCAGCAACCAATACACATGATATGATTTTTCAGCAGTTGGCAATCGTTCCCATTCCACCTCATGTTCATAATCAGCAAATACCATATAGCCTTTCTCAAATAATCATGAAGTGTTTAGAAAAAAGACCTGCTGACCGATATCATAACTGTGTGCAATTGCAGCGTGAGTTGGAAAGCTGCCTTTTAAAAGATGAGAAGTCTCCTCTGTGGGTGAACTTCAAATTGGAACCCAATCAAATTATTGGAGAATTTCCTTATAATGACCGTTTATATGATTTAGATCCTATCACTGAGCAACTTCACCAAGCTTTCGAACGCGTTCTAGAGAAAGGTTTTGGAGCAGTGTTTATCGAAGGTCTTCCCGGAGTTGGCAAAACCCAAGCTTCTCTCTCATTAAGGACTCCAACATTTTTAAATGGAGGTCACTTCATCCATGGTAGATGCAGCAGAGAGCGACAGTTGCATCCTTATTCCGGACTAGGTCAAGCGTTCAACGAAATCGTCCATCAAATTTTGGCTCTCCCAGAAAATCGAATACGCTTCTGGAGAGAAAAAATATCGGATGCATTAAACCGCAATGGTCAGATTTTAATCGAAATTGCTCCGGAATTTGAAATTCTTTTAGGACCCCAACCACCACTAGTCGAACTAGATCCTTACAGCACAAAAAAAAGAATACATGCGACTTTGTTTGCGTTCCTAAAAAGCTGTGCCGGTAAGACCCATCCATTGGTCATTTTTCTAAATAATGCAGAGTGGATCGATCACACTAGCGCGGAATTTTTAGAATTTATTTTCGCTTCCATGGATCTGAATTGTTTGCTGTTTGTCTTAACGTTTAATACACTTGAAGGGATTGCGCGCAGCTCGCTTTTCCTAACTGCGCAAAAAGCCAAAAGCCAGGACTATACGCCAACCTTTATCAATATCCAATTTTTGAAACCAACTGCTATTGAAAGCATGATCAACGATCTTTTTCATCTTCCTCCGGAGGATCGAGCATCTTTGACAAATTTCTTAGCTGCGAAAACAAACGGAAATCCCTTTCATGTAGATGAATTGTTACGTCAGCTTTCTCACACCGAAGTCATTGATTATAACATAGAAACACAGGAATATAAATTTTCCGAAACTTTGTTGAAAGCACAAGATACACCTGTGGGCATCGCGGATTTTTTCAAAAAAAAAATCATAAAACTATCAGAAGAAATTCAAAAACTACTCAAGGTCCTGACCATCCTTTCCTGCCCAATCCCCTTGGATGAGTTGAAAATATATGCTGACCTTTCAGAAATAACATTGAGGAAATGCCTTCGAAAATCTGCAAACCTCAGTTTGACAATCGAAATTGTCGACTACTCCAAAAGTCAAAATCCATGGATTAGCTTTGTCCACGACCTTATTCCATCTACCATATACAAATTGATGACCTCTACTGAACGCAAACGTATTTGCTATGAGATCGTAAAGCGGGCCATCGAACAGATTCCCCAAAACAAAAGCAATCCATATTTCCTGGCCCGTCTATTTATGGAGGTTGACGATGAAACTCTTAGCAATTCCGAAAAAACCACTATTGCAAACTTTTTGCTTGAAACGGGATCGGAAGCAATAAGAGTTTGCGGGTTTACGGAAGCAACCCCTTTTATAGCGCGGGCAAGGAAGATTGTAAAATCAAATCCATCCGCCTTTGACCCCTTTGATTTAATACGTTGTGATAAACAATTGTTGTTATGTCTTTTGATGCGAACCAAAGAAAAAGGCATAGCCGATATTTTGAATCAGCTGCTCAATGAGATTGAAGACTCTTCAGTCAAGGAATCTTTTTATACCCTTAAATTTTCGATCGCTTTATTCACTCAGAACTACAAACAGATCAAAGAAACAGAAAAGGAATCCCTGCATCATCTCGGATATGAGATAAAAAATAACTATTCTTTACTTGATTCCTTGTGGCGATTGATGCACTTATTTTTCTTGATGAAATTTTCAAGGAATAATAGCCTTTTTACCACCCAAGAACCATCGGAACGAATTCTCGATGTGGAATCGATAGTAATAAAAGGAGCTATTTTTTCTGATTATAACACCGGAGATATTTATAAAATTTTGGATTCGGTCACGCGCATGGCCTTATCCTCTTTTAAAAGAGGTGCGACTCCCAGTACACCGATTGCATTCGATCTTCTTGGCAGTATCATTGGCGGATATTTTCAGGCTCCCCAAACAGGTTTACAAATTGGATTATTTTCACAAAAGATTCAAAAGCAAGCTTTCCAAAAACCAAATCCTATAAACAATGACCTGATCTTTTATATTAATGCTCATCGATGGTCCGGATTGCCAAAAGAACGCTACGAGCAAATTAA
>Ga0351967_1024_pt1 | contig 42092 bp, 39 predicted proteins | sample TotcelT113001K15_FD_205803 | JGI IMG/M metagenome (GOLD analysis project Ga0351967, IMG submission 205803) | Enriched cells from coal bed in the Powder River Basin, Montana, United States - Total cells T11 rep3 HSBNCT.T11.300.1.K15 ... | reverse complement strand
CCTTGAATATACCAGCAGCCAGATCGGGACGAACTGGTTACCTTTTATTCCACGACTTTTTAAGGACGTACATCTTGAGCTGTTATTCAGAAACGTTCATATTGTGATAAACAGCATCGACATCCTCAAGGGCCTCTAACCATTCGATCAAGGCTAAATTTGACTTCTCCGTTTCGGGATCGCAATCCACAAGATTTTTTGGTATCATCTCCAACGAAGCCTCATCGCATTTAAATCCTAATTGCTGAATGGCATCTTTAACAGTATACAGTTGGGAAGGATCGGTTGTTATGACATACATCCCCTCTTCCTCCACGAAGTCCTCTGCTCCAGCTTCGGTAGAGGCCAGGAACAACTCGTCTTCTACCGCATGGTTCTTGCTGATTTGGATGACCCCTTTTCGATCAAAATTAAAGGCAACAGCACCCGGGGCTGCAATAGTCCCCCCGCGTTTATTGGTGGCAATGCGCATTTCAGAAGAGATACGGTTTTTATTGTCAGTCATAACCTCGGCAATAATCCCAACCCCCCCATAGCCGTATAATTCATAAGTCAACTCATGAAAGTCTGCTTGGTCAGCACTAGAGGCTTTTTTTATGTTCCGTTCAATAATGTCATTCGGTACATTCGCTTCGCGGGCCTTTTGTAAGGCTATGCGAAGGCGCGGATTGTTTTTTGCATCCGGACCGCCGATTTTTACCGAACTGATGATTTCTTTAGCTATTCGGGAAAAAATCTTCCCCCTTTTTGCATCGGCTTTTTCTTTTCGATGCTTGATATTCGCCCATTTACTATGTCCAGCCATGATGATCCCTATACTAATAATTCTTTGGATTCATTACACAAAAGCGAAGAGGCCCGCATGGTGTTCTTTGATCCACTCTTGAGCTAGATCATAGTGGCGGAACCTAACCTCCTCAGCTTTGAATTCTTTGCTATGCACTCTATGAAGTCCTTTTTCGTCCACATAGGAAGGACAAACATGATGCAGCATCTCATGATAGATAACATAAGAAACAAGATAATCGGGAAATGAGGGGCTGTCCAATAATCTGTTGATCTTGATTAGACGCATTGGATCGTGATAGAGTCCAAAAGTTACCCTCGACCGATTCTTTTGATTGGGTCTGCCGAACCATGTGATATGCAGCTGTAATTTCCCATCAAAATATTCGTGATTGATATCATTATAGATCTTTTTAAGATTGTAAACATTTCCTTGATATAAGAGCTTCTGCTTATCAACTTGATGTGAGTAGTCCAATTTTTTTACATTTTCTTCGATAAACGCCCTGACAGCAGGAGAAATGATCCTGTCCTCTTGCCGCAGATAACAGGCAAGCGCCTGCATGATATTTTCAGGGGCATCTAAGAAAAACCAATGGAGCGAAACCTTTGCGGATTTGTCCGGTTCCCACTTCACACTCATCATTGTGGAACGATTATCGTTGATCTTCAGCTTAAGTTTAAGACCTGAAAATTTTTCTAGTCTTTCTTGAAAGTATTTTTTTGCCATATTGAGTCGTAAACAATATATTATGATAAAAGATGGTTATGGTCATTTCCAAAACCTCTGGGAAATATACCCGCACTGTTCAAATACCAAGTTTTAGACTGCGCGAGGTATACCTATGATGTCCCTTAAAAGCACGCCGGCCAAAGGGCACATCGTATCGCAGCAGTCTCAATTACATTTGGACCTGCTGTTAGTAACGTGTTAAAAGCCGAGCTGCCACTTCACTAGCAGCTGGGGATATTAGGACTCTTTCGATAGGAATTTTTCCATGAAAACTCGACCCCGGTATTCACCGTTAAGTTCTTTGATCCAGTGTGTCTGACGGCCAAATTCGACAAAACCCATCCGCTTATATAAACGCATTGCTGGGTTCTCCGCATAGACTTGTAAATGCAACAATTCTATATGAAAATATTCTTTGGCCAAATGAGATAGGTTTTTGATTAAATCAGCACCAATACCCATCCCGCGATAACCGCTGCCGATGATAATTCCGAATTCGCATTGATGCGCCAGCTTTCGATAAGGTTGTAAATACAATGTAGCAATCCCGCAAGGAATGCCATTCATAACAGCTGTCAAGCTGCATTTATATCGACTGAAACCTATCCAGCGATTAACCGCATCATCGATTTCTACGTCATCGCACATCGGGAACCAACGAAGAATCCCCGGTTCCGACAACCATTCTTTTAGTTCTTTCGCATCGCTCAGTTCTGTATAGCGCATATCAAGGCCTTCAGGAGGTTTTTTACATTCCTCAGATCCCATGCTTGTATCCATGCATTTTACCCATATTCTTTCAAGTAAGCGTTGACAAAGTCATCAATTTCACCATCCATCACCCCATTGATATCTCCCGATTCAACCTTTGTTCGGGTATCTTTGACTAATGTATAGGGTTGGAAAACATAATTACGTATCTGACTTCCCCACGCGATTTCCTTTTTTTCTCCACCAAGAACTCGTAAGGCCTGTTCTCGTTGAAGAACCTCCATTTCATATAACTTGGAACGCAGCATTTTCATGCATGCTTCCCTGTTTTGTATCTGACTTCTTTCTGCCTGACAGGAAACAATGATTCCCGACGGCATGTGTGTCATTCGGACAGCGGAGTCAGTTTTATTCACATGCTGCCCTCCCGCACCCGAGGCCCGATATGTGTCAATGCGAAGGTCTTCGCTCCGGACATTGATCTCGATGTCGTCGGTAATTTCCGGTGAAACATCCACGGAAGCAAAACTCGTATGCCTTTTTGCATTACTATCAAAAGGAGAAATCCGGACAAGTCGGTGGACGCCTTTCTCAGCTTTGGCATAGCCATATGCGAAATCTCCTGAGAACCGAAAAGTAATGCTCTTCAAGCCTGCAACGTCGCCTTCTACAGCATCGATGAATTCAACCTTCCACCCTTTTTTAGCAGCCCAGCGTTGGTACATACGCGACAACATCAAAGCCCAATCGCAAGCTTCAGTGCCACCCGCACCGGAATTGATGCTAAGATAACAGTTCTTATCATCCAATTCACCGGCAAGCATTCTGCGGATTTCAAGATCCGCAAGTCCTGTTTCGACAGTTTTCAATTCTTCTAAAAGTTCTTTGACAAAAGAAGAGTCTTCCAGTTCAACAGCTTCGGGCAATAAGACTTTTGCGTCTTGAAATTTCTTGTTGAGAGTTTGGTACGGAACTGTCCAGGCTCGCAATTTGTTGCATTCGGCAATGACTTTCTGAGCTTGTTCATTTTTGTCCCAGAAATCTGGCAACTGCATAAGGGTTTCTAATTCTCTAACACGAGCTTCTTTAGAAGCCAAGTCAAAGATACCTCATCATTTGATGGAGCCTATTTTCGATCGTTTCTAAGCGGAGCTGCATATCTGCATTCATAAGTCATCCTCTTTAAAGCTGTTTTTGAGATCAACAGGCTCTGTTATTCCTACTGAAGTATATAGAATACTTGATTCCAATGAAAAAGTCAAAACCGATTCGAAAGAGAGAGGTGTATTTTCCATTCTTTTTGATTGCATTTTTCTGGCTGTCAAATTTTAATATTACAAACCGCCCGATTACTAGGACTCGACTCTATGGAAAATCCCTACTCAAGACTCCTCTCTCCAACCGTTCCTGTTGCCAGAGAAAATACCACCAAATATCACTTCATCACAGAAAGGCATATCCAAGTGATGTGGTTTGAACAGAAATATTTTCGGGATTTGCAGAGTACTGAAAATGAGGAGATCCAAGTGTTGTCACCTGGGATATGGAATAATGGTCCCGGCCCTGATTTCTTAAAAGCACATATCATTATCAACGGTAAAGCCTATCGCGGGGATGTAGAAATCCATTTGTCGGAAGAGTCATGGAAAAGCCATGGTCACCATGAAAATATGGAATATGACAACGTTATTCTGCATATTGTTTTATGGAGGCCGAAAAACCCTGTACCGATCTGCGTGAAAAGCGGTCGTGTTGTTACTTCTGCTTATCTAGAACCTATATTGACAATTCCTTTGTCGCGTATATCATCTTTAATTGATCTGGACCTATATCCTTATGAACAGTTTGCAGGCAGCGGGAAATGCGCAGAAACCTTATACCGTAAACTTTCAAAGGACCAGATAGAGGATCTCTTTCAAAAAGCTGCATTTTGGAGGTTGGCAAATAAAAAGCAATATCTCAAGCAACATTTCGATACGGATCCGGAATGTTTCCTCGGAGGGATCGCACTCGCTCTCGGTTATAAGAATAACTCCCAAGCATTTTTACAGCTATTCCTTAAACTCAACAAATATCCAACGGCTGATTCTGAAACTCTTTTAGTGCAGGCTATGGGATGGTGCGGTTTTTTTAGAGAAATGTACCAATCTAAATGGAGGCACTCCTCTCGTTATAAAAAATTGCATGCCAGCTATGAAGAGATGGGGAGGCCGGAAGAAGGAATTATACACCTGAAACTCAGTCAAATCCGTCCGCTCAATCACCCGATCCGGAGATTGGTCTATTTAATTTATCTGCTTGGAGATCCTTCAAAAGAGAATCTGTATGCAAACCTGGCAAATGCTTGGCATCGAGAACAAAAACTTTTATGCAGCAGAGGAAAATTGAGAGAAAAGCTCTATGAGGTAATTCCTGTTTACAAAGACTCATATTGGAACAGCCATTACTTATTCGAACAGGAAGAACGGAAAGAATTCCTTTCATTAGCAGGTGATAATTTTCGGGAAGAGGTTCTGGTCAACGCCTTCCTGCCACTACTGTATGGGCAATTAGAAGCTAGAGGCGATCTGCAGGAACTCCTCCAATTCCAAGAGTTTTTTGGATCAATTCCAGCTTTGACAACGAGTAAAACCCGCTATTTGCATCATCGGTTTTTTGGGAACAGTTCCGAGAATTTTCTTGAAAAAGCTCAAGCAGAACAGGGTGCTTATCAAATCCATAAGGATTTCTGCTTGCATTACGAGGCAAGTTGCGAGGGGTGTCCTTTTGTCGAACGTTATCAAAAAACTTTTCGGCTCAATTTGACATTGTCCCATTCGTCAAATTGATAGGACCAGTGCCAAGAGGATTTTTCTATGGGACTCAAAGTATATACGACTTGTTTTTCGGAAGAATGGACAACCATTTTATGACCATCCGGCACTTCAATCACCAGATTACCCGCGAGCTCTACATCGCACGCCTCAAATTCTGCATTTCCGTGCAAGATGATTTGTAACGATTCTGTCCGTTGAATCGTGTGGCTCCAATAGCAATTTTTTGCTGAAAAATTAATCCCTTTATTACGAACGGCAACATTTTTCAATACACATCTGCCCTGCTTTTGGCCATACTGGAGAATTCCTAATTCATCCACACTTCCTACTACGTTCTCCGCGCGAATCTGTAAACTGCCGGCAAGATAGAGCTCTTCGATGTCAATTTCAGCAATTTCCAGTTGGAGTTCAGCTCCATGGGTCAACACGCCACCCCGAATTTTTTGCGCAATAATCGAAAACATAGGGCCTAGCGCAGGGTGATAACTGAAAAGAAACGAAGGCCCATTTTTGATAAATTCTTCTTCATTAGGAACGCTAGGGGTTCTCATCCTGCAATAATCGGTGAGCAGCTCCCGGCAATTCATGAGAACATCATACAAGAACCCTTCCGGTGTTCCATTTATTTCATTTCCTGGTGCATAGCCAGCCTTGGTAACAGAGATCGTTTTGCGCCTGTCATTGAATGTGATATATGTTCTTAGCTTAGAAACATCTTTTTTCTCAAAAGGGACTGAGAATGTGTCGATGATATCATCGGCGAGATTTTGCATCGTTGTTTCCAGGCGGCCGCCTTGTACTTCCCTTACCGTACCATCGGGATCCAGCGCTGGAGCTTTATTTTTCATATTCAGAATCATTCCAGGGAGCGGATGTTGTTTTGCAAAATCTTTGATGAAACCGATATCTGCAAATAAGATATTTGTATTTGAAGGGTATTTGGAGAATTTGCTGCCTGTACTTTCTGGTTCGTCCTGAATGCCTCTTTTCTTGAAATCGGTGTATTCGATATTGGTCAAGCAGCAGTCCATTTTATCATCGTGATAGGACTGAAGGATCACATTCATTCCTTCAGGCGAATTGACAAGGCGGGGACTTGAGGCAAATCCAAAAATTTTATTTTGTATTAAACCCACCCCTGTGAAGGCTGTCAATCCGTAATCAACTCCGGCAATTGGATTGTTGATCTGGCGTATGAGCATCTTTTCTCTTCGGAATGATTCCAGCCAATCAAATACACCCTTATCGCACGCAAGTTTCCAAATAACCCCATGCCCTCCTGGCTTAAGGAAAGGGGTTAAGATTTCATTCATCGCCCAATTTCCTTCGACGGTTATTACAGGGACTAGAGGTTGTTCAAAGAAGAAAAAACTTTCCTGCGGACGACCAAACCATTGAGCTTTTTTGCAGATCTCCTTGATCCTATGGCTGTTATCCTTTTCTGCAGATGTCATCAAGGCAACTGGAGTAAGTAATTGAATGCCATTCAATCGAAAATACACATATTCGCGTGCCTGCAAATCACGCAATAGGCCTTCTAGTAAAGTGTTTCCTTGAATCATTAATTGCGCAGCAGGAAGCGGTTGGCCCGTTTGGGGGTCTTTGAGATCCAAACGATCGCCTGCTCCACCAACAGGATACATTTCTGACATCCGGGGCAGTCCTTCGATTCCCTTGCGGATCAAGGTGCGGACAAAGCGGTCGTAGTGTGAAATATCGAGGCCCACCGGTTTTTCAATTGATGTAACTTTAGTGGTCAAAGGCTGTTTGCTTAGGATTAATTTTAACACATATAATTGGTAACCAATAATCCCGCCTAAAAGATCATAAAATTCCTCAACAGCCAGCAGCATCTCTAGGCATTTATTGAACTTTTCTGTAGAGGCTTGTCTTTCATCCATCCCCAAAAAAACTATAGGTCCCTGTCCAATCGCCAAAACGGAGAAAACAGCAAAGACTTCTTTAACGTCCAATCGCGAAAATATTTTTTCGAATAAAGGGTTATCCGATAAAAACGATAAAACCTCGGGCAAAGATGAAAGAATCTCGATTTTTCCTTGAATGGAATCCTTTGCTTTCAACAGGGATATTAATTTTTCGAGACGCTCAATTTGGATATCTAATGAATATATCTTAGTTAGTACCATAGACATGGGATACCTTATAAAGTTTAGAAACAGCCTTCCATTTATTCGTCTATTTTTTTCAGAGTGCCATAGAAGGTGAGTTTAACGCAAGCCGTCGTCGTATGCGCAGATTTTTTCCTGTACAAAGGGATGAAAATATTGTACCTTTTCTCTCTTAGGAATCAAATGGCGGGTGTTATGTCAAATATGCAAGAACCTCAGCGGGCTATACAGCCTACTCGGGAAGAAGATTATCCAGAGTGGTATCAACAAGTCATTAAAGCGGCCGATATGGCTGAGAATTCTCCGGTCCGAGGCTGCATGGTGATTAAACCTTGGGGATATGGGATTTGGGAGAATATCCAGCGCCAGCTCGATGATCGAATTAAAGCGACCGGACATGAAAATGCCTATTTCCCCCTATTTATTCCTCTCAGTTTCTTAGAAAAAGAAGCCGCCCATGTAGAGGGCTTTGCTAAAGAATGTGCGGTCGTCACGCATCATCGGCTAGAAGAAAAAAATGGACGACTCGTTCCGACAGGGGAATTAGAAGAACCCCTAATTGTACGTCCGACTTCAGAGACGATCATTGGAGAGTCATTTTCCCGTTGGGTGGAATCGTATCGGGATTTACCGTTGCTGATCAACCAATGGGCTAACGTCGTCCGTTGGGAAATGCGGCCTAGAATTTTCTTGCGGACAGCAGAATTTCTTTGGCAGGAAGGGCATACTGCCCATGCTTCTGAAACAGAAGCTATACAAGAAACCCTGCAAATGCTGGAAGTGTACCGGGACTTCTGGGAAAATGTACTGGCGATCCCTGTGATTGCCGGAGAAAAATCTCCAGGAGAACGTTTTCCGGGAGCCGTAAGCACTTATACCCTGGAAGCCATGATGCAGGATAGAAAAGCCTTGCAAGGCTGTACCTCGCACTATCTAGGCCAAAACTTCTCTAAGGCATCCAACATTCGTTTCAGCAACAAACAAGGGCAAACTGAACATGCCTATACGACCTCATGGGGACTAACAACCCGTTCGATCGGCAGCCTCATTATGTGCCATGGGGATGATGACGGATTGCGTCTTCCTCCGCGAATTGCCCCTAAGCAGGTGGTCATCCTTCCCGTTATTCCTAAACCCGAATTGGAAGAACAAGTGTTGGCCTATGCCGAAGAAATTGCTGTGCTTTTGCGTAAAGTGGTCTACCATGGCAGAAATCTTATTGTGCATATCGATCGCCGGGATAAACGCGGCGGTGAAAAAAACTGGGATTGGATCAAAAAAGGAGTGCCTCTTCGGATTGAAGCGGGCCCAAAGGACCTGGAAGCTCGAGCTGTAATGGTCGCTCGAAGGGATAGGCCTCACAAAGAAAAAACGAAAGTTAGTGTAGAAATGCTTCCTCGCCTTGTGGAAGATTTACTGAATGCGATCCAATCTGAATTATACAATGCAGCCAAAACATTCCGCGATGGGAATATCTGCAAAAACATTACGACCTTTGAAGAGTTCAAGAGATTCTTCACACCAAAAAACCAGGAAAAGCCGGAAATTCATGGCGGTTTTGTGTTAGCCAAATGGTGTGGAGATGAAGAAACGGAAAAAATGCTGGAAGAGCTCAAGGTATCGATTCGTTGCTTGCCATTGGAGCAAAGTGGAACGGAAGGGGTATGTGTCCTGACAGGGAAAAAAGCGACAATCGATGCGATTTTTGCTAAATCATACTAGGTGAAATTCTCTTTACACTAGGGTTGATTTCATGATAGTATAGTGCTAGAAGAACACGGGGGTGTCACGGTTTCGACTAGGAAATAAAGTATTGATTGCATGCGGAGGATATCGGTTGGCCTCCTTAATCATCCGGTAAAACAATAAATGCCGAAACAAATGGCAAAGTCGTTGCTTTCAACTTCGCAGAAGAAGAAGGTGTAATGGCTCTTGCAGCTTAATTCCTAACAGAGTTGCTGCAGCGGTAGTCCAAAATTGGACCAAGGATTTTGGAGTCTACCGTAAAAGTCTTGGTGTGCTGGGATAATCCGACGCTTCCAGGGTTATTTCAACGAGAACAAACGAAGCAAGCTGGTTTCAATGTTGCGCTCTGCATAGAAACTAGTTTATTTTCAGAGCGATAAGCATGTAGTGGTCAGTATGTAGTTTGCCAAGGACGAGAGTTCAATTCTCTCCACCTCCATCATTTAAAAAGGCTTCAGTTTAACGACTGAAGCCTTTTTTTTTAATAAAGAGTCTATATCCCAAAGCAAGAAGCCATAGAAGCCATCAAGTGGACTATGGGAAGTAAATTGCATGCTGTACTCATTATCTAAGACCTGAATATGGTTAACATGGCTTCGTTATTATCACCTAAAAATGCGTGTTCTTATGAGAATAAGTTATCTTTTTTTGCTTCTTATCTTTACAGCTTGCTCCTCAGACTCGAATAAGGGATTCGATAATATTGAAGAAATCAAAAAGGATTTTATCGCCACTATTTTAACCGAAAGCGTTTTAGATGAAGGCCCTTTTCAAATGAATTATCGTCTACGAGCCATTCTATTTTCAGATAACATTGTGAGCCTTATGGGAAATGTTTTTGTATTTGCGCATCTGCCACATGGCTGGAAGCAATATGAAGGCAAAACATATGCCAAAATGAATGGCTCTTTCAAGGAAATCGTATTAAATGATTTATTTCCCAAGCCCAGTCAAAAGGAATTTCTACGGAGCTATTGCGAAAACTGTTTCAAGCATCATGGCGATTGTAGCTACTTTAGAGGATCTGATCCATTATGTAATCACCTAGATCAAGAACTGATTAGGACATTTGTAGTAGATCATGAATCTCTTATTTTAGTTTTTCAACCCTACTCTGTAGGTGGATTGGCCGATGTTCCCTTTACAGTTAAAATTCCGTTCAATGAGTTAATTGGAAAATGGCAAGCAGGCAATCCGCTGGAAGAGAACCTACCAATTACTAAAAATTTTCTTTCTTCTTGGGATAAGGACAATTGGATCAGTGATATTCAAGAAGATCATTCGATTGCATACCAAAAGGATACGGTTAAATAAACCATTCAAGTTTCATCAAAAATACAGGTCCTTGAATCCGTCATTTCTTTCAGCTTTTCTATACCTAGAGATTTTATTAAAGATGTTAATGGTGGAAAAAGTGGCATAGGTAATTCATCCCACATATACCAATCCCAACCCTCGCACTTATGAGGTTCTAGTAATTGAGGTTCTCCCTCAAATTCAGTAATGATAGCGAAAAGACTGATATAATGTTTTTGCTCATCAATGATATCTTGAGTCCATGGGCCCAACTGTATCGACAGAGGAATCAGCCCAGTTTCTTCATCTAACTCTCTTTTTGCACATATTTCCACGGTTTCTTTAAATTCTAAATTGCCTCCAGGAGGGCTGTAACAGCCGCTTCCATGAGCACCTTTCCTTTTACCTAAAAGAATTTTACCCTCTTTTACTACGATAACTCCTACACCTACTCGAGGTTTAGGCATGTCTACCGAGGCATTTATGTATGTTGACATAGATATAATCCACAGATGTACGTATATGAATAGGCGTTTAGCACTGTAAATCTTATTCATTTTGAAAATGTAATTAAGGTGCAATACCAATATATAGATCTAAAACGATATTTTGATGATCAGCTGCTCTTTCATCATAAATCTCAAAGTCTGTCTTGTAAGAACGATGTCCACCTAATTGCTTTGAAGACATTTCCCAAATTTTTTTCCAAGCATTCACGATGACATCAGGCATCGGTGCAGGATTAGTTGTAAACTTTGCATATTGTTGTTTTGGAATCACTAGCTGTTGAAATCCTTCAGGCAATAGATCATTAAAAGAAGAAACTTCTTCACCAATAAAGTAGGTATATTCTCCATTGTGATCTGTTTCGTAGTCTGTGTATGCACAAAATGTACTGCCAGGTCTTTTACGATTTGAAATTTTTTCAGCCATTCCTTGATGGAAATATTTTTGAACACAAGGAAAAATATTTCCTTTCATTTTGTCTAACTCTTGCTCATTGCTAGTACGAACACAAATGCCAACCAATTTGATCTCAGGCATTGTTATCAACTCTTTTTGCATTTCTCCCTCTCTTAAATTCCATAAATTAGATTCTTCTAAAAGTTGTTTGACTCTTGGAACAGTTTGAAGAATATCGATTTCATGCTCTTGCATTAGATAGGCAAATGGGAAAAAATTCTGACCGCTTTCTACCCATCCTACAAACCATCTAACTTTCAAGTTCTTACCATTTTCATCAACAGTGCTACCCAGTCCAGTTTTGCCAAATAATTTCCATCCGTGCGATATCTCTTCTTTAAACAGAAGATTTTTCGTCATTTGAAGAGCATTACTTGAAATCGGCAACTTCTCTCGGATCATTTTTTGAATAAACTCAACTTGTTCTTTCGGAGAAATTGTTAAAGATGAACTTACCCATGCAGGATTAGTTGATCCTGGAGGTACCATTCCTGTAGAGAAATCTTGATTTCCATACTTAAATGAGGATAAATATTGCTCGATTGTTTCAAGACCCTCCTCTGGACTATGAAGCTAGAGAAGATAGCATACTTTGATAAGGCTTGAAAAGAAGTAATTTTTGGGGATTGAAAGTTCTGAATGCGTCTCTCCACCTCCAATTGAGAATAAGTATTCAGAACTCCGAATGCTTCTCTTTTCTCATTTTCAACCTGTTTCTTTAAATCCAACACCTTAACACTTTTTTCTCAGAGAGCTTAATTTCAGCTACAAAGCACCCTTATAAATTCTAGACTTAATCTCAAAAACACCCCCATAAATTCTAGACTTAAATTATAAAAAGGGTAAAATAGGAATTAATCAGGAGTTGTGCATGAAAAGAGATCGCTCTACGTTTTTGATAGAATGGCTAAATTCAAAAGAAAGAAAGCCCTTGGTTATTCGAGGAGCTCGTCAAGTGGGGAAAACTTGGATTATTCGAGAGCTAGCTCAATCACAACAGCGACAAATTATAGAGTTGAATTTTGAAAAACGTCCCGATATCCAAACTCTATTTAACTCAAATAATCCCACTGAAATACTTGCCAATATTATTGCTTTTACTGGCAAGGCAATCAAGCTTTCAGAATCAATTTTATTCTTGGATGAAATTCAAACGGCTCCTCAGTTATTAGCTAAATTACGCTGGTTTGCAGAAGACATGCCTGAATTACCTGTGATTGCAGCTGGTTCTTTGCTCGATTTTGCCCTTGCTGAACATGTGTTCAGTATGCCAGTAGGCAGAATAAGCTATCTCTATTTAGAACCCTTATCCTTCGAGGAATTTTTAGATGCAACAGAAAACCAAAGACTGCGTGACTACATACGAAATTATGAATGGAACACTGACATCCCTGACGCAATTCATACACAATTAATCAGATTAATTAAAGAATACCTAATAGTAGGGGGCATGCCTTCCGCTGTTTTATCTTGGGCAACAAAAAAAGACCCTCATACTCTTAATCAAATCCAACACGATCTTCTGACTACTTATCGAGAAGATTTCTCAAAATACAAGGGAAGACTTCCTATTGACCGTTTAGAAGATATAATAAATTCTATTCCTCGACAACTTGGAAAAAAATTTGTCTATAGTCATGCCAATTCACAAGCAAGTTCTGCACCATTAAAACAAGCCCTAGAACTACTTGTAAAAGCTAGAGTGTGTCATTGTATCCTATCAACATCTGCTAATGGATTACCACTTGGAGCAGAAGCTAATAACAAGTTTTTAAAGATGATCTTACTCGATTGCGGGCTGTGTTGTATTTCATTAGGACTTTCGTTGCACCAATTGGCCTCAATATCTGAAATCGCCCTGATTAATAACGGAGCAATGGCTGAACAATTAGCAGGTCAAATACTTCGAACAATAAATGCTGCCTACGTTGATCCAACGCTTTATTACTGGCACAGGGAAAAGCCAAATTCTTCAGCCAAAGTAGATTATATTATTCAGCATGAAAATCGAGTAATACCAGTTGAAGTAAAAGCTGGCACTACAGGAAGTCTGAAGTCTTTACGTGAATTTGTTAAGGAAAAGAAAATCTCTCTTGCGGTGCGAGTCAACTCAGACAAGCCAAGTGTTTTGATTGCGCAAATCGCTGATCAAATAACTTACCCTTTTGAATATACATTGATTTCTTTACCATTTTATTTACTCGGACAAGTCCACCGCCTCATTAAGAAGGCCAATCCAACATGATTTTTTGCTATAAAAGTTATGAATATGTCTCCACCTCAAACAAAAGGCTTCAGTTAACAACTGAAGCTTTTTGTTTTTAGTGACATAAAGCCACAAGCTCACACAAAAAAACTCCGCTGAGTAAAGCTCAATTACGCAATATTTACGCACTAGACGAGATGAAATCAGCATAAAACGATTTCGTTTTTCTGGTTTTATTGCTATATTGTTGTGACACATGTGACAGCAGTGACTCACTGAGAAACAATGCTACATTTCGGTAACCGTCTAATGAACCCATCTTTTTAAGTTTTTGCTGATCTGTCATCTTCTTGGATGTTTAACCAAGGAGTCATTATGGCAAAGCCTGCCACTGAAGAAAAAATCCCAGAAGGACGTTAGTACTTCGATCATGTCTTGCACAAGATCATCTCTCAATTCACCCGGATCGACCACTATTAATTTACGTCCTTATGCAGCCAAAGCAGACTCCAGATAGTCTATTCCAAACCGCACTAGTCGATCCTTATGTTCGACAATGATAATCGTTACTTCTGAATTTGACAATAGTTTTTTTAGCTTTGGACGATGGCCATTTAGTGCAGAGCCAATCTCTACAACAGTTTCCACAACAACCCATTTTTGGGAGTTCGCAAAAAGCACTAATCTGCTAATTTGCCTGTTTAAATCATTCTTTTGATCTGCGGAAGAAACTCTGGCATATATCACAACACGATTGTCTAGAATTTCTTTTTCTTTGACCAAAATCGTACCGGTTGCCATTTGCTCAACTTCTACAGGTAATCTTCCTTCTTTAAACCAGCGCCAAGCAGTTCGATAACTAATACCCTGTTCTTTTGCCCATGTACTAAGTTTCATAAAAATAAAATGACATATTTGTTAATATATGTCTATATTTTGTTGAGCTGTTGCGAACCATTGGACGCTTAAGAATTTGACGATGCTTTGCCAAGATATCACTTTCGTAAACTTCCGACTGACGTTGGGGCGTCAGAAAAGTTGGATCGACCAAAATAAGGCTCTGGAGTCGTTTTGGGTCTTGACTAGCGACTAAAGCAGCCGTCATACCTCCCATAGAATGACTCAATAGAACTGGGGTTTGAAGATCAAGAATTTCAATAAGACTCAAAACATCGTTAGCCAGGTTATAATAGCAGTAACCATGGGTGGGAGAGCTGGAATTTCCATGGCCTCGGGCGTCTGGCATGATAACATCGTAATCCTCTTCTAGAATTCGTGCTACAGGAGTCCAGCAAGCTCCATTAGTCATTAGTCCGTGCAATAAAACAATTGGTGGCTTATCGCCGCCAGTTCTGAGATAGTGAATGCCAATCCCATTTGCTTCACAGATTCCTTTTGTCCATCTAGTCATTGCTTCTTGTCCTATTCATTAATATCCGCATGTAGGCTTGATGCTTTTTTCTTGGTTATCAAAAAGAATGGTTGTTGATCATTTCTCGAATTGCATCCACAATTATCTCTGGTTGATGATGATTAATCATATGATCACTATTTTCAGCCACAATTTGTTTTGATTTTTCAGATTTTGAAAGAAGTCTTTTCTGAAGCCGTTGCCATTTCCTTCCTTCTTCACCACTCGATATGATTCCAGCTGTAATTACAGTTAAGGGAACCTGCAAACGTATCTTTTTCTCGCCAAGTTGCGAAAGACTTTTATTTAAACCACCCATTTCTTGATTTACAGTTTCAGTGTATCGGGTCTTATTCATTTGAGCGATATAGGCTGTTTGAATTTCTGTGGGAAGAGGGTAAAACATTGCTTTAATTTCTTCTGAAGGTCCTTTTACTCTTTTATAGCCAACAAAAGATAAGAACCATTGGACTTTAGGATGATCAAAAAAACCGTATGGAGGAGAAGGCATTTCTTGAAGCATGTCCTCATGAACAGAATCGATCAAGATTACTCCAAGAGTCTCTTTAGGGTATAAATCAGCAAATAGCAACACATTAGCGCCACCAAAAGAATGACCAACAAGAATATAGGGACCTGGAATATCGGCTTTTTTCAATAAAGTATACAATTCTTTAGCTATGTTAGTACTTGTCCTTTCTAAAGGCGAAGGATCACTCCAAGAATAGCCAGCTCGATCATAACTACAAACTCGTGCAAATTTTGAGGCTTCTGTTTGGACAAGCGACCATCCTAAAGAAGTTCCGCTTAAACCCGCATCGCATATAACAGCTATATCTCCTTGACCGCTAGTATTGAAATGAAGTCTATATCCACCAATATCAATCAATTTACCTGGCGGTGGATATCTATAGTCATCAATTGCTGTGGCAATTTTTTGATATAGAACAAATGCAAGGAGCAGCCCTAATACAATGATTCCCATTTGATAGATAGCGCTCATGAAAATCCTCAATGCTTCTCTTTCCTTTTCGTTTATATGGCTCGGGATAATAACAGATCTTGCCAAGGCTTGAAAAGATGCAATTTGCTGGCATCAAAAGTTCTGAATGCGTCTCTCCACCTCCAAAAAAAAGGCTTTAGTTCGATTATTTTTAAAATTTTTATTGATCTGTAGGCGACTTGGATGATAAAAGCATTCCAGGGTTTAACTAGATAGACTGCACTAACTTAATCGAGCTTGCATATCATGAAATCGAGATCCTCTTTCCTTTCAACAATGTGGATAATCATGCTTAGTTTCATAGCAAGCCTCAATCCATATCCGATTTTAGCAGGTATTTGCGGAGAGCCTGTACTGCAACTAGGTTGGTTTACGGCAAAGCAAGGAAAATCACAGCATATAGATATTGACGGTTTAATCGGGGATGATTTCAGTGTGGACAAGTCCACAGCGCAAAATTTCCTTATTGGAGTCGGATACTATTTTGATTGGTTAAATACTCCTAAAATGAGCATGCGGTATGGGATAAACGCTTTTTATTTTGCGCCTACAAAGATAAAGGGTGATGTGACCCAGGAAGATCTATTTTCTAACTTGTCTTATCGCTATTTTCGCACAAACTATCCCATTTATTTTGCAGCAAAGGCACTGATTGCTTGCAGTAAATGTTACGACATCACGATCGATTTAGGCATTGGCCCTAATATTATAAATACTAGGCATTTCCAAGAAAAATCTCTTGATGGTGGCATCACTATTCCTGATGCGCATGTATTTTCTGGAAAAAACGTCGTGGCTTTCAGTGTGACAACGGGGTTGGGTTGGCGTATAAATAATGTTTTGGGAAATTGCTCATTCGAAATTGATTACCGCTTTTTCTATTTAGGCGAGGGTGAGCTAAAAAAAGTTAACAGCCAGGTAAGAAACACTTTACATACCGGTAATAGCTATGCAAACGCGGTCTTTTTCTCGATTTCTATTTAATTCTTTTAGGAACTTTTCGTTGCTGGTCACATTCTGTGTGATTGAGGATTGTTATGCAAACACGGGATTATTCTTTGATATTGTAACGACAGAAGCAAGCAGTCCATTGAACATCAAACTTGCCCTGGATGGACGAGGGCCTCTTTCCTGTCAGAACTACACTGTTAACGGCTTGAATTTAACGATCAACACCACCATCCCCAATCATACTTATCCTTTCGCAGGCATAAAGATAGATAGCTCCGATTATAGAGTCGCTGGGCTTACCCCAATAAAAAATGGATACTACTTATTTTCTGTGAGTGACAGTTCTTCTGCAAATATCTCGATTATTCCTCCTAACCCGCCCTGGTATCCTTCCTTGGAGGCTTTCGAACACTATAATTCTGGTCGGTCTCATGTGTTTCCTGAAGCTACTTTTGGGGGGTCGTATACTAGTGCTAACACAGTCGATATTATAAACTCTCCAATGGTATACCCTTCTGGATACAACATGGGGTATCTAAATCCAGATAATATTTTTATTTATGGCGGCGGATATGGCGATGTGACAGGTTCTGTCGGCGCGTTTGTTGCTAAAGTAGATCCTGCCACACTGGGACCTGTCTGGTACAATCAATTAATCAATACAAGTATCAATGGGGATTGGGACTATCCTGGTTCGATGGGGATTCTGCAAGATGGATACATCTATGTCAGCTATGGGTACCGCCTTGCAAAACTCAATAAAAATGGGGCTGTAGTGGATACCTTGATCCTCCCAACTGGATGTGCAGAACCACAGAATACTTCATACAATGGTTTCAATGCTACAGCCGATGGTATCATTGTAATGAAGTCTGTATATCGTCAGGCAGGTTGTTCAATCCAAGGGCCGGATGCATTATTAAATTGCCCTGACCCTTCGGATGTTCCATCTTCGATCCTAGTATCTGTGAACCCAAAAACTATGCAAGTGATTGATAAAATTACCCTGCCAGCACCAGTCGGGGCTAGACCTACAATAACCACATTTAATGGGAAAAATTATGTGTATTTACTGGAGCCTACCAGTGCTATACGTTATGAAGTCAATGCTGGAAAATTCATTCTAGATAACTCTTGGAATCCAGGAACAATCACCCTCAGCGGACAGACGCTTTGTACCTCTTTTGTGGTGATGAATGATTGGGTTGTCGCCCAAACCAATACACTTCCAGCTTCTACCGCTTTGGATGTGATAGCCATCAATCAAGGTGATGCCTCAAAGCAATACAGACTTCAGCCATTTGCGGGAGATCTTATTCCACCTTTAGTTGCATTAGCTTTTTCCACTCAAGGACCTGGTGGAGTGCCGGCAATAAGCTGGGCCCCTATGTCAGTTTCTGCGGATCCGGAAAACAATTTGATTTATGCCAGTGATTCATTGCCTGGTGAGATTGCAGCCATCACGATCACCTCAAGCGGATTGGAGATTGTTTGGAAAGCAAACCAAACAACGACAGAATTTACGACACTCATCGGCCCGCAAGCCAATCGTGTGCTCGTCGGAACAGATATTCCTGGTATAGAAATTCCCGGTAATAATACACATGATTATGCTGTGTGGAGAAACGCTGCGTCAGGCCAGGAACTTGCCCGTTCTCCCTTACTTCCAGCGATGACGCAGGGGACCATGATTCAACCATATTATCATGGACATATGTTTTTTGAGGGGCAGTCAGGTACGCTGATCAAGTTGATGCCAAGGCCTCTTTAGGAAGGAAATAACTGCATCAGAAGGCTTTAGGATTGTTTTCGTTCCCATTCCTGACGAATGTGCATATGGATGTATTGAGATACTTTTTGAAAACTGCCTTCGATCGTGCACGATCCTTTGTGGGAGGGAGCTTTAAAAATAGACAGCGCTTGTAGGTCAGTTTGCATGCTGAAAATGAAAAAACATGCGAGTAAAAGCCATAGTTTTTTTATCATTTAAAACCTCAATATAAACTATATTTGTTTCTAAGTCTCATTTTTATGAGGCAGCCAGTCGGAAATTGAGGCTATCTAAATCTGATTCAAACAGATAGCGCGTCAGTAGGGACAGGATCCTTGTACTCATAGTTGCACCTAATATGTCGATATATTTCGCTTGTTTGTTTATTCATTTCAATAGTGAATTGCCATAAGTGGCTCATTGCAGGATTCATACAAGAGGGTTCTGGTATATAAGCTCGAACCTCAAAACTAAAGTTGTCATACAAAAATCTCTTAGTATGTAGAGGGCGCCGGGCATCAACAACAATTTTATAAACCTGATGCCATAGATGATAGCATATTTTAAAAAATGTTGTTGAGTCGCGATATGAAGAGTCTAATGTCCCTATATATACTCTCTCTTCTGAATCCAATTTATCAGTTAGAACAAGCAAATCCAATGCAGTATCTTTTTCAATCAAAAAAAAATTGAAATAAACTGATTTAACGAAACCCACCCGATATGACTAGAGTTTCACCAGTGATCCATGCCGAATCGTCGGAGGCAAAAAATATGGCAGCTTTAGTTATATCTTTAGGCAAACCAATTCTTTTAAGAGGAGTCCTTGCTTCAACTTTTTGGCGAAGCTCGCTGTCAATAATTCCCGTGGATTGCGTTCCTTCGGTTTGTATGATCCCCGGATTAATAGCGTTGACTCGAATATTTCTTGAACCAAGTTCACACCCTAAAGATTTTGTAATCGAATCAACTGCTGCTTTCGTACCACTATAGACAGTCGCATAAGGTGCCCAAGACTTGCTTGCAAGAGAGCTAATATTGACAATACTTCCTCCTGCTGCATTAAAATGCCTAACAGCTGTCTGACAGGCTAGCAATAATCCTAATACATTCAAGTCAAAATGCTTATGAAAATTCGCGACCGTGATTTTTTCTAAAGGAGCAAATTCGTAGAAGCCCGCATTATTAATAAGAATATCAAGTTTTCCAAAAACCTTCTCTGTTTCTGAGAAAAGATGGTTAATATCTTTTTGACTTGTCATGTTAGCTTGGATAGCTATTGATTTGCCACCTTTGCGTTTAATGGATTGCACAACAAGGTCCGCTTCTTCTTTACTTGTAGAATAATTCACTACTACAGCAGCGCCTTCCTCGGCCAATTCCTCTGCAATAGAGGCGCCAATCCCTTTTGATCCTCCCGTCACTATCGCTACTTTACCTATTAATTTTTTTGACATAATTATACCCTCAATTAATTTCTTTTTTTAACCATTGAACTTCCAACTCAAGTTGACAAATTCCATATTTTAGAGCTTTAAGACGAATCGATTTCTTTGGCGAATCGGTTAACCCTTCTAATCTTTCTTCTATTTTTTTGTACTCATCATGAATCCTTTCGATTTTCTCTAATCTTTCCCGAAACAATCGAATGGCTTCCGTTTGATCAGTAGCAAAAAATAGTTTGAGAAGAAACTCATTACGTGGAGTTTCTAATCCCGTCGGATTTTCAAACCACGTCTTGAATTCCTCTCGTCCTAAATCGGTGATCGAAAAAACCTCTTTCTTTTTCTTTCCAATATAAATACTCTCGGATAGAGCTTTTCCTTCCTTTGCCAAAAGTTTGAGCATTGGATAAATTGTCGAATCGGATTCACGCCAGAAATAGGCTGTTGATCTTCCCATAAGAGATTTAATCTCGTATCCTGAGCAGGGTCCATCAAGGAGCATCCCCAAAATTGCGTATCTTGTTTTATTGACTAATTTCATGTAAAATACCTAGTTACTGGGTATTTTACATTACGGGATGATTTTTGTAAAAGAGATTTATCGAGCTTGTCTTATAGGCTAATAGCAGTAGATTTTTGCATGAATGTCTTTATAGTCATTCCAGGAAGTCTCCGGAATCGGGGGTAACTATCTAAAAAGCATCTTTCACGCGTTATTTCTTGGAAATAGCTGACGCTATTCCCTTCGAAATAAATCGCGAAATCTGCACTTTAATATAGTTACCCTCAATTCCGGAGACTTCCTGGAATGACTATAACTGGACTTTTGACAAATCATTTCATGCATAGAACTAGGTGAATATATACTTTTCATAAACATATTAAAATTATTTAATATTGAAAATTTTTCATAAAGGCCTATTTTTCAGAGCTGTTCAAGGCCAAAATAGGGCAGGCCTAGCCCGAGTATTCATTCATAAGTAATATCTTGAAATATTTCGCGAAAAAAAGTTGGGGACCAGCGTTCAACCAGGCTTCTATCGTAAATAAAAGGGGCTACATCACGTTTAGCGTCATCGATTCGCAATAGACTCATTCTCTCATCTGTGAGTGTTAAAAATTCCAGCTTGGACAATGTACGCTCTTCTCCGAGATGGCGAGAAAAAAGTTCCAGAGAAAGGGGAACTTTATTTCGGATAAACCAGACGACATCATACCAATCGCGTCCTTTCACCCGATTTTTCCATACTCGAAAAAATGCGCAATGTAATTTTGCTGCAAATAGGTGTTGCAATGTCACTACGGACACATAGCCATTAAGAGGCACCTTGAGCATGCGTTCTTCGACGGCGTAGTTCACCGAAGGAGATGTATCTATCTCGATTTTAATGCGCAATATCGTATCTGGATGAAATCCAATAAGATTATGTTTTCCCACACCAATCTTGATGAGCTCTTGAAAGGTGTTTGCTTTGAGAAATGCAGATCGAATAGGAGTTATCACCTTTTTTTCTTGCTCTATCAAGCTAACCTCGAAACCATAGCCTGCTAATTCCTCTATGATCGGTCGTTCAAAAGGCTGCCAATGGAAATTGGCATTTGGCTTTAAGAGGGTGAAATCGAGATTTTCTGAAAATCGATCGAGTCCATACAGTATTCTCAGGGCTGTTCCTCCGTAGAAAGCTGCGTGATGAAAAAATGACGTTCGCCATAGTCCCACCAACACAATTTCCTGTATGATTTCGCGTAAAGCGCGTTCGCGGCTAACTCGATCATCGCCATGGTAGCGTTGTAGCATAATTTCAACGGCAGAGTTCATGATGACAGTCTCTCTAAGAATGTTATTAAATGTTGAATAGCACTATGTGGATGTGCGTCATAGATTGCCCGTATCTGATCAACTTTTAATTTCGTCAGATCCTTTTCCTCAATGCGAAGGTCTTCTAAAAGAATTTCTTTTATCACTTTTTGGCTCTGTACCTTTCCACGACGTAGAACGAGTTCATCTGTTAGAGCTTTCTCTGCGGTTGCTAATAAAGCCATGCCCTGATTTCCCTGTTGTACTAATGTAATACCGAGACTATATGCTTTAGGATGTAGATGAGCATAGCTGAAGCAGCCTAAGGGGGTTTTATAAATCTTACTAGATTTTATCGTCACACTGGTGACCTCCACAACACCTTCTGGAATGAGTCCATAATAAGCTAGGGCCCACTCCAAAGAGACATATGAAGGACCGTAGATTTTATTAGCGATCATTGGCAAGGAAAGAGGGGTTTTTCGGAACAACGGAGCAAAGATATATAATCCTTTGGTCACCCGTATCAAAGCGCCAGCCTCGAGCAATCGTGTGAGCTTAGCACGGGGGTTCGCCCATTTTGCCAAGGATTCCATAACGAATCGGTATTCCAAGTCATTTGTTTCTGTGCGCTTTCGAAGAATTTTTATAGCGGGGTCTGCTCCTTCTGATCTATTCATATTTACCTCCAATGTCCTATATTATAGGACATACCTCATTTTTTTGTATACACCAGTTAGGCGGCGTATGTACAGTCAATCAAGAATAGACGGTGCAAAGATGCTCGATTCTTTACAATCGAACGCCACTCAATCGCATACTATAGTTCCGGTCAATGAAAAGCGTGATAAAAACAGCGCCAAAGCCCCGGGGTTGAAACGATCAAAACAACCCCATATTATAATATTGGGTTGTTTTTGATCGTTCAACCGCGCTTTCGCGTTGTTTTTAACATGCTTTTCATTTGACCGGAACTATAACCTAAGCCACACTTACCAGCTGACTTAGGAATGAACTTTGCTCCAGTTTTTTCCAGTCAAAAGTTCTGGATGCATCTCTTCACCTCCAAAAAAAGGCCTCAGTTTGATCATTCTTAAAATTTTTATTGCCTGGTTCGATGGGGATTTTGCAAGACGGATTTATCTATGTCAGCTATGGGTACCGCCTTGCAAAACTCAATAAAAATGGGGCTGTAGTGGATACCTTGATCCTCCCAACTGGATGTGCAGAACCACAGAATACTTCATACAATGGATTCAATTTTGGATGTGATAGCCATCAAATTCCCGGTAATAATACACATGATTATGCTGTGTGGAGAAACGCTGCAACAGGTCAGGAACTTGCCCGTTCTCCCTTACTTCCAGCGATGACGCAGGGAACCATGATTCAACCGTATTATCATGGACATAGGTTTTTTGAGGGGCAGTCAGGTACGTTGATCAAGTTGATGCCAAGGCCTCTTTAGGTAATGGAAAAAAGGATAGAGAGATGAAGCCGCGAGCGCGGCGACAGAAAACTGCACTAAGTTGTGTCTAATTTATGCTTAAGATTCTGTGGATGTACTTTTAGAGTGTGCAAGAACCTTTTTCTCTCTGTCGCCGCATTCGCGGCTTCACTCGATGTTTTTCAAAAAAAAGCGTTACCTCAATTTGAACCTAGGGTTTTTTCGAGTTTTGCAACTTCCTCTAATAATTATATTCAGGATCTTCAGAGCGGCAATAGCGTTTATTTTGATGCAATCGATCAAGCTCAAGCATATCCTCGTGATCCAAAGAAAAATTAAAAACATCCAAATTTTCTCTCAAATGGCTTTCAGTAGATGCTTTAGGAATAACAGCAATTCCCTTTCGAATCATCCATTGCAAGATCACTTGGGCCTCATTTTTATTATATTTGGTCCCTATAGCCTTGAATACGGATGAGGCATGAAGCAGCTTTCCTTTTCCAAATGGTCTAAACGAAATAAGCTTAATATGATGAATACGACAATAATCTAAAAGTGATTGCTGGTTTAAATAAGGATGAAATTCTACTTGGTTAGCAAAAGGACAACGACCAGCTGCTGCAAGGTCTTCTAGATGATGAATTGTATAATTGCTGACACCAACTTTGCAAACTTTTCCTTGATCGATTAACTTCTCCATTGTTTGGAATATTATCTCCAAAGGGAAGCTTTGGTTTGGAGCATGTATCAAGTAAAGATTTAAATAATCAACCTTTAATTCATTCAACGCCTGTTCACAAGCTTTTTGTACACACAATTCTGTATTGGTGCTGTTTATTTGTTCTTTAAGAGCTAATTTAGAAGTAATGAAAACTTGCGAGCGATCAAATCCTTTAAGGGCTCTTGCAATGGCATCATGATTATCATATGCATGCGCAGTATCGATATGACGATATCCTAAATTTAAGGCCAATTGTACAACTTTTACACACTCATCCCCTCTTAAATCCCATGTTCCTAAGCCAATTTGAGGCAATTCCATATTAATCCTTCCGATTCAGTATTCAGTGATGAACATCGGTGCGAGTATTCTTCGCGCTGGTGAACTACCCGCCCCTAAAGGGGACGGGCTTCCGGAATTAACGTGCTTTACGCAGCAAATTCTTTCTTTTTTGACGTTTCTTTGCTGTTTGCGAAAGTCGCTTTCGCTACTTTCGTCTTATCTACAGCTCCGCGTCCTTTATCCTGCAAAACTCCCTTGCAAGACAACTCCGTTCCAGAGTCCATGATCAATTTGATTGCTCTTTTCTTAATTACCTCTGCAGCATTCCGATCTGCATTGTCAGTGTGGCCGCAACTTTCGCAGAGGAATAGTTCCTGCTTTCTGCGATTGTCGGGATGAGTGTGACCGCAATCAGCACACTCCTGAGAGGTATAATGCGCCGAAACCTTATAAAAAGCTTTTCCTGCGCGATGAGATTTGTATTTTAGGAAAACTTCCAGCTGATACCAACCCTTGTCTAAAATCGCCCTATTAAGGCCTGCTTTTCTCGAGCAGTTGTTTTTGAGCCATTTCTTTGTCCCGGGATCTCGTTCAGCTTTTGGTTTGGCTGTCATGTTCTTGGTTTGCAACGACTCCAGGATGATGACCTTAACATTTTCCTGGTCAACTATTGCTCGGCTTGTTTTGTGGCAAAAGTCCTTTCTGATGTTGCCTATCTTATTGTGAGACTTGGCTATCTTTCTCTTCGTTTTTCTCCATCTCTTGGAACCTTTTTTCTGTCCAGATAGCCTTCTTTGGCATCTCTTACTATATTTTTCCTTGGCCTTCTTATGCTTTTTCTGTTCTTCTGTGAAGTCAAAGACTTCATTTCCCGCTTGGACAGGTCTTTTTACACCACGATCTACGCCTATCACCATCTTTTCTAATTCTTCTGGAGAACAAGTTTTTAGATATTCCAAATGCTGGAATTGCGTCTGTAAAATTTCTGGATCGAGCGCGTCCTCGTAGCAAAACGACACCCAATAGATACCGTTTTCCCTCGAAATCCGCAACGAGTTGGGTATTTTGTATGGAGCGTGATTCTTAATAGACAAGTAACCAATATTATTGTTTTTAGTTCCGATGAACAGGCGTGTGACACCGTCAACACACTTCTCAAACCTGAATAACTCTCTTGTTAAAAGGATGCTGGACGTCTCAGACTTATTCTTTCTCTTTGGTTTTCCGCACACCCCTTTAAGGAAATTCTGATAGGTTTGATACCAGTTTGAAGCGCTATTTCTCAATATTTGACTTGGACATTCAGAAAGCCATGGGGACAGCTCAGTTTTGTACTGCGAGTACGTTTGATCGATTGAGGGATAGGTGCCAATAGGCAAGTAACGCCTTGCAAAATGCGACAGGTATTTGTTTTCGTCACACTTTGCATTCCAAATAAAGCGGGCGCACCCCATCCACTGGCTCAAAACCTCTTTTTGCTCACGTAAGGGATTTGCTTTTAATCTGATACCTGTCAACATCGCTTGCCTTATATAACGAAAGCATGTTAACATTTCGATTAAAAAAGGTCAATACTATGACTAATGAATTTATTTGGAGAACTGGTAGAAGTTGTGTTTTTAAGAACTTTGTTCATTTAGTCTTTGTCACAAAATATCGACGTGAGGTTTTCACAGATGAAATGATAAAAAAACTGCACGAAATATTCTTGGAAACCTGTTTGCAAATGGGATCCGAATTATTGGAATTTGGAGCAGAAGGCGATCACGTACATCTTATGGTGTGCTGCCCTCCAAAGCTTGCTATAGCCACCCTGGTTGGCAAGTTAAAAGGCAAATCGTCTTACATCATAAGAAAAGATTTCTGGCCTCAAGTAAAGATGAAATTATGGAGTGATCATTTATGGTCGCCGAGCTACTGTGTGGTCTCATGTGGTGGAGCGCCATTGGAGATCGTAAAGCAATACATAGCCGATCAGAGGCAGCCGGTTAGTACTCAAAGCGTGAAACAATCAGAACGTTTTACAGGAAGAAAAAGAGACAGAGACAAAAAATGGCTTGCTTGACCTGTCCCTAAAGGGACAGGATTGCGCAAGCCTTTTGTTCAAATTCTATGTTTTCGACGTACGTCCTCAAAAAGTTATGGCGAAAAAAGGTAACTAGGTCGTCGCAATCTGGCTGTTAAGCTATTCAAGGCCGGGACGGCCTTGTTACCTTATGAAGTAACTGGCGTGTAGATGGCCTTATTACCGATGGTAAGTAAAATAGTGGTATACACAACAACGGCCACTAAAAAAGCTCCCAAGCTATGTGGATTTTCTTCCGGGAGTTCATGCCTTGTTACATTCATGATGACTCCGCCGCCAATAAAAGCACTAACTAGAGCAACGCTAGTTTCAGACAACTCTAGCCAAAGCCCCGCCAGCCATCCTAAAAAAAGACTAATAATTAATATCCACTTTCCACTACGGCGATATTCGTTGCCGTGAGCCATGCTTAAAGAGTAGTCATTCATAAAGTAGTGCAATGCGATTGCTATAGTAAACAAAATCAATGGCTGCACTTCGAGATTATCTTTATCAACTACTGCATAGCCAACTAAGAAATTAAACAGAGCATAGGAGCTGAGTGAAAGCAAAAAATAAGCCGATTGATTTTTAACTATCGCTTTGGAACGATCAACAACAAAAAAAAGAATAAATCCTAATAATGCCAGTATGTAAACATGGTGTTCAAAATAGGGGAAAATTTCCCATAACTTTGCCTTCACGAAAGAATCACTTTCAGATAGCTTTGGCAGCAAATCTACAAACACATACGCAATTGCCACACCACTCCCTACCGAAAGAAAGCGACTACTCGATACGATCCATAAATCTCTAATTCTCTCAGCCCACAAATGTACGCAAGAAAATATTAAAATAGCGATGAAAGCAAAGGCTGAATGGGGCATAGACAACACCTTAAATAAATTTTTTTTCCATCCATGCTTTGCAAGACTTTAATTGATCGACAGTCACTCCCGCTACAATACCTCAAAAGTAACTAGGCGTCAACTTTTTGTATATCCCAAAAGGTTATGGCAGACACAAGCTAACAAGGTCGTCTCTACCTTGCATATGTCCAACAGCTGGATCGGATGTATATTTATCGGATTGTTCTATCGGTTAGAGCAGGGTGCACAGTGACGATTTTTTCTTGATTTCATAAAAATTGCCACATTCATCAGAGATAAACTCGTTATTATTGTTAAAGATGGGTTGTCGGGTTTCTGTAGCGTCTTTATAACTAGATTCATACAATTCTTTTAATTCTATTAGACTCAATGGCTTTTCTATAAAAGGAGGGCATGCGGATACACCACCACTCGGATAAATCGTTACGCTAGTATGACCCCAAGTATATTGATTGCAATTATCTTGAAATAAAAAATCTATGTTTAATTTTGTAGGTTTGTCGAAAATCGAGGTTTCTAGTTGTGCTACTTTAGCAATGACCATTTCAAGTTTTGAGGTCACTTTCGAAATTAAATGAGCATTCATTGGACCGCGAAGGCATTCGTTTAAGAAAAATTCCCTCTCGTTCACTGAAATAGAAAAAATAATTTTCATTGTTAAGATGTTTAGTGATTGTATTTCATCCTTTTTGAAGATATATTGCACGCATTCATGAAATTCTGAAATAGGATAAATAGATAAGAAATTACCCAAATTGATTTCCTTTGATTAAGATCTAATTCAAGTTACACCATTTTTTTCTCTCTTTTCCGGCTGGTAGCCTTCTATAAATTCATTATCCTCTAGGATTGTGAGAATTTTGTTTTCATATGTCTTCCCGTAGCTCTTAGAAATTATATGCACATCCTGGGCTTTCAAAGGGCCATTCCAGCAGGGACTCACATGCGACTCTTTCGATTCATTTTCACATTTTTTTTGTCCATAGCACATATGAAATAATCCATATATTGTCTCTTTATTTTTGAGGATGATAAAGGCATGAAAACTAAGCCCATCTAATTCTGGGAGGACATCCAGTACATCCGGCAATGAGTCATCCATCAATACCGGAAAAAAGCAATCCATTGATTTTTGACCGTTTCCTATATCTAAGTGTTTATTAACAATGGCTAATAGCCTTTTATTGTTATAATCTTTTATTTCAACATAGAATTTGGCCGCAATGAACTCTTGTTTGGATATAATTACATCACTCATGTGATAGAAAATGTTCCATAAAAAACCATTAATGGCGCTTCTTACATTTTCATTTCTGAATTTGCCAAGGTAATCTTGCCAAATGTATCCAGCATTATTAAGATTGTGTTGTGAAGGTAGTTTTGGTGCTTGGATTGAAGTCTGTACGCTCATGTTAAATACCATTTTAATTCGTTCTTGGGATTTATTTTGCTTTCAAATCACGATATACCTCGCGCTGTTCAAATTTCAAGTTTTAGACCGCGCGAGGTATATCATTTACACAAGGAAAGCGAAATATGGCCGGACATCAGAAGAATACAGTATGGTTATTATAAAAATAAAGAAAAATTTTTAGTTTACAATGTAAGAAAGTTGATTGGAGCCCCTCGAGTAGCCATAAGAGCTAAGATATTACCGCTAGCGGATCAAACTCCTAAACCTCTGCTGGATAAGAAATTGCACAAGAACTCGGTATTTCTTTTACAGAATTCGAATTATATATAGAGTTCTACTCTTTCGCAAAAGCTTTCACAGTTTGGGTGCTGTAATACATCCATATGCCTGTTATAAGAAACATAGCATAAATAATAAAGGAACTCGTTCCATCATAGAAAAAACAGCGGAGGCAAGCTAGGATAAGCAGCGAACAACTGGCTAAACCGAGACATGGAATCCAAAATCCGATGGCAAGATTGGGATCTCGTTTTCGGGCATATAATAAGGCAACCACGCTGAATGTATAGGAGATCACGCAGCCTAATGCACCAATTTGCTGTAAAGGAATCAGGACACCTTGGCTAACCCCTAAATACACCAAACAGATCAAACCTTCAATAATAATACACACAAAAGGAATTGCGTTGCTGTTGAGTCTGCTGATCAGGCCGGAAAACCATAAGTGTCTATTTTGTGCCAGAGTATGCAAATTCCAAGAATTGCTGAATAGAATCCCATAAGCGGCACCTAACGTCGAAGAGGCGATCGCAAGATGCAAGACTCCTTCCAGCTTATGAGCTAGCGCAGTATCTCCCATGAGTTTAACGACCAAGCTAGGGAAAATCTCGCAATGCCCATTGCATAACCCTAAGTGATTTCCTAAGGCGCCATAAAAAACCGCCTGGTATAATGTCGCTATGCATATAACGACCCCAAACGAAATGAGGACGGCCAGAGGGGCGTTTTTCTCTGCATTTTTAATCTGGCAGCTGAGTGAGCAAGCTGCTTCAAATCCGATGACAGCATAGATGACCAAGGGAAGGCTTGAGGAAACCGCTTCGCCTATTGTATGGGAGGGTGTATAGGAATCTCCTTGCAGGAGAAACAAACCCGAGGCAATGGCAAAAAATATCGGGAAAGTTTTGAATCCAATAAACATTTTTTGAATGGCTGTGCCGGCTTTCACATTCAATAAATTGAGCAAACAAAATAGAGAGATGATGCAAATATCCACAACAAACGGATGGACGAATGCTAAAACCGGAAATATTTTTTGCAGAAGCGTCACAGATACATGGATCATGAGCATGCAAGAAGCTAATTTTGCCGTGAAGTAACTCCAGCCGCTGAGAAAACCGAAAAAGGGTCCAATCTCCTTTTGCGCAAAAGTATAAAAGCCGCCAGAAGGGTGCAAGCGTAAAAGTTGGGCGATCGAAAGAATTAGAGGCAGCATCAATATGCCCACTAAAACATACATCAATGGGCTCCAATTTCCGGCACGCTGCGCCAGAGTCGAGGTATTAATAAAAATACCTGCGCCAAGCATAATATTAATATTAATTAAAATGGCAGATGGTAAGGATAATTTATAATTCTGTGTTTGGTTACTGCTCATTAAGGACCCTTAGAGAATATCGTTTTTGGATTCATTATATAGTCATTCCAGGAAGTTTTTGAAAAATTAGGATATTTAACCCTAATGACAGAGACTTCGGGGATGACTATAATGAATATAAAATATCACAAAAAGTCTATAGAAGCCATTACAAAATAGCACAGGTGCCCGGTTGCGTTTTCTTTTGAATGTTCGGTGGTTTTTGCTTTCTAATCACTTTTTCATCCGATCGGACAAAAGTTCCCAGGTATAGTTGTTGGCGTTCCCGTTCTACTTCCCGATCGCTGCATCGGGTCACTATGGAATCATTGAGGTGGAACCATTGTTTGTTCCGATCTCTTATATAGGCCCTATAATGCCCTCCAGTTATTCCTCCATCATGGACAACAAAACCTGTCAGCTGATAATGCGTTGGATTTACATCGGCGCTCGGGTATGAGGATACAGCCATCGAATCATCTGCATTTTCAGAGGAAGAGCTATCGGAGCGTTCGATCGCTGATGCCTCGTCACTCTCAATACTTGAGGTTTCTTTCCTAGCAATATGTGTTTCTGAGAATTCGATCGCATTATCTTCTAAAAGTATGGGTTTCTGTATTTTATACAGTTGCTTATCAGCACCTTTTTCAAATCTCTTTACCCAAAGGATCAACGATTCAGGTGTAGAGCTGAGCTGAGAGGTTGTTTTTTGAACGCGCGAAAGCTCTTGCCGACCAAATTTCACACAGGATGGTTTCAAGATAATCGGTTGTTTTTCGGAAGTTTGTACAGTGTCTTGCTTTTTTCGCTGTTCTTGAAAAGTGAGTTTTTCACCATTTTTTAATGCCGTACCGTTGGGATTTGTTTTTGCATGGACATGGGCAAGGAATTTTTTTCTACTGTCAGACCACTCGATTGAGATCTTACATTTTTTCTTTTTCGAGGGATCGTAGGTAATGGTTTGCATAACTTCATCTTCCCCATCGCGTGAGCAAGTCTGAATATCGTTCCCTTCTAGCAGGATTCTACCCCTAGTAAAATCATAGATGAATTCTATTTGATTGTTTATATTGACTGTTGTTTGATTTCCATTTACAGAAAATGTGATTCCTTTTTCTAACATCCTCTCGTTGGTTTCATGTAAATACATTTGATCAATATGCAATATTTTTGTGGCAAAGTTCGGCCGAATTGAGTAGGTTTGCTCAGGTATGTTTTCTGCAGCGTCTGTTGTCATTAGAATGACATTATTTATATCATCAAATTGAATGCTGAGTTGATCGACTCTCACAGCCTCCCCGACTACTTGAAATTGGGCTTCTTGGTGGGTAGGCGTAGGAATAATTTTCATTCGTTTTTCGCGCTCAATCAAATCGTTATCATCGGTTTCTTCTACAACGAAGCTTTTTTCGATTAGCTCTTGCATAGTGGTTGTTTTATTGTCCATACCGAGCTGCCAAGCGCTGTGAAATTCCCGACCGCCCCCAGGACTTATATTACCCGTTGACTTAGTAGAAATGCGTTGTGTATGAATTCCTACATTTAGCATATCTTGATTTACCAGGCATAAAATGATATCTGCAGTGTGTTGAGAGCTCAATGCGGAGATTTTTAATTCAGGATGTGCGTTTCCATGAAATAAAGCATCTCTTAGGGATCGAATCGGTGTATGCAAGTCCAGGTTATGATCATAGGCGTAAACCATATTGGTCAAGGCAAGTAGGATGAGGTTTTTGTTTAATTGTTGATCGCCATTGTTTAATGCAAGGAGGCCCGTGTCTTCTACTGTGTGAGCGGTATCATCCGGAAAAGTTGCTTTCAAGGTTTTGATTAATGCTTCGCGGAATGGGGGGTAGTTGAACATCATCTGCAGGCCTGCATTTAAATAGCAGTTGTTGCCTATTTGCGGGATCCCTCTGACGGTGTTTGGAGTCGCTTCCAATTCAGGTATTCTAAAACTTTGCAGCGTCATGGGGATACATGGCATTAAGGATTTCAACCAAACCATGTTAAGTTCGTTGTGATCGGGAAAGGAATCATTTCCTTCGATAGGTTCCACCAAAAAGCTGTGTAAAAGCTCATGAAAGGGCAGCCTGGTATTCTCAACATGATCGTTCCCTTCAATTATGTCCATTGGGTCTTGGATTTGCCGACGAAACAACCGATTGCATTTAGCAATGTATTCCAGATCGTTCTGTTGCGGAATAGGGGAGTTTTCTTGAAAAAAACGTTCTTCCAAATTTTGATAGAGCAAATGGAATCCTTTAAGGATTTCCCTGCCATTGCTGTTCAGATGATGTGTGATGTGCTCCCAGGATTGTTTTGAAAGAACCTCGGCATCGTTATATGCCTTTTCGAATTGCTGCATCCCCTTGAGGGATTCTAATTCATTTAGAACCGTTTCCCTTTGTTTTTGGTGGCTAGCAGGAACGGTTTTCGACATCGCAGCCAGCTTGTCTTCGTAGGCCTTAAAATCGACGAGATATTTTTCACGGGCCTCTATATGCTTCACTTTAGCATTTGTATATTCGTCTAAAGCTCTTGCGCAACGAGTGAGCGTTGTTTGTTGGTTACGCCATGTGTTGCAATGCAGTTCAATTTGAGTCAATGCCAGATCTAGTTCATGAGCTAACTCGGGAAAATTAAATGAATGTGGAAAGGGTTGGGAATCCTTGGTAACTAATGCTGTTTCTTTGTCATCATTTTGGATGGATGAGGTTTCTGCTAGGCCTTCATTTGATTGACTGGCCGTCTTTATCAGGAATGGACTCAAAGCTGTTGATTGAATTATTTTTTGTTGAAAAGCCGGCAGTGTGGTTTTGGCTATTATATCAAATTTTCTGAAGGCTGGTAGGGCCGGTTTGGTCGGGGGAAGCGGGAGGGGTGCTTCGTTTTTTGCAATTTGAGAAATAGCGGATCCTTTCTTAGGGAACTCTTTAGGAAGGACCTGTACTCCTCCTGAAATACCTTGAGGAGGTTGGTTTAGAGTGGGAGCGCCAGTTTTTTGTTTGCAGCATCGCAGGCAGATAAGACAGATAAGAGCATCTTTTGCCGATACCAAAAAATCACGAATGCAATAGATGATACGGCTGCCCCAACAAGGAGAGGATGGTTCTTCTGAAGCAGTTTGCTGAATGACCTGCAGAGCGATTAATTCGGTTTTCGCATCCCTCTCGGATGCTTCCTGAGGTAGCAATGTTGGTAAGTCCGGAAAAATTGGGATTATTACCGAAGAACTTGGTATTTTGTTAGGATCTACACTCATGATTATGCCTATTTTTATCGCTTCTCATATAAAAAGGTGCCCAAACAAAACAGAGCTCGAACTGTCTTCAGGATCGAGACAGATTCAGTATGTCCTCAAAAAGGTATGGCTGCAGACATAAGGTAGCAAGGCCGTCCCGGCCTTGACTATTAACAACCAAATAGTCCCGATCTGGATTCAAGGCCGGGACGGCCTTGCTACCTTATTTCCGTTGCCATACCTTTTTGAGGACGTACCAGATTCACTTCTTCTCACGATCTGTTTATATGATGTGGCGATATATTATTATAAATATTACTCATTATATTATAGAGTTTAATTAACTTCAATTGATATTATTTGTTGATATTTATTGTGATATTGGCTTTTTAAGTACGATCTCTGGATACTAGATATATCCTGAACCGTAGGGGGATTAATCATACTCGTAATGTAGCCTGTTAAATTTTGTCCTTGATCTTTTAAAACACAGAGACACAGAGGACACGGAGATCACCATGAAAAAAATGCCTTTATCATGCCGCCGAAGGCGATCATGCTCATCCTGAAATTTTGACATTGTGGCCTGCAACGGAAATAGCAAAAAAATTAAGTGTAATATTCTATACGAGGTATTGCTTGCGTGATTAAGATTTTTAACAGGATGAGCATGATCGCCTTCGGCGGCAGGATGAAAAATGCAGGTTGCTACAAGCGTTGTAGGTCTTGTTCACATTTTCAAACATTGTATAATGATATGGAGAGTGAGATATATAGAGATATAAGACTCTGCCCTTACGAATGCAAGCAATTGCAAGGGCAGAATCCTTTAGTCAAAGAATTTATACTTGGGGGAGAGTAGCCCGACGACTAAGTTTCAGTTGTCCTCTTTCATTGATATCAAGCACCTTTACTGAAACAACATCCCCTTGCTTGACATGATCAGCAAGGTTTGCAATCCGTGTATTATCGAATTCCGATATATGGCAAAGCCCTTCTTTTCCAGGTAATACTTCGACGAAAATTCCAAAAGGAACGACCGAAGTCACTTTTCCTGTGTACACTTTGCCGATTTCAATTTCAGCAGTGATCCCATTGATGATGCGCTTCGCTTTTTCAATCCCTTCTAAATTCGAAGAAGATATGCTGACCAAGCCATCATCATTAATATCAATTTCGACGCCCGTTTCTTCGATGATGCTGCGTATTTGCTTGCCTCCGGGTCCAATGACAGCAGCTATTTTGCTTGGCCTTATGGTCATTGTTTCGATCCGCGGCGCATAGATGGACATTTCTGTCTTGAACGACGGACAGATCTCCAGCATCTTATTCAGAATATGGATACGCCCTTCTCTAGCCTGCTTCAAAGCCGCCTTCATGATATCATGCGTGATTCCTTCCACCTTGATATCCATTTGGAAAGCTGTGATCCCTAGCTGGTCCCCAGTGATTTTAAAGTCCATATCTCCGAGGAAATCTTCAATTCCTAAGATATCAGACAAAATGGTGTAGTTGCTTTCTTCTAGAATCAAGCCCATGGCAATTCCAGCCACCGGACGTTTGATAGGCACGCCGGCATCCATCAACGCCAAACAACCTCCGCACACACTTGCCATTGACGATGAACCATTGGACTCTGTGATATTGGATTCCAATCGAATGGTATAGGGGAATTGTTCTTTGCTTGGAAGGCACGCCAGAATGGCTCTCTCTGCCAGTTTTCCATGACCGATTTCTCGGCGGCCCGGAGCTCCAACTCTGCCGACTTCTCCGACGGAGTATGGAGGGAATGTATAGTGCAAGTAGAAACGATGGCTTCCTTCGCCATCCAAATCTTCAAATCGCTGCGCCATGCTTCCGCCTCCAAGCGTACACACCGCGACAGCCTGGGTTTCTCCCCTTGTAAATAAGGCACTTCCGTGTGTGCGCGGGAGGAGACTGAGCTCTATATCAATAGGACGGATCTCATTGATCTTACGTCCGTCATTGCGGATTTTTTCCTGCATGATCATTTTGCGCATGTGCTTCGACTGCACGGTTTTGAATGCAGTTTCGATATCGCTCGATGAAAATTTGGACTCTTGCCCTTCAGGGGAAAGTTTTTTCAGCATAGCTGCTTTTATGGCAGCGACAGAGTCTTCTCTTTTTTTCTTTTCAGGCTGTCGGAGAGCTGCATCGAGGTCGGCTGCGACCAGTTGCTCCACAGCTTGTAAGATTTCTTGCGGGAGAGGACGGAGTGTTTCTCTGTTTTTTTGTTTTCCGATCTCTTTTTGCCATTCGATCAGCGCTTCGCAAATGATTTTGATGCTCTTATGTCCAAATTCGATAGCTTCGATAATCTGATCTTCCGTCAAGAAATCAGCATACCCTTCGATCATGAGCACGGCGTCTTCTGTTCCCGCCAGCATTAAATCGAGCTTCGAACGCGCTTGCTGTTCGCTCGTCGGATTGATTACGTACTTGCCGTCAACTAGACCTACGCGTACAGCACTGACGGGCTTGACTAGGGGGATAGGAGAGATTACCAAGGCAGCGGAAGCGCCGCAAATGGCCAGCGGTTCGGGAGAGTTCAATCCGTCATAAGACCAGACGTAAGAAAGAACTTGCACTTCATTGAAAAAGCCGTCTTCGAACATGGGGCGTAAGGGGCGGTCTATTAAACGGGAGACGAGGATTTCCCTTTCGGAAGGACGGCCTTGTCTTTTAACAAAACCGCTGCTTGTTTTTCCTGCTGCAGAATAATTTTCTTGGTAGTCGACTCGTAAAGGAAGAAAGTCGGTTGTTGGGTCTGCGTTTGGAGCTGCGCAAGCAGTTGTGAAAACTATGGTCTCACCTAGACGGACGAGGACTGCTCCATGCGCCTGCTTTCCGATTTTACCTGTTTCAAACGATAGCTCTTGTTCGCCTACAATTATTTTTTTAATTTGACGTTCCATTCTGTTTATTCTCCTGTACTATGTAATGTAGGGTTAGAATTGTATGTGAATTGTATTGTGTTGAGGAGGCAGACATAGAACGCAGAAAATTGTCTTGAACATAGGGTGTTGAAGAGAATTTTCTGGTTTCTATGTTCGTCCTCATTTATTCAGAACATTTGCGTGAATAAAGGCGGTTATAGATCCTTGCAAAAAAACAGAAAACATCAGTTCATTTGCAAGGATCTATAATCTCCGCACAGTTAGGTTTTTGGTTTGATCTTCTATTATATCCAGGTATAATGAAAGATAATCCAAAATCCGGTTGCTCGGGGTTTACTTACCGCAGATGCTGGCAAATTTGGCGCTTGCAGCCATCTGCGAGAAATATACGCAGTTACCTTCGCAATTTGAGCTTAGTAATCAGTGTTTGATAACGCTTCGTGTCTGTCGAATTTAGGTAATCCAACAAACGTCTTCTTTGACCGACCAGCTTCAAAAGAGCAAGGCGCGAACCGTGGTCCTTAGGCGAGCGCTTAAGGTGTTCCGTGAGTTCTGTGATCCGTTCTGTTAAGATAGCAATCTGAACGTCTGCAGATCCAGTGTCTTTTTCGTGAAGCTGGAATTTTTTAGTGATTTCGTCTTTTGTGCCTTTATCTAGAGACATCTAAAGAACCCCCCCGTCTTTTAAGAGCCTATTATAGTCATTCCAGGAAATCGGCGAATGGCCGTATGCAAAAAAAACGCAGATCGTTTAGTTTTACATTGCGTTGTCTCTTTACTAATAAGAGAAGCACATACAATCGCGAATTTTTGTGGCGCACTACTTGATTGCACCGAGTTTCTGGAACGACTATAGATGGCTGTATTTTTTTACGTCTAAACTTACTTCATGACTTATCATAGGATTATAGCAGGCTGAGCATTACAAATCAAGAACAATGTCGTTCTTGATTCATTATACCTTCGTATCAAGGATCACCTCGATGGCAGCTGGAAATCTTCCCGCAGGGTCTTTACGCAAGACTACTTTGAATGGAATGGTGATTCTTCCGTGGTATTTTTCCATCTGCAGTTCATCCCAAATCTTCTTTTTCAGGTCATCATCAACTTCTAGGTTCCGATACTTCTTCAAAAGCGTTTGGATATAGGCCTGTTCGTTGTTTCTGATGATATCGGTTCCATAAAAAGGGGGGTGTTCGTCGTGTTTTTGCTGTGGCATTTCGTTCCTCGCTTGCTTTTTCCTTGCCGATTTTGGTACGATCGTTATTTTCAAATTATACCCAACATCTAAGGATAAAGTCTATCATGCTAAAAAACACAACGTATCAACAAAAGTTTGCTATACTTAAGCCCTGGCTGCCTGTCATCCTTGAAACGGTAAAGAAAGATCTGCGCAACGAGCATCTGAAAAAAGACGTTTCGTTTTGCCGCAAATATCTTGCCGGAAAGAATCTGAACAAGCTCGCTATGGAAGACTTGGTTTCTGCCTATATGGCTGCAATAGAAGGCAATGACAACGCAGAACAGCTTGCAGAATTCGTCTCTAACCGATGGCTGTTGAAACACAGCGACGTGTACGACTACTTCGAACATGAACTTTCAGTGATTAATCCTGATTTCTCCGCTATCGATGAGATCGATCTGGCCAATTCTCAAAAAATTGTCGACGGAGCCGTAAAAAAATTTGGCGCTGTGCAAACCTATTTATTTTCGATCATGAACTCCGTTGTTTTTCCTGATCAAGTTCTAGGGTCTTTGGGAAAAAATGCTGCCGATGAGCTGCAACAAAATGCAGCTGAGAAAATCCAGCAGAATGAACAGCAAAATGCCCAGATGACGAAGGCTCAATATGAGATGCAAATTGCTCGATTGACGGATAAATACGAAAAGAAAATCCAGGGATTGCAGAAATTATACCAGCAGGATGTTGCCTCATTGAAAAAACAGATCTCCAACCTCCAAAAAAAGATACAGCAGAACTAAATGCCTCAGTCTCAGCGGTTTCCTTTTGAAATACAGCCTTCCTCCCTCGACGAACGCTTTATGCTTGAAGCGCTCAAGGAAGCTTGGAAAGCTTTTTTGGAAGGGGAAGTCCCTGTCGGGGCTGTCTTAGTGCAAGACGGTCATGTGATTGCCCGTGCGCATAACCAAGTCGAACTGTTGCAGGATGCTACGGCCCACGCTGAGCTCCTGTGCATCACGGCTGGCGAAGCTGCGTTGCATAATTGGCGTTTGGCCGATACAACGCTTTATTCTACCGTAGAGCCCTGCAGTATGTGTGCAGGAGCTCTTTTGTTAGCGCGCGTGCCGAAGCTGGTCTGGGGGGCGCCGGATATTCGCCATGGAGCAAACGGCAGCTGGGTGGATTTGTTTGCCAAACAGCATCCGACGCATTCCATTTCGGTATCTCGCGGGGTTCTCGAAGAAAGTTCTGCTTATCTGCTAAAGACCTTTTTTCAAAAGCGTCGAATGGAAAACCAAACGAACCAAGAAGGAAAGCGAAATGGAAAATCTACACTGGATGGAGCTGGAAGCTTTGATTGATGAGATTGCTGTCGCCCAACGCGCAAAAGTGTTTACCTGCGGCCGGTCGGTAGTTCCCTCATTGACTCTGGACGATCTTTATCAGCCGAATGATTTTTTCGAGCTAGAGACCCATCCCTATTTTCGTTATGAGGAAGGGGTTCTAGCTGGGATTTTGACCATCCGGATGGCGCTCTCAGCATTGCGCAAGGAAAAAGCTGTTATGGAAGGTTGAGAGAACGAGCTGGTAAGAGTCCTCAAGTTCTAGCAGGGCCTGGTTCAATAATACTTCTTTTTGTTCGCCGTCCAATTTATGGGATTTGACAATTCGATTGATCAAATACACGGCATCTTCGTATCGTTTCGTGAGAATTTTCTTGGCTTCGTCGTACCTTTCTTGAAAAAGTAACGATTTGCGATCGTGTTTTCTGAATGAAAAAAGAGATTTCCATCCCTTGATCAGGTGTTTTCGTCTATAGATGGCGTGCAATTTATTTTGCGCCTTGCGGATAGTGTGCATGGCTGCTTCTTTTTCAGGACGAAGCCGACGGAACATAATGTAGGAAAGAATTGCCAGCGAAAAACTGCTTCCCAGCAGCAAGACATTGCTGAGTCCGAAAGGGCCTTTGTAAAATGGATAAGGCAGGACCATCGATTGAATGAAAGCTATGACCCATAGAATGAAAAAAAATATACTGAAGCAAAGGAATGTTTTTTTGTATTTGGAGACTGTAGTTACGTGTTTTGAATAAGGCCCTTGTGTGAGAGATATGTGTGCTGCTTCCATTTGCTCTCTAAAATTATTGAGTTGCACGTATCGTCGAATGGGGTTGATCAGGGCTGATGTTTTGATAGACAATGCTGGCTGTGTATTTGAAGCTGCATAAGCAAAATATAATTCTCGTAGTAAGGCAGGCTGTGGTGCAGCTAAATCAATATTTTCAGTCATTCCTCTATTTCTCATAAAACCCCTATTTAAATTTGTAAATAACATTCATTATTAATTGATTTTATATAAAAGTCAATTTAAGTAATTATTTTAAACTATTTTTTTTGAAGATTACTTAAATGTTTTTTCGTATAGGCTAGTTAACTGTGCTTGTTGGATTGGATCTTTCACTGATTTAAATAGAATTCCTTTTCTTTTCATGCGGACATCATGCGTATAAATTTCTTTGGCATGTTGGATGCCATCTTCAGTGTCCGTGTTGTGCAGCATGAGGATATAATTGGCCAAAATTGTCGCTTTGGTTTTACGAAGCTCTGAGAGCTGGGCTTCTTCTGTGGCAGTGCAAAAGGAAAGAAGAGCAAGGGGCAGTCGAGCGAACTTGGCAAATTCTTGGATTTTTTCATATTTTAGGGATTCGACAATCATTTTGGAAATCCTTTCGACAAGGTTGAAATAGACTAAGGGTGGATTTTGTGCATACACATCTTTGAAGGATTCGAATAGGGCATATTCTTTTAGGAATATGAGAGACGTTTCTTTCCTGTCTTTGATTAATTTCTCGTGTTTGATTATAGAGGATTCATAGAGGACCCATAAAATAGAATATACAGCCTCTTTCCACTCCAAAGAAGCGCCGGGATGCCGTAATTTTGGATTTTCCAGGGCAGTTTCAAGAACTAATGTAAGTATGGATTTCCCTTCGATTTGATAAAGGGGAAACTGGTTGCTCCCATAAATGATGGTTTGGTAGAGGACGCGCAACTCATTGGGTGCTTCATCGAATATATGCTGGACATTATGCAAAATCTGTATAGCTCGGCAGATACTTGCCGAAGAGGAAGGGAAATCTGCCAAATTGCGGATGACCCGTGTAATAGATCCTATTTGTGCGTTCTGATCGAGAGTATTCCCAGAGGCAATCTTCATTTGGCTCATTAAAACGATTTCGAAATCCAATACAGGATGGCTATGGAAGAGATTTTGAGATTTAGCGATTGTGTACAATGTCGTTCCAACCGTCAGGAAGGTTGCCATATACACGGGCTCATTCAAATGGGGACGGAACCAAAAGGTGTGCAGGAGTTCTACGAGTCTTTCTTTGTTTTCAGGGCTATTGTTAAACAAAGTCTCCATAATATTGCCGATTTTAATTAATACATAGGCCTGTGTTTGAAAAGTTTCCGAATCTAAAGTAACCATTGAAGAAAGGATGTAAAGCAGCGTCGATTGCAGATCGTGTGCATGTTTTGGTTCGAGTGCTGCTTTCAATGGTAGCACTTCATCCCAGCATCCTGACAGTTTCGGATCGAATGCTGCAGAACATATTCTTCCAATATGCGGGAACTCATTCTTTGAGAAGGCAGCACTGTCCCATTCGCTGGTTTGCAAGATTCGAAGTTGATTGGAAACATGACCGGAGAGATTCCAACACGGAGGCTCCTCAACACGCTCATGCCTCTGACCGGAAATGGCGTAAAGCAAACGCATAAATACCTCGTCAACCCAGTATAAAGAATGGTCTCTACGTAGGAAACCGCATAGTTTACTGATCAAGAACTCAACCGGACGATCTTTCGATTCACCCAAGAAATCTAAATTAGCTGCGAGTAAATGAAAGCCGGTCATAATCACCTCTTCAGATGACGAATTAAAACTACGGATGAGAGTGTTTTGGAGATCGGTCTTCTTCAATAGTTCTAGATCAATTTTGTCCAAAAGTTGACAAGTAGAGGGATGTTCAAGAAGGAGAGTGGCTTTTATTTGAAGATCAGTGCTCAGCTGCATAGCTAACAGGGCAATGAATTCTTTTATGTAAATTTTTATTTGTTCGAGTTCTCTTGATCCGGGATTGTAGTTTTCATTCGGATATCTATCCAGGATATCAGCCCCCACAACACACATGATTTGCAGGATTAAATCTGAGGTAGCTGGCATATTTTTTAATAAGCAGAAAGCATGCAAAGGATCAAAGTCAGGCCCTTGTTTTTCACGCATCAGGTGAGTTAACCTATAGATGTGCGTAGGAATACCTTGGTAGTGTTCGATATCGTAAAAGCTGCACCCTTGGTTTAAGAGGTAATCGAAAATGGGAGTATATTCTGTTGGCAGCGCCAAATTCGGATGACCGGAGATTTTATTCATAAAGACATCGCATAGAGTACAGAAATGGAAAGAAGATAGAGTTATCACATTGGTATTAAATCTACGTTGCGGAGCATGATTTCCGCGGAACTTGTG
>Ga0351967_1019_pt1 | contig 45175 bp, 44 predicted proteins | sample TotcelT113001K15_FD_205803 | JGI IMG/M metagenome (GOLD analysis project Ga0351967, IMG submission 205803) | Enriched cells from coal bed in the Powder River Basin, Montana, United States - Total cells T11 rep3 HSBNCT.T11.300.1.K15 ... | reverse complement strand
GTGCCGTTAGATGCGACAGGATCTTGGTACCTTGATTGGGTAAAAGTTACTTGAAAAAGCGCGAATGCGCGAACAATGGGGGAGAGGCAATCATGAAGACGAATCTATATAGCCGGGTGCTTGCACTTGCCGCGCTTACGCTGGTGGCGCCGGTGCTTCTAGCAGGGCCAAAGCATGATCTGTGTTTGCAACAAAAGGGAAGCATTACATGGCCGTTTTATTATGCCACAAACCCACTCTATGATAAGCTTTGCCCACTGATAGCGGCAGTTGAAGAGAATGAGCAGAAGCTTGTCCAGGCACAGCAGGATCTTGAGCTTTGTAAGGCTGAGTTGATGAAAAAATAATTGAATGGGGAAAAATGTAGACCCACACGGTTGCTGGGTAGTGCGTGATATTCATGCACCACCCAGTGACCGCTTTTTTAGTTGTTATTTTTGTCGTGCGAGTGTTCTGAGACTGTCCGCGAAGTTTTTAAGTGCAACTTCGAGCTCCGCTGTTGCAATAGTTGTTTCTATTCCGGTCAGTGCATTTTGTAGATTCACGTCCTTGCTCAAAGCAGCTATGCCCGTGACGGCTTCATAGACAAATTTGTTATCTTGAAGCAATTTGCAGTTTTTAGGGTCTTTTGCGATGTTTTGTAAAAACTTAGTAAGGGCCGGTAGTTGGCTGATTGCTCCAGAGAGGGACAGTATTTGCGTGATGCTTCGGCCAGGCTGGGCTAGTTTAAGTGACTCCGCAAGTTGTTTGGCGGCGGCTTCATCTGTATCTTTAATTACTTTTGTAAGCGCAGCGACTGTTTGGTCTTTGGCGCTTTCAACCGTTTTTTTAACAAGGGCTTTAAATTCATCGACTACTTTTGGCGTCAAAAGATAGTTTAAGAATGTCTCATATTGCGTGGAATTACCGGCTGATTCAACCAACTCTGCAAGAAGATTGGTGGTATTTTCGTTGAGAGTTAAATTGTCATCTTCTTTTTTCGGGTCAGCCTTTGCCAAGACTTCGAGTATGTTTGTGATAAGAGGCTGTATTTTTTTAGCCCTGGGTTCGTCTGCGTTGAGGTATTGGAGAGTGTCTAGGTATGGGATATCTTTGATCGGATCTAAAGCAGTGCCAATATCTTTGACGGTGGTTGGTTTTTTGTCTGCGAGTGCCACTACAACAGCATCGATTAAATCTGTCTGGCTTTTTTCAAGCCCCTGAATAAGTATCACCCCACCGATAACAAGTGCACCGCAGAGCACGTACAATAGCGTCTTGTTCATGAACAACTCCCGTATGTATGAAAACATGAGCCGGTGATCCGGCTACCCAATTTCACTACTTCTACCACAAATGGAAACGTTTGTGCAAATACAGGCGCCGGGGAGATCATGCATGTTATTTTGGCGTGAGTTTTGTCGGGCTGTCTGCGAAGCTCCCAAGAGCCAAAAGTGGGTCCTTTGGCGCGTTGACGGGAATTTTTTGTAATAAATTTTAAAAAATACTAGATTTTAATTGCCTATATGTGTTATGTTCTAGGTAGGAAGAGTACGTTTATAGTGAAAGGGACTGTATAATGAACATGAAAATAGCAACAAAGAAGAAAAAAATCCTGAGTTTGGTGCTTCTGTTGGCCTGTGTGCCAGCGATATACGGGGAGACAATGTCGGTTGCGACGGCTCGTGAGTGGTTGCAGCATGCGGCACAGACTGTTGGCGGCTGGCTTGCGCGATATTTGCCTGAGGAGCAGGACTTTTATACTCCTCCTGCAGAAGAAAAGCGAGGGCCGAAGGTTCTGCCAACCGTGCAGCCACGGCAGTTGACCATACTCCCGTATTTTGCGCCACGCGGCAAAAAGTAATTTTTGGTAAATTTGGTAAATAAAGAAAATGGCCCCTCGAAAAATAATTTCGGGAGGCCAGGATCTTTCTTATTGTATAAATGCGCGTGATTTTAGATCTCTAAAATACGCACAATTGTGCAGGGCTGGCGGTGGCCAATCTTGCGACGGATCTTTTTGCGGCGTTTAAACATAAACGATATGAGCTTAGGGCCCTTATCATGCTTGAGTACTTCTGCTTTAATTGGCTTTGTGAGGAATGGTTGGCCGACTTCAACGGTTTTATCGTCGACACGGCGAAGCAATACTTCGTCAAAAACAACTTTTGCTCCAGGAAGTGCATTCAGCTTCTCGATGCTTACGGTTTTGCCTTCGATTCCTTGATACTGCTTGCCGCCCGTTTGAAAGATAGCATAACGCCCAAAATTTATTTCATGTTCCATTGTCAGAAGATCCTTAATTCCTCAAGCACCAAATACGTAATTATTTACCAAGATTCTATAATAAGATTCTATACCAAGTTGGGTACTTTTTGAGTTTACCAATTTTACGCTTTTTGGCAAACTAGAAACTATGAGATAGTACACAAGTGTACACACCCCATTAAGGAAAATACATGGCAAACGTTGATTTGAATATGATACAGCAGTTACGTGAGCGTACTGGTGTCGGCATGATGGACTGTAAAAAAGCCCTCATAGAAGCGAATGGCGATATAGAGAAAGCAGTCGAGCTTTTGCGTAAGAAGGGTATTGCCGTTTCAGAAAAGCGTGCTGGTAATGCTACGGCGAATGGCATTATCCACTCATATATTCATGCGGGCGCACAGCTTGGCGTTATGGTTGAAGTTGCGTGCGAAACAGACTTTGTGGCGCGTACTGAAGATATGGATCGTTTTGCGCACGATGTCTGCATGCATATTGCTGCAGCAAAGCCGCTCTTTTTGAATCCCGAAGATGTTGATGCAGCGTTCTTGGCAAAAGAGAAAGACATTCTTGCTGAGCAGCTTAAGGCCGCAGGCAAGCCGGTCGCTATGATTGATAAAATCCTTGAAGGCAAGCTTGAAAAGCTCTATTCAGAGGTTTGTCTGATGCGTCAGACTTTTGTCAAAAACGACAAAACGACTATCGACGGTCTCTTGAAAGACTTAATCGCAAAGATGGGCGAAAAGATAATCGTGAAGCGATTTGTACGATTCGAGATTGGTTCTTAAAGCCTTAAGCAGGAAGGAGTTTTCCATGGAGCCTATTAAGCTTACTCAGAATGATAGCCCCTCAAAGTTTGAAAACCCATTGCGTGCTGAGATGCAGCAGCATCTTGAGCATTTTGAAAAGGAGATGCAGAAACTTCGTACGGGACGTGCTAGTTCGTCATTGGTTGAAGATTTGTCGGTGGTCTGTTATGGTAGCGCGATGCGCCTGAAAGATATTGCGTCGATTACGGTTCCCGAAGTCAGTCTTATTGTTGTGCAACCGTGGGATGCGAATAATATTGAGGGAATCGAAAAAGCCATTCAACAGTCTGAATTACACGTGACTCCCACCAACGACGGTAATTTAGTGCGCATTCCGTTGCCTCCTATGAGCGCAGCTCGCCGCGAGGAGCTCGTGAAGACGCTGTATAAAAAACTCGAAGAGTGCAAAGTAGAGCTGCGCGGCGTCAGAAAAGAGTTTAACAACATTGTTCGCGACAGCGAGAAGAATAAAGCTATCTCTGAAGATACAGCAAAGCGCCTACAGGCAGTTCTGCAAAAATGTACCGACGATTTTACTAAAAAAGCTGATGATTTAGCGGCAAAAAAGGAACATGAAATAAAAAATACATAAAAACTTTATCTTCATATGAGCCTATGGTAATCTCCTGACTATAGGGCTTTTACTCAGTCTATCTTTGTGGTATGATGAATAAAAGCATCTGGTGTGCAAGAGTGGCGGAACCGGTAGACGCGCTGGACTTAGGATCCAGTCCTGAAAGGGGTGGGGGTTCGAGTCCCTTCTCTTGCACCACGCGGGAGGTATGAGTACATGGAGCAATCAGTCAATGGCCTGTCATTTTCATTAGGGCAGGACAAGGGTGGTGTGTGCAGCATGCAAGTGACTGTCACACAACCTATTGTTATGGCGCTCTACACAAGGGCGCTTTCTTTTTATTGTCGCAGTGTTCAGGCCCCAGGTTTTGCTCGCGGTGCAGTTTCAACTGCATACGTTGATCTTGCGTATCGTCCTCATGTTTTAGGGCACGTGCAAGAGTTGCTTTTACAGTACTGTATTATTTCATATCTTTGCGACGAACTTATTCGTAATCGTGTGATTGTGGTTGGGGATCCTCAATTGGCGTCGGTTCATGTGCAACCGAATGAGGACGCACTTTTTGAATTTTCTTTTATGCCGACTACGGTTATTGCGCAAAAACAGTGGATTTATGCGCCTTTTAAGGCTCCTACCCGGCGCAATTACAAAGATATTGATAAGCAGGTTATCTGCTTTGCTGAAGAGGAAGATAAAAAAAGAACTGCCATGGGTGAGAATCGCGGTGTTCAGATGCTCGATTGGGTCTGTTTTACCGTGGGACTTTTGAGTGATAACTCGCTTGAGCCGCTCATTCCTCAGACGAGTAATTTGTGGGTGCGTATTGGCAAAGAAGAGATTGACCAAGAGGCGCGCGAGCTCTTTTTGGGCAAGCTCTTTGGTGAGACCTTTGTCACGAATTCGCCGTTCTTGCAAAAATATTTTAGTAAGCAATTGGATACCGATTACCAGTTGCAGGTGACCATCAAGGCGATTGTCCCGCATGCGTATTTTTCGTTTCCATTGCTGAAAAAACATTTTAATATTACGACGATGACCGATATGCGGAGAAAGCTTGTTGAAGTTTTCTCGATGCGCAACGACATTTCTCTTCGGCTTGAGACAGTGGGGCAGGTTTTTAAGGGGTTGCTTCGTCAGTGCCCATTCCATATTCCTGATGATATTGTCCGTCAGCAGGCGAAAGTGCTCACTAAATCACTTCGTCAGACCCCTGATTATCGGGTCTATCGTACGCGTAAAGATTTTTCGAGAAAAGTGTTTACGCTTGCCGAAAAACAGCTGAAAGAATCAATAATTATCGATTATTTGGCGGGCAAAGAAGATATTCATATTGATGCAGACGATGTAAGTGCCTACATGAACCTGATGCAGCGGCCGCGTACCCGTGAATTTATCTATTTTGATCTGCCGCCAACCCAAGCCAATGGTCAAGAGCAGCCAATTCCAGCAGGGATCGTGCACCAGGCATGTTTGCGCGAAAAAGCGCTCAACTATGTCATTCGAATGCTTACAAAGTACAATAACTAAAGCCTCAGGTGAGTTTCGGGTTTCCAGAGCCTGATTCACGCCTGTCTTGTACGTATGTTTCTCGCAAGCCGACCAATCTCCCCATCCGAGAGTTTTAAGATTAGCTTTAAAATAATAAATTTACTTGCAAATAGATAATTTTAATATATAATAAGTATTAAAGTATTGCAAATTGATTTAAATAATTGTATTTTATTTGTGAAAGGATGGCTGTATGGAAATGCGTCAGATGAAAAAAGCAGGAGCGAAGCTCCTAGCGCTATTATTGATGTTCTCAGGAACGCTTTTGTCTATGAACAGAGGCATAGAGAATGGAGGCAGAGGGCTCTTTAGGGATCAGCGGACGTTCTTGAATTTGATATTTAATCTCGAGATTAACAATCGGGAAGTTGGTGGGTGCTTTCTATTTCTCAAGCCGCATGCTACCAAAGATTTTATTGATGGGGTGCGTGGGTATTTGAAGGAATACGAGGGCATTGATATTTCTGATTCGGATCTTTATATTGATGGGAAGCGCGTGCCTGAGGGTAAAGAGAATTTCTGGGACCTATTTCCGTCGTTTACTGCTTGCTCTAACCTGAAGGCTGTAAAAAAGGTAAAGCAAGAGGTCGTGCGGGATAACTCGTTGGTTAAAATAATAATGAATTGTTACCTTCAGGTTAACGACAGGGGTTCCACGGCTATTGATGAGAAGATTCGGCTTACTTTCAATAAAGGCTTTACCAATAAAGATTTTCTTGACCTATTAAGAAAATATCTCAAGGAGAAGATAAGTTTTAATGTCTCTCTGCTTGATGAAATTACGGTCAATGGAAAGAGGGTGCGCGAAACTGATGAGGACTTCCAAAACTCGTTTGGTGCATTTTATGGTATTGCCACGTTGCTGGCGACAAGAAAAATCAAAGCCCCGGAACAATTCAATCGAGATCGCAACAAGGCTTGCGTGAAATTCGATCTTTTACTAGATGATAGTGATTCTGTGCATGAAGTCTCGCTTTCCCTCGATAAAGGGTTTACGGATAAAGAGTTTATTAGCGCGCTAAGCGGTTATTTAGAGCAGAGACTGGGTCTGAAAAGCGCTGAATATACTAGTGTTTTTGTAGCTGGTTGTCCGGTAGGTGAGAATTATGGCAATGGGTGTGCGAAAATTTTTGGGAGCAGCAGCTCCGTTACCGTGCAGGCTTTTAAGAAACGTTACGACAACCGTTGTATGAGGGATGTTGTACGATTCACGCTTAAGTTTGCTGACGAGTCCTGGGATGACTCGCCCGTTAGGCTTGTCCTTCAGAGCAACTTTTCCCAGAGGGCTCTTATTCAAGGCTTACAGAAGTATGTGAAGGCGAGTGAAAAGTATGTGAAGGAGGGGAAAAAGATTGATATTCTAGACTACGAGTTAAAAATCTCCGGAACGCGTATAGATTTTACAGATTATGAGTTTAGGCGAGGCTTTCCAGATCTCGGTAAAGATCCCGTTGTTACAGCGAAGAAATGGCCGAGGCTCTACTAAGCCAATAATCCCGCGATTATAGGTATCAATAAAGAGGGCTTTGGTTTAACCGGGGCCCTCTGCGCTATGTTTTGCCGTGGGTATGGCGATTTGTGCTATGCTTAATCCCGGAAAATGGGCTAGGCCGATCAATTTGCTCATTCGAGAGTTTAAAACAAGTTTAAGAATAAATACCTAGCTGCAAATAAATAATTTTGTTTTTATAATTATTATAAAACGTGCTTGGTTTTTATTATTGAGTAATTGTGTGAAAGGATAAATCTATGGAAATGTGTCAAATGAAAAAAATTGGAGTGAAGCTCTTCGCACTATTATTGATGTTCTCGGGAACGCTTTTGTGTGTGAGGGAAGTGCGGTTTGCGCTTACGGTTGACGGCAAGGAAAGGTATGGGGTGATAGGCCTATATGAAGATTGCACAACTAAAACATTTGTTTACGAAGTGAGAGGGTATGCTAAAAAATACATACAAAATATCGATGCATACCAATTAGTTATTGATGGGAAGCCTGTACCTGAGAACGATGAGAACTTCTGGAAACGATTTCCGTCATTTAACGTTCTCTCCAAGTTTGAGGCCGTAAAGCGGGTTAAGCAAGAGGCCGTCAAAGAAGGCTTGAGTCTTTGCTTTACTATTTCCATACAGCAGTCGTCCGACCCGCTAATCTGTTGGTTGTTTATTGCCAAAGACCTTACTAATAAGGGTTTCCTTGAATTGCTAGGGGGATATGCTAAGAAGAAATTTGGTATTGATGACTTCTGTAAAAAGTATTTCGTTATTGGTCAAACGGGCATCGTCCCTGAAGATGACGGTAATTTTATTACGCAATGCCGCCTTTGTTCCCTGAGCAGCAGAAGTACTCTGTTTTGGAGGGTTTTCGCCAAAAAACACGTCAAGGAAGATAGTAGCATTCGCGAGAAAGTCCATGAAATAATCAGGAAAAATGTAAAAAAAAATGTTGTGCGGTTCATGTTTAAGTTTGACTGGCTACCGAATAAAGAGTTGCCTGTTCAGCTTACTTTTCTTACTAAAAAGTTCACTAACGATGATTTAATTTTTGCATTATCTAGTTATGTACGGGGAAAATGGGGGAATGACAATGACAGCGGCGACATTTATAAATGTGATTTTACGATTTCTGAAAAACGGATAGTTCCTGGCAGCGATGATTTTACGGAAGAATTTCCGGGTGTTAATGAAAAGACCGTTGTTATAGCGAAAAAAATGGTCGAGCAGGGGCAGTTAAGCCAATAGTCTTGCGATTTATTTTTGTTAGCGCAGAGGGCTTTGGTTTAACCGAGGCCCTCTTTGTCATGTTTTGCCGCGAGCCTGGCGATCTGTGCTATACTGAATCCCAGAAAACAGGTTTGTATTCTGGGAACAGGTGGTGGTGGAGTTATGGAAGCTGAAAAAGTAGTTATTATTGGTTCGGGTCCGGCGGGTTTGACAGCGGCGCTCTATGCTTTTCGACTTGGGCGTTTACCTCTCGTGATCGAGGGCCCGCAGCCAGGCGGGCAGCTTATGGGAACTTCAAATATTGAAAATTGGCCCGGGGAACAGAAGATTCAGGGCGCACTTTTGATGCAAAAAATGCGTGAACAGGTCCAGGGACTTGGGGTACGATTTGTCAGTGAGACGGCGACGGGACTGGAAAAGTGCGAGAATGGTTTTGTCATCAGTACCAAAAACTCACGATATCCTGCCCAGGCAGTTATTATTGCTACCGGCTCGGCCCCGCGCAAGCTCGGTTGCCCCGGCGAAGCTGAATATTGGGGCAAGGGCGTGTCGTCCTGTTCGGTCTGCGATGGTCCCCTTTTTGCGGGGCGTCCGGTTGTTGTGGTGGGTGGTGGTGATTCTGCGGCTGAAAATGCCCAATATCTTGCCCGTCTGGGCAGTAAAGTAACGCTGGTGCATGCCCTGGGAGCCCTTACAGCATCGCGCGCTATGCAAGAGATGGTTCTTTCAAATCCGGCAATTACCATAATCTATGACAGTACGGTGACGGGGATTGAAGGCGATGGCATAGCGGTAACGGGTGTCGTGATCACAAATTCGAAAACCAAAAGTGAGCGTACGATACCAACTGATGGGGTATTTATTGCCATCGGCCTTATCCCTAATACGCAATTTTGTCGGACGCTGCTGGAGTGTCGGCCTTCCGGGCATATTATCACTACAAGCCATACGCAAACCTCCGTCGAGGGCATTTATGCTGCTGGCGATGTTGCTGATATGCGTTATCGGCAAGCGATTGCCGCAGCGGGTTCTGGATGTATGGCAGCGCTGGATGTTGATGGGTATTTGAAAAAAATCTAGTATGCCGTAAACTAGAAAGAGTACGAAAGCCTGGCGCATTTTTGCCAGTGCTTTTGCCCAGATTTTGTTTATAGTTTTTTCGTACGTAATTTTTTAAAGCAGGGTTATTCGCATGTCTATTACATTTCAGCCAAAATGCCGCAAGCGCCTTAAAAAACATGGCTTTCGCAAGCGTATGTCAACGCTCGCTGGCAGGAATATTATTAACCGCCGCCGTGCACGTGGCAGAAAACGTTTGACCGTCTAACGACGCGAGTTTTGTGCGTGGTTGACTCTGGTATGCACGCGCCAAAGGCGCCAGTGCCAGCTATTACTATCCCAGATGTCTCTGCTATTGTGCGTGCCTCGCGGCGCGCGTATAGCGGCGAATATTTTGATATTCGAAGAGTGCGCTGCGATGGGTCTAGTTTGCCGTGTCCCGGACGAGTAATTGTGGTGACACCACGCAAATCTGGTATCGCGGTCAAGAGAAATTTGTTTAAACGGCGCGTTCGCGCCGTTTTTCGTCTACATAGTGCATATGTTCAGGAGTACTATTGGGTATTTTTCGCCAAATCACTCAAGCCGGCATGCACCTTTTCGGCTATTGTCGACGTGGTCTCGCAGCTCTGTTCTGGGCCAGCACAAAAATAAGTAAAGAATTATTTGTTGCCGGGATGCTGCTTGTTCGCCCGCTTTTGGGCCCGCCCGGGTGCTGTTGCTACGCTGAGACTTGTACGGCGTTTGCAAGGCGCCAGCTTGCGACGCGCTTTTTTCCCATTGCCCTTGTGCTTATCGCTGGTCGTGTGCTTTCCTGTAATCCTCTGGCTGCGTATCTGTACCGTTCCCGATTGTGGCGTGCTATTTTTAACTAACCTACTTAGCGAATAAGTTTTTAACGATCTAGAAAGAGATATATGAAATTGCTTTCTCCCTCCCAAATTTCACGAGTCCTATTGCTGCTTGCTCTGGTGCCTGTTTGTGCAATAGATTCGCACCAGGAGAGTGTCCCGTTCCGTCACACCGTTACCTTGAACACGGGAAAAGAAGTGCCCCGAGTTCTTGCATTTGGTACCTTTATGGCGGTAATTGGCCTTTGGGACTCGAAAAATGCTCATGAAAAGCAAGCGCATGCCGATTTGCTTGCTTTGGCCTGTACCAGGCAGCGGGTTTCGAATCCAATTTCAAAGCAAATTTTGCAGGAGTATGGATTGATTAACGACGATGGGAGCGCCATCAGGAATCCTTCGATACAAGCCATCATGGAGGCTTATTACGATTGTGCCAATCAGAAGGTGCGTCGGGGACATCTTTTTAAGGATGATTCTGGTGACGGCGACGATGAAGAATAAAGCCCCTGTTTTGACGGGCATTCAAGCCAGAAAGAAATATATGAAAAAACGTATTTGTTTAAGAACTTTACGAATCTTGCTATTGCTTGCTCCTGCGCTGTCTTTTGGACTCCTGGTTTATGCGGCTGATTCGAACCAAGACGATGCGCTCTTGCGGCCCCAGGTTACCTTGTGCGCGACGGGGAAAAAAGTTCCCCGCATTCTTGCATTTAGTACTTCCTGGTTGCTGGATACGCTGCGCGAAGAGGACCCTGAAAGGCAAATATATGTTGATCTGCTTGCTCTGGTCTGTAAAAAACAAAAGGTCTCAAATCCTGTTTCAAAAGAGATTTTGCAGGAGTATGGCTTGATTAATGAAGACGGGAGTGCCTGCAGGAACTCGTCGATGCAAGCGATTATGGAAGCCTATTACGATTGTGCAAAGCAGCGGGTTCAGCCCAAGCTGTTCGACGATTGTGAAGGCTGATCGGCCCATCAGCCCGTTTTCAGTCAGGCAGGATATTTTGCCCCATTAAACTTTTTCTTGTTGTTTTTTTTCAAGCTGTTCCAGGTAGGTGTTCACTACTGCAAGTCGTTCGGCTGTTGCCTGTGGCTTTTTCTGGCAGAGGTCAAGCGATAGAACATCTCGATACTTTTCTAGTTTCTCTTTGCCATCTTGGCTGGCTGCAAGGGTTTTGCAGGCATAGTGGTCTGCGTTCAGTTCGGCTTGCCGGTCGAGCCAGTGTGTGAATGGCCTGGTGCAGAGGTGCACGAAACCGTATAGGGCTGCCAAGAGTGTGCCTTGGAGTAAACGAGTTGTGCTGAGCGATGTCCCGGCGCTGCGGCGCTTGAGAAAGTGCCAGCCAATTGCCGCAAGGCCTTGCGTGAGTATTATGTTTAGGGCGTACGAGATGGGCTGGTGCCATTTTGACCAGAACTGGTGGTGGTGGTGCTCTTCGTGTAACAGAATGCCGTCTGGGCATGTTTCCAAATCATCAAAAGTGAGTAATATCCCTGCGCCAATGATTGAGTGCGATTCGGGTATCTCTTGAGTATTTACGAGTGCTGTAGGGGTGGTGATACCCCATTTTTCCTTGAGACTTTTAAGCTGCGCGTATTTTTGGTTCGTGTTTTCGTTGCTTTTTATAGCATTTTCAATGCGTTTCCGCCATAGGGATGCGTGGTGCTTGTTTTGGAGGTAGACTATGGCTGGAATCGTTATGGGAAGGGATTTATACAAAAGGGAGGCCCACTCTGTTGCGTGTGCCTCCGGCTGCGTTGCAATGCTTGCAAACAGGACCAGGCAGGCAAGAGTCTGTTTTTTCATGGGCGATTCTTTCTAAATAAAGGTCGTTGGAATATACACTGTTTTTAGTTGGTTTTGCGGGAATTACATGTCTGCTATACGCGCGCGGGCAATGGCATGGAGATTGTCATCAAGTCCGGCGAGCTGTGATAAAAATGCGGAGACTTGTGGGTCTGCGTGGGCGCCAGCGCCTTTGGTGGCATGTTTGGCGATGCTATGCATGAGTAACTTTTCGAGATAATCTTCGGTAATGTCAATCCCCTCTGCTAGCGCCTGCACAATAAAATTTTGCACAATAGTGGCCTTGAGTGCGCCGGCAGTGGCAATACTGGTAGGGATAATCTCTTCAATTTCTGCCCATGCATTGCGCCGTGCCAGCAGCATAAGGAGGCTTACCCCGGAAGAAATCATACGGGTTGGGTCACTTGACTCTACTGACCAATAAAAAAGCTGGTTATGCAGGTCATATGCCTGAGGGCTTAATTCACACATAAGTTCGTATAAAAATATGGCATGCGTCAGGTCATTGGCACGCATATACAGACGCGCTGCGCGTCTATACGACTCAAGTGCTCGTTCGTCGTTAAACATGCAAAGAATATCGCCTTCTACCTGGGCTGATAATGCATCGTCGCGGAATGAGTAAGCAAATAGGCGATAAATGCTGAGTGCGCGCTCTTTTTCTCCACGCGATACAACGTCGGCCAACTTAAACCACGCGATATTTGATCTTCCCGCTACTGCAAGCTTCATTCTGTTCCCCAGGTAGTACTCCTCACCAGTGCCCTCAGCACATCAGGTTAATATAAGCATCTGATAATTGAAAGAGACAATATGTTGAAAACTCCTCTAGAGCGCCCATTAAGGAACGGGTGTTGCTAGGTCTCTCCGGAGAACCGTCTCGATAAATTGCTCGATTGTATAGACCTGTAGGCATCGTTGGACTTGTACATCAGCGGTGTGAGCTATATTGGTGACGTAGGCATGCCAGTAGCCGACGATTTGTTTTGCAAGGGAGCCAAGTTCGGCAACTTCTGTCTCGCTCACCGTCTGCTCGAGAGCGCGCAAGCACTGGTGCATCTTGTTGGTGTAATAGTTCCAGCGAGCGTCGATGTGCGCGATTTTTGGTTGTTTGATCTTGCTGGGAAGTGGGGGAGGGGGAAGTAATGGCGTGATCTGGGTCTGTGCTTGCGCAAGTTGCTCCTCTCCATTGGCAATAGCTGCAGCCATTTCGAGCCAGACCGCAGGATCAATAATGGGTGTTGCTTTTTGGTTATTTAAGCCGCCCGTTCCTGTCTGTGAAGTAGAGCCGCCGTAGCCTGACGTGTTGCCCGAGCTGTTTCCCACGCCGCCCGAATGTCCCGATGCCATTGGTGGCTTGCTCATTGATTGTTCAACCGTTTTAATCAGTTGTTCGAGCTCGCGGTATATTTTTTTGATGGTGTCGAGGTATTGGGCGTATTTGGAGAGTTCCTGCATCGCCTGTTTTGCCAACATCGGGGATACGCGTTCGCCCTTGTACAGGATATAAAAGAAATACCAGGTTGGTACCCGGTAGTGGACAAACAGCGTTGCGGTTGTTGGCACGGTGACTGCAAGTCCGGTGACGAATGCGCTAGAGTTTACGGCTTCTGGAGGAAGAAAGGGGACCCATCCAAGGGCATAACGCATGGTGGCTGCAGTTGCCGTGTAGCAGAGTGCTGATCCCATAGCATACACCCCAAAGACCGAGGCCCAGGCACCCGTATGGGGAAGATATGACGTCGCTTCGACATCGGTTGGTGGTGTTGTCGGCTTTTGGGTGGTGGTTGTCTGCTGCATGCCCTGTGCGGCAGCACAGCCTACAAATAGGTAAAAAAAAATACGTTTGTTTCGTGTTCGGATTGGCGCCATGATAGTTGTCCCTCATCTTTGGGTAAAGGTTTTTAAAAATCTGCTCGTCCCGCATGTGTTGGTTCGGATGCAGTATAGAAAAAACTAGAGAAAAAAAACAAATATCTTGGGAAAAATTTTTGAAGCCGTACCCGGGCTACGTCATTCGCCGTCACGCGCATTTTGAAGGGGAGAAGGGGCTGGTCATCAACCAGCCCCTTCTCCCCATAAGCAAGTGCCCTGTAAATTTAATTATTTGGTGTTGAGCCGTAACATCCAACCGCAGTTTTCAAGTATCCGCTTTGTGCTAGCGCAATGTTGTATAAACACTTCAGCTGCAGCTAGTAAGACGGCCGCGTTGTCGACAAATTCTTTGGCCCTTTGTTGGGCGACTACAGCATCCTGACTGGTGTTTATGACATCTTCGGCGCTTTGACGTACGACTTGAGCTGCCTGTTGGATTGATGAACACTGCAGGAAGCGTTGCCAGCTATCTTCGTAGGCCCCAAAGGTACCGGTAAGGGACCCATACAGCCAGTCTGAAAAGGTCCAAGCCTCGGTTGCGCAGGCTTCCAGTTGTGGTGTCTTGGGAGCGTCGTTTGATTTGTCGTCAGGTTTTATTTTGCCGAAAATGACGGCATCAATGGTAAATATTTTACTATTTAATTCCTGGATAGCGAGGTTCGGGGTGTTTGGCTGTGAGTTCTTTTTGTTTTGGAGTGCTTTGTTGATTGCCTGTTGCATGTACGTGCGAAGCTGGAGAATTTCCTGTGCGAGGGCTCGTGCATTGGCTATAGCTTTGTCGAGACCCTCAATTTGGGCCTTTACGTGCTTGCTGTCGCCCAGGCGTGCATAGACGCTATGCATGATGGGTGTGAGTACGTTCCATCCCAGGTACACTCCGCCGGTAATTCCTGCGAGGTAGGCCGCTCCCCATGGGTTTTCTTTGCAGGCATGAAATGCCTTAATTCCCAGTGATGCGCCTCTTTCTTTGGCTTGTGTGGCAGCCCATTTGGCGCCACACCACGCAAGCCTGCCGAGCGCGTCGCCCTTCCAGTACGTGAGTGCGATTGTGCCAAGGGTTAATGCCCCTGCCGCGGCAAGCGGCTTTAGCGACGTTTTTGGGGCTTTGTATTTTTCCATAGCAGGTGCAACATGCACCGACAGGCAGCTGATACCCATTATCAGCACCAGCACATAGGTGCTATACCGTTTCATAAAGTCCTCCATAAATCCTCCATTTCCCGATTAGTATTCTTTCTTACGAAACTCCGGTTATGCTAGCTTGCGTGAGCAGGCCAAGTGTGTACCCGAGTCCAAATCCTGCCGGTGGCAAAATACTTGTGTTGAGCGTTTCGATAGACGCGTCGTCCGAGGGATTTCCCTGGGCATACCAGCCCTTGAGAATCCCGGCGCGCTGAAGCGCTATAATGCTGAGCGATCCAAGCATAGCCGTGCACCGTTCAAGTGGGGTCGATGCGATTGCAGCGTACCAGCCACAGGCCGTATGGCCAATGCCATTGGCAAGAGTCCACCAGCTACCCGAGCCCTTAGTCTGTTTTAAGAGATAGCCCAGTGTGCTGCCCCCTGCAAGGGCGATTACGGGCGCTATGTATGCGGTGGTGCTTTCTGAACCATGTAAAAGCCACAGGGTGCCGACTGATAGCCCGCCTGCAACGGCAGGTGAAATTGCCGATCCACTCGGTGCACCGACGATTAAAATACCTGCTATGCCGGCACTTGTGGCAGCAGCTTGCTCCCCCGTTAGTCCCGCGGGGAAAATTGGGCTCAAAAAACTTACGCTGAGCGCTATAAGAAACATTGGACGGACCATGTCACACTACCTTTCGTATAAAGACGAAAACAATTGATTCGATGAAGCATACACCGAATCGGTTTGTTGTGTGAATGTTTGGACAAAGATTAAGTTGATTTTTTGGTGCCGAGAAATGGAATCGAACCACCGACACGAAGCTCTTCAGGCTTCTGCTCTACCACTGAGCTACCTCGGCACGTATATTTGAGAAATGGCCAAACCTCCAATTAAACCATACAAGTTTAAGTATGCCGGGAGTAAAAAGTTTGTCAATGTTTTTGTGCCTGCGCGCTGGCATGTGGAGAGCCCAACAGGAGTCTTTGAGGGTGGCATAGGCCCCTATCTCCCGAGCCTATACGCCCATGGGGTTTGGCATGGTTTGTGGCGCGGCTGTGCGAAGCAGGAGCCCGCCTAAAAAGCAGAGAATAGGGCTTGTCTTTACAATAGAGCTATTGTCATTATCGTCATCACCATAATTGTTATCATCCTCGTTCTCTTCGTACCATGACGTGTATTGGCGGAGCATTTTTTCTTCGAGAACGGTCCCTAACCATCCCCCCAGTGCGCATAGCCGACCTGTTGTGGTGGTGGCATTGGCGGCGTACCAGCCGCAGGCGCCCTGTAAAATGCCGTTTAAGAGCGTGGTAGCGTGTGCCATGGTGTGCTTTAGTGGTGGTTGGCAGATTTTGCCCAGAGAATAGGCCCCTAAGAAGACCGCGAAATTCGCAAGAGAGACGTGTAAAAAGTGGGAAGTTTGTTTGTTTTTTAGATTCTGTTTTGCGATGAGTGCTCCAGCTACCACTGTCCCGGCGGCTCCAAATACGTTTTTCCACGTTATTTCGCTTGTTTTGTCATAGCCCAGAGTGAACCCGGATACTGCTGCAGTGACAGTCGGCGTGATCGGGCTTTTGATCATGTTATTGGCGAAATTATTAACCATGGTTTCTGTTATCATGCTTGTGCAGAGTGCTGCGAGACTTATAAAAACAAGAGCGGTAGTTTTTTTTGTCATGGCGAGGGCCTTATATTGTTGGTGCGTTGCACCGGGTTTGATGTATGAGCTTTTATTAATTTTGCTCTTTGCATATGGAGCTCGTATTTTAAAAACAACTAATCAAGTTGCGCTCGCGCCCTTCGATCCTTCGACAGGCTCAGGACGAGCGGGTCTCAGGGCGAACGGCGTTTGGTTGCGTTTGAAGTAACTTCTCTATAGTTCTATAGGCCTATGTGGTTCGGTATGGTTTGTGGCGCGGCTGTGCGGAGTGCAACCCCACCCAAAAAGCAGAGGGCGGAGCTTACGGGTACATTATCGCTATCGTCCTCTTCGTCAAACGTGCTGTCATGCGTGTTGTTGAGAAGTATTCTTTCTTCGAGCAAGAGTCCTAAGCTTCCCCAAAGGGCGCACAGCCGGCCCGCGGTTGTGGTGGCATTTGCAGCGTACCAGCCGCAGATGCCCTGCAAAATGCCGTTTACTAATGTGATAGTGCGTGCGGGGTTTTTTAGTGATTGGCAGATTTTGCCCAGAGAATAGGTTCCTAAGAAGACTGCGAAATTCGCAAGAGAGACATGTAAAAGGTGGGAAGTTCGTTTATTTTTTGGATTCTGCTTTGCAATGAGTGTTCCAGCTACCACTGTCCCGGCGGCTCCTAATACGTTTTTCAAAGTTGTTTTGCTCGTTTTTTCGTAGCCCAGCGCGAACCCGGATGCTGCTGCAGTGACAATCGGCGTGATCGGGTTCGTGAACACGCTATTCGTGAGACTATTCCCCATGGTTTCTGTTATCATGCTTGTGCAGAGTGCTGCGAGGCTTATAAAAATAAGAGCTGTATGGTTTTTTGTCATGGCGAGAACCTTATATTGTTGGTACGTTGCACCGGGTTTTGATAAAATGGGTCTGAGATTTCGAGTTCGAGTTCGCATTAATCTTGATAAAATAAAGTATAATTTGCAGCGAATTGTTTGTCAAATAGGCAGTTTGTTATTTTTTTTGCGCTTAGTGTTGGCGCATGGAGAGCCTGTTGGGTGCCTGCGGGGGTGACGTTGTAAAGCATCGCTTCCTCTGCTACGCTAAAGGCGGTGAGTTTTCGTTTGTCTCTTTTTACCGTTGCCTGGTCCCATGGAATACACCGATACGCGAGTGCGTGAACATTCAGAACACTATTACGTCCGGCTGAGCCAAGCTGCGACAGTCCCAGAACTTGAGACCTTGCGGGGCGAGTTTTTGGGCAAAACGGGCATTATTGCCGGTCTTATGGCCGCCCTAAAAGACATGTCTCCTGAGGAAAAGCGCCGTTTAGGGCCTGAGTATAATTATTTTAAGCGATCTGCCCAAGAGGCATTTGACCTCAAGCACCAGGCTCTTATGGGCGCTAGCCCTCAGCAAGGTGCTGGAAAGAGTCGTCCCTTGGATGTGACGAGTTATGCGCTGCGTATGCCACGAGGCAGCCTGCATCCCATAACCCTCGTAACACAGCGCTTGGAGGATATTTTTATATCGATGGGCTTTGATGTTGTCGATGGTCCTGAGGTAGAAATTGACGAAATTAACTTTGAGGCGCTCAATATTCCGGCTGACCATCCCGCGCGTGATATGCAGGATACTTTTTGGTTGGATATTCCACGCATGCTGTTGCGTACCCATACCTCAACGGTGCAAGTGCGTTCTATGCGTTCTCAGCAGCCACCTTTGGCTGTAGTTTCTCTTGGTCGTGCTTATCGGAACGAAGCCACTGATGCATCGCATGATTTTATTTTTAGTCAGTGCGAGGGGCTCTATATTGATAAAAAAGTTTCTATGGCGCATCTTATAGGCGTTTTAAGGACGTATTTGCAGGCTCTCTTTCAAAAGGAGACTTTGCAGGTGCGTATCCGTCCAAGCTATTTTCCCTTTGTTGAACCGGGGATTGAGGTTGATATGACCTGCCCGTTCTGCGCGTCTGGGTGTTCTGTGTGTAAGCAGAGTCGGTGGATAGAGTTGGGTGGGGCAGGATTGGTGCATCCAAATGTTTTGAGGGCCTCGGGAATCAATCCTGACGAGTACAGTGGTTTTGCCTGGGGTTTTGGGCTGACGCGGCTTTGTATGCTTTTATATGCTATTGACGATATTCGCTTGCTTCATAGTGGGCGCATCGATTTTCTGCGTCAGTTTTAAGAGGGTTTCTGCACGCCGTTTGTGCGTCGACTGAAGGAGAAAAAAGGGTATGGAGATTCGCAAAACTATTATTCCTGCAGCGAGTTTTGGCACGCGATTTCTTCCTATAACCCGCGTTATTCCGCAGGAGATGCTGCCGTTGTTCAACAAGCCGGCAATACACCATATTGTCGAAGAGGCGATTGCGGCACACGTTCCCCACTGTTTTATCGTTACCAACGCCAGTAAGCATGCCATTGCGGATTACTTTGATTCAGTAGAGCTTTCTGGAGTGTCGGTTTCGAGTCAACATGAAAAAGATTTTATTGCGGCATCCAAGCTCCTTGAGCCGCGCTGTTCCTGCGTCTATCTGCGGCAAACGGATGCGTTGGGTGTAGGGCACGCAGTGCTACTGGCGAAGCAGTGTTTGGGGAAAGAATATTTTTGCATAGCGCTTCCTGACGAGATTATTGACGCTAAAGAGCCGGTTTTGAGCCAATTAATGCGCGTTGCTCGTCAAGAAAAGACGAGCGTTATTGCGGTGCAGGAGATACCACTATCGAGTGTGAGCGAGCATTCAATTATTGATGTGAAAAAAGCGATTGCGCACAATCTGTTCCAGATAAACGGCATTGTTGACCGGCCCGATCCGCGCAATGCGCCGTCTAACCTAGCGATTGTTGGTCGGTATGTGGTCTCATCAAAACTTATTAGTGCGCTTGAATATTCCTATACCTTTAGTGAAAAAGGAGAGGTCTCGTTGCATGATAGCATCATACGTATGATGCATAATAATGAGCGCGTTTTTGCCTATAAAATACAGGGAACGCGCTATAGTCTTAATACACCCCTCGGTTTGCTGCGCGCTACCATTGCTCTTGCACTGAAAGATCCAGTATATGCGCCACATGTGCGTGGTCTGCTCAAAGAACTTGAGCAGACGAAAGTTCCTGTCTTTAATCCGGCGCGCATGGTTGAAGAGTTACTCTAAGAACATTTCTTACAAAACTATCACAAAAATTTCTGTAGCCCCTTGACGTTCGGGGGCAATCCTTTTTAGGCTGGGCCCGATATCTCGAGTCGGGTTTTTCCAAAAGGGGATGTGTATGAACCGCAGGTTGAGTGCTGTTAGTGCCAGTATGCTCTGGAGTTTTGTGATTAGTTTATGCATGTGCCTGCCCAGTATAGGTTTGACGGCGGGGAAAGGCCCTGTGCCGGGTGCGCGTACTCTAAAAGCCAAGTGGACGGTGTTGATCTATATGGCTGCCGACAATAGCTTGCACGATGACGCCGAGCTGAATTTAACGCAAGCCATAAAAATTGGGTCTCGTGCAGATTTGAACGTTCTTGCGTATCGGGCAACCGTAAGTGCTGCTCAGGGACAGGCGAAAGTCGGGCAGCGGCTCGTGATTTACAACGATGGTATTGTGATTGCCGGCCAAGACCTGCAGCCCGATAGTGGCGATGTGGAGACGTTTACCAATGCAGTTTTGTGGGCGATAAGCTGTTACCCATCAGAACATCTTGCTGTTGTGGTCTGGGATCATGGCATGGGAGATTTGAATCTGGTGATTCGTGCGCTTTGTCCTGAGCGTGGGGTCTGTATTGACGACACCTACCACACCTATTTGGACGATGCAAAATTGATGGATGCGTTCAATAGAATTGTTACGGCACGGGGTGGCAAAAAGCTTGACATGGTGATTTTTGATGCCTGTATGATGGCCGGGACGGGGACGGCTCATATTGTGAGTCAATTTGCTGATTATATGGTTGCCTCTGAAACAATTGTTCCGGGCCTTGGGTATAACTATGAAACGATGTTGAGTGCCTTTGCTACGGGGTCAGACGATTGCCGTGATATTGCACAGGCTATTGTTGCTAGCTATCAGGCCTTCTATGCGCCACAAATACCAGCTTATACCAATTCGGCGTTTAATCTGAGTGCGTTTCCAGAGCTTGCCCAAAATATCGATACGGTTGCGCACTTGTTGGTTGAAGGGCTTGCACAACAGAAAGACGGGACGATTCAGGAGATGATTCGTGCCTCGCATGATCCTCAGCTGTGCGTCCACTTTGATGAACCAAGCTATATTGACTTATACTCGTTCTATACAAACCTTTTGCTGTGTCTCGACCACGTTGAGTTGGTTGACCAGGAACAGACGGAGGCGTTTAGGCGGGTCATGCAGGAGACGCTGGAAGACGGGCAGCGTGCGATCTTCCATGCCATTTTCTCCAATGTGTACGGCGATGCCTTTCAGGGAGCAGGTGGCGTATCAATCTACTTCCCGGTCGAGGGAGCGGATATTCACGCGTCATATCCGGCGACTGAATTTGGCAAGCACAACTTCTGGCTCCAGTTCTTGCAGATGTACAAGAGTATGCCAAACCAAGCACCACAAGTTGTCTAGAAGCTATTTTTTGTACGTCAGTGATCGTGCAGAAGTTAAAAAACTAGATCGTTAATGTTAGTAAAGTGTGTAGTGCAAAGGGTATTTTTATGAAATGTATCATGTTATTACTGACCGTGGGTGGTCTGCTGGGAGTTGTTGCTCTCCGTGGTGGAGACCTCTGTGAAGTCGATTTTTCTAGATCACGGCAGGTTGGGACTCCTGATGCCCTGAGTAGTGAAGCTCAGAGGGAACTGAAGGGATTTTTTGGGGATGCATGTGTGACGAAAGATGGCAAGATTAATACCTTATTCCGTGATCAAAAAGGCAACACGTTATTGCAGCAGGCGGTGATGAGCGGCGCCGGGGTGATTTTCTCTAAGGGCGTTCTTATAACAGGCCTACCGCATTTTCTTATAGAAAAAGTTGAAATGGACCCCTTTGTAGAGAATAATGAGAAGATGAATGCACTTGATCTGCTCGTGCGGCAGATCAAATCTGGTCAGAAAGAGCATTGTCCTCTGTGCAATCTACAGGGAATAATCGCTTCAACTGCCTTAGTATATTCGAAAGTATATTCGAAGAGGAATGATGCATTTGAATTGCTGCGACGATACGTTTTAGAAGTACTTGATTATGCGGGCGAACTTAATCCCGAGCATGGACACAAAGCAAACTTTTATGCGTTAGAGATACGCTTGAGAAATAAGCTTTGCGTTTGGTGATATGAGTGAAATAGCTCTTTGCGGCGGTTCGATTGCATAAAAATCGGGCCTTACATGCGGACTGAAGCCCGCTCATACTGATCCGACCCTTCGACAAGCTCAGGATATGCTTTGCTCCCAGGGGAGCGGCGCATGCCAACCGAAGCCCGGAGTTACGCCACAGCTCGCAAGAGCGAAGGCGAATTGGCGCAGGAGGGTCGTGACTTTGGCCTGCCTGCCCGTCATAACTCGTCCACGAGCGAATGCTGGGTCGAAGGATACGAACGCGCAAATACAAATTTATATCGCGGGTTTGGTATAACGCGAGCTGGGGCTATTGTGTGAAGCTATTTTTACAAAATAATAAAATTACTGTACTGTTTATATTAAAAATGGTATAGTAATTCAAATAGCGTAAAACGCGTCTATTTATTTACAGAATTTTGGTTTTATTTAGAAAGGGATATGTTTATGAAACGTATAGTACTTGGTTTATTGATGGGCATGATGGGTGCTTTTGTTGGATCAGCAAATCTGTATGCTGATGCCCCAGGGTCGCTTGATTTCAACGATCAAACGGCGGTTGGTACTCCTGCGGGGCTTTCTTTTAATGCGCAGAATCAGCTGGTGTATCGATTTGGTGATGATAGTGTGACGCAATCCGGTGCGCTTAATCTATCGTTCCGGGATTCAGAGGGTAATATGCTGCTCCATTTGGCGCTGTTGTTGGGCGGTGATGCAATTGACCGTTATTTTGATGAAATCGCCAGGCAGCACAATTATGGTACGAAGAATCTTGCTCAATTTTTGGTGCAAAAAGCCGGGATGGATCCCTTTGTGAAAAATAAGAGCGGGCAAAATGCCCTTGACCTCGTGATTTCACAGCTCAAATCTGGTTCCTACCGTGAGGATGAATACCCGATTTGTACACTGAAATCAGTTCTTGTGGTGCTTGGCAAGCAATTGAAAAAGCCAGAAGCGCTTCAAGCGTTGCTACCGTATATCATAACAACGCGTGCATATGCAGAGAATATTGGTGGCGAACATAATCGTGAGAGCTTGCAAGTGTTGACAAAGCTCCAGTCGGAAGTTGAGCGCGCTCTTGGCTTTACCGAACAGGTAGGCGAAAAGTCGTCTTCTGACATGGTCTTTACTTTTGAAGACGAAAAAAAATAGCAGGTGCCATGCCATCTCTTTTAAAGAAGTAACTTAGTAGTATAAAAGCATAAGTGCCCACCGGTTTAACCAACTGGTGGGCGCTTGTTTAGTTGTCGAATCTATTAGGTTAATGCATGTAGGTTAATGCATGAGTTTAGGTGTTGAGCGCTTGTGCCTCTTCGAGCACTTGCGCGAGCGTGAGGCCCATGCGCTGTTTGCCATCCGGGAGTCTGATGGTGAGCGTTTGCTGCTCAGCCTCTTTTTTGCCCAGTATCACCATCCAGGGGATGCGTTCAAGCTGTGCGTCTTTTATTTTGCTCGAAAGCTGTTCGTCTGATGCATCAAGCTCAGTACGGATTCCTATTTTCTTTAAACTGGCTGAAATGGTTTTGGCATACTCTGCTACTTCTGGGCAGATCGTCAAGATACGGCATTGCTCGGGTGCAAGCCAGAAAGGGAGGCGGCCCTTGTAGTGCTCAAGGAGTACGGCAAAAAAGCGCTCAAACGACCCGTAAATGGCATGATGTACGACGACAACGCGTTCACGATTGCCTTCAGGCGTGATATACGAGAGATCAAAGTTTTCTGGTTGCAGGAAATCAACCTGAATGGTGCCGCATTGCCAGGTACGTCCCATAGAGTCATGGATGCCGAATTCAATTTTTGGCCCATAAAATGCGCCCTCGCCAGGCTTGGTAATAAAGTCGAGTCCGGCTTTAGTGAGAGCCTGCTCAAGAATAGCAATAGCCCGGTCCCAGACGACAACATTACCCATGGCATTTTCAGGGCGTGTAGCCAAATAAATCGTTGGCTGCTCGAAGCCAACTTTTTTGAGCATCGCCCCCACGAGCCCAAGCACTGTTGTAATTTCTGACTCCAATTGGTCAAACGTACACATAATATGTGCATCGTCCTGAGTGAATGCGCGCACACGCAGTAAGCCGTGCAAAACACCTGACAGTTCCCGCCGGTGCACATGGCCAAACTCAGAGAACCTGAGCGGCAATTCTCGATACGAGCGTGGCCGTGAGCCGTAAATCAAGAAAGCTCCCGGGCAACTCATTGGCTTGACTGCGTAGCCGACGCTATCAATCTGTATAAAATACATGTTGTCGCGATAAAATGTCGCGTGGCCAGACTGTACCCATAATTCTTCGTTGAGTATGGTTGGCGTAGAAATTTCCTGGTAGCCGTGTTCTTCAAGCAGCCCACTCATGAATTTTTTGAGTTGATTCATGATGACCATGCCCTTGGGATGGAAGAACGGGAATCCGGGGCCTTCGGGCTGGAGCGAAAAGAGGTCCATCTCTTTGCCGAGCTTGCGGTGGTCATACAAGAGGGCTTCAGCTTGTTGTTTCTCAAAGTGTTCAAAAGCCTCTTGGGTCAAAAAGGCAACGCCACTAATGCGCTGAAGTGCCTGATTTTCCCGGTCTCCGCGCCAGTAGGAGCCTGAAATGTTCGTGAGTTTGAAGTATTTAATGTCTCCGGTCGAGGCAACGTGCCCGCCCTTGCAGAGGTCAAGAAATGTCCCCTGCTGGGAAATGCCAACCTGTTCATCGGGTATTTGGTCGATCAATTCAAGCTTAAACGGGTTATTTTTGAAGAGCATGCGCGCTTCATCTTTGTCTACGAGGCGCTGGGTGATTGGTAGTTTGCGCTGTACGATTTCATGCATTTCATGCTCAATGGCAGCCAGGTCTTCTTCTTTGAGGTTGACCAGCGGAAGAAAATCATAAAAAAAACCGTTGTCGGTTGCAGGTCCAATGGTGAATTTTGTCTCTGGATAGAGCAATGCAATGGCGTGAGCGAGCAAATGAGCCGCCGAATGGCGCATTTGGTCAAGCTTGGGGTCTAGTTTCGGGTCCATAAAAATCCTTCGCACGGAAATAATTACAAAACAGCTACACAGGGTGTACTCATACCTGCACTAATACCCCGAGTATAGTGGAAAATTCACCAAAAGGCGACAGGCGCCCCATAGGGTGTTTTTAGGGGCCGCACAGCTGTGCGGCGCGTGCTAGAGGGCACAAAAGCCGGTTTTGTGCGGATTGTATACTCGATGTTGCAATTCGCACAGATCCAGCCTGTTTTTTGCGATCCAACTTGTATTTTTTATTGAAAAAGGCTTTTGTTGTGCTATAATTGAAATAGGCCTGAATGGCGCCATTCTTCTCCGGGGCATTTTCGGGGGGCGGGTATGGGGGATCTCTTGTACCCATGCTGGGAACGTGGCCCAGTGTATTGTGCCTCTATGTTGGGCGTCGCCAAGCGCACAAAACGCGTTCTTTACAATGGCCGGTTTTTCTCTGATACTGAAGGTATCACGTAGTAGTTTTTAATGTTTTTGTGTAGGAATTTATTGTATGCAGAAGAAAATACATCCCGAAATGTTTCAAATCGATGCAGTCTGCACGGGATGCGGACATAAGTTTCCAACCATGTCAACGCAGCCACAGATCCGCGTAGCGCTCTGTTCCAACTGCCACCCGATCTTCACCGGCAAACAGAAGTTTGTTGACACCGAAGGTCGTATTGAGCGGTTCCAGCGCAAATACGGGAAAAAGTAAGCGGACATGAGCGATACTGCCGGGACATGGGAAAAGTTACGTGCGCAATATGAAGTTCTCGGGAAGCAGCTTGTTTCCCCGGGATTGGAAAATGCGCAGCGTGGGGCATTGCAAAGAGAATATGCGCGCATTGGTGGGCTTTTAGAGGCCTATGATGCCGTTGGTGCTATTGAGCGCGAGCGGCAGGACTTGCAGCAGCAGTGCGATGCCAGCACCGACGAGATGTTTAAAGAGCTCTGTAAAGAAGAATTTCAGCAGCTTGACGAACGTCACCGTGCAGCGTCGGCGCAGCTTGAAGAGCTGCTCTATCCCCCTGATGAACTTGATGACCGTTCGGTTTTTTTGGAAATTCGTGCCGGAACGGGCGGTCAAGAGGCCGCGCTTTTTGCGGGTGACTTGTTGCGTATGTACATGATGTACGCGCTCAAGCAGGGCTGGCAGACATCATTGATCGATGAAAGCGGCACTGATTTGGGTGGGTATCGTGAGGTCGTTCTTTCTATTAAGGGCAAAGGTGTGTACGGGCAGCTTAAGCGCGAATCCGGTGTGCATCGGGTGCAGCGGGTGCCAAAAACAGAGTCGTCAGGGCGTATTCACACGTCTACGGCAACTGTTGCCGTGTTGCCTGAGGCTGAAGATGTTGATGTGACGATCGATCCTAACGAGATACGTATTGATACGTTTTGTGCTGGGGGTGCGGGCGGACAGCACGTGAATAAAACCGAGTCGGCCATTCGCATTACCCACATCCCCACGGGGATTGTGGTCTCATGCCAGGACGAGCGATCGCAGCACAAAAATAAAAATAAAGCCATGAAGGTTTTGCAGGCGCGTATCTTTGCGCACCAAAAAGAAAAAACGGACACGGAGCAGAGCCAGAAGCGGCGTGAGATGGTGGGTTCCGGTGAGCGGTCTGAAAAAGTGCGAACCTATAACTACCCCCAGAACCGTGTTACCGACCACCAAGTTGATCTAACGCTGCAAAAATTGGACATTATTATGAAGGGAGAGCTGACCGAAATTGTTCAGGCGTTGATGCATAAGGAGCGCCAGGAGCGGAGAGAGCGCGTGCAACGGTCTGTTGCCAACTAATATCATTTTCCCAAAGAATACCCTTTTTTATGGGGCGGGAAGTTTGATGGGGCGCAGCCCCATCTCCCCAACCAGCACCCGCAGGGGACCGAGTATAACTTTGGTATTAGGTAGGTTGCTGAGTGGTGGCATGTGCAGTGTAAGGACGTGAAGCGTCACAGGTTTTTCTGATAAAATTTTTTGTACACTTTAGTGTGGTGGCTTTGCTACCGCAATGGGGAAGTCTGTATGTTTTTGATCGATTATTTACTCGAATATAACCGGTACATGAATGTCTTGGGGGTCCTGTGTGTCCTCTTGGTTGCGTTCTTTTTTTCTAAAAATCGTGCCCGCATTAACTATCGTTTGGTGGCAATAGCTCTTGCCATGCAGTTTGGTCTTGGGTTGATCATGCTCCGAACGACCTGGGGGGTTAAGGGGGTGCAAGCGGCTGCTGGTGCTATTGGGCAGCTGTATGTTGCTGGTGGGAAGGGTGTTGAATTTCTGTTTGGGAAGTTGATAGATCCGACAGGTTCTTGGGGCCCCATTTTCGCCTTTAAGGTTTTGCCGTTAATTATTTTCTTCGGTGCACTGACTTCGATCTTGCTTCATTATGGGGTGGTTCAGTGGGTTGCAGGATGGGTTGCTCGGTTGTTGCGGCCGCTCTTTGGGACTTCTGGCGCAGAGACATTGAGTGTTTCTGCCAGCTGCTTGGGGCAGACTGAAGCGCCCATGCTGGTGCGTCACTATATCAAAAATATGACACATTCCGAAATGCTGACCATTATGATTGGCGGGATGGGGACGATCAGTCTCTCCGTGCTTGCGATCTATGTGTCGATGAACGTGCCAGCGGCCTATCTACTCAGTGCCGTGGTCATGGCTATCCCATCATCTATTTTGATGGCGAAGATCTTGTATCCAGAGGCCGAGACTCCAGAGACAGCGGCAGGCCGCGAGCCGGTGCAGGATGAGGATGCCAAGAGCAGCAATGTGCTCGAGGCGATTGCCAAGGGGACTAGCGCAGGCTTGATGTTGGCCCTTAATGTTGGTGCCATGTTGATAGCCTTTATAGCTCTGATTGCGCTGGTGAATGCACTTTTGGGTTGGGGTAGTGGTCAGCTCAATTACTGGTTTGACATACCTCTGCTGAGCGCCACACCGCTCCAGCATATTTTGAGCTACTGCTTTGCACCTGTTGGCTGGCTTTTGGGACTGACAGGGCCAGATCTGTTTAGGGCAAGCGAGCTTTTGGGAATCAAGGTTATTGGGAATGAATTTTTGGCGTATAGTGAAATGGTCAAAATGACCTTTGACTCAGAGCGTGCCCAGATGTTGACAACGTATATCTTGTGTGGCTTTGCCAACTTGTCCTCTATTGGCATCCAAATTGGCGGTATTGGGACGCTGGCGCCAAACCAACGACCAACGATTGCCAAGCTGGGTCTGCTTGCCGTACTCGGCGGGACGCTTGCCAATATTCTCTCAGCTATGGTTGCCGGGATTTGCGTGTAAGAAAAGCGATATCGTACGTTTTTCGTACTCGTTTACGAGGGGCCGTGGGTTTTTTGCCACGGCCCCTCGATTTTAGCGCGCTTTGTGGGTTTGCTGGTACTCTTCTCTGATCAGTCGCCCTGCAAGGCTTAGCCCCTCGCCGATAAAAGGCGCACAGGGCAATAGGATTCCTCCAAGCCTACGTAATATTTCTGTGCGGAACTGCTCATCTCCAATCTTGTCAGGAGATTGTTTGATACAAGCGTCAACTGTTGCAAGGGCGGCGTGCGTCTGCGTGAAAAAAACCAAACATTTCTCAAAATAGGCCTGAGCTTGTTCGTTGCCCAATGATTTTGGTTTTGTTACTATTGCCCATTCCAGCTCACTTACAGAGATGCCAAGTAGGAGACTGACAAGGTCGTAGAAGTCAGTGTGCGCATAGCGCTCCAAGGCAGCAACATTTTTGTTGCTGAGCATGTTCTCATTTGCCGTAATAAGGCCACGGGCAAGTGCATCAAAATAGATTGCTAACAACAGGGAGACTATATGTTTGATGAATGAGCGCAATTCAGGCTCCTGCCAGGAAGTTGCTTTTGCGGCATTAATGGAATCGAACAGCTCTTGTTTGGCGCATTGGTGCCATTCAGCGGCTGATTTTCCGTCCACCTGAAAGTCCATTAGGGGATTGTATGTGCCGAAGAAGTTGTCGAATTTGTCTAGCTGAGTGCCAAAAACGATTGTTGACTCAGTAAGTATCTCATTCATAAGGTCGTCAAGGGCTGGGGAGTTTGATTCTGTAATTCCTCGTGCGGTGACTAATACATGGAGAAATTCATGAAGTTCATTTTTTAGGTGTGTGTGCGCAGCGCCCGTACAATCTTCTCCAAATAGTGGAACTGCTAGTAGAACTGGCACTAACATGGCAGCAGCCAAGCATACTAATTTCTTGTTCATAGTAATAATTTCCTCCATAGAAACTAACGCGTATCGGAACGTTCCCCCGGAACACCCCGAGGCAAAACAATAGCAAACAATAGTGATACTAAGTTTAGCATGCTTGGGCGAAAAAATCCAATAAACGCCACAAAAGGCAGCTTTCGCATTTTTCGTTATTGTTCTGTGCTGATTGACGGGCGCTTGGAGCTTGCCGGTGACTGGCTGCCCCGTGCTAGTTGGTTGTTTGGGGTCTGTGACCAGGTTTTGTTACAGGGGTAGATCGCGCCGCTCGATTGCTCTCAGCCTAACTTTTTGTGTTTGAAAGTCTATGACGCAGATCCGGTTTGATCCCTGCACGAGCACGTCAAAGGGCGACGACACAGCCTGTAGCCCATTAAACAAAAAGAGAATATCATACCACGCTGGCTTGCCGCCAATCTCTATTTCATAGTGATCTTGAAGATACCCTTCTACTGCGGCGAAGAATTGCCCTTCGGTAAAATTTAGTGGGAGTGAGAGGGTAACCGTGTCTACCTGTTCTTTGCCGGGTATTTCCAGCTCGAACGATATTGTTTGCCTGGCGCTTGCTGGTGTTGCCTCATTCTCGCCCCAGAGTGGTGCGACGAGACCAATTGCCGTGACGAGACAGAATAATTGCTTTTTCATAGAAATTCCCCATAAAATTTAAAACCAGGCAGGTGCTGGTGGCAAATGATATCTCCGTCAAATCTAGCGTATTGGTATAAAAATGCAAGATTGTGCGCTTATCAGCACTTTTTGAACTGTGAAGATTGTTTCAATTTTGATTTATTGGTGCGCGTGGGCGTTAGAACTCGTGCCGCTTTTCGTGTATTCTTGCGGGCGTTGACCCGGGGTGTAAGTTATTGTAGGCTCCCTGTGAAACGTTTTAAGGCGCAGATTTTTTGGCTTGTCGCCCTTGGCGCTGGCGAAGCTAAGGAGAAGAAGATCATGAAAGTACCAGTTTTAATGCTTTTGTGCATGGGGGTGTTTTTATTTGAGGGGTTGCTCAATGCGGGGGAGCACCCCTTATGGCAGCTGCTGCAGTATGGTAAAGAAAAAGATATCCCCGCAATTAAGAATCTTGTTGGTTCGAACCCAAAAATTCTTGAGCAAGCTGTTACTGACCAACCGTCTCGACATAAGGGCAGCCTGCCCATCGTGTTTCTTGTCCAGACAACGTTGGATTTTGTGGAAAAATTATTTGAAGAAGTTCCTGTGTTTAAAAAATATGTAAATAAGCCTGATTCCAGGGGGCTTACGCCACTTTTATGGTATGCGAAAGATTCTAGATTGGGGCCTTTTTTTATTGAGCAGGGTGCAGATGTTAATGCAATTCAGGGAAAAATGGACGATCCCTACATAAGAAATGCCCCACTTTTACAGTGCTTAATCGGGGAATACGGCTACTTTAAAGCTCGGCATGAGTATTTTAGCTCTTCTGAAGAGAGTGCGGATAAAATACAAATGGGACGTGTTGTCGACGCCATAAAATTATTGCTCGCGCACGGTGCTGATCCGTCGGCCAAGGCCGGGGAAATCAAGATAAAGGTCTCTCTTGATCCAGAAAAGACACGATTATTTAAAAATATTTCGGCATATGTTCTGGCCAAAGAGCTCGGCTATTCAGAAATCGTTGAGCTTTTTGATAAAAAAGGCGAGATAGAAAAAGGTGGTGTGGAAAAAAGCGGTGTGGAAAAAGGTGGTGTGGAAAAAAGCGAGATGGGAAATTTGGATTCAGCTCTGCGAGCCTGTTCAGGTTCTTTTGACGCCTTGACGAAGGCTCTTGAGGAGCAGAAGTAGGGCCTGGCTTTCTAGCAGGTGCTGGAGTAAAAACTATTTGTTGGCGCACCTGTTTTGGGGTAGGCTTTCTGCCCACCCCTCGATCTAGTTAGTTTTCGAAGAAAAATTTTACGTCAGACAATTTTGTCTTGCCCGGGCTTCTGAATACAAGGTACTGGCATAAAAAGGCTGCGATTTCATGACGGTTGCATGCGACCGCCAGAACAATTCCCCGGTACAGGTTTTGTAGGGATGCTTGTGGTGCCAATAATTGAACAACGGTAAGCCTGGTTGCATCATTTGCCACAAAGTCAGTTCCTGTAATTACCCTCTGTAAAGGTGTGTTGCCCAGGTTATCTGCAATATTGGTGTCTGCTCCCTGTTGTGTGAGTAAGATCACTAGTTCTGGGTCTCTTACCGCGCGGTGCAAGGGAGTTTGGCCCAAGCTGTTTTGTATGTTGCACGAGGCGTTTTCCCCAAAAAGAAACTGTATGAAGGGGATTTGATTGCTTGCCAAGCGGTCATGTTTGTTAATGGCCATGTGTAAGAGTGTGTCTTGGCTGTTGCCCCACATATATTGTGCGTTAATGTCTGCGCCCTGGCCTACATACTTTGTTGTGTTTTCCATCATGTGATTTCCCTGGAGGTAGCTAGAGAGCATGAATACTTCTAGATGGGCTTTGAGCGCTTTTGACACCGGCAGCTTTCTCTTCATGGCTGCCAATTCGCTCTGGTTGGCAAGGCTACAAAGGGCTAGCGCGAGCATACTGGTGCGAATGGCGGGAATATATGCCTGCATGTGAAAACTCCATTTTTATTGGTTCCCTTGGGGAACGGATTTATATTTTGGTGGTGAGCCTGCGCCCACCACCGGCTTTAGATTGTCTTTTTAATGTGTGCGCTTAGCTTAGTCTTTAAAGAAAAAGTTCGTGTCCCAGCTTTTTGGATTTTTGACTTGGCTGAATGCGCTCTGCGAGCCGGGCCTAGGCGCGAGCTCTTTGTACAAGAAGTCTGCGATTTTATTGTGTTGTTCGCGCTTTGCAATACAGAACGCATTATAAAGGGTTCTTCTGGTGGCGGTTGGGATGAGCAATGTAATAAGCTTATTAATTCTCTGGACTTCATCTTCGTCAACGCAAATATTCTCAACGGCCATGGAAAGAGGGGTTTTTCCGTTGCAATTTTCTCTATTAACGTCGGCCCCGAATTTCAAGAGTAAAGATATAAATTTCAAGGCTTCTGCCGATGACTGCCTATAGTTCTGGACAACGTAGAATAGAGGGGTTGCCCGGTTTTTTTTGCAGAAATTGGGGTTGGCGCCAAATTCAAGGAGTTCTTCGAAGGGAAGCCATTTATTGAAAGACGGTAGGAGTTGGTACGTACTAAAGTCGCTGATTTTGGCGCAATCAAGGAGGGCTTCGTCGAGCTCTTTCTGCTGTTGTATTGATCTCACTGGCTTGCATATTTTTATTGGCTCCCCAAAAATCTTGCTTGTTTTATTCTTCAGGCCGGGTGCAAATGCCTGTGGATTTTGTATGAACTCGATGAGCGTGTTTGGCGCGCCCAAAAGTTCGGCAATAGTGCAAAGTAGCTTGCGATCGATTTTTTGGGACGAATTAAGATTTAGAACGGGTTCGAGTATTTCCAGGAATTTCTTTTCACGGATTGACAGCGTGTAGGGCGCGGTGCGTGTGAGGTCCAAGAATGTCGCGTGTGCTTGTTTTAAAACACTCTCAAGTGCCGTCTCTTTGCCGTCGATTGAGTTGATGAAATGGCAGAGCGTATCGAGCAGGTGAATGGTGCCAGTAATCGCTGGCGTTGGCTTGGAGTCGTCAAATTTTAACGACTTGAGTATTTTTTCTAACAGTGCGCGTGCATCAACAATCTTATCATGAATGTCATGCTCTGATTCTTGTTGCCGAGTATTCCTGAGTATGGTGTATTCACCGCTGGTTTCGTCATAGGGGTACTTGCACTCTTCGAATCTTTTGGACATCGAAAGCCAGCGAAACAAGAGCGCGCAGTTGTTGGCAAATTCGCGCATTTGTTTGGTTTCGCTCATATCGATAATCAAAAACTCTTTTTTGAGTATCTCTTTGGTTTTCTCTTTCTCCTGCATGGCCTGTAGGCTGCCGGGCTGAACCAGCGCTCCAAGGCCGGCTATCAGGCAGCTGGCAAGGGCGATGAAACGAATAGGACGAATAATGCGTGTGTATACCTGCATGTGAAAACTCCATTTTTATTGGTTCCCTTGGGGAACGGATTTATATTTTGGTGGTGAGCCTGCGCCCACCACCGGCTTTAGATTGTCTTTTTAATGTGTGCGCTTAGCTTAGTCTTCGAAGAAAAAGTTCGTATCACAGTTGTTTTGATTTTTGACTTGGCTGAATGCGCTCTGCGAGCCGGGCCTATGCGCAAGTTCTTGGTGCAAGAAGTCTGCGATTTCAAAAAGTTTAGCTTTTTCAGCCAATTCAATTCCCCGGCAAATGTTGTCGTTGGTTGCTGTTGGCGCCAGAAGCGTAACGATTTTGAGCCTCTCTCTTTCGCTACGTTCGCTACGATCTCCCGAAATTGCTTGGTTAAGATGAGTTTCTCCGTCGATATTTTTCATATTGACGTCTGCCCCAAATTCCAAGAGCAAAGAGATGTATTCTAAGTCTTGTTCTACCCCAAAATAGTTTCTGACAATGTGGGAGAGAGGGGTCTTTTGGTCTTTTTTGCAGAAATTAGCATTAGCGCCAGCATCAAGGAGATCTTTGAATGAAAACCGGCTGTCGAAAGAGGGTAGCCGCACGCCACTATAAAAATTGCGGTTTTCGGCGGCCCAAAGGAGGGCTTCGTCGAGCTCTTTCTGCTGTTGTATTGATCTCACTGGCTTGCATATTTTTATTGGCTCCCCAAAAATCTTGATTGTTTTATTCTTCAGGCCGGGTACAAATGCCTGTGGATTTTGTATGAACTCGATGAGCGTGTTTGGCGCGCCCAAAAGTTCGGCGATAGTGCAAAGTAGCTTGCGATCAATTTTTTTGGACGAATTAACGTTCAGGATGGGATCGAGCACTTCCAGGAATTTCTTTTCACGGGCTGCCCGCGTGTAGGGCGCTGTGCGTGTGAGGTCCAAGAATGTCGCGTGTGCTTGTTTTAAAACACTCTCAAGTGCCGTCTCTTTGCTGTCAATCGAGTTGATGAAATTGCAGAGCGTATCGAGTATGCCAACGGCATTAATAATCTCTGGTGTTGGTTCGTCAGTTTCGATCTTGAGGGCTTGCTGGATTTTTTTCAAAAGCTTGCGCCCATCAATACTGTCATCGTGAATGTCGAATTCTGTTTTTACCGGATACGTGTTTCTGAGTATGATGTATTCGCCGCTGGTTACGTCATAGGGGTACCTGCACTCTTCGAATCTTTTGGACATCGAAAGCCAGCGAAACAAGAGCGCGCAGTTGTTGGCAAATTCGCGCATTTGTTTGGTTTCGCTCATATCGATAATCAAAAACTCTTTTTTGAGTATCTCTTTGGTTTTCTCTTTCTCCTGCATGGCCTGTAGGCTGCCGGGCTGAACCAGCGCTCCAAGGCCGGCTATCAGGCAGCTGGCAAGGGCGGTGAGGTGAATAGTGTGTTTGGTTCTGTTTATTGCTTTCATGCGAAAAGCCTCTTTTTATTTAATTTATTGAAAATATATATTTATTATATTTATAAGCTATCACAAAATAGCAATATTGCAAGCGTTTGGTACGTCCTCTCTCCTGGTCAGCTCTGGTGCTAATGTGCAGTGAAGCTATACTGGAAAATCGAAGGAGTTGATGCTCACTATGCAGACGCAGGAGTCGTATGATGGTTGTTAAAGAGAATGTTATAGATGGACTAATTAACATCTTGGCCGAGCGTGGGGTGCTCAAACGAGACGACGCCGATGCGCTTAAGCAGGAATTTGCAAATCATGAGTCCCAAAATTTTGAGGATTTTTTGCTCGAAGAGGGTCTCGTCGAAAAAGAGGATCTCCTGCAAGCGCTTCAGGAATATTATGGGGTGCGGGCGATTGATGTGCTGGGTGAAATGTTTGATCATGACTTATTGATCATGTTTCCCAAAGATGTGCTCTTGCGCAACTACTGCTTGCCCTATTATCGCGATGAAAATATTCTTTTTGTGATCACAAACGATCCGAACAACGATGAATTGGTCGAAATTTTGCAAAAATATGTGTCGTACGACATCGAATTTTTTGTGGGAATTCCCATGCACATCGATATGATGACCAAAGATTTTTATCAAGATGCTCCCTTTGCGACAGATTTTGAAGAAAATGTTGCGCTGGCCGAGCATGAAGATGAAGAGTATCGATTATACCACGATGAAGACAAGGAGTATCGCGTGCATCGGGGTGATGGTGGTGATAACGAGAGTGACGAAGAAGAAAAATAATACGGGACTGGTGAGTTGCCCCATGGCCTATAAGTCCCCAGTACAGGTTCTTCAAGCACTTGACGCTGGTACTGTGTGGACACGAAAATTGGCTAAAAATAAATGGGCGGGAAGAATTTGGGGCAGAAAAGAATTGTGGCAGGTTGGGATCCAACCTGCCACAGCAGCTTTATTACTTTTTTTGCCAGCGTTTGAGGCGTGGCATGTACCCGTTTACGAGGGTACGTGCGCGCTCAGGTTCCATGCGCTGACGATCAATCAACTTACGAATAACTTGATCGGTCATCTGCTCTTGGGTCATGCGAGGCTGTGTGAAGTTTCCTTCTTGATAGCAGTAGCCGCAATAATCACCGCTCTTGCTGCCGTCGGCTTCTGTGCCAAACATCTCTTCGCGTGTCATAGGTACACCACAAGACTGACAGAAAGGTCCTTGCGGTTTTTTGCGAAATTCACTCATGAAATATCCTCATTTTGGGGTAATAATATCACATACAATATACCATACTATGGGACATAAGAGAAGGGGGGGGGTGTACAGTACATGGATTTTGGGTTTTTGAAGCGGTTGCTGACCATATGATAGTACTATGATAGTAGGGAGTGACAACGATGCGTGGACAGTATGTAGCATTTTTTGATCAGATTAGTATACGTGATATTGCCCAGTTTGGGGGCAAAAATGCATCGCTAGGAAGCATGGTGCGCGATCTGGTGCCGCGGGGCATTCGGGTTCCGTTTGGTTTTGCAATCTCGGCTGCTGGATACCGGCATCATCTGCGCTATAACAATTTGGTTCCCGCCATGCAAGCGGTTCTTGATCGATTCCAGGCTTTTGGGGAACTTGACCTGGAGCAGCTGGGTGTTGCGAGTGGCGAGTTGCGTGAGCTTGTTATCAGTAAACCATTGCCGGGGGACCTGGCAGATGAGATAGTACAGGCGTATGTTGAGCTTTCTCGTCGCTATAGCGCGGATGGCTGGTGCGATGTTGCTGTTCGTTCGTCGGCGACTGCCGAAGACTTGCCAGGAGCGTCGTTTGCGGGGCAGCAAGAGACGTTTTTACATGTCCAGAGCCCTGAAGATCTTTTACAGAGCTGCCTGCTCTGCTGCGCGTCGCTCTTTACCGAGCGGGCAATGGCCTATCGGCGTGAAAAGAAAATGGGAGATCTTGATGTCGCCATGTCTGTGGGCGTCCAGAAAATGGTTCGCTCTGACAAGGCCTGTTCGGGGGTTATTTTTACGCTCGATACGGAGACCGGTTTCCCCGATGTGGTGACTATTACGGCCGGCTATGGGTTGGGTGAGGCAGTTGTCCAGGGATTAGTTAATCCAGATGAGTTTGTGGTACAAAAGCCCTTGCTGAAAAAAGGCTTTAAGTCGCTACTGCGCAAAGTTTTGGGGAGCAAGAGCTATAAGCTGGTTTATGGCGCGCCTCCCGGAGAGCGCGAACAATCATGGCGCAATGTCCCCATTCAGCTCTCAGGGTTTAAGTCTGTCGATTTGGCTATGCACCCGCCCTTTGCCTTACAAGAAGTAGAAGTTACTCCTGAAGAGCAACAGGTGTTTTGTTTAACCGACGACGAAGTGTATGCGCTGGCGAACCAGGCGATGGTGATTGAAGATTATTATTCGCACTTGAATGGCGATTGGACGCCGATGGACATCGAGTGGGCCAAAGATGGCTTTGATCATGCGCTCTATATTGTCCAAGCACGTCCGGAGACGGTGCATAGTGTCGAAGAAAAACAGAATACTATTGTTCGTTACGCGTTTACCCAGCCACTTGCTGCGAATGCTATGCTGGTGTCGGGGCAGGCGGTTGGGTATGGCGTAGTAACGGGCACGGTGCGGGTAATTGCTGATCCGACACAGGTGGGAGCATTTCGACCAGGAGATATTCTGGTGACTGATATGACCGACCCTGATTGGACGCCACTATTGCGACGCGCCGGTGGGTTGGTAACAAATCGCGGCGGGCGTACCTGTCATGCTGCTATTATTAGTCGCGAACTGGGCATCCCAGCAGTTATTGGTACCAAGCAAGCGACTACGGCGCTTGTTGATGGGACTACGGTGACGCTCGATTGCAGTACGGGTATTCGGGGTGCTGTGTATGCCGGAGCTTGTCCGTTTACGGTCGAAAAGTTTGCGCTCGATACGCTGCCGCATGCGCCCGTGCCGGTGTACGTTAATATTGGTGATCCAGAAACGGTCTTCCGGGTTGCCCTTTTGCCGGTCGATGGGGTTGGGCTTGCACGGCTTGAATTTATTATAGCCTCGCTTATTGGGGTGCACCCCATGGCCTGTGCCCGTCCGGAGCTTGTTACGGATGAGTATGTTCGTGAGCAGATTCAACAAAAGCTGCGGGCTAAGCCAGAAGATTGGAAAGCGGTCTTTGTTCGTGAGCTTGCCGAAGCGATGGGGACCATTGCCGGAGCATTCTACCCAAGGCCAGTAACCATTCGCTGCTCTGATTTTAAGTCCAATGAGTACCGGGGGCTTCTGGGTGGGAGATTTTTCGAGGGGCTTGAAGAGAACCCCATGTTAGGGTTTCGTGGGGCTGCGCGCTATTTCTCTGACGCCTACGCACCGGCCTTTGTGCTTGAGTGCGAGGCTATACACTATGCCCGTACCCAGATGGGCCTCGACAATATTAAATTGTTGGTGCCGTTTGTGCGGTCGGTTGATGGTGCACGGCGGGTGGTCGAATTTTTGGCGGCGCACAACCTGCGCCGTGGCGAGCAGGGGCTTGAGGTTTTGATGATGGTTGAAACGCCTGAGAACGTGCTGACGCTGGATTTATTTGCGCCGTACTTTGACGGTTTTTCGATTGGGTCAAACGACCTGACGCAACTGACACTCGGCGTTGATCGTGATTCTGCTATAGTGCAGCACCTGTTTGATGAACAGAGTCCCGGGGTCGTGATGCTCGTGAGTATGGCGATTCAGAAAGCCCGGGCAATGGGTAAGCCAATCGGGATTTGTGGCCAGGCGCCATCAGACTTTCCTGATTTTGCGCGCATGTTGATCGAGGCAGGCATTACATCGGTTTCGATGACCCCCGACTCGGTAATTCCCTTTTTGCTCAAATTTTCCTAGGCTCTTTGCAGGAAAGTGGTTTAACGGCCCCGGCCTTTTAAGTCGGGGCCGGGCTAAAAAGGAGAATGAGAAGGTGGTAATGAATAGTAGTATAGTTCGATTGCATGTGGTAGGAGCTTTGCTGCTTGGTGTAGCGAGTGTTGATGGAAGTTATCCTAAAGTCAAAAATAAGATAGCTTTTACCCTTGTGGGGCTATCGCAGAATGAGCCGGAAGCCAAAAACTTCCCCAAGGGGAAGATTCTAAAGGGGCTCCACATTGACCAATTTAAGGGGAAACTGCGGGAGATTGCAAATGAATATTATATGGCCATTGCGGGCGTTGCAGATGTTCCTACACAGAGGTATGTAACTACGCAGTTGACCGATGAAGAGCTTAATCGTCTGGCCTCTTTTTTTAAAAACATATATGGGCAGGTTACTATTGCAGATGGTTTTCCGGGGGTGGCAATTCCTGTGCAAGCAGGTTTTAAGGAGCAGGTGCTTATCTTGAATCGTCTGGGAGCGCTTCCCTTGGTTGTTACTGTTCCTGTTCCCGTGCGCACAGAAACGGGATTTGCGTCTAAATTGCAAGATGTTGCGGATATCGATGACGCAGCGTTAATTGTTGCATTAACGAGCTTGTATCTGGTAAGCATCCATAAGGTTGATGAGAATATAGCGAGTGGATTTACTGAATTGTATGCTCTGTCGCCGAGCTTTGCCAAAAAGGCCCTTGATCTTTTTAAAGAGCGTTTTAAAGAAAAGCCAGATGTGGTGGCAGAGCTGAACAAAGTTCTCTTTGGACCGCAGGACAAGCATTTGGATGATGTTATGAAATCGATTGATACGGTTGAAAACGCTCAAGAGTGGCTCAAAATGTTTAACGTAAACAAAGGGGCTCTGGGTGAAATTCAGAAAGAGGCTTTAGCTAAAAGTTTCTTGGAAAAAGTAGCGCCTCTAATTAGTGTAGGATATGTTGATGAGCTGAAGATCTGGAAAAATAAAAAACCAGATGACGCCGGCGCAGATGCGTCTGCTGGCTTTAAAGAGATTCGGGCGTTGGAAAAATCATGTAGGGGCGACGTCTATGCTCTCGTTCCAAAAAAAGCTCAAGATGACTTTGATACAGGCTTTGGGGAGGCAAAGCGTGCGTTGTTTGAGTTTCAGAGGGATTTTTTTATAGTACAGTTTGAGAAAGCTTTGGGGAAGGGTGATTTTACTGTTGCTCAGGATTTGCTACCAGCTATAAAAAAATATGTTGATAAATATATGGCCGGTGATGCGTATAAAAAGCTTGAAGAGAAGCTTTTGCTTGCTCAGAGGTCTGGTGGTGGCGATTTGCAAGATTGGCTAAGAAATTTTTCTGGATCGCTTTCCCAGTTGGCGAGCGGTCTTAAGTAATAAGTGACGACAGAAAAAAGGTTTTCTTAAAAAGGAGAAGAACATGAACAGGGTGTTTCGGTTGCAGGTGGCGGGAGTATTGCTATTGAGTGTGGCCTGTGGGTACGGGTCCCGAGGGAAGACGGTCAGGTCAAAAGTGGCGTGGGCTATGATGGGGCTGCAGCAAGATGACGATGAAAAGTCAGTGAATCCTGACGGGACAGTGAAGCTTCCACGAAAAAAAGATCTTTTAAAAACACTCCATACAGACCACTTTAAGGGGAAGCTTAAGCCTATTGCGGCGGAATTGGGGAAGGTCCTTTTGGATGCGTTCGGGCTTCCTCGCAAGGAGGTCGTGACTACTCAGTTGACCGATGAAGACCTTAAGGTGATTGCTAACTTTTTTAATGTTTTTTATACGTCCAAAGGGTTTAAAGATGGGGGCTTTCCGGGGGCTTCGGCCTTCGTGATTGCCGAGTTTAAAAAGTCGCCGTTCAAAGATATTCTCGGTCGTTTGGCTGGTTTTCCCGCCATGGTTAAAGCTGAGACGCCGACGCTTATGGGTGACCATCTAGAGTTTCCCTTGTTAGATGTGCGAAACATGGACGATGAAGAATTAATTCGGGTATTGATGAGCATGTATCTGGTATGTGCACATACTTTGGATGAGAACATAGTGGGTGGATTTGCTGAATTAAATGCTCTGTCGCCGAGTTTTGCCGGAAAGGCCCTTGCCCTTTTAAAAGAGCATTTTAAAGAAACGCCCGATGTGATGGCAGAGCTTAACAAAGTTCTCTTTGGATCGTTAGACAAGCATTTGGGCGATATCGCGAAATTAATTGACACGGTTAAAAGTGCTCAAGAATGGCTCAAAATGTTTAATGAGAAAAAGGGATCTCTGAGCGAGACTCAAAAAGAGGCTTTGGCCAAAAGTTTCTTGGCAAAAGCAGCGCCTCTTATCAGTGCAGGGTATGATGATGAGCTGAAGATCTGGAAAAACAAAAATCCAGATGATACCAGTGGCGTATCTGCCGGTTTTAAAGAGATTCAAGCACTGGAAAAAGTGTGTAGGAGCGGTGACGTGTATGCTCTTGTTAAAAAAGCTGCTCAAGATGACTTTGACAAGGGGCTTGGGGTGGCGAAGCGTGCGTTGTTTGAGTTTCAGAGGGATTTTTTTATAGCACAGTTTGAGAAAGCTCTGGGTAAGGGTGATTTTACTATTGCTCAGGATTTGCTACCAGTTATAAAAAAATATGTTGATAAATATATGACCGGTGATGCGTATAAAAAGCTTGAAGAGCAACTGGGGCTGGCCAAGAAGTCTGGTGGTGGCGATTTGCAAGATTGGCTAAAAAGATTCTCGGGATCCCTTTTTCAGTTGGCGAATGACCTCAAGCAATAATAGAAAAATGGCTTTCTTACAAAGGAGAAGGTAATGAACAGTGTGTTGTGGTTGCGCGTGGTAGGAACGTTCCTGTTGGGCATAATGAGTACCGTGAGCGCAATGAAAAATGTAAGTTATGTTTTTGTGGGGTTGCCGCAAGAGATGCAGAAAAAGGAAAAAAAAGATCTGAGCGCTTATCCCAAAAAAAATGTTTTGACCGGGTTGCATGCTGACAAATTTAAGGGGAAACTTTTTGACATTGCCGTCGATCTTTTCAAAGAACTTACTGATGCAGAAGGGCTTCCCGAGAGGCCCTATGAAACTACTCAGCTGACCCTGGAGGAGCTTGATATTCTGGCCGCTTTTTTACAGGGCGTGTACAGTAAGCTTACTCTTCATGGTGGTTTTCCCGGAGTCTCTCCCGTAGTTTCAGCAGGCTTTGGGGACAAAAAGATCAAAGATATTTTAAACCGACTTGGGGACTTCTCGGATAAGGTTGTTGATAAGGACTCTGCGTCGTTTGGCGCTCTTGACGCTGATGATGCAGCTGTAGTCTTTGTGCTGACGAGCGTGTATTTGGTAAGTGTCCATAAGTCTGATGAGAACATAGTGGGTGGATTTGCTGAATTAAATGCTCTGTCGCCGAGTTTTGCCAAAAAGGCTCTGGCTCATTTTAAAGAGCGCTTTAAAGAAAAGCCAGAGACGCTAGCGGAGCTTAATAAAGTTGTATTTGGCCCGATAGACAAGCAGTTGAGTGGTGCCATACGGTCGATTGGCGACGTTAAAAGCGCACAAATGTGGGTCGATGTTTTTAATAAGAACAAGGGCTCGCTGACTGAGATTCAAAAAGAAGATTTAGCCAAAAGCTTTTTGGACGCGGTAGTGGTCTTTATCTTTGCCGGGTATGGTGATGAGTTGGAGACCTGGAAGACCAAAAAGCCGGATGACACCAGTGTAGATGCGTCGGCCGGCTTTAAAGAGATTAGGGCGTTGGAAAAATCATGTAGAAATGACGTGTATGCCCTGGCTCCCAAAAAAGCTCAAGATGACTTTGATACAGTCTTTGGGGAGGGAAAACGTGCGCTATATGAATTTCAGAGGGATTTTTTTATAGCACAGTTTGAGAAAGCTCTGGGTGAGGGCGATTTGCCTGTTGCACAGGCGCGACTTGCAAATATAAAACAGTATGTTGATGATTCGGAAAAACATATCAAACGATATATGGCGGATGATGCGTATAAAAAGCTTGAAGAGAAGCTTAGGGTGGCCAAAGGGTCGGCCGGAGAGGGAAAAAAGGCGGGCGGGCTTGATGACGCGCTTGAGAAGTTTTCCTGGTCGATGGCGCAGCTTGCTGAGGCAGCAGGCAAGCACGCTTGAAAAGAGCAGCTATTAGCCTGCGTTGACAGACGTAAAAAGAGGAGTGTGGAGCATGTTTTTAGACAAGCAAAGTGGCCAGGGTAGGACTTGGATGTTTTTGGCTGGGGGATTGCTGTGGGTAGGACTTGCTGGTGCTGCAGGGCAGGTACAGGGGCCTGAAGTAGAGGACGTTAAAATTGTGCAGGAGCTGAAAAAGCGCCAAGATGCTATTGAGAAGTTGAAGAAAGATGACCAGCAGAAGCTGGAAGCGATCAGAGATGCTCTGAAGTATTATCGCGACAACCAAACAAAACTCAGTGCAGAAGCCCTTAAAGGCGTGCAAGAGCTTATGAGCAAGTTCCAGCCGGAGATTGAGCCGAAGCTTTTTGGTGGCCTTCTTGCTTTTGAAAAGCCGAAGGCAACGGGTCAAAACAAGACAAATCTTGATCTGCTTGTTGAGATTAATAAATTGGTAAATCAGCCAGAAAAAGCGCCCGAAAAACCAGAAGAGCGTTATGTTAACCAGGCGAAGGCATATCGCAAGAGCATTGATGATAAGGTGAAACGGCAGTTTGACGGCGAGCTCTTAGAGTTCACTGAGAAGCTGAAGCTTGCGCGGGGCGACCAGGATCATGAACGTATTTTACGTTATCTACAGCGCTTTGCGGGGTATGTAGAAAATGGATGGGCTGCAAATGATCTGTATCGGCAGCTTGTTGACTTAAAATTGCTGCAGGGGCTTGGGGGGGGGTTGGCTGAAATCTTGCGCGAAACTGCTGATAAAAAAAACGTGCTTGCTGTTTATGCGTGGTATGCAACGAAAAAATCGGTAGTTCCTGCGTTTAAAGCTCAAGCCGAGGAATTCCTTAAATCAGTTGCAGCGTATTTTCTGACGCCCTCAGTGGGCCGCCTGTGGGCAGCTAATGATGATCTTACAGTGCAAAGAGATCTTGCGATGTTGAAAGAATTTGAGGACATTTGGAATGCGAATGCCAGCAACGAAGAGAAGTTATGGTTGACCAACATGCGCGCGGGATTGACGAACAACCTGCACGTAGTCACCAAGACGGCTTTTAATAACGCCCTCAATGAGAAAAAATTTGACGTGGCAAAGCAGCAACTTCGGGCTCTGGAGAAGCAGCTTGAGGCGGGGTGGTATGCTGATAAAAATCAGCTTGCAGGATTCAAAAAACAACTGGAGAATGCTGAGCGAGCCGTGACGACCGAAAAAGAAGAGAAAGAGCTCAAGAAACAGCGGGCGTTGGTGGCGCTTGGTAAAAAGGCTACGGTGTATGATTTGCTTAAGGCGGGGAAGTACCGGCAGGCGCAAGTCCAGCTGGAGCTGCTTGCTAGCGAGGGCCTAGTGCCAGAGGAAAAGAATATATGGCTTGTCGATGTACAGAAGGTGCAGCAGACAATTGAAGGCTTTGAGACGGCGCTGGGGAAGAAGGTCTTTTCAGATGCCGGCGCAAAAATTGATGAAATGGTAAAGTTGAAGGCGAGTGACGGCTCTCAGCTGTTAACAGACCAGTTTTGTGAGTTGTGTAGGGGTAAGTTGAAAATCGCCCAGGAGAAGCCTGTGTCCCGTGACGTGAAAGCTGAAAAGGGAAAATCGATTGATGATGCGGTTAAGGATTTTTCAGGCTCGTTGGGGCAGCTCGCCAAGCTTGCCGGTCAGCCGAAGCCGACGCCGAAGTAGCGGGTAAATACGCGCTTGTTAAGAACAGTAACAGTTTTGACGCTTACACGCGTTATTGGTGCAGCACTGAAGGGCATCATGCGATGCCCTTCAGTGTTATAGCGCGCTATCAAGATCAAGCCTAGTCGTTTTGTGTTTTTATACCAATCCCGCGATATAAACTTGTATGGGCGCGTTCGCATCCTTCGACAGGCTCAGGACGAACGGTTGGTGGGCGTGCTGGGTTACTTTACGGGTTTGGTATTAGACAATTCGGGCACAGTGTTTTTAGTGCGCTGCCGATTTTAGATTGCGGCTTTTCATGGCTTTTGACGTGTGCCGTGAGGATGTCAAAGAGTTTTGCAAGCCGTACGTCCTTCTCCCTGTCTTCGCTTGAAAACATCTCGCTTATGGCTTGCACGATTTCAGGTTTTGCGTCAAAAAAGTTTTCAAGGATTGCTTTAAGGACAGGCGTGCGTTCGTCTACGCGGGTCACGGTGTACGTGAGTGCTTTCCTGAGTAGGTCAAGAAGTTCTTCTTGAATGCTCAAGACTATGCCCACTTCTGTCATTACCTTAAGTAGTTCAAGTACCTTTTTTGCCGGTATTCCTTGCCGTAGTGCAGAAATAAGCCCCAGATATGCCGGTTCAGCCCCGAATTTTTTGACGCTGTTGAATTTTTCGTTAAGAGCTCGAAGTGTTTGGAAATCAAGAGACTCCCAGACGTAGTGGTAGAATTTCATGTGCAATCTATCCCAGAGGGGAAGGAGGGCAAGCTGCTCCTTTTTGAGGAGAGCAAGTGTTTTTTGGGCTGACTCCTTTGCGCCCTTTTTGACGCTGTGATTCATGCTCTGCATGATTGATTCGCCCAATTCTTTTAGTTGCTCTTTTAGAGAGCAGAATGGCTCATATGTTGACTTTTGTGGTGTAAGGGTTTCAAGCGTAGCCCTAATTTGCTTTAATTGGAGCTCTATTTCTTGCGGTGTTTTCCGTGCGACGGGAGCGTCTTCCTGTTCTTCATCATCATCTTCTTCCCAGACGACGACAAACCGAGTCTTCTTGTCGTTTAGTGCATTGCGTAAGTCTTGTACCACACGAGCTCCGGACTCTTGCCTGAGTTTACTATAGTTTTCGATAGCCTCATGTAGTTGTTCGGAATCCCGAAGGCCTATCTTCATCTCTTTCATAACGCTGATAATCTCAAGGAGCTTTTTTGGGGGAATGTTTCTGTTAAGAGCAGAAACCAGTGCTCTATATGCTGGCGCGGCACCGAATGTTTCCACGGTTTTGTGAGCCTTATTGAGAATGCGCAAGGTAGGGAAGTCATAACCATCCCACGTG
>Ga0351967_1017_pt1 | contig 47669 bp, 43 predicted proteins | sample TotcelT113001K15_FD_205803 | JGI IMG/M metagenome (GOLD analysis project Ga0351967, IMG submission 205803) | Enriched cells from coal bed in the Powder River Basin, Montana, United States - Total cells T11 rep3 HSBNCT.T11.300.1.K15 ... | reverse complement strand
GCCGCAGTGAAGTGTCGCGTCTCCATCAGGCATCTGGGCAGACGGATTCCGGCGGACTAGAATCACTTTCAATCAGGAGGTACATCATGTTGAATCGGGAAAGATTGAAGCCTATCGTCGCATGACGGCCAGCCAGCGACTGGAAATCACGCTGGAAATGAAAGGAACCCGACTATGCCTCCCACGAAGAAGAAATCTCCGCCCAAGTCGCGCGAACCTGCCCGCGTCGCCAACGTCCGCACCGGCCTGAGTGTCGCCGACTTGAAACAGTCCTTTTTAGACAACCTGTTTTGCAGCCTGGGGCGCGTGCCGATGGCGGCGACGCGCAACGACGCGTATACGGCGCTGGCGTTGAGCGTCCGCGACCGCGTGCTCAAACAGGGCGTCCGGACGCTGGAAGTCTACGAGGAGCAAGACGCGCGCGTGGTGGCCTACCTGTCCGCCGAGTTCTTGCCCGGCCCGCACCTTGCCAGTAACCTGTTGAACCTCGGCATCACCGAGCAGACGCGGCAGGCCATGTCGGAACTGGGCTTGAATCTCGACGACCTGGTCGAGCAGGAGGAGGAACCCGGCTTGGGCAACGGTGGCCTGGGCCGGCTGGCTTCGTGTTACCTGGATTCTCTGGCCAGCGTGGAGATTCCCGCGATCGGCTACGGCATTCGCTACGAGTTCGGCATCTTCGACCAGACGCTCCACGACGGCTGGCAGGTGGAAATCACGGACAAGTGGCTCCGCTTCGGCAACCCCTGGGAAATCGCGCGGCCGGAGATCGCTTATGAGGTGTGGTTCGGCGGCCGCACCGAGGAGTGGACCGACGAGGCAGGGCGTTTCCGCGAGCGGTGGGTTCCCAGCACGGTCGTCAAAGGCATGGCCTACGACACGCCCATTCTTGGCTACCGGGTGGGCACCTGCAACGTGCTCCGTCTCTGGAAGGCCGAAGCGGTGGAGTCGTTCGATTTCGCGGCCTTCAACCAAGGCGACTACTACCGGGCCGTCGAGGACAAGATGCAGTCGGAGAACATCACCAAGGTTCTCTACCCGAACGATGAAATGCTGCAGGGCAAGACCCTTCGCCTGCAGCAGCAGTTCTTCTTCGTCACGTGCTCGTTGCAGGACATGATTCGCGTGCATCTGCTGCTGAAGCGGCCGCTGGAACGGTTCCATGAAAAATGGGCCGTGCAGCTGAACGACACGCACCCGGCGATCGCCGTGGCGGAACTGATGCGGCTGTTCGTGGACGACCACGAGCTGGATTGGGACGCCGCCTGGCAGGTCACGCGGCAGACATTTGCGTACACCAATCACACGCTGTTGCCCGAGGCGTTGGAGAAGTGGCCCGTGCAGCTGTTCGGCCGTCTCCTGCCGCGGCACCTCGAGATCATTTACGAGATCAACCGGCGTTTCCTCGACGAAGTCCGTTCCAGGTTTCCCGGCGACGACGCCCGCCTGGCCCGCCTGTCGCTGATTGACGAAAGCGGTGGGCGCAGCGTGCGGATGGCTCACCTGGCCACCGTGGGTAGCCACCGTGTCAACGGCGTCGCGCAACTGCACTCGGACTTGCTCCGGCAGACCGTGATGCACGACTTTGCGGAACTGTGGCCCGAGAAATTCTGCAACGTCACCAACGGCGTCACGCCGCGGCGGTTCGTGGCCGTCAGCAATCCGTCGCTGACCCAGCTGATCACCGGTCGCATCGGGGACGGCTGGTTGCGGGATCTCCACCAACTCCGCCAGCTGGAGCCGCTGGCGGACGACGCCCAGTTTCGGCAGCAGTGGCGGGAGGTGAAACTCGCCGCCAAACGCAGCCTTGCGGCGATCATCGAGCAGCGCACCGGCGTCGCCGTCAATCCCGAATCGCTGTTCGACATCCAGGCCAAGCGGTTGCACGAATACAAGCGGCAGCACTTGAACGTGCTCCACATCCTCACGCTCTACCGTCGGCTGCAGCGCGATCCGCAGGCCGAGGTGCCGCCGCGAACGTTCCTGTTCGGAGCCAAGGCCGCGCCGGGCTACGTGCTGGCCAAGCTGATCATCAAGCTCATCAACGCGGTCGCCGGGGTTGTCAACAACGATCCCGCCGTACGCGGCCGCCTCAAGGTTGTCTTCTTCCCGGATTATAATGTCAAGAATGCCCAGCACATCTTTCCGGCTGCCGATCTGTCCGAGCAGATCTCGACGGCGGGCATGGAAGCCTCGGGCACCGGCAACATGAAATTCGCCATGAACGGCGCGCTCACCATCGGCACGCTCGACGGCGCCAACGTGGAGATCCGCGAGGAAGTCGGCGCCGAGAATTTCTTCCTGTTCGGCCTCACCGCCGAACAGGTCCAGGAATTGAAATCCCGCGGGTATCGGCCGCTCGATCACTACGAGCAGAATGCGGAGTTGCGGGATGTCCTGGACTTCATCGCCTCCGGCGCGCTGGCCGGCGGCGACACCAGCCTTTTCCGTTCGCTCGTCGAGAACTTGTTGGGAAGCGACCCCTTCCTGGTGCTGGCGGACTACCAAGCGTATGTCGCGTGTCAGGAGCAGGTCAGCCAGCTGTGGCGTGATGAGCAGGCTTGGGCGCGCAAGTCGATCCTGAACGCGGCACGCATGGGTAAGTTCTCCTCCGACCGCTCGATCCGCGATTACTGCCGGCAGATTTGGAACGTCACGCCGGTCTCGATATCAGGAGGCGAAGCAGGGCGATGAGTAAAGCACCATGATACAGTCCACGCTTTGGCGTGCCTGGTCGGGATCCGCCGGTTGAAAAAAATGCGGGCGATTGCCCTGCTTGTGTGTGGGGATCCTGCTATCGAGTTGCCTGCGCCGCCGGTATATTGTTCAGCCAACGACGTTCCCGCCGCGGCGGATGGGATGCGGTACGAGCAGATTATCAAGGGGGGGATCATGCGGTTCACCAAGATGCACGGCGCCGGAAACGACTATGTCTATGTCAACGGTTTCGAGGAGACACTGCCATCCGATGTGCCGGAATTGGCTTGTCGTATTTCCGACCGGCGGTTCGGCGTGGGCGGTGACGGGCTGATTCTGATCCTGCCTTCGGCCCGGGCAGACGCCCGGATGCAGATGTTCAATGCGGACGGGTCGGAGGCCGAGATGTGCGGCAACGGGATCCGGTGCGTGGCCAAGTATGTCTACGACCACGGCATTGCGCGCCGACCGGAACTGCAGATCGAGACGAAGGCGGGAGTGTTGTCCGTATCCGTCTCCGTTACGCGCGGTGTGGTGGACAAGGTGCGTGTCGACATGGGGCCGCCGATCCTGGCCGCCGAGCGGATTCCGACGACGTTGCCCGGCGATCCGGTGGTGAATGCGGAATTGACGGTTTCAGGTCGGCGATTTGCGGTGACCAGCGTCTCGATGGGCAACCCGCATTGCGTGATTTTCGTCGCACAGGCCAGCGACGAACTGGTGCTCGGCTTCGGGCCGCAGATCGAAACGGACCCGCATTTTCCGGCCCGCGTGAACGTCGAGTTTGTCGAGGTGCTTGGCGGCGGCGAAGTGCGTCAGCGGACTTGGGAGCGAGGATCCGGCGAGACGTGGGCCTGCGGTACGGGGGCCAGTGCCGTGTGCGTTGCCGGAGTGCTGACGGGACGCACCGGGCGGCGGATCGTCAACCATCTGCGAGGCGGCGATCTGGAATTGCACTGGGACGAAACAGACAATCACGTCTACATGACAGGACCGGCGGCGGAGGTTTTTTCCGGACAGTGGCCGGAATGATGCACGGTCGCTGGCGGGAGCCGTCGTCCTGTACTTTTTGGTCTTCGTTGCCTTCGGTTGTTTCTCGATGCCTCGAACATCGTTATACTGGCACGGCCTAAAAAAGCCGAAAGGAGGCTGACCTGTGAAGGAACAACGAAGCCGCGAGCAATGGGGTTCGCGAATCGGCGTGATTCTGGCCGTCGCCGGCTCGGCCGTGGGGCTGGGAAACTTTTTGCGTTTTCCGGGTACGGCGGCTCAAAACGGCGGCGGCGCGTTCATGCTGCCGTACTTCATTTCGCTGTTGATCCTGGGCATTCCCATGTGCTGGGCGGAATGGACGATGGGCCGTTATGCCGGCGCTCGCGGCTGCAATTCGGCGCCGGCGATCTTCACCGTCATCTGGCGGCATCCCTTGGCCAAGTACTTCGGCGGCTTGGCGCTGGTGATTCCGCTGGTGATCTACATGTACTACGTGCTGATCGAATCGTGGTGCTTGGGATATGCCTTCGCCTATATGCTCGGCGATCCGACGCTCGGGGAGAATCCGACGGGGTTCTTCCGCAAGTTCGTCGGCATCGAGCAGAATGGCGTCATCTACCAGGAGGGCAGCGGCCACGGCACGTGGCTGTTGATCCTGGTCTTTGTGTTCAATTTCGTCCTGATCTATCGAGGCGTCAGCAAAGGGATCGAGACGTTCTGCAAAATCGCCATGCCGCTGATGTTGGTCTTGGGCATCATCGTCCTGGTCCGCGTGCTGACACTGGGCACGCCGGATCCGGCCAAACCGGACCAGAACGTGCTGGGCGGTTTGAATTTCATGTGGGACCCCAAGCCTGAGGCCCTGTTGAATCCGGCGACCTGGCTGGCCGCCTCGGGGCAGATTTTCTTCAGCCTGTCGGTGGGTTTCGGGATCATCATCAACTATGCCAGCTACTTGAGCAAGAAGGACGACGTGGCGTTGAGCGGACTGACGTCGTGCAGCATGAACGAGTTTTTCGAGGTCTGCTTGGGCGGGTTGATCACGATCCCGGCGGCGTTCATCTTTCTGGGGCTGGCTGCGGGCGATTTCACGGGTTCGTCGTTTGCTTTGGGCTTCAACGCCTTGCCCAGCGTGTTTGCTCGGATGCCGGCCGGGCAAGTGTTTGGCGGACTGTGGTTCTTCATGCTGTTTCTGGCGGCGGTGACCAGCAGTATTTCGATGTTACAGCCGGTGATCGCGTTCCTGGAGGAAGGATTCGGTCTCAAGCGGCACGCCTCGGTGGCGATCCTGGGCATCTTGTCGGCGCTGGGCTGCGGATTCGTGCTGTATTTCTCCGAAGGGCTGGTCGCGCTGGACACGTTTGACTTTTGGGTCGGCAGCGTGCTGATCCTGGTGCTGGCCTTGGTTCAAGCCATTTTGTACGGCTGGGCGCTGGGCACGCAACGCGGGCATCAGGAGATCCACGAGGGAGCGAATATCCGCGTGCCGTGGGTGGTGCAGCTGATGTTGAAGTGGGTGGTGCCCGTGTACCTGCTGGCGATTTTCACCGGGTTCTGCTTTATCAACTTGCCCAGCCACGACAAGCTCAAGGTCAGTACGGACAAGGTGCAGACCAGTCAGTTCGTCGCGGGCGAGGTTCCCGAAGCGGTCCGCCGCGGGTTCGCCGAGCACGAGTTAACGGTGCCGCCGACCGCGACGATGCAGCGCACCGGCGAAGGTTCCGAGTGGCAGATCCGAGGCGGTGATCGGAGCGTGCTGTACGTCCTGCGTCCGACGGGAGCCGGCGTGCAGATTTACGCGCACGAAACGGGCTACGTGGAAAAGATCAGCAACAATCCGGTGGCCCTGGCTTCGCTGCTGTTCTTGTTGGCGATTCTGGCGTTCCTGTTGTTGATGGTCCACATCGCCGGCCGCCGGTGGGAAGCGGAGGGACGTTTCGAGAACGAGTGGGCGAGGAGGGATTTGACATGACCGTGGGCGGCTGGATCGTGATGATTGTGTCCGTCAGCACCGTGTTGACGTTGGTGACGTTTTGCCTGTATCGCGTCTTGACGCTGCCGCCGATCGAGGTGACCGAGCACTTGAAAGGGCCCTTGGATATCGACACGCGAGACACCGTGGATGCCGACTAGGAGCGCGACATGACCCCCTTTGATTTTCAACCGCGAACGCGGATTGTATTCGGCCTGGACAAGATCGAGGAACTGGGCCGCTTGGCGCTGGAATTGGGTGCACGGCGGGCACTGGTCGTCAGTGATGCAGGCGTCATCGAGGCCGGCCAAGCGCAGCGCGGCTTGGATACGTTGCAGGACGCCGGGCTGGACACGGCGCTGTTTCAGGACTTTCGCGAAAACCCGACGACCGAAGACACGGAGCGTGGCGCGGTGATGGCCCTGGATTTTGAACCGGAAGTGCTGATCGGACTAGGCGGCGGCAGTTCGCTGGACTGTGCCAAAGGAATCAACTTTGTGTACAGCAACGGCGGCCGGATGCAGGACTATTGGGGCGTGGACAAAGCGACATTGCCGATGCTGCCGATGATCGCCGTGCCGACGACAGCGGGTACGGGCAGCGAAGCTCAATCGTTCGCGCTGATTTCCGACGCAGAGACGCACGTCAAGATGGCTTGCGGGGACAAGAAAGCCGCCTGCCGCATCGCGTTGCTCGATCCGCAGTTGACGGTCACCCAGCCGCAACGCGTCACGGCGCTCACGGGCCTCGACGCTTTGGCCCACGCCCTCGAGACGCAGGTAACCAAACCGCGAAACCTGATTTCGCAGACTTTCAGCCGGGAAGCATGGCGTCTGTTGGCGGCCAACTATGTCGCCGTGCTCGACCGCGGGGAAGATCTGGAGGCCCGCAGCGGGATGCAGTTGGGGGCCTGTCTGGCAGGCTTGGCAATTGAAAACTCGATGCTCGGCGCCGCCCATGCGCTGGCCAACCCATTGACCGCGGCCTACAACATCGTACATGGCGAGGCCGTGGCCCTGATGCTGCCTCACGTCATCCGATTCAATGGCGAGGCCGTAGCCGCGTGCTATGCAGATCTGTTGCGAGCGACCGCCGGAATCGCCGGTATTCCGACGGTGGAAGACGGCGTCGCGGGACTGGCACAGTTTGTCGAGCGGGTGCGGGAACATGCGGGCCTGGCACAACGGTTGTCCGAGTGCGGCGTGGAACGAGATCGCCTGCCGCAGTTGGCGGCCGAAGCCGCCAAGCAGTGGACGGGGACGTTCAACCCGCGCGACGTGACGGAAACCGATTGGCTGACATTGTACGAACAGGCGTGGTAGGCACATGATGAACGAAAACCGAGGCATTCACGTCGCAATGGTGGCCGAAATGACTTCCCGATTTCGCCGGAACGGCGTCGGGAGTCGTTTTCGGGCAAGCCGCTTCCCATCTTGTCGGCGTTTTGGCCGAAAACGACTCCCGACCCCTTGGCGGGTGCCCCCTCGTTGGGGGCCGATTCGGGCGTTCATTCTCCTAATAGCAGGTGCCGCCCTGGTTGCGGCCGGCGGCGCACACGCCGCCGCTCAGGAACCGGCGTCACCGGCCGCCGCGGAACCGGCGACAGACTGGCCGCTGTTCCGCGGCGATCCGCGGTCCAGCGGCGTCGCCCAGACGACGCTGCCCGATCAGCCCGCGCAACGGTGGAAATACGAAGTGCCCAAAGGCAGTTTCGAGGGCACTCCGGTGATCGTCGCCGGCGCCGTATACATCGGCGATCTGGATGGCACCGTCCACGCCTTGGACTTGGCCACGGGGCAGGTCAAATGGAAGTACAAGACCGAGGCCGGCTTCATGGCTTCGCCCGCCGTGCGCGACGGCCGGTTGTACATCGGCGATATCGATGGCCAGTTCTTCTGTCTGGATACGGCGGACGGCAAACTGCTGTGGGAGTTTGCCGCAGAAGGGGAGATCGATTCCGGAGCGAACTTTCATCGCGACAACGTACTGTTCGGCTCGCAGGACGCGACCCTGTACTGTCTGAACGCCCGAACCGGCAAGCTGGTGTGGAAGTACGCGATCGGCGATCAAATCCGCTGTACGCCGACGGTCGTTGAGGATCGCTGCTTTGTCGCCGGCTGTGACGGGCGATTGCATGTGATCGACTTGAATCAGGGGCAGGAGGCGGCCAGCGTCGAGATCGGGGCGCCAACGGGGGTCACGCCGGCCGCGGTGGGCGACCGGGTTTACTTTGGCACCGAGGCCGGGGCGTTCTTGTGCGTCGATTGGAAGCAAGCCAAGATATTGTGGACGTATTCGGACGAGCGCAGCAGTCAGGGGTTTCGCAGTTCTCCGGCGGCTACGGAACAAGCGGTCGTGGTGGGCGGGCGCAACCGGCGGATCCAGGCATTTGCTCCGGACACGGGCAAGGAACTCTGGAGTTTCGCGGCCAAGACCCGCGTCGATGCATCCCCTGTGATCGTCGGCTCGCGGGTGTTCGCGGCCGCGGCCGATGGGCGACTGTACGCGCTGGAACTGCAGACCGGCAAGCTGCTGTGGGAGCACCAAGCCGCAGGCGGATTCGCCGGCTCGCCCGCCGTGGCCGCCAACAGATTGGTGATTGCCAGCGATCAGGGAGTCGTGTATTGTTTTGGTAGGTAGACCATCACTCAGGATTTCGTTATGCCCCTCGTTGCGAGCGAACTGTTGACCGTCGAGCAGTACGCACGGCTGCCGGATACCGGGAGACCAACGGAATTGGTGCGCGGAAGGATTGTCTATCACGGCGATCGGCCTGTGCGCATCCTGACGGCCGCGCAGGATTTCGTTGTTCCCGACGTGCTCGGCGAGTTTCGCGTGCAGGTCGCTGACTTTTTCCGCTGAAACCAAGAGCATCATGACAACGACGCCACCCGCCAAGACGCCCCCCGTCAAAACGCCCCCCGCCAAGACGGAAGTCGGCAGCTATTTCATCGCCAACTATCCGCCGTTCTCGCAATGGTCGCGGGACCAGTTGGGCGAGGTGGAGGCTGCGATGGGCGCGCCGCCAACAGCGGTGCCGCTGGGCCTGTACCTGCACATTCCCTTTTGCCGCAAGCGCTGCAAGTTCTGCTACTTCAAAGTGTTCACCGAAAACAAGGCCAGCGACATCGAGACCTACGTCTCGGCGTTGTCGCGGGAGATCGAGTTGGTCAGCCAACTGCCGGTCATGGGAGGACGTCCCATCCGCTTTGTTTATTTCGGCGGCGGGACCCCTTCGTTTCTCAGCAGCCGGCAGCTCACGTCGCTGGTCGACCGCCTGCGGGCCAGCATCCGCTGGGATCAGGCCGAAGAAGTGACGTTCGAGTGCGAGCCGGGCACATTGTCCGAATCGAAAATCAAGACGTTGCGGGAATTGGGCGTCACTCGGTTAAGCCTGGGCGTCGAGAACTTTAGCGATGCGATCCTCAGCGAGAACGGCCGCGCTCACTTGTCGCCCGAAATCTATCGCGCGTGGGACTGGATCCGAAACGCGGCCTTTCCCAACGTCAACATCGACCTGATCGCCGGCATGGTGGGCGAGAGTTGGGACAACTGGAAAGACAGCGTGCGGCGCGCGATCGACTTGGCGCCCGAGAGCGTGACGATCTATCAGATGGAATTGCCCTTTAACACCGTCTATTCGCAAGACATCCTGGGCAACAAGATCGAGACGCCCGTCGCCGACTGGGCTACCAAACGGGCTTGGGTCGATTACGCCTTTGACGAGTTCTTGGCGGCGGGCTACCACGTCTCGAGTGCATATACCATGGTTCGAGATCCGCACAAAGTGAATTTCAGCTATCGCGACAACCTATGGCAGGGTTCCGACTTGTTAGCCACCGGGATCGCCAGTTTCGGCCACGTGTCCGGCGTCCATTATCAGAACCTGCCGGAGTGGAACGCGTACATCCAGCCGCTGTTGAACGAGGGACGTTTGCCGTTGGGACGCGCCCTGCGGCCGACGGATCACCAACGGTTGATCCGCGAGATGATCTTGCAGATGAAACGCGGCTTCTTGGACGCGGGTTACTTTCGCCGCAAGTTTGCCGTCGAGATCCTGGACGACTGGGCCGAGGCATGGCGGCAGTACACGGCGGAGGGCTGGCTGGCGGTCGAGGGGGATCGCGTCCAGCTAACGCGGCAGGGCTTGCTCCGCGTGGACGCGCTACTGCCCGCCTTTTTTGAACCGGAACATCGCGGGGTGCGGTACACATGAGTTCCGCATTGACGTTTCGCATGGGTCGCTTCGTGGCCGAGTTTCCGACCGATCGCTGTTACGCCAAGAACCACATGTGGGCTCAGCCGCGCGGCGACCTGTTCCGCTTTGGCTTTACGGCCTATGCCGTCCGCTTGCTGCAGGATGTGTACTTCCTGGATTGGACCGTCGAGCCCGCGACAAGGCTCCAGTTGCGTCAGGAGATCGGTGCCATCGAGAGTAAAAAGGCGGAAAGCACGCTGTTTGCGCCGATCGCCGGAGCCCTGACGGCCTTCAACGACCAGTTGCTGGCGGATCCTTCGGCGATCAACCTGGACACCTACGGCACCGGTTGGCTGTTTGAGATGCGAGGCGCGGGAGCAGACCTGCTGACGCCCGAGCAGTACCTCGAGCACCTGGCCGCGGTCTGGCCCGTCACGCAGAGAACCATCAAAGGGCAACTGAACGAATCATGACGCGTCATGTTCAGGTGATTTTATCGCGGGGCCAAACGCTGCATCCGGATCGGCAAACGCTGGAAGAGCAGTTGCTGGCGCACTTGCAAGGATGCGGCGGGTGCCAGGTCCTGGTCGTGCCGCATCTGTACGATCTGGCGGCCGACGGACCAGCCGTGGCTGCGTTTCGCGAGATCCCGGGCGACATGATCGTGTTGGCGTGGCTGTATCCTCGCGCCACGCACTGGATCTTGGACCGTTACGGCATCCGCGGGCAATTGGGGCACACGAGCCTGGACGGCGCACCGTCGCCGCGGGAGGATGAGCTGACGCCGGGGGCGGCTGACGAAGCCCGTGCCGTGATGCCGCGCCCCCAAACGCAGCGGCGGATTCACTGTCTGGACCTGCAACGTTACGAGACGGCACAGCCTTACGTCGATGCGATTCGGCAGCTTGTCTGGTCGCAGGAAGGCAGCGCCGCAGGGGCGACGAATTCGCCCTCTGCCGTTCGCCGCATCGACGAACCCGTCAAACGCCGCTGGTATCCGGTGATCGATTTCAGCCGTTGCACAAATTGCCTGGAGTGTATCGACTTCTGCCTGTTTGGCGTCTACGGCGTGGACCAGGCGGATCATGTACTGGTCGAGTTGCCGGACCATTGCCGCAAAGGCTGTCCGGCGTGCAGCCGCGTTTGTCCCGAGCAAGCGATCATGTTTCCGCAGCACAAGTTGCCGGCTATCGCCGGAGACTTGCGGGACCCCGGCGGCCTGAAGATGGATTTGTCGGTTTTGTTTGGAGCCGCCGACGACTTGCTGGGCGCCTATGACATCGCAGCGCGAGAGCGCGACGAACACCTGCTGATCGCCGGCCAGCGGCCCGCAGGGACCGCAGACACGCCCCGCAAACCGGACGCGGGCCAATCGGCAGAGAAGAAAGACGAATTGGACGTGCTGATCGACCAGTTGGATGCGATGGATGTGTGAAGGATTAAGGAATTCTACGATGCAAACGATTCAATTGACCGACTCAGCCACGGGGGCCGAGGCAGCGATTTTGGTGGGCTTGGGTTTCAACTGTTATCGCTTTCGCGTCTGGTTCGCCAACCGGCCGGTGGATGTTCTCTGGTCCGAACCGGAGTTTGAGACCGGACAGAAGCGGGCTTCCGGCAGCGGGATTCCGCTGCTGTTTCCCTACGCCGGGCGACTCCGCGGCAAGACGTTGACGTGGGACGGACGCACGTGGCCGCTGGAGGGCGACGATCACCGCGGCAACGCGATTCACGGGTACGTCCAGAATCGTCCCTGGCGGGTGATCGAGCAGGCCGCGCACCGAGTCGTCGGGCAATTCCAAGCGTCGCTCGACGATCCCGCCTTGCTGCAAGCGTGGCCCGCCGACTTTCGCATCACCGCCACATACGAACTGGCCGGTTCGAGTTTGTCGTCCACGTTCCTGATCGAAAACCCGGACCAGCGACCGTTGCCGTTCGGGTTCGGGACGCACCCGTATTTCTGCGTGCCGCTGGGAGGCTCCCGAGCCGATGCGTGCCTGGTCGAGTTGCCCGTCCGCCAGCGCTGGGAGCTGGTGGACATGCTGGCCACCGGACGGCGATTGCCGGTTGAATCCTCGGAGGCTTTTCAAGCCGGCTTGCCGTTTGGCCAGATGAAGTTCGACGACGCTTTTACCGACCTGCAGTTCGATGGCTCGTGGTGCCGGTCCCGAATCGTCGATCCCGGCAGCGGCCGGCGGCTGGTCATCGAGTTCGACCAAGCCTTCCGCGAGTGTGTGGTCTACAATCCGCCGCATCGGCAGGCCGTCTGCATCGAACCGCTGACCTGGTGTCCGAACGCCTTTGAACTGGAACAGCAGGGACGGGATGCCGGCTTGAGAATTCTGCAGCCCGGCGAGTCGCTGCAGTGCCAGGTCACGATGCGCGTCGAGTAGCGTTTCGTAGAGCCAGGCAATCGGCGTAGGGCAAAATCCCCCCATTTCCTTCGATGCGTCTCTTCCGCAGCCAATGCTGCAAACTCTGCGAGCCATTCCGGGCCCTGCTGGCAACGGCGTGAGACGCGGGCCGCTGCGGATCGGCCCTGTTATGCACTTTTCTTGACTCCCGTGAGAATTGCGAAACGGCTCTGCTGCAGTCAAACTTACCACTTGACGTCCATGTCTGCTAGAATGCAGTTTGTGGCCGGTCGATGAAACGGATGTAACCAAAGCTGCTCTTGCGCATCAGGTCTTTCAAGCGACGAGCAGTTGGAAAAAGGAGGAGCTTCATGACCAGAACCTTCGCGGTACTCTTGACAATTGCCTTGTTGGCAGGCGGTGGGGCCAAGGGATGGGCTGCTGGGGACGGCATCCGGGACGCCGAGTCGGCGACGCACGGGGGGGAAGCGGCCGAATACCAGTTGATCGAGACCTACACGTTTCCCGGTTTTCGCATCCTGCAATTCGATCTGTCCGTGCTGTCGCATTACTCCTACATGGTGATCAGCGGCGACGAGTGCCTGGTGGTAGACCCGGGCCGTGATATCGCCACCTATGTAGAACGCGCCAAGCAAGAAAAGGTCCGGATTTCGGGCGTCTGGCTGACGCACTCGCACGCGGATTTCGTGGCCGGACATATCGAGTTCGCCAAGACGCTGAACGTGCCGCTGCGGATCAGCGCCGAGGCAAAGGCCGGCCACGACCACGTCGCGCTTCAGGACGGCGATACATTGACGGTGGGGCAGGCGGTGCTGACGTTCCTCGCCACGCCGGGCCACACGCCTGACAGTATGTGCGGACTGGTCGCGAACCGGCAGGAACCGAACAATCCGTTGGCGATGCTGTCAGGCGATACGCTGTTCATCGGCAGCGTCGGGCGACCGGACCTGCTGGGCGAGGGCATGACGGCCTCGACGTTGGCTTCGATGATGTTCGACACGTGGACGAACAAGCTATCCAAGCTGCCCGACCACGTGCGGATCCTGCCGGCCCACGGGGCGGGTTCGCTGTGCGGCGCGCATCTGAGCGACGAGCCGTCCGCGACGCTGGGCGAGCAGCGCGTCGAAAACCCGTACCTGCAACACACCAATCGCGGCGAATTCATCGCCGCGATCCTGGATGGCCTGCCCGACGCCCCCCAGTACTTTGCCCACAACGCGGCCCTGAACCGCGTGGGACCGACGCCCGTGGACTGGCAACCGGCCGAATTGGACGAAGCCGCCCCGAGCGACGAACTGACCGATCCGGCAAAGTACTATGTGGTCGATGTCCGGGATGCGAACGACTATGCCAAAGGCCACATCCCCAACTCGGTGAACATCGGACTCCGCGGCCGGTTCGAGCTATGGACCGGCATCATGGTGCCATGGGATGCCACGCTGGTTGTGGCAGGCAGCCTGGAGGAGTTGCGCGAAGCGGTCCGGCGACTGCATCGCGTGGGTTACCAAGCCAAAGCGTTGCCCATCGACAAGTGGACGGCGGCCGGGCTGGCACTGAACAAGGGATTGCGCATCAAACCTGCCGAACTGTATGCGGCCATGCAGACGCCTGAATCGCCGGTCGTGGTCGACGTTCGCCTGCCAGCGGAGTGGATGGCGCTGCGGATCGGCACGGTGGTCAATATTCCGCTGAATATGCTGCCAACCACGCGCGGGAAACTGGATCCGTCGCAGCCGATCGTGACGGTTTGCAACAGTGCCTATCGTTCGAGCCTGGCGGCGGGCGTGCTTGCCCGCCGCGGATTCCAGCAGGCAGCCAGTATGGACGGCGGGGCCGAAGCGTGGATTGCGGCCGGCTTTCCCGTTCTCGCGGCCGCCTCGCCGCACGGTCCGGCGGCTTCCGTGCCGTCGGCTGGGCCAACACGGCTGGCCGAGCGGATCTCGGCCGCCGATCTGCGACGTTTGATCCTGGACCTGCCGGGCACGTTCCAGCTGGTCGATATCCGGCCCGCCGAGCAATTCGCCGATTACCGCCTGCCCGATTCGGAAAACGTGGCCATCGCCGACCTGCTCGATAACCCGGCGTATCTGGTCGGCGACCAGCCTTTGATCGTGGTCTGCCGCGATGGTACGATCGCCATGATGGTGGCGGGAATCTTGGCGCAGAAGTCGGAAAGAAATATCAAGGCATTGTATGGCGGAGCGGACGCTTATTGGGCCGAGTCCATGGGCCAGTTGATGCTTGGCGGCGGGAGTACGACAACGAAGCCTGCGGCCGCAGCGCCGTCCTCACCGTCTGCGGTACCGCCAGCGGCCACGCCGGCGCCGGCCGCGCCGCGTGCGCCGGCGCCCGCCGCGCCGGTTTCGCCAGTGGCTCCTTCTCGAAGCAGGAAAGCGGGGTGCTAACCATGAGTGTGCCATCCAAGAACATCCCAGCGAATTTCGAATCCGGCGGCAGCGGGCCGCAACCGTATTGGAATCCGTACCTGGCCGGACTGCTGCTCGGCGCCGCCTTGTTGGCATCCTACCTGGTGCTGGGAGCCGGATTGGGCGCGTCGGCGGCCACGGCCCGATTCGGCGCGGTACTGGAGAGCTGCCTGCTGCCGGCTCATACGGAGGCCAGCGAGTACTTTGGCGGTTGGTTCGCGGACGGGGCCAACCCGTTGGCGTATTATCTGGTGTTCGTTGCCGTCGGCACATTTCTGGGCGGCCTGTTTTCCGCCGTGCTCGCTCGTCGGTTCGATTTCCGTATCGAGCGGGGCCAGGCCTACTCGGCGACCAAGCGGCTGGTTCTGGCCGGGGTCGGCGGAGTGATTGTGGGCTATGCCAGTCGCTTGGCCGGTGGTTGCACGTCGGGCCAGGCGCTCAGCGGCGGGGCGCTGCTGTTGAATGGCAGCCTCGCGTTTATGATCTGCGTATTCGCTAGCGGCTATGCGGCGGCGTGGTTTTTTAGGAGGCAATGGCATGATTGAGACGCTGTACGGGAGCGATCAGTTGGTCGGCCAGGCCGGCGCAAAGACGTTCTTCCTGTCGCTGGTGATCGGCTTGGCGTTCGGTTTCGCCTTGGAACGGGCCGGGTTCGGCAGTTCGCGGCGGTTGGCAGGCATCTTCTACTTCCGCGACATGACGGTGTTGAAAGTCATGTTCACGGCCCTGATCACGGCCATGTTAGGTTTGCAGTTGTGCATCGGCATGGGCTGGTTGGATCCGGTGAACCAGCTGCATCTGCTGCCCACCGTCTACGGCGCGCAAATCATCGGTGGGCTGCTGTTCGGCGTCGGGTTCGTGATCAGCGGCTGGTGTCCCGGCACGGCCGCCGTCGGCATGGCCAGCGGCCGTGGTGACGCCGTGGTCTTCTTGGGCGGGTCGGTGCTCGGCGCCATCCTCTACAATGAAACCTATCCCATGCTGGGATGGCTAGCCCGCTGGGGCGAGCAGGCCGAGCCGCAGTGGGCCTTCGGCATGGCGCCGGCGACGTTCGGGTTCCTGTTCACGCTGGCCGCCGTCGGAGCGTTCTATGCGGCCGAGTTGACAGAAAAAGTTGTCGCTGGCACGGGCCGTTACTTGACCAGTCCCTTTCTGCGAGCCTTCAGCTTGGCGCTGATCGTCTTTGCTGCCGCCTTGTTCCTGTTTCCCGAGCGTCCGCACGCCGGGACCGTGGCGGGTACGGCCGGCGGTCCAGCACGCGACGCGACGGTGGGAGCGGGCAGCATTTCGGCCCAACAGTTGCTCGAAACGATCGAGGCCGAGGAGGATCATTTCGAACCCGAAACCCTGGCGGACCGGCTGATGCACGGCGATCCTTCGTTGATCCTCGTCGACGTGCGGTCGGCCGCCGAGTATGCGGCGTTCCACATCCGCGGGGCGATCCACGTGCCGCTGTCAGGTCTGTTGCAGGCACTGGAACCGCATCGCGGAGCCGCTGCCATTGTCTTGTATTCCCACGGCATGACGCACCCCGCCCAGGCGCGCGACGTGCTCGCGCAAGCCGGTTTCACCAACGCCTACCTGCTGACCGGCGGCCTGGAGGGCTTCGTCAACTGGTGCTTGAAGCCCGTCTCGCTGCGCGACCCGCCGCTGCCGCCGGACCAGGCCGAACGGGTGCGAGCTTGGCGGACATTCTTTCTGGGCGATGAAGCGGTCCTTCCCCTGTTTGCGTCGCAGGAAAAAGTGCCTGTCGCTTCCCTTCCCGACGCGTTCTCGGGACTGTTGACAACCGCGTGGCTGGAAGAACATCTGGGCCGGGACGACGTGCGGATCATCGACTGCAGGACGCAGCCGGAGTACAGTCCGGCACACCTGCCCGGCGCGGTTTGCCTGTACCACGAGAGTTTTCGCGGTAGCGTGGGGGGGCTGCCCACCATGATCCTGCCGGGCGAGTTGTTGGCGGCCAAGCTGTCGCTGATGGGGATCCGGCCGACGGACACGATCGTGTTGGTGGCGGGAGACAGCGTGCGTGATGCCTGCGTTATCGGCTTGGGATTAGCACGTGTCGGGCACCCGCGGTGGGGAATCCTGGAGGGCGGCATCGGCGCGTGGGGCGCCGAGCAACGGCCGCTGACCACGGCGCTGCCGAGCGTTACGCCGTCGGTCTATCCCGTACCGCCGCCGGACAAGTTTATCGTGGACTATCGCTGGGTTCAGTCCCGCGTGGGGGACGGCAAGACCGTGATCCTGGACTCGCGGCCCGCCGATTACTTTTCCGGCACCAAGTCGGACGAGGCGCGGCCCGGGCACATCCCCGGCGCGATCAACCGACCGTTCTCCGAGGATCTCGGCGAGGACAAACAGTTGAAACCGCGTGACGAATTGGCGGCGATCTACGCCGCCCTGCTGCCCGATCGCAACGCCCCGATCCTCATCCACTGCCGCACCGGGCACCAGGCCGCTCAGACGTACTTTGTGGTGAAACGCGTGTTGGGTTACCCGCATGTGTGGTTCTACGACGGCGGCTGGTCCGAGTGGGCGGCCAGGCCCGAGTTGCCGGCAGAGTAACAACCGGATAACGGACAACCCCCTCTACGCACCGCGGCGGATGCACATCAGGCAACGGTCGTCGGACTGGGGATAGTGACCGACGAAGCGGTCGACGTCGTCGATGATCCGCCGCCCCAAGTCTGCGGCGGAACCGACGGGTGACTCCAACTGGACTAGCAACCGCTGTTGGCCGTACTGCTGCATGCCTCCGCTCTGGGCCTCGGTGATCCCGTCGCTGATCAGCACCAGCGCATCCCCGATGTGGAGATCGAGTTGTGTCTGCAGATAAGGGCGAATGGGGCTGACGCCCAGCGGAAAGCCGGCCTCCGCGTCGCCGATTTCGACGACGCTCCCGTCCGGACGCCGCAACAGCGGACGGAGATGGCCGGCGTTGACGATGGACATGGAGTGGGCCGACAGGTCCAACACGGCCAGGACCATGGTCACGAACGTCCCGTCCGGATTGCGCCGCGAAAAACGCCGATTCACCTGGTTCAATACCTGGACCGGATCGGGTTCCGTCGCCAGCGAAGCCTGCAACTCGCTGGCCACCTTGACCATCAGCAAGGCGGCCGGTACCCCCTTGCCCGAGACGTCGCCCACGACCAGCGCCAAGCGGTTGTCGTCCAACGGCAGGTAGTCGTAGTAATCGCCGCCCACGTACTTGGCCGGCGCGTAATAGTCGAAAAACTCGTAGCCCTCGATCTGCGGCGGCTCGCTCGGTAACAACTCGACCTGAATCTCTTGCGCCAGCTTCAGTTCGACCTCCAGCGAACGTTCTCGCAAGGCAGCCTCGTGCAAAATCGCATTCTCGACCACGACCGAGACCTGAAACGCCACGGTCGTCAACAGGTCCAGGTCCTCGCGCCGAAAACTCCGTTGGCTGGCCAAGGCGTCCAACTGAACGGCGCCCAGCGGGTGGCCCTCCAGGTCCATCAACGGCGCGGTCATGCTCATTCCTTGATCCGCAATCACGGCGCGGCCGGTCGTCAATACCTCGTTGATCACGTTACCCGGCTGCCCTGTTTCGCTGATCCGGTCCGACCCCCGCTGCCGCCCCCGCAGCATCGCACGACGTCCCAGTCCGGTTTCGCGAAGCATGATTAACGCCTGGTCCGCATGGCCATACAGCGATAGCAGACGCTCCAAGGCACCGGGGAGCAGTTCCTCCAGCGTCACCCGCTTGCGCAAGTCCTGGGCGAGATTCACCAGCGCCGCCAACTTGTCGCGGGGCTGGGCATCCGTCCGCAGCATCCACGCCGTGGACGAACCGTCCAGGACGGACGTTACGTCGGGACCATGCGGCGTCGAGGAATTCGTTTCCTCGCCGCTTACGCAGGCACATGCCACAGCCCGCTCGTCCTGGAAAATGAAGGTGTAACCGCAAATCTCAATCCGGTCGCGATGGTGGAGCGCATACGAGGCATGGGGCCTGAGCCGCAAGCCGTTCAGAAAAGTCCCCGCCTTGCTCTGTTCGTCGCTGAGCGTCAGGCCCTGGTCACCGATCACCAGCTGGGCGTGCCGACGGCTGACGCACGGATGCGAGAGATGAATCGAGCAGATGCGTTCATCCCGCCCCAGCCACAGCTCGTGCTTTTCGGACGATGTTTCCAAGTCGGCCAGTGAGAACTCTCGGGGCGCACCCGGCCCCTTGACCAAACGCAGTACCGGCATGGCCTGTCTCCTGCCTACGCCGTCCCCCCGATCCACCGCTTTCAATATATCACGTCCACAGCTGCCGATCCAGCATGCGATAGTTGACCGCCTCCTGAATGTGCGGAGCGCGAATCTGCTCGCTCTGGTCCAAATCGGCGATGGTACGAGCCGCCCGCAGGACTTTGTCGTGCGCCCGAGCCGACAGGCCAAGCTCGTTGACGCTGGCCCGCAACAGTTCCATGCACTCCTCGTCCAGGCGGCAGAATTTGCGGATTTCCCGCGTCGTCATGTGGGCGTTGTACCGCGTCTTTGCGCCGTCGAACCGCTGGTGCTGAATCTGCCGCGCCGCCGCCACATGAGCCCGCATCTCCACGCTGCCAGTCCCCGTCGGCGCGGACGACAGTTCTTTGAACGGCACGGCGGGGACTTCGATGTGCAAGTCGATCCGGTCCAGCAGCGGCCCGCTGATCTTGGACATGTAGCGTTCGATCTGCGGCGGCGAGCAATGGCAATCGCGGCGGGGGTCGTTCCGGTAACCGCAGGGACACGGATTGAGTGCCGCAATCAACATAAAATCGGCGGGAAACGTCGTGCTGTTCAACGCCCGCGAGATCGTCACCACACCGTCCTCCAGCGGCTGCCGCAGCACCTCCAGCGTGCGACGATTGAATTCCGGCAATTCATCCAGAAACAACACGCCGTTGTGGCTGAGCGAAATCTCGCCCGGCGTCGGCGTGCTGCCGCCGCCTACCAGTCCCGCGTCGCTGATGGTATGGTGCGGCGAACGGAAGGGGCGGCGAGCCATCAGCGGCTGGCCGGGCCGCAGCCGACCCAGCGCGCTGTAGATCCGCGTCGTCTCGATCGACTCGTCGGCCGACAGCCTGGGCAAGATCGTCGGCACGCGTTTGGCCAACATCGTCTTGCCCGACCCCGGCGGCCCAATCATCAGCAGATTGTGGGCCCCGGCGGCCGCGATCGTGATCGCCCGCTTGGCCATCTCCTGGCCGCGGACGTCGACAAAGTCTTCCTCATACGTCGAGAACGTCTCGAACAACTCCTCCAGCCGTGACGGCGTCGGTTCGATCTCCAGCGTCCCCGTAAAGAAGCCGATGGCTTGCGCCAGACTGGCCACCGGGATCACCTCGATGTTCTCGACCACCGCCGCCTCGGCCGCGCTCTCGCTGGACACCACCAACCCGCGCAGTCCCTCCTGCCGCGCCGCCGCGATGGCCATCGACAGCGCGCCCTTGACCGGCCGCGTGTTGCCCTCCAACGCCAGTTCGCCGACCACCGCATACCGCTCGAACAATTCCGACTGCAACTGGCCGCTGCCGGCCAGCATGCCCAGCGAGATGGGCAAGTCGAACGAAGACGCCTGTTTGGGCAATTCGGCTGGCGCCAGATTGATCACCACCCGGTCCTGCGGCCGCTGGAATCCCGAATTGACGATCGCCCGCTCGACCCGGTGCGTGCTCTCCTTGACCGCCGCCTCCGGCAGCCCGACCAGCACCGTCTTGGGCAGCGCACCGGGCGACACGTCCACCTCGACCTCGACCGGCAGCGCCTCGATCCCCAGCAGCGAAAACGTCTTCAATTTGGCAAGCATAAGCCATCCCTTCCACCGCCATTGTGCTGGTGATTCCCCGCCCCTGCAAGCGGGCACCCCAAGAAAAACACAGCCTGACAGTGTTGCCGTATGCGGAAGGAAAGCTGAACGTTGTTTTGGCGGACCACCATGGTCATGGGGCCGCCTTGGGTTTCCAGCAGATTCAGGGAGGCCAGCAGATTACGATCTTGGGTCTACGTGCTTTCGGCGAAAGAAACTCGTGGTTGACCGGTGTGGTTGCCGCGGTCGATTGCATTCTCAAGAGACCTAATCTGTTGGCCTGCCTGAATCTGCTGGAAACAATGGGTTTCCAACGAAGATGATCTCCTAACTGGACAAGGGGCGGCGAGGAATGGTGGGCGCTGGATTCGGCGAGGAACACGCGCGGTGTACGCTTCGCCGGACATGGCGGCATTCCTGCTTTGCTATCGCGGACTGTTGTCTGCCTTGATGGACAATGGCGGGAACGGAACGGAACGGGGTCACGAACGGAACGGGGGCAAGTCTTGACATTTAACCTTCCACACGACATGCTCGAACCATCATGGCACGCCCCTTGCGGATTGACGTTGAGAACGGCTTGTATCACGTGACCAGCCGCGGCTGGGAGCGGCGGGTGATGGTGCGCGACGACCGGGACCGGCAGCGCTGGCTCGAACTGCTGGACCGCGTCGCCACGCGCTGCGGCTGGCGGGGCTTCGCCTGGGTTGTCGCCTGGGTGCTGATGAGCAACCATTGGTTATGTTAAGCTCAACATAACCAATGATCCGGGAGCACGCAGTACGCCAGCAGCCGCATCTGGGTTCGCTCGACCGCCTCTTCGAGCACCTCCTCGAAGGCGGCATAGTCTGCCTCCTTCTCGAAGATCGTCATCCGCGCATTGGCGCGGTTCAACACGTGGTCGAACGTCAGCGTGGCCGCCGGTGAAGGCTTGACAAGCACGAATTTTACAACTGTTTCCACCAACGCCTCAACGGCGGGCTGAAGTTGCTCAACGAGTTCTTCACGCAATTCGCCGACTCCACTTGCCAACAACACCGAGGTTAGGAGAGAATTGGTCATGGGGCATCCTTTCCGGGAAAACGTGGGTACCGGTCCTGCCGGTGTTAGACAGCCCATGTTTTGCCACAAGGATGCCCTTTTTACCAAGATCACTTTCTCACCCCTGACCAATTGCGTTCACCCGCACCCCCGTTTCCCGGACTTCGCGCGCATCAGCGAGATGGCCCCCATTCTCCACCCATGTGCTCCTGAATAGCCGTTCGTGGCTTTGCCATACGCCCGTCACAAATGCCCACCAGTTGTGGCCGGGGCGATCAGCCGTTGAACCGGCGTTTCCGACACTTCTAATCGCTTAAACGATGATGTCGTCAGCCCTGCCGGACGCGATACCCGGACAATTTGTCCAGCATGGTAGAAAGGCTGCTGGTGAACGCCCGGCTGCGGCACCGGACCACAGTGACGCCGGGTCGCCGCCCGTTCTCGGCTTGCTCGGGCCGGCGGCTGCCAGCATAATGGAGTCGCGCACTACGAGATTTGGAGCCTGGAGGCGGGCCTCTAGGCATTCCAGAAGCCTGAAGGATGCCTAAGATAATTCATCGAATGGGCGGTCCTGCGCCGCCGCGAACCGCACAACAGCTGGGGTAACGGCTCGGCGATGCGAGTCAGCCCGGTCGGGTTCGCCTGCGACACGCTCGACGACGTCATGCAGCAGGCCGAGCGGACTGCAGCGGCCACGCACAACCATCCGGAAGGCATCCGCGGTGCTCAAGCCACGGCCGTGGCGATTTATCTCGCCCGCACGGGCAGCGACAAGCTGGCGATCCGACAACATCTCGAACAACAGACGCTCGGCTTTCTGGACGGCCGGCTCCGGCAAGTCGTCGACGAGTTTAATCACCGGTTCAAAATTCGGAAGCGAGGAGGCACCGACTGAAGTGGCGCAATTCACGCAGAAACAGGGCCAGTATCTTGCCTACATCCATTTCTACCGCAGGCTTCACCGACGGGGACCCGCGGAGAGCGACATCGCTCGCGATTTCGGGGTCTCGCCGCCGACCGTGCATCAGATGATCGTCAAACTGGAGGAGTTGGGCCTGATCACGCGAGAGCCCGGTGTCGCGAGATCCATGCGGGTTGCCATTCCTGCCAGTGAAATCCCCGAGCTGGAAGACCGTGGGGACTGATCCAGGATGACCGACCGCTGTATTCCGACAAGCGTGACTGCTTAAACGGCGATGTCGTCAGGGCTGCCGGGCGGTAACCGGACATTTTGTCCAGCCCGGCAAAGTATTCCGCCGCGGTCAACAGCTCGGCCGATTTTTGGGTTTGCCCCGAGCGGCAACGGCGTGGCGGCCGCCTGCATTGCTGAAAAATCTGGCGACGGCCGGGCCCCCGCTGCGAAGATTTTTGGTTCAGACCAAGAATCGGGAACTTGGCAGGAGCCTCTTTGATTCGCGGGTGGACTTCGATGGACATGGCGGTTGCTGCCTACTTCGGACTGCGGCGAACGCCGGCCGTCGCGGAATTCCCTCGATTTCTGTCGTCCCCGGGAATAAACGGGCCGGTTCAAGCGTCTTATCTTGTAGCGTGTGCGCGAAACTTTCTTGCGAACCTTCCGAAGCGGTTCTCGTCCTTCTTAACAGTGGCACGCAGTTGATCATCGGCGGCTTGGGAGCCGCCCTTTGTAGGAGAAGCCAAAAATGATGTCCTTGTGGTCGAGTTACATTCGCCAGCAGAAAGGCGCGGCGTGTTTTGCCGGTCATCCGGCCAATACGCTCCCCCTGCGCCATTTGCGCTTGTGACACTCGGCCTGCAAGTCGACGGGACTACACGAAAAGCCCGGTGTCACAAGGACGCCGGGCTTTTTTCATTGGGGCTGGTAGCTGAGACGGTATAGCGCCGGTCTGAAGAGCCGGAGAGGAGGGTTCGAGCACCTCCCAGCCCACTGCGCTCGGTGTTTGCGCACGCGGTGCCCCATCCAGCGGATCGGCGCCGGGACTTCGAATCCCGGCAGGGTTTGGGTTCGACTCCCCCACGGGGAACTTGATCAGAACGTGGCGATGCCTGGGATCGCGCCTGGTCGGGGACCAGGAGACCGCCGGTTCAAATCCGGCCGTTCTGACTGGAAACAAGCGGGCAGAGGTGCAGATGGGAGCACGCCTGCTTCGGGAGCAGGAGCCGAATTGGCTGTTTGCGGCCTCCGCCGCGGGCGGTTCGACTCCGCTCATGCCCGACTTGAATCGGTAGTCGAGGGCTGGTGGCCCAGGCACGGCTGATAACCGCGTTGTGCTGAGTTCGATTCTCAGGGCTACCACTTGGAACAGGAACGCAGGAGCAAGTGATGTTGCAGCGACGTCGATTGAAACGCATACGCCCGATCGCCTTTGGGGGTCGTGGTGTAACTGGCAGCACGGCGGATTTTTAATCCGTACGGTGTGGGTTCGACTTCCCTCCGGCCCTACTCGCTGGCGCGCAGCTCAGCGGTGAGAGCGGGAGCCTTATAAGCTCCAGGCCGAGGGTTCAACTCCCTCCGCGCCGACTGATTCGGGACTGTGGCAGACAAGGTAATGCACCGGTCTCTTAAACCGGATGATGTGGGTTCAATGCCCACCGGTCCCACTTAACAACTGCACTGGTCGTCCAGCGGCGAGGACACCGCACCCGTAATGCGGCGACGAGGGTTCGAGTCCCTCCCGGTGCTCTGAGCGAACTCATGATCTTTGAAAACTCGGCTTCCAACCAAGCGCCCATGATGTAGCGGTAGCCTGCTGCCTTGCCATGGCGGAAGTGCGGGTTCAACTCCCGCTGGGCGCTCTCGGTTCAGGACGTGGGAAAGCCTGGTATTCCGCGTGCCTTGGGCGCACGAGATCGCCGGTTCGAATCCGGCCGTCCTGACTGAACGACACGATGCGGTGGGTCCTGTGCTGGTACGGGAAGGCGACTGTTAATCGCCCTGACGCAGGTTCGATTCCTGCCGCCGCAGCCTTGATGCAATGGAAGGGCAAGCCAAATGGCGATGGCACCCCGCTCGAATCGGGACGAGCTTCACAGCCTTGCGGGTTCGACTCCCGCTCCTTCCGCCTTGACGACACGTGGCTCGGTAGGCAATCGGCAGACCACCTTGGCTTAGAACCAGGGATGCTGTGCCCTTCGAGTCCCACCTGAGCTACTGACATGACAACACGTCCTCGTGGAGCAGCCCGGAGTGCTCGCCTGCCTGTCACGCAGGAGATCGTGGGTTCAAATCCCATCGGGGACGCTGGACAAGACAGCACGGTACGCAAACCGGCAAAGCGGCGAAGCTCAAACCTTCGTGAACGTCTGTGGGTTCGACTCCCATCCGTGCTACTGGCGAACAACGACTTGCGTCGGTTGGGCATTGGCAGGCCTCGCTGGCTGTAAACCAGCCGTCCGAACGGACCCTGGCGGTTCAACTCCGCGAGCGGCGCACTCGACAGCAACAGATTACGGCGCGGTGCGATGCTGGTTTTGCAGCGAGGCTTTCAATCTCGCCAACGCGCACTTCGATTCCCGTCCGCGTCGCTGTTCTGGCTCGGTGTGATGTTGGTTTTACAGTCAGGCCCTCAACCTGGCCGACGCGCACTTCGATTCCCGTCCGAGTCACTTTGGTTCAGCCAAGTGGTGGAATTTGGTAGACACGCGACGCTCAGAAGGTCGTGCCCGCAGGGGCGTGCGAGTTCAAGTCTCGCCTTGGCTACTGGACAGAACGACTGCAGGTGGGCAGGGACCCAACTGGCCTTCATACGGCCGGTGTGCCCGGTTCGATACCGGGATCTGCAACTTGCGGGTGGGCCAGTGCTCATCCGGGCCTCATAAGCCTGGACCGCCGGTGTGCGACTCCCGGACCCGCTACTTGATCGTGGCCGAGTATGCAAACAGGCAAAGCGACGAGGTCGAGAATCTCGTGATTTTGCAGGTTCGATTCCTGCCTCGGTCACTGACACGATCCCGTGGTCCAGCGGCAAAGACGCCTGGATGACACCCAGGAAATCGGCAGTTCGATTCTGCCCGGGATCACAGAAACGACGGTCTGTAGGTGTTTCGGCAGCACACGTCCTTGGTAAGGACGAGGATCGGGTTCAATTCCCGGACGGACCTCTGACCGAGGGCCGCCGTACGATCGGCGGTAGTGGACGTTCGCAGGGGTGAAACCGGCGGACGTCCCACGGGCCTGCATGCCGCTGGGGGCGACTGACCCTTGCAAGGTCGGTGCGGTGGGTTCAACTCCCATCAGGTCCACTGGAAAACACGGGCTCATGGTCCAAGGGGAAGACGCCGCCCTGGCGTGGCGGAGATCCCAGTTCAACTCTGGGTGGGTCCACTGAAAAGAACGGAAGGTAGCCGGATACGGCTTGCCGGGCCGGTTTGCTAAACCGCGCGACCTGAGGGTCATGAGGGTTCGACTCCCTTGCCTTCCGCCTTGCTGGCCCGATGGTGAAACGGAAATCATCCCTCGTTTCTACCGAGGTGTTCCGCACTTCGAGTCCTGGTCGGGCTGCTGATGACAAACAACGGAAAGGCTACCCGATAGGTGACGCGCGCTCGGTTGGAAGCCGGCTGAGCGAAAGCCTTGCGGGTTCGATTCCCGCCCCTTCCGCTGATGCGAACATCATTTGTGTTGGCCGTAGCTTAATTGGCAGAGCGCCTGGCTGTGAACCAGGTTCGTGCCGGTTCAAGTCCGGCCGGTCAGCTGCCCCGGTTCGTAACCATTTCATTTGATTCAACATGACAGGATTCGCCTCCTTGGTGTGCGGTACCGCTCCGTTCAGATACACGTTGCCGCCCGTTTGCAGCGGCAGGGCGCTGTCGTCGTAGACGTTCAGTCCATGCTTCTGTCCTTCCTCGCCGACGAATAGATTGTTGTGGAAGCGGTTGTCGCCGCCGGCGATGTCACTGGTGCCGACGATGGCCGTCGAGTGCGCCGCATGGTAGGGCGTGACCCGTTTGTCGGGCCTTCTGGTAGTGCTTCCCGCGAACAGGTTGTGGACGTAGGCTCCGCCCTGCGACCAATCGGCCAGGCTCCGATCGGACAAGAAAAGGTTGTGGTCAACCAGATACGGTCCGTGGCTCACCTCGACAAACAGGTCTTCGCGAGGCCCATTATCGTGCAGCAGATTCCCCGTAACCCTCGTGCCCTGCGTCATCCAGTCCAGCCAGATACCGCGGTCGGCACGATAGATCCGATTCCGGCTATCCGGACGTCGATGGCCGCGTGGAATTTGATTCCCGCCATCTCATGGCCGGTAAACAGGCGGCGCACGTGGATATCGTGGATCGTATTTCCTGTTATCTCGCTGAACACGGCGCCCAGGCTGCCTACGATACCTGCCTGTTCGCAGTGCGAGATGGTATTGTTTCGGACGATATGGCTGCCGACAGTGCCCCGGTTCCAGCCCCGGGCATGGGCGCGTTTTGCGTACTCGATGAAGATGCTCACCTTCCGGTTGTTGTCCCATTCGTCGCCGTGTTTCCCCAGCGTAATGCCGGTACAACGTGAATGGGAAATGACGTTGTCTTCGATGATCCAGCCCTTGCTCCAGTGCGTGCCGATCAGGCCGACCTGCTCCGTCCGCGGTGCCGCCCACGGCGTGGCCGCGTGTTGCAGGGTAAAGCCGCGAACGGTGATATCGTTGCAGTGCGGCTCTTCAGGACTGTCAAAGCAGCAGCAAGACGATGGAAAAAATATCATTCATGCCGGTTGTTTCTGCCACGCGAATGCTGACCGTTGCGGTCTTCACGATCCTCAGCACGATCGCCAATGACGTGCAGGCGAACGAGTCATCTGCCGCGGTAGTCTTTCAGCTTTATTTGCTGGATGCCGGCCACGAGGGAGTCGAACTGTCGCAGGAAGAACTCGATAAGCTCGCGTGTTGGATCGACCTCGGCATCCCTTACTGCGGCGATTATCGGGAAGCCAACGCCTGGACCAGCCAACAGCGAGCTTCTGTTTGAATTGCCGGGGCGAGCTTAGATTTTGTCGCCTTCGCGGCGGCCGCCGCCTTGGTCGCTGGGGCGGCTTACGATGTTGTTCAAGAAGCTTTCGCTGTTGACCAGTTTGCCCGCAAGGATGTCTTCTTCCGTCACGCTTGACAAAAAGATTGTGTGCTGGCCTATCCTGCCGCGCCCTTGGTCATAGACGATGTAGATGGAGTCGTCTTGGCCGAGTGTCGCCGAAGGATAGCTGATTTCGCCGTCGTCGCACAGCAGGAGTTTATGCGCGAAGGTTTTGCCGTCGTCATCACTTAAGTAGGCCGTCATGCGGGTGCGCGAGGTCTTATGTTCTATGAGTTCGCGTTCCTTGCCGTTTTCGTCGGTATAGTAGTAGATGTTCTTGCCGCTTTCCTCTTTCATCTGGACGTCGTTTGCGACCAGCAAAACTCTTCCCGAAGGCAGTTTCTTGAGTATGCACTTGGTGTTTATCGAGAACTGCATCGGGTAGTAGCCGCCCAGTTTCCAGGTCTTGCCTCCGTCGAAAGATTCGGCAAATTTCTGTCCCTTCCTGGCGCGGTAGAATGTGAAGAGGCTGCCGTCTTTTCTGATGATGGGCATTTGCTCTGCAAAGACCGCGTCGGCGTCTACGGGGAGTTCGGAGACAAATATCGGCTTGCCGTCGACGTCCTCTTTCAAAAAGCGAATTCGCACCTTGTCAGGGCTGCCGACAAACTTGAAGTCGTCCATCGAGCGCATAATCGTGCCGTCGGGGAAAATCAGCGGCTTCATGACGGAGATGTTTTTGTTTCCAAGCAGGCGCGGCGCGCTCCAAGCGGTGTGTTCGTTTTCTGGGGCGAGCATGGTGAATTCCCACGCGGAGGAGGCGAATTCGTCTTTGCCTTTGAAATCCACGTTCCTAAGACCGATGAAGCGGATATTGCCCTTGGGATCCTTCCACAGCATCGGGTCGGATGCTCCGCCGCCGAGCAGTTCGCTCGGGTCGAAGACAAAGACTTCCTTCCAAGTCTTGCCACCGTCTGCGGAGGTCGAGATCACCGAGAATTGGTCTTTGTGGTACGGCGCGCGTTCGGCCTGTACGTTGGACCCGAACCAAGTGGCCCAGAGCCTGCCGCCCTCGGAGATTTCTACCTGCGGGCAGCCTTGGAAGATCCTAAGATTGATGCGGTGCTTGTGGTAGGGAGCTTGTCCTTCGTAATTGACTTTGATCAGCGACGGCGGCGTCTTACCCGTAATTCCGTAAGGGAACGTTTGCGACACGTCGTCGGGCGACGGCAATGCGGTGTCGCCCAAGACTGATTTCGGGTCGACCGTTTGGGCGTGCAGAGCCGCAGCAAAGCCCGGCAGCAGGCCAACGATGAGGCCGAAAGCCGTCAAGACGGCGGCCGCCTGGCGAATAAACGGAACTTGGTTTGGCATGGTAATTCTCCTTCTTTGAAATTGCTAGAATTAAAAGGGATAGCCTTGAAACCGGTCGGCCCGCCCCAGCCGACACCAGCCATCTGGCCGATCCTCAGGGGCGTTGCCGTTGACGGTGAGCCAGACGTGGAGTTCGGACATAGGACAGCTCTTCGGCAAAGCGCGATCAGCGAAGCTCTAGACGGAAATCCCGTACCCCTCCCGCTGCGGTTGGCTGAGGAAGGCGTTGGCCTCGTCGTCACCCACGATCTGCTCGGCCATCGGGTCCCAGGTGATCTTCTCGCAGCCCAGCCGGAGGGCAATGTTGGCCAGGTGGTACGTCGACAAGCCGCGGTGATTGGTGTCGACGTCGGATAGCAGTCGGTTCATGTGTATTTCTCCTGTTGGAACTTGCGAAGATCACGGCGAACGGCCCGGCGTAAGCCGGCCGGTGGTAGCGGCGTTGATCCCGGCCCCCCGGTGGGCTGACGCCGTAACGTTTGCCAAGACACCCCCGGTGGGCTGACGCCGCACCCTTGGCCAAGGTACGGCAGTCGAGTTAACAAAGCCACTTCTTGCGGTGGTTGGCCTGGATGAATTTGTCGGCTTCCGGCGCGCCGGGGACCTTCAAGTTGACGCCGTCCCAGTCGATCCGCCGCTGCATCCGCAACGACACGACCGCGGGCAGGATGACCTCCATCGAATGGGCGGCGACTTCGAAGGACTGGTACGCTTTCTTGCCGGCTTGAGCCGCTTCGATCCATTCGAGCATGTGGTTCTGCCGAGGCGCGCGCGGTTCGGTCTGCGGAATGCCCTTTGCGGCCGGATGATCGTTCACGCCGCGCATTTTCTCGTCGCCCTTGAGCTTGATCAGGTTGCCCGCCCCCCAGCCGCCAATATACATCGTGCCCCGCTCCCCCAGCAGCATCGCACCCACGTTCGGCAGGTTTCCGTAGACCGCCTCGATGTCTGCCCTGGCCTCCTTGGGCGGGCGGTTGCCCGAGTCGTAGTCCCACGCGGTGACCGGGGCCAAGTCGCCGCGGGCGGCAAATTCATAGCGGATCTTCGTGGTGGAAACATACGTCTCCAGGACGGGCTCCGGCACGTTGTGCTCCACGCTCGCTGGGTAATCGAGCTTCAGGGCCCGGATCGGCAACTGCCAAGTATGCACGCCGAAATCGCCGAGGATCCACGCCCCGAAGTCGAACCACCAGGACGTCCGCCGACAGCCGGGCAGGTACACATCCTTCTTGAACGGCCGCATGGGCGACGGGCCCACCCACAGATCCCAATTAAACCCGGCGGGAACCGGATCTTCGCCCGCCGGGCGAGCGTGGCTTTTCGGACCCAGCTCGTTGATGTGCCAAACGTGCATTTCGCCGATCTGCCCCAGCAGCCCGGCTTGAACGATCTCCACCGCCCGGCGGAACGATTCGCTGGCCGCGCCCTGCGTGCCCATCTGGGTCGTGACCTTCGACTCCTTGGCCAGCTTGCCCAAGGCCCGGGCTTCGGAGACCAAACGGGTCAGCGGCTTTTCGCAGTAGACGTGCTTGCCCGCCTTGATGAACGCCGTGCTCATCGGCGCGTGCCACCAGGGCCCGATGGCGATCAGCACGCCGTCCAGCGACGGTTCCCTGTCGATCAACTCGCGATAGTCCTCGTAGCCGCGAGCCTGCTGGGCCTCGGACGTTTTCTCGGCCACGGCCTTGCGGGTGTTCGCGATCCGAGCTGCCTCCGCATCGCACAGGGCGATCAGGTTCGCGCCGCTGCCGAGCGCTTCCCCCAGGATGACGTTGCCTCGGCCTCCGCAACCGATCAGCGCGATGTTGAACCGGTTGCTCGGCGCCTCGGGCCCAGCCCGACAAACGCGCGACGGGAGCACCAGCGGCGCGGCGGCAGCCAAACCAGCGCCGGCGCGGTGAAGGAACGTGCGACGATTGATTTGTGTTCGTCCAGTCATTGAGTACCTCCGATTGTCATGGTCTTGTGGTTTGAGTTCCAGGTGTGATCCCGAATTGTGTCAATGCTAACGATAATGCATAATTTTCCCGATGTCACGGAGGTTGGTCAGCGGGCTGGGAACAACGGTCGAGACAAAATCTCGGCGCCTTTCAGGTTGCCAGGACGCTTACTATATCCGATTCCTTGCCGGCGAGTGAGAAAGGGAGATCAAAATGCGGGGATTTCCAGCAGATTCAAAGAGGCCAGCAGATTCGGTTTCCAGGTTTCCATTCTTTCTGTTGGCCTCCCTGAATCTGCGGGAGGAAACCCGTTTGCATGATGCGGTCGGCGACCAAAGCAGAGGTTGCCCCGTTGAACTACTCACACCAAACGGATTGCCAACGCCATCACTTGCCGGCGTCCAGTTCTGCGCTCTGCGTCAAACAGTACAGCGCCGATTTGTCGACGACCAGCAGACGGCCGTCAAGAGCCACAAGAAAAAGAAGGTTCGTATCATGGGAATTCTCTCCGTAAGAGGATTCGTTCAAGTTTTCGTCGGGCAATCCGCATGCCCTGGAGTCATGAGGGCGAGGAGCATGTCATCCACTCGGCGAAGAAGCCCGAGCCCAAGATTTGAAAAAACGCAACCGTGTATGATCGGATGATCGTGTCTTTCATGCACCTTTCTGTCGCCATCTTTCTGTCCTTCTCATTCCTTGCCGGCCGATGCAAGGCAGAGAACGCGGCCATCACGCGTTTCCAGAAACAGGCACCCCTCGGCCGCGGCCATGCCGTCCAGACGGGAGGACTTGGGGCCCAGGCTTGCGTGGGAATCGAGGAGTTTGTGGAATCGCATTTCGCTCCTGTGCGGCTCAGTCGCGACCAAATGCATCCCGCCATCGGTCGCGTCGAGCGCCACTACCCGGCCTGGCTGATGGCATCCCAACCGGCGTCGCAGCGGCCCCGATTCTTGGCGATGTCCTTCGGCTTGGCCTGCCGCGGCCAGTGCGGGGCGCCGAGCCTACGTGCCACTTCCCCGTCATCAGCGTAGCGTAGCCCGCGCGCCGCAATAGTCACGCAACGGCCGTCGAGGGAGCCCCGGTAGACCGCCTGGTGCGGGTAGACGCCCGTCAGCAACGCCGTCCGGGTAGGGGTGCAGCGGGCGGCATTGTAGAACTGCCTGGCAAACCGCCGCACCTGCCACCGGTGCTCCTCGACCACGGCTAGATATTGCCCTTGGGCGTCTTTTCCGCGAAATTCGTCACCGGGTCGAAATCGACCTCGCCCATCGTCCAGGAAAAACCAGCCACCAACATGTTCTGGAACAAGGGATTCGTCCAGACATCCTCGCGATGCCCCAGCGAGTTGTAATAGACACGGCCGTTGCCGTGCTTGCGGGCCCATACGGAAGGCATGGGTGGACGATCGTAGTCGTTGCCCTGCATGCCGTCGGTCTCCAGCACCAGAATCACGTGCATGTCTGTATTCAGTTTCCGGTGGGCATACCACTCCTCCATCAATTCGAACGAACGGCCCACATCCTTCATGCCGGGAAACTCGGGCGAAACGTTGGTATTGGTGGCGACCTGCTGCGGTCCATGGCCACTGAACTCGCCACCGATCATCTCGATGTAGGGATCTACCTCGCGGCTGCGGAACGTGTCGGTGGCCGCGTGGATTCCGACGAAACCGCCCCCCGCCGCAACCCAATCCAGCAACCGCTTCTTCCCCTGAGCCGTCATCGGCTGGCTTCCGTCCTTAGCATCGCCCAGCAAGTTGCCCGACGTGTAGAAGGCGATCGTCGCATACTGGTCCAAATCCCCATCGAACACGCTGCCGTCCTTGGTGCAGACCACGTCGACTCCGTGCTGGTTGCCCAATTCGACCAGGATCCGCTCCGAATGGCTGAGCTGGCCCTCGGGGCGGCGGACCACCGAGTGCTCAAAACCCGCACTGCGGGTGAAGTACAAAACCTTGGGCCGTTGGATCGCAGCCGCCCCCAACCAACGCAAGGGCCATGCGGCTCCGGCCAAGGTCAAACCGGTCGCCTTCAACATATCGCGACGTTTCATGATTCATCGTCTCCAGTATCAAGAAAGGAAGGGACTGTCCCATCGAAACCACTGCTCCCAGAATAATCCCGCAAACGCAACCAGGCAACCCTTGATCACGCGCATGCCATTGGCCTTGCGGTGAACCGGCGGCCACCCGGGCCGCAGGCGTCTACAGCAATCGCTATTTCTTCATTCGCGCCGGACTGGCCGGCGAAACCAAGGACGCGGCGCGGCACGAAGAGGGATACCGCAGCCGAAACTGCCAGCGCCCCGCGGCGCAGGACTTGACGACGGGGCGGTTGATGAAGCTCGTTCATGGTTTCGCTCCTAGAGGGATAACGCACAAGCGCTTCCTTGATCAGGTTATCGGAGTGGGCATTGCGCATGGCCTGCCAGCTCGATCTGCCTCGGCCGGCCCACGGGTCAGCGGTGGGGATATTGAAGAGCGCGATCGCGGCCCCCTTGTGCTGCGCCCACTGCTCGAACGGCGAGCGGATCCCCCTCCAGGTGCGGTCGTTGCTGCGCCAGTAGGGATGGTAACACTCGATGAAATTGAATTTGTCGGGGTTCTTGTAGATAAGGCGAAACGTGGTGTAGGTGTCGTAGAACCCGACGGGGTCGTAACGGAAGACGTGTCCGCTGCCCATGGCGTAAAGCTTGTCGCGGTAGACGTAGCGCAGGACATCCGCCGGCGCGTCTGTTCTCCAGAAGCCGAATCCGGCTGCCGATGCCGTAAGCTCGTAGGGGACCGTTTCTCCCCGCGCAAGACTCCCGATGGCAGCGTGGGGCCGCCAACTGAACACAGCCGCGTAGACCACATAGTTACCATCCCCCTTGTCGATCTCGGCCGGGGTCCAGTTCTGCGCGTCGGCCCAGTACAACCAGTGTATGAGGTGGCCCGCATGGCGGGACCCGGGCTCATACGTGCAAGTATTCCACGTGGTTTCCGGATAATCACGTTGCGTGGGTGGGATGGTCACGCCCTCGAAGTGGTTGGCCGCCATGTTGGCGACGTGAAAGTGAAGCGCCGTGTCGGCCGCAGCCTTCATCTCGGGGTCCGTGGCGCAGTCGTAGAGCACATATTCTTCGATTTCTGACTATCGTCCTGGGTGTGGCCGGGAGAGGCTGGTCAAAACTTTGCGGCTCGGGCCTTGTCGTACTCGGGGTTCACGGCTTGCTTCTCCCAGCGGGTCAGGACGCCGCGCAGGCTGTCGATCGACTCGGGGTACTGGCCCTGGTCGTCGGTGGCCTGGATCCAGTCTTCCAGCAGCTTCCGGTGCCGCGTTAGTTCGGCGGCGTGCGCCGGGTCGTTCGCCAGGTTCTTGGTCTCGTGGGGGTCGTTGTCGAGGTCGTAGAGTTCCTCGGGCACCCGCGCCGGCGACCACATGAAGGACTGCACGGCGCTGAGCTGGCCCGCCTGGCAGAGCTCGCGGGGCACCTCGACGTAGTCACGGCCGTCGCGGTACTGCGGCTGCATGAAGGGGCGGTCGGTCAGGAAGTTCCGCAGGTACTTGTACTGCCGAGTGGTGACCGCGCGGACGCGATCGATCGTGTAATCGCAGCGGTCGCGGGCGGAGACGACGTGGTCGCGCGGCTGGTGGTCGGGGGCAAAGAAGGCCCGCCCCTCCATCCAGGCCGGGCGCCGCACGCCGGCCAGCGCCAGTGTGGTCACGGTGATGTCGATGCCGCTGACCAGGTCGGCGCGGGCCTGGCCGCTCGGCAGGCCTGGGCCCGCCACGACCAACGGCACGCGGATGCCGCCCTCGTACAGCCACTGCTTGTGGCGCGGCAGACGCATGCCGTGGTCGGTCCAGAAGAAGACCACGGTGTTCTCGAGCAGTCCGTCGGCCTTCAGGGCGTCGAGGACCTGGCTCACCTCGTCGTCGGTCTGGCGGATCGTGTCGTGGTGGTGCGCGTACTCGCGGCGCATCACGGGGTGATCGGGGTAGTACGGGGCGACCTTCATCTTCGAGGGGTCGGTAAAAGGTGGCTGAGCCTGGCCCTGCTTGACCTTCGCACGCGCCGGCGCGCCGGAGTACTGGCCCGAGTCCTTGCCGCCCTTGAGCTGGATCTGCGCGAAGAAGGGCTTACCCTTCGGCCGGCCCGCCCAGTGGTCCTTCGAGAAACCCATATTCCCCGCGAGCTGGTCGTAGAGGTCGTTCAACTCGAACACGAAGTTGAAGTCGTTCTTGCCTCGGCTGCTGGTCACGTAGTAGCCGGCGCCGCGCATCAGCTCGTAGACCGTCTCCACACCCTCCGGCAGATTGATAACCTCTTCCGGCACGCGTTTCCGGCTTGAGCGGTGGTTGTGGACGCCCAGCGAGGTCTGCATGGCGCCCAGCGCGATCGCCGATCGCGTTGCCGAACAGACGCCCGCGGGCATCTACGCCCGATCGAATCGCACGCCGCGGGCAGCGAGCGAGTCGATGTTCGGCGTGGGGACCGTCTTGTCCCCGTAGCAGCCCATCCAGTCGTTCATGTCCTCGACGAAGATCCAGACGATGTTCGGCCGGCCCGCGGCGGCCGAGGTATTGCCGGGCACGGCGGCGCTGGCCGCGAGCACGAGGGCGAGGAGCGTCAAAGCGGAACGGGGTTTTGTACTTGGATTGTCGAGTGCCATGGAAAGGGTCGTCATCATTTTCGAAACCTCCAGTCAGGTGTCTATTTCTTGATGTCATAAACGTACAGATTGTCGCTCCAGCGCAGATAGAGCTTCCCGCCGGCGATCACCGGGTGCGTCCAGCACGGGCCTTCGCCCATTGGCAAGTCGAACATGCTGACCAGCTTGAATTCTTCCGGACTCGCCTCAACGAGTCCCATCTTCCCTTTCTCCCCAAGACAGTACAGCATGCCGTCGGCGTAGATGATGGAACCTTTACCCGGCCCTCGGCCGGACCAGCGCTGTTCGCCAGTCTTCAGCTCCAGGCAACTCCAGCCAACGCCTTGATTCATGTAAAGGTAGCCATCGATGATGAGATAGCCGCCATGCTCACAATTCAGCTTTGAGCTTTCCCAGGCAAGCTCTGCTTCCAATCCGGTCGCTGTGGGTTGGAGTGCCACTGCGCAACCGCCTCGCGTATGGTAGCTGGTGGCGTCGAACACATACCCATCGGCATAGGCGGGCGAATTGCAGTGCGCGGTGCCTCCTTCCGGCGTTCCCATCTTGGCGACTCGGCTATGTTGTCAAAGAAACCTACCATTCCCAGGGGACACTGCGACCAGCCCGCCGCGGCTCATGGTCACAACCTGCCGGACGTTGTTATTCAATGAGAATGGGGGAACTGTATTCGGCGCGCTCCGTCACCTCGCTGCTCCGCCACAAGACGCGGCCGCTCTTTTTGTCCAGCGCGGCAAAGGTGCCCGTCTTCTCGCCGCCCGGCGTGCAGATCAGCTTTTCACCATCGATGAGTACCGACTCGGCATAGCCCCACGGCGGCACGCGCCCGCCGAGTTCGCCGACGACATCCACCGACCAGACCGGCTCGCCATCGCTGGTGCGGTAGGCTGTCAGCCGTCCAAGGCCGCCGAGCAGATAGATCATGTCGCCGTCGATAGTCGGGGTGGCACGAGCGCCTGGGTACGGTGAATGAGGGGCATTCGCCTCGCCGAATGCCGAAGCGTGCGTCCTCTCCCAGATCTTCTTCCCCGAACCGTCGAAGCAGAAGATCTTGAGATCATCACCGACCTTGCCGGTGATGTAGATGCATTCTCCTGCGACCGCCGGGGACGAAAAACCGCCGCCCACGCCGCTGATCGTGCCGATAAGCCCTGGCCCTGCCGCCGGCCACTGCTTCACCAGTCCCGTTTCTGGCGACTTGCCATCCCGATTCGGCCCCCGAAACTGCGGCCAATCCGCGGCATGGACGGATGCCACCTGCAAAGACATGGCCAGGATCAAAGCAGTCATGTATCTACCCATGAATCTACTCCCGTCGACTATTGCTCGCTATCGTATGTTGCCTGACGCCACCAGGGATCCAGCCCAGATACGTAAGCGCCCAATCTGACAGATACTGCGTAACGCCTCGTTTCTCACCTTGGCTTCTCCGTCAAAAGTCGTCCAACTCATTTAGAAGTTTCCTCTCTTATCCCTTTCCCTTCCTTCCCGCCAAAGGCCCGGGATGGGATGTCTTGCGCGGGTTTTCGCCACTCCAATGCGGCCGGCGTACTCCGAATTGAAACCAGTCAGCACGTTCGCCATTACCGCGCGCGATGAAGCCGGCGTGCTGGCGTTTGGCGTTGCCCGGGAGCGTGCATTCGACTTGCTCCAGCAGCACGGCGTTGTCGGTGTCGTCGTAGAGGCGGCCGATGATGCGGTCGCCCTCGGCCTGAAGGTCAATGGTGTACCATGTGCGGGTGGTGAAGGCGGTAGGCTTGCCCTGGGTGCGGGTTTGCGGCAGGGCGGCGGTGTTTTGATACAGGCGCAGGCCGGGGCCGTTCGGCTGAACACGAAGCTGGATGCCCATGGGATCGGTCTCGGCATCCGCGCGCAGGCAGAGGCCGATGAAGCCGTCCTGATGCGTGACCATCACACGGGCGCGCAGGCGCAGGTCGCCGGAGCCGAAGTCTTTGAGCTGCACGTTGTTGGGGGCGGTGCGGGTGTTACCGGTGAATTGGACGAATTGGGCTTTCTCGGAGTAATGCGCGGAATCGCTGCCATCCATCAAGGTGTCGGACGCCGGGTGTCCGGCTTTGATCCAGCCGCGCCGGGTTTGCAGGGTTTCGATGGCGTCTTTCCCGCGGGTGGCGGTGAACTCATCCCGAAAGACGCCGTCGCCGGCGTCGCCGCCGCGTAGCAGGAGGATGGCGTCGAGGTAGTCCGCCAGCTTTTGGGCGGTGGCCGGGTCCTGGGGGCGGTGCATGAGGTAATGCGGACCGTCTGGGGAGCCGATGAAGCGGTGCCGGCCGTAGTCGGGGCTGTCTGGTTGGTCGTTGACCTCCAGCGTGCCGCGCCGCAGGGTGATGTCCACGCCGTTGAGGTTTGTGAAGCCGCGCACGGCGCTGATGACGCTCATTTGATCGAGGGCGTTGTGACCTTTGTCCCAGCCGATTCGATAAAGAATCTGGATGCGTTTGGCGGGATGCAGATCCGACAGTTTCTCGCGCGTCTTCAACTGGCCGGCTAGCACGCCGAGTCCAACGGAAGTGTCGGCGATGAAGACGGGAATTTCTCGCGGCCAGTTCCCGGCGATGTACTGGGTGTCAAAGCGGGTGGACCAGAGGTTGGAGTCGCGGTTCCAGTCGGTCTCGGCGGGCTTGCCGTTGTCCGGCCAGCACCAGCCGCCCATGAAATGAAGCTCGGAGATGCGGGCGCGCACGAGGTCAGGATTCCCTTCCAGCAAATCTCGCAAATGGTTATGCGCGCCGCCGACGATGAGCTTGGCTTTGGCACCCGGTGGCAGGGCGTTGAGGGCTTTGACGTAAACCTCCACGGCATCCGGGTAGTCGCGACGGTGGCGCCGGGGGTGGCCATAGTTGAAGGTGTCCGAGGCGATGTTGGCGTCGAAGTAGGAGTCGTCGTAGAGCTGAGTCATTTCCGGATCGCGCGGGCGGAGGTCATCCCGATAAGAGCCGAGCGGGATATCCCCGCGCCCGAAGTATTGCAGGGTCGCCGCCATGGCTCCGGTGGAGTCCTCATGCAGTTCACTGGCACCGCAGGCGATGATCTTGCACTCGCCCGCGGCCTCAAGTTCAAGCAGCAGACACAAGGCCATCGGGCCATCCGAGTCGCTGTCGAAGTCGTCCTCGAAGATGACAAACGGCGCGACACGCGTACTTTCCCCTACTACAGGCTGCTTGGCGGTCCCGTCCTGCGCGAAGCCGAAACGCGGTAGCAGGCCGGCGATGAGGCCGCAAGCCAGCAGAACTGCGGCCATCTGGCGAACAAAGGCACGTGCGGAAACGCGGTGGATCTCGGACATGGGCTAGATCCTTGTGAAAGTGGGCTGAAGTGAAGCTCTAGACGGAAATCTTGTACGCCTCCCGCTGCGGTCGACTGAGCAAGGCGTTGGCCTCGTCGTCACCGACGATCTGCTCGGTCTTGGGGTCCCAGGTGATCTTCTCGCGGCCCAGCCGGATGGCAATGTTGGCCAGGTGGCACGTCGACAGGCCGCGGTGATTGGTATAGACGTCGGATACCGGCGTCGATCGGTCCTTCAGGCACTGGACGAAGTTGGCCATCTGGCTGGTCCAGGGGTTCGGCGCCTCGAACAACGGTTTGCCGCCGTGGAGCTTGGTGATCACCTCTTCGGGGATTGGGTCATCCTTGAGCCACTCGGTGGGCATGCCGACCAGCTTGCCCCGATTGACAAAGAAACGCCCCTTCTCGCCCTCGAACAGGATGCCGTTGTCCGTGTCGTGCCGAATGATCATCTCCACGCCGTTCTCGAACAGGCACTTCACCTGGAACGTGGTGGGCGTGTTGAAGCAGTCGTCGACGGTGGGATAGCCGTTCTCGAACGGCACGGGCAACTTGCCCGAAACCACTTCCACGCTGGTGGGACCGCTGCGGTCCATGCCGATCGCCCATTGGGCGATGTCCACGTGGTGCGCGCCCCAGTCGGTCAGCTTGCCGCCGGAGTACTCGTACCACCAGCGGAAATTGCCGTGGCAGCGCTGCGGCCGATAGTCCACCTTGGGCGACGGCCCCAGCCAGAGATTCCAGTCCAACTCGGGCGGCGGGTCCTGCTTGCCGAACGGCCCGCCTGACGGCCCGTCCCCGATCGCGCAGGTGACGCGATGGATCTTCCCGATCCGCCCGAGCTGGCACATGGCCACGGCCTTCAGGAACCGCTCGTCGCTCCGCTGCTGCGTGTTGATGCCGATGATGCGTTTCGATTCCTTCTGGGCGACCTTCCAAAGTTGCTTCCCTTCGTCGATGGTCAGCGTCGCCGGTTTCGCCAGCAAGACGTCCTTGCCCGCTCGCAGCGCGTCGATGGCGATTTTCACGTGCCAGTGGTCGGGCGTGGTGATGGTGACCGCGTCGATGTCCTGGCGGTCGAGCAGCTTGCGGTAGTCCTGGTAGACGGCCCGCTTGCCGCCGTCGGAAGCGTCCTCGGCCCGCTTGCGGTCCACGTCGCAAACGGCCACCACGCGACCGAACTTGTCGGCGTTGTTCAGATCGACGATATCCTTCCAGGGATACCGAAAGGCCATGTCGCCGCAGCCGATGCAGCCGAAGACGGGGCGGTCATTCTCCGCGTCGCCTTCCGCGGCACGGAGTGCGCCGGCGGGTAGAATGTAAGGGGCCGCCAGCCCGGCCGCCGCAGCGCGGGAGAACAGTTTCAGAAACTCACGTCGGGTAGAACAATGGTGGGTCATGGAAAGTACCTTTACTAACGTTTTGTGCTGTAAATAAGGCGGATCTTCGGAACTTGTCCCAATTTGCATTCGCCAGTTCCCATAGCGATTGACGCCGGCCGGCGGGCGCCGCCGCCGTGCTGTTATCAAGACTTCACGGTTGCAGCGTCGAACCGGCAACCCACGAGTCGGCGCCGTACTCGTAGGCGCCCAGGTCCGGCGCGGTTCCCGTATGGCCGTCGGTCACGCCTGGGATCACCGCCCCGCGGTCGATGGCGGGCGAGTCCGGTTGCAGCCGGAACTTCAGCCCTCCCTCGCCGACGTTGGTGAACTTCGGATTTGTCGCGGCGGTCAGTTCGTTGGTTCCCGGCTGGTCGGGCTGGATCGGCGCGCGGTAGATGTTGTTATTCAGGTTGTCGGGACTGCCGCCGGGATAGGAATGGAAAGCGAACCAGTACTTGGCGTCCGTGGATGCCAGCGTGTTGTTGAAGACCCGGTGAAAGGGAGGCTTGGCCTGTTCCAGCCGCACGTCGTTCATGTGGTTGCTCCAGAACACATTGTGGTCAATCTGCGCCGGCTTGGCGTTCTGATCGAAGTAGATCCCCGCCCCGACAGGGAACGCGTGGCTCTTGTCGTTTCCCGCCTCGTGAATCCAGTTGTGGTGGATGCGCGTGCCGGTCAGGTCCGTATTCCGGGCGGAATAGATGGCCCCCAGGTCGGTGTTGAGCAGCCCGAACTCGTAGATGTCGTTGTAGGCGATCTCCTTGTTGCTGTAGACGCCATCGATGCCCGACCGACCGGTGCGATAGATGGTATTGCGCGTGATCGTCTGCCTGGCGCTGCCGGGTGCGGGAAAGATGCCGCAGCCGTATGTTCCGCCATAGGAGATATCATGGATCAGGTTGTTGTCGGCCACGCCATCCTCGCCCCCCAGCACGACCCCATGCCCCGCACTGTATTCGATGACGCTGTTCCGAATGACACTGTGCGAGCCCATCAGCCGGATGCCGCTGTCATCGGAGTGTGAATAGATAACGTCCTTTCCCGTCAGGGTCACGAAGTGGCTGATATACTTGGCCCTGAGCCCGTCCAGCGTGATGTCCGCACTGGTGGCGTCCGTCGTGATCGTGGCCGCAAACACGCGAAGATTCCTGATCGCGATGTTCGATTTACCGCTGAGGTCAAAGGCATCGTTCCGCCGCTTGACCTCCACATTCGCCGGCGCGCCTCCGCCCGGCGCCCAGAGATACAGCTTGCTCCCGTCGTAGAACCACTCCTTCTCGGCATCCAGCGCGCCCAGCTTTCCCGTCAGGTAATACGAATCGCGAAACTTCTCCGAGGCCTTGGAAGGAAACTCGATCTGCCCGGCCGATGAGGCGGTGATCGTGCTGGTCGAAGGAATGAACCAGCCGATATACCAGATGGTTCCCCGGGCCCAGCCACCAGGAATCTCCGGGATACCCGCATCCCGAAGCATCGCGGTCCCGCCCGGCCCGGCGGTCCAGACGTCCGTCGCGATGGGCCGGAAGTCCGCCCGGTTCAACAGGTCATCCGAATCGGCCAGGTTCGGCCACCGGGCTTCAATCATCATCTTGCCATCGACAAACACCTGATTGGCCAACAGCGTCGCGTTGCCGGTGATCTGCTCGCCATATCCTGTCAGCGGCAGGGGGATGGCCGTCTGATAAATCTGGCCGCTGTACAGGGCCCATTCGCCGTCGACCAAGTCGGCTCCGCTCACCGTGACCTCGGCGTCTCCATCCGGCTGAAACGTGACCGGTTGGCCTGGCGCGCCGGAGTTGGCAGGCACGACAGTCTCCCGGTACGTACCTGTTCGAATTTTGACCGTATCCCCCGCAGTCGCCACCGTAGCAGCCTTCTGGATTGTCGCAAAGGGCTTAGACGCCTTGCCGGGGTTGCGGTCCGAGGCGCCATCGCCGCCCACGTAGTAATCGGCGGCGAACACTTGCCCCGTTCCGCCGCCTAGTAACTCACATTCCGCACCCCTCGATGCGAGTTGATCTTGGCAAGCTAACGCGGGGATGGCATAATGGGCGGGTCACGACGGATCGGTGGCCTAGCATGGAGTACCAAGGATGGGTAAGAGCATACAGTACGATACAGAGATTATCGGCGCGTTTCCTGTCATCGCGGAGTACTTAAAGAAACTCGGTGTTGCGAAAATCGTGGATGACGTTGTCCCGTGGGAGGGAAACATTCCGTTAGGGACGCTTGCTGAGATTTTGATTCTCAATCGGATGCTCAATCCCAAGGCATTGATGCGAGTCGGGGAATGGGCTCAGAACGCAGGGGTGACTCAGTACTACGGAGTCACGGCCGAGCAGCTCAACGACGATCTTCTCGGGCGGGCTTTGGAGCGTCTCTCCGAATATCGCGCCCAGGTTGAGACGGCATTGGTGATAAGTTCGATACGTAACTTTGATTTGGCTGTGGCTCACGTTCATTTCGACATCACTGGGGTCGAGTTATATGGGAGCTACGAGCGACAGCTTTCGACCGAAGGGGAGGAGTCGGGTCCGCTTCAGCCGGCCTACGGTCGGACGAAGAGCGGCCGTAAGAATGTCAAACAGATTCAATTGGGTTTGAATGTGACGCATGATGGTGGCGTGCCGATCGGACATTTGCCGTTGAACGGGAACGCCGCGGAATCGCCAGTGCATATCGAGAACCTGAAGGAACTCCGAAAGCGATTGCCGTCCAACACACGACTGAAGTATGTCGCTGACTGCAAGCTCGATACGCCGGAGAACCTGTTGACGATTAAAGCAGGCCGCGGACAGTTTCTCTGCGCCGGCGTATTCTCGCCCAAGCTGCAGGATGAGTTCTTGAAGCGTCGTGAGCAATTGCAGCCCGTAGACTACGCTCCCAAAAGTCAAGCACGCTTGCCGCCGGAAAAACGTGATCAGTACCTCGCCTGTGAAATGCTGGACAGCATCAGCGGAGAGGTGAATGGCCGGACGGTAACCTCGAAGCATCGCGTGGTGTTTGTGTGGAGTCAAGCGAAGGCTCGACAGGAGAAGGCCACACGGGAACGCCATGTGGCGAAGATTCAGGCGGAATTTGAGGCCGTGACACGGAACCTCAACCGGTACAGCCTCAAGACAGAGGATGTGATTGTGCGGCGGCTTGAGTCGGCAAAGGCAAAATACTCAGAAGGTGAGCTATTCGAGTACGCCCTGACCTGTCGCAGGAAGCGATATCATTTGACCTGGGGGCTCAACGCGAAGGCCGTGGAGCGTTGGGAACAGCTGGAAGGCGCATATATTCTGAAGACGGACTATCCTATCCGCCAGTACCCGACGGCGTCAATCCTGGGCGAATACAAGAGTCAAATCTGCGTCGAACAGCGCATGCACTACTTGAAAGGTCCCTTGGCCGTGGCCCCGATGTTCTTAGAGAAACCGGAGCGCATCGCTGGCCTACTCTGCATCGTGGTGTGGGCACTGATCGTGCTGAGCCTGATGGAACGTCAAGTTCGTCGCAGTCTTCAGGGAAAGCCCATGTACGGTCTGTACCCAGAGAATCGCCCCAGTCCTGCCCCCACGGGTCCCGCTATCCTAAATGCGTTCAGTACTCTCTGCATCGTCATCGTGAAGAACGGCGCGACGCAACAGAGGCAGCTGGCGGAATTCTCACCCGTGCAAGAAAAATTGATCAAACTGCTTGGCATACCTCCAGGCGGTCTGCAAACCTTCAAAAGAAGGTGCGGAATGTGAGTAGTAAGGCCAGCACTGCAACCGCCGTGTTGATGAGTGTTCCGAATCCCAGGTGTAATGCCTCGCGGCGAGTAAGACTGATGGCCCCTTGCTTGTCACTTTTCATGTCGATGTTCCTTCGCGGTTAAATCGCGCTTTAGCAAAGCTCTAGACGGAAATCTCGTACCCCTCCCGCGGCGGTCGGCTGAGGAAGGTGTTGGCTTCGTCGTCGCAGCCGATGCAGCCGAGGACGGGGCGGTCACAGTTTCAGACAATCACGTCGGGTAGAACGATGGTGGATCATGGTTTGGGCTTCCAGCAGATTCAGGGAGGCCAGCAGATTGGGATTCTGGATTTAACTACTTCCGGAAAAAGGCACTCGTGGTTGACTGGCGCGATTGCCGGGCTCTATTTCATTCGCAATATTTAATCTGTTGGCCTCCCTGAATCTGCTGGAGAAAATGTGTTGCTATTGCTTGGCTTCTTCGAGCCGCTTGACCCTGAGGTTGCGATAGCGGATGAACTGCTTGGTCAGATCGCCGCCGCCGTGAACCTGCAGTGCGATCCCGCCCTTGTCCCCCAGGCGTTTCTGGGTATCGGTCCATTCCATGATCTCCAACACGACCTCGAAATCGCCGAATAGTTCGTCGGTGATCAGTATCCCGCCGTTGCCAGGAATATCTTGACTTCCAACGATCGCGCCCTCCTCGACCACCCAGCGACCTCCGGTTTTGTGTTGGCTGGCTCTGCTGTGGCCGGTCTGGGCACTGACGTGCCAGCCCTTCAGCGTCTGGCCGTCAAAGATGGATTCGAAACCCTGATCCTTGTCCTCGCCGGCCAGTGTCAGCGATGTGCCCAGTATCACCAGGCTCAGCAACGTTAGATATCTTCTCATCGGATGCTCCTTTCGATGATCGTTCACGGGGTTCTTGCTTCTGTCGTGCCCGTTGGAACCCTACCGCAACGGAACGAGAATCATCCAAGTCAGCCCGGCAATTCGTAGCCTTCACGGCGCGGGTAGGGGTAGTCTTGCCAGCGGTTGGCTTCGTCGTTGCCGACGAACTCCCACTTGGCCGGATCCCACTTGAGCGAATTGCCGCCCAGTTCCTCGCGGTGCAAGTACATGATGTTCCCCAGGTGACAGACGGCCACGGTCCGTGCGCCGATTTCGATCGGGCAGTTCGGTTGCTCGCGGCTCAACATACAGTTTACCCAGTCTCGGAAGTGCCCGCCGCCAGGTGCCTTGTACAGTTGGATCTCGTTCTCGCCGATCGGCTGCTTGATGATGCGTCATACGGGATTCCTGGTTGTGGTAAGTGGTGGGAAAGAAATCACTGAGCGGAGTAGCGTGGTCGTTCCTAGCGATCGAACCTGTCATGGACGATTTAGCGGCTGGGCCGAGGGGGTGTGTCTTTCACGTAGACCCGGTAGCCCCAGCCCGGCAGGTCCACATCTCTGGAAAGCGGTCCTGTCCCATTCGTAAACGCCTCGGTGAAGTCGCCTTCGGGTAGGGCGTCGCTGATCGTACCGACGGTCTGTGACGCCGAGAGGTTAAGAACCACGAGCACGACGTTGTCCCCTTTCTTCCGCTCCATGACGAACAGGTGGTCGTTGCGGGTGGTATTCAGGTACCGGTAGCTCCCGCCCCACACCGCGGGATTGTAGCGGTGAATCGCACCCAGGGTGCTGTAGAGCTTGGTGAATTCGGGGTTCTCCTCCCAGCGGATCCAGTCGTAGTCCTTACCCCAGGCATGCGGAATGCGCCGGGGATTGTTGATCTCGTTGCCCATGAAATACATCCATTTCCCCGGCAGCGTGGCCGCCAGTACGGCAAAAGCCTTCTGCCCCCCTTTGAAGCGTTCATCCATATTTCCGGGAATTTTCCCAAAGGGCGCCATCCCCACATTCAAGTCGTGGTTGTCGAGGTGGCGCATTCTCAGGGCGCCATCCGGATACTTGGCCAGTTCCATCCGGATATTTTCGTCGATTCGCGAGGCCGACCCGCCCTGCTGGACAATCTCGACGATCAGGGTCTTGAGGTTATGCCAGTCATAGGTCATGTCGTAGTGCGGGTGGAATTGTGGTCCGTCAGCCTCGGCCAGCATGAAGATATCCGGCTTCACCTTTTTAAGTTCCGGGATGAATTCCTTGAACACTTTCGGAAGCGGGTCCATCCCGGCCACGTCAATCCGGTACCCATCAATGTCCACCTCCCGGATCCAGTACTTGAGCGACTCGAGCATGTACTGCTTGGCTTCGGGATTGTCAAAGTTCCAGGCCGGCAAGCCCCAGCTCTCGCCCTTGGCCCAGTCCGGGTGCAACTTGAGCATGTTGTTGCCCGGGTGCATGTGCCGGGGGACAAAGTCCTGGATCACGTACATACCGTTTGCGTGGAGAGCCCTGACCAGATCCTTGTAGTCTTGCAGCGAGCCCATGGCCGGGTTCACCCCCTGGAAGTCGGCAGTCTGGTAATTGTTGCCGCGCATCTGTGCGTCCCGACTCATGTCGTCCGAACACGGGTGTACCGGCATGAGGTAGATAATGCCCACGTGCAGCGACTTAAGCCGGGGAATATCCTTTTCGATTTCCTTGAACCCTCCGGTCTCGTTGTAATAGCGGGTGGCGATCTGGTAGATGGGCAGGCCCCAGCTCCACTCCGGACCCGCCGGCTCGGCGGCAAAGCCCGGCACCACGCCGGCGATGAGGCCGAAAGCCAGCAACACTGCAGCCGTCTGGCGAACAAACTGATTTCGGCTTGACATGCTAATGCTCCTTCATTGAATTGGGGGTTGCCTTCGCCAGGGCGATCCAGGCCGCATCGCCGTACACGCCCGCCTTGGTATAGTCAAAGGGCTGGAAGCCGGTCTGTTTGATGACCGCGTCGGAAGCGAAGCGGAAATCGCGGTTCTCCGGGTCCACAAACTCCGGATCGGCGATGACCGAGCCTTCTTTGTCCCGGCCCATGGCCCGCCACTGGTCCCACGACCTGCCCGCGAAGCCCAAGTTCTTCCCGTCCGTGCGCCAGTAGATGTTGTTTTTCAAGGCAACCCGAACATCATCTCTCCACTGAAAGCTTCTGCCAAAGAGATCGCCCTGGCTGAAATAGACGATGTTGCGTTCGAACGTAAAGGAGAGGTGATCCCCCGCTTTCTCCTGGTTTGTGCCCTTCACCTGCTCCCGCTCGCTGAAGGCCAGGATGTTATTGCGCACCATGTTGTACCGGCCGAAATGCTGATGGAAGCCCCCATCCGTGACGTTATAGACCAGGTTGTTCTCAAAAAGCATGTTGGAACTGCCCTCGTCGGTGTACAGGCCACTACCGCCATAGCCCCAGCAGTAAACGTCGTGAATGACGTTGTGGCTGACGACCGTGCCGTCGGAGATGCCCAGGGAATAAACCCCGGCCAGGTCGCTCATGCGATGCTGGCCCAGGTGGTGCATGCGGTTGTAACTGATGGTATTGCGATGTGCTATACTATTGCCGAAGCCCCAGGTCCAGCCCACGGAAACGCCGGTGTAGTAGAAGTCACTGATGTCGTTGTGCGTGATATTGTTGTCGTAGCTATGGTGGATACAAACGCCCACGGCGTCGGAAAAGAAGCGACCTCCACTCTGGATGATGTTATTGTGCAGGGTGATATGATGCGTCCGCTCGGCTACATTGCTTTGAATCGAGATTTCGCCGATGCGAACCCCGCCCGCGCTCAGGTCGCGTATCAGGCAACGCTCCACACGGATATGGCTGCAGCCCCGCCGGAACCACAACCCGTGGGTGCCCACATGCGCGATTTCGCAATCATAGAACAGGATATTCCT
>Ga0351967_1007_pt2 | contig 50545 bp, 29 predicted proteins | sample TotcelT113001K15_FD_205803 | JGI IMG/M metagenome (GOLD analysis project Ga0351967, IMG submission 205803) | Enriched cells from coal bed in the Powder River Basin, Montana, United States - Total cells T11 rep3 HSBNCT.T11.300.1.K15 ... | reverse complement strand
AAAGAGCTTCAAGGCTCATATCCCGGTAGTTCTCGACTTGCCAAGGTTCAACTTCCATGTCAGAGTTTAGGAGCCAATTCATACGCAAAGAATTGTAAAGGGCGCGGCGATCAATATCCATGTTAACAGCAACCTGGTTGTGATTTGCTTTTTCAAGATTTCAGATGTCTAACGGTCAAATTGCACTGCACGTCGTCGTAAATTACATCTTTGGTACAGCCTATCAACTTTAGCTGTGCACAACATAACTGCAAGACGTATAGCGATTGACGCTAGATATTTTTAATCTTTGTAAGTCTTTTTTCAAGAGAAATGACATCGGCATAAACATTGCCATAAAAGAGTTCCAAATCGCGGATTTGCTGGTCGAGCTTAAGCATGTCATTGAGCAGATGCATATATTCAATCAGGGAGCATTCCTGTTTCAGGGGCTCTAACATCTCTCGGATCCGGGCTTGAGTACCTGTCATAGAATGACCAACAGATGTGGCAAGCGTGCCGGCTTCATTCATGCTATCCTCTGGTCTGCGTTTGGTATGAAACTCCATTATACTGAATTCGGTTCATTTGATCCAGTGATTCTTTTAGCGTTGTTTATTTGGTGTCGGCAAGGTATTTCGGGGTGATCCGTTTACCATTCAAAGCGTTCCAAAATGTAGAAAGACGGGACCCATCGGGATTTGATACTTCAATGCCATAGACTGGCAGATAAATCTGGGTAACATCCCGGATTGTAAAGTCTTCTCCGAAAGCGGCATAGGCAATTGCTTCAATCTGATTGCGTGAATATTTTCCGGATACCTTTTGTGCGTGGTTATACGGTTTTGTCACCAGCCATTCTGTGATTTGCGTTTGGGGGACCACGGCAATTTTTGGGTTGTGAAAGTGGAGCTGCAGGTTTCCTCCTTTCAAAACGATCAGATGTTTTTTTCTTAGATTTTCGATCCAAGGATCTAATAAGTTGGCTTCCATCTGCAGTTCTTTGATTAATTGGTCTTTTGAGAGCCGCCCTCCATTTTTGGCCAAAGCATTTAAGATCGTGAAGTCGGTCTTTGTTGCTTCAGCCTTTATAGCATCTTCAAAGCCATGCGTTTTTTCCCAATTGTCAGTATTGATGACCATTTCGCCATCGATTTGGCTCCACAAAAGGACCCCTTCGCAGGATTTTTTATCTCCTTTGCAGTATTTGACTTCCATCAGAAGATAAGGGTGGAATTTCAGTTCAGATTCTTGAAACGAGTGTTCTTTGTCGGGAAGCAGCTCATTTCTGTGTTCTGTCATGATCTGATCGGCCGTATATCGTGCTTGTATGGTGAGGAATTCGCCATTGTCCACATATTCTGAAACAAAATTTCGCAGTTCGTGGTTGGTATTCCATATCCACCAGGAACCAAGGATAACAGCGGATAAAGCAAGGATGGTGTAAAGAAGTCGCATGTGTTTCCTCAATGCAGGGTAAGCTAGTGCTCTGCCAAGATTAAAATTACGTGTTGGGTTTGCATGAAAACCCATCTCACAATTTTAATCTTGGCAGAGCACTAGTACAAATGGATACACACTCTGCGACTAAGAAATCAAGAAAAAAGTCTGATGATTCAGATCCTTTTTCCTTTACCATGCCATCTGCATAGTCATAATCTGTTTTCCTTGTCTGTGTGGGCTTTTTATAGAATCATTTTTTTCTTACTACCGTTCTGACGAAATTATTTGGCATCATTTATTTGCACTCACAAATTGAAGGGTCTTAATGCTCATATTTCACAAAATAAAAAATTTACGGAAACTGTTCACGTGATCAGCCGCTCACATGTGTGATAAAAATTTAACAGGATAGATAAGATCGCCTTCGGCGGCATGATAAAGGCACTTTGTGTCAGAAAAAGCTATCATTAATATCAATAGCTTCATCACTTATATCTAAGCAGCTTGTGTGTTTTATCCTGCCGCCGAAGGCGATCCTACCTATCCTGTTAAAATCTTGATCAAACAAGTTAAGTATTAACAGCTAACAAACCGCTAGGTTCAAATTGAGGTAGCGCTTTTTATGAAAAACATCTTGCCTTCCAAGATCGTCTTTTTGTTAAATTACTGCGGAAGCGGTGAAATCTCTCCATAGCCCAGCCCTTCGAAGCCACTCGGTGGAGTGGTTAAACAAGATTAAAAATTTCGTTCACATGAACATTTAAGAGGGGATTAGGGCCAGGTTCCTTCATTGCGCGGCTGCCAAGATTTTTTTTCTCTGAGAGGTGAGAATATTCTTGGCAGCCATGCAATTAAAGAACCTGGCGGATAAATCACAGCGAAATTCGTTTTCAGTCTAGAAATGTAGAATGCAAGACAAAAAAACAGAATCGCATAGTCCGTTCTCAACCCCAGGTAAAAAAAGCTTTAGGCAAACCTTTTCAAAAAAGGACGGATAAGGTAAAACTTTTTTATGGTGTTTCGTTCGTACACAAGACTTTAATCCGGTTTATCTGAATAGCAAGGAGTTATGGCATGCGCAAATCCGTTATAGTGACGCTTATCATCATTGGAGGGGCTCTCATAGGCCTGGCAGTTGCTTATAATCCGTACATGAAAGAAAAGTTTAAAAATCTGGGATTTGCCAATAATGCCAAACAAGAAGCTGAAGATCTCCAGAAAGCCAAGGACCTCTTATATAATGGAAAACCAGATGAGGCCCTATCAATTATTCATCGCCATACTGGTGAAATAGAAAAGCAGACCGAAGTTGGGCAGCAATGGATGGCCCTACTGATCAAAGCCAATGTGGAAACATTAAACAAGCAGCAATTGCTTCTTTTATGGGAGCACTCTCCTCAGGCTTTCAAAGATAATGAGGTTGCTTCTCTTATGGTGGCCGATGGCTTGATTGCAGGCGCAAGAGGAAAAGATTATCAAAAGCTGCGAGAACCCTGGAAAGGACACGAAACAAAGCCAGAAGCTTGGTTTGTTTTAGATGCAGATGAACTCCTATTAGATGGAAAACGAAAAGAAGCGATCGATTTCCTGAATTCCCATTCATTCCAGGGTAAGGCAGACACAGACCGCTTGATTCGGTTGGCTCTTCTCAATGTGCTAGAACAGCCCAAAATTGCCTGGGATTACTTAACCCTTGCCTATACGAAAGACCCCGAGAATCCTGATATTCGTTCATTCAGGGCCAAAATTCTAGAGACTGTAGGCAAGAACAATTTGGCATTATCAGAATATGTCGCTGCAGTCCAAGTAGCTCCTAACAACATCTATCTTAAGGACCAACTGGCGGAATTTTACCTTCGTCATAAGCAATATCAATCAGCCTTACAGGTATGGACCGAAAATTTAAATGCTCCAAGCATAGATTTCATTTGGCTTAAGGCATTATTTTGGAACAAAATGATCACGCCGGTCAAGTATGATTGGCAGGCAGCTAAAATTCCGGATGGACAACTCAAGCCATTGGTCGAATACATCCTTCATCTCCCGCAAGGTCAGTTCTGGGACAAAGCGGCTTTTGAAAAGATTTCCAATGGAAGTCAATACACGAAGACGCAGCAGGCGACTTTTTGGCTGCGCCTCCTTTCTGCTTTGAAGAATCAAAATGACAAGGAAGCGTTGAATCTGCTGCAATATAATCCTTTTGCGCCTGTTTCATGGGATCCTCAGCTTGAAACAGCCCTCAGAAGAATATTGCAATATCGCGTGCATGGTTCTTTTGATACAGCTTCTGTTTCGAATCCTTTGGAAGCGCATCCAAATGATGATACGCAATCTCAAGCAGAAAAAAATACCCCCCCCTTCTTCGCTCAACTTCAAGAATTGGCAACAAGTACTCAGCCGGGCCAATCGCTCAGAATTCCTGAAGATCTGCAAAGCGTGCTGACGAGTCCCGAAGCATTCACGGCAGCCTTTTTAGCAGCCGGATGGGCTGAAGCTGCGATAGAACTGCATAACGCCACGGTGTTTCCTTCAACCTTCCCTGATTGGGTTGCGTTGGATTATGTCAAAGCTCTGCGGCAGAATTCTGGGAATGCAGACGCCTTGGATTTTGCACATGCCCAAAAACAAACGCCGGAAATGGTCTTGCTGATCGGTGAATTGGATATTGCTTCTAATAATACTGACGCCGCGCTGACCGATCTGGCGGAATTAGCCAAGACAGATACTGATATAGGGGCGAAAGCCGCATGGATGATCAGTCTGATTTACATCGATAAAACAAAATATGATGAAGCTAAAGAAGTGATCCTCAATCAACCTCGTCTTTCCAAAGAAGTTTTGGGACAGGAGACATTGGCAAGGATAGCTCTTTTGGAAGGGGATGTCGAAGAAGCGGATAGCATGTATAGTGCGATCGTGAAGGATTCTTCTGAAGCGAAATCATATTTGGCAAGAAAAGCCTTTCAAAATAAGAATTGGAAAAAAGCCAAGGAACTCACTGAGGACTTATTAAAGCAATATCCGAATAATGCATTATTGAGGGAGAACCTTAAGAAGATCGAAGAACAGCAGAAAGGGGAATAGTCATTCAGCATGAATGGAAAAGACCTCTTGATGATGATTTCTCTTGCAATTTTAGCGGTGTTCATCTGGTTGCGCGACCTGGCATGGGTATCGACATCCGATGACACCCTTCCCATCCTCGTTGCTTTGCCCTTATTCGTTTGGATTGGAGTTCCTTGGAACTTCCGGTCCGAATACGAATCTCCCTCTCTTACATCCCTTGTATGGGCAATTGTTATCTTCGTTGCCGGTATAGCTTTAAACATGACATTCCTTTTGGCTTTGGGATGGACTATTCTTCTTTGGTCATGGCTTTCCGTACGCATAGAAGAAAAACGTAGATCGGACCTCATCAAACTCCTAGTACTGCCACTATTTGCGTTTCCTTGGATAGCTCTCGATGCGGACCGCATCGGCTGGTGGTTTCGTTTGTCCGGAGCTTGGGCTACCGCCCATGTTTTTAGCGCTGCAGGATTTCAAGTGGAACAGCAGGGGACTAATTTATTGATCGACCATCTTCCGATTTCCGTTGAGGTCGCTTGTGCAGGGCTGAATACCTTGCAGTCGATGCTTATTGCAGGAACTTTTGTCAATTATACGATCGCCGGCCATACTTTTTATTATTGGTTGAATATTCCTGTGCTGTTCCTTATGTCTTGGGTATCGAATACAATTCGGATTATTGGAATTTCTGCTGCTGCATTGGCAGTCTCCTCTGAATTTGCTTTGGGACCTTTTCATATATGGGGGGGATGGGCAATTTTGGTGATCATGTTTGCCTTATGTTGGGTGTTGTTTAGTCTAGAGGTACGTGGCTCGAATAAATCAAAAATGGATCCACATGCTCACTAAAATCTTTCGGTCCCAGCTTGTCATCGGATGGTTGATTGTCATCTACTGTGCTGTCAATGCCTGGGACCTTGTTTTGGCCTGGCAAACGGCCCCATATGAAAGATATAGCTGGATCGTGCTGGCTATATGGTGTGTTCCCATTGCTTATTATTTTCTAGGATCTGCGTTCGTTGGGAAAAGAAATTCGGTCAATAGTTATTTATTAGGGGCAGCTCTGGCATTTTCCTTGTTAGGAACCCTAGGTGGTTTGCATATCCTCCATCATGCGGGCTTGGCTTTGGCCTTAGCTGGTCTTCTTCCATGGCATTGGGAAGAGGTTGTCTGGATTATCTGTTCGATATCATGGATGCCTGCTATTGGTTGGGCAGGAAGTTTTTTTTCCCCTAGCGCCTTATTGATCCTTCGGCTATTTCTGGCAGCAGTATCCACTTGGCTGGTTATACTCAAGTTACATTCTCAATCGAAAGAGGGCAGATGAACCGGACAAAGCAAAATCTTTTGTGGGCGGCTTTAGCGTTAGCGATTGTGTTAGGAATCGCATGGCAGTTTTATCCATTGGCAGATGCTAAAGAGCGGATCTTAGCCCTTCCTTTGAATGGCGAAGGTTTCAGCGGGCAGGATGTTCCTTTAAGCGAATTCGAAAAAACGTTCTTTACCAAAGTGAATGTCTTAAAGCGGGTATACAAGATTGGTGAACGTTATTTTTTTGTTACTGCTTTGGATGGTACTCGTAATCGTCATGTCGTCCATGATCCTTATTATTGTTTCAAGGGAAGCGGATGGGAAATCCTTAGCGATAAAAGTTTTCCTATTCCAGGGGGAACTGCAAGCCTTTTGGAAATCACAAAGGGAGAGGACAAGCGGCAAGCGTTATTCTGGTTCAGCGATGGGACCTCCCATTATACCAGTCCTCTTCATTATTGGTGGGAGGCTACAGTCCGCAGGATTACTTTAGGGTATTCAGGTCCGGAACCTATTTTAATTCTTATACAGCCTTTGGAAGGAGGGCCTGTCGATTGGAATAACGTAGTCAAAATCTTCCATCCCCTCTTTAAACTGTAGGAAACATGACGAGTGCAGCCGGCTCTACGCTTCTGTCTATTGTAGTGATTGGCCGGGATGAGGGAGAACACCTGACGCGCTGTCTGGAGTCCGTGCAAAAAATCGACTTTCCTTTTGGAGAAAAGGAAATCATTTATGTAGATTCAGGATCTAAAGATGATAGTTTGCAGCGTGCAGCAGCTTTTCCGGTACAGATTTTGCCGCTTAAGAATGCGCATCCTTCTGCGGCGAGTGCTAGAAATATCGGATGGCGTACTTCCAGAGGTGCATTTATTTTATTTGTGGATGGAGACACCATTCTTGATCCCGAATTTGGCAAGATAGCCCTTTCCAAATTTGCAATCCCTATCATTGCAGTAGTGAACGGGAATGTCACTGAGTTATTTCCTCGGCGTTCTGTGTACCATAGAGTTCTGGATGTAGATTGGAATCCGCAGCCCGGGTTTGTGGATTCTTGCGGGGGGATTGCGATTATGCGGCGTGCAGTTTTGGAAGAGGTCGGTGGATTTGATGAGACCCTATTTGCTGGGGAAGAGCCCGAGCTGTGCTGGCGGATAAGAAATAGAGGATATAAAATTCTGCATATGGATATCCCTATGGTTTTGCATGATTTGGACATGTATGCGTTTAGTCAATACTGGAAACGTTGTCAGCGCACAGGGTATGCTTACGCACAAATAGAAGCGCGTTATAGGAAGGAAGAAGACCCTTTATGGAAAAAGGAGGCGCGCTATAATTTGCTCAAGGGCGGGGGACTGCTGTTGATAGGTTTTTTATCGATCTGCCTCTCATTTTATGAGCATTCTTTTATTCCTTTGCTCACACTGCCGATTTTGTTAAGCATGCTGGCCTTCCGTACAGCTTGGCGTGTCCGAAAAAGCACGGATGGCTGGGCGACAGCCTTTTTGTATGGATTCCATGCTCATTTCCAGCATATTCCTATGTTTGTAGGACAGCTATTAAGAAGATTCAGGGCTGCGAGTTAAATTCCAACCAACGAATAATAATCCACGATGTAATGAAAAGAGGAAGCTTGCTGGATTTTAATCGTATTTTATGTTCTAACCCATAGCTGCGACGAGTCTATGCTTAGCTCGCACGTCTTTCTATGGGCTACAGAAAGAGGTCCACTGCGTGGGATTTCGAATTCCTGAATTTCATTTTTTTTGCTGTTCATCCAAAAGATGTCAATGGTCAGCAAGTTTTTAGCACCTCATTATCCACCGGTAGAAAGGGAATTATAGAATGAGCTGTTTATAAAGAACATTTACGAAAGATTGAAAATGACATATACAAAAAAGAAAATAGGTGAAGAATTAAAAATAATTTTATCCAGGGGGTATAATATTGGAAGGATATCAAATTGGGCAGATGAATTATTCTTTAGTGTACGAGGAAAACGATCCCCAGAATTGGATGATATTTTGCGCCATATATTTTTAATGGATGCTGGACCTGAATTTGAATATACTGAGCAAGAGTTAAAATTGCTTGCTGAAATGTTAATCAATGAGGAAGAGAATCCAATTAAAAAAATCAATGAGAAATCTAAAGAAGAGAATACAAGTAATCGGTTGAATACGACCGAATAGCTAAAAAAATTTATAAGTTACCCCTATTACTTGACTTTTTCAATTTCAAACCACATTGGCTTCATAGCTTTAACATCTTTATGGCGGGACAAAAATACGTTTGGTCAAGGAATCTGCATGTTATTAAAAAGCGATATGGATTATTCTAACCTTCAACCTTGGCATGTAGGGCGGGTAGCATAAAAATTAACGCGTCATGCAGGTTATAAATTCAGGTTTAAAAATGATAGAAACAAAAAGAATATGTATATCCAGTCCACCAGATCGCAGCCATTTGGTAGCAGAGATTTTCCTTGATCAATTGCAGTGGGTGGAAATAAATTATGAACATGATATTTTTGAAATCGAGTTTTATTCACGGCCGGACAACCAACCCTGGTGTATTGATTTTACTCTTGCAATCGATCTGTTGATCGAGGCTAAATTTGAACTAATGAAAAAAGCAGGAATAAGTGAGTAAATAACATAGGACAAAATAATCTTCGATCAAGAGGTGGTAATTACAAACGCAGTATTCTTATTTGAAAGATTGTACGTCGTTTTTTAAAGGTTCATTGGTTCAATTATTTGGACCTCATAGGACACCTTATCATCATCTTCATGTAAATGGAGATGTTGTCACTCTCTCGCTGCGATAGCGTGTGATCTTTTGGGCACGTGCATGATTTAGCTTTTCCCGGAGAGGTTAGACCTGCTGAATTTTGGGAAATTCCTTAACAATCATATAGGTTGAAAATGATAAATAATAATTTTATTTGGTTGTTAAAATGGTATTACGGTCAATGTGACGGGTATTGGGAGCATGACAATGGCATCGAAATTTTAACTCTTGATAATTCTAGATGGTTTCTAAGGATTTGCTTGGATGAGACTGAATTGCAGGATAAAGAATTTCAAAAGATTTGCGTGAATCGATCTGAACATGACTGGATACGATGTTATATCGAACATAACATTTTTATTGGTGCTGGCGGTCCTCTAAATCTACCCGAAATTTTAGAAATATTTCGTAAATGGGCTCAATGCGAAAATCAAAGAATGGAGGAATGTAATAAAAAATATATCGCCCCCAAAAAAAATGACGTATATTGAAAATATTAATGCTTCAAAGAACAAATAAAGGGGGAAACTATGGAAAATCTCATCCATTCAGATGAAAGAATGACAGATAATAATTTTCTCTGGATATTAAATTGGTATTTTAAGCAATGTCACGGTGAGTGGAAGGATAGCAAAAGTATTGAAATTCGAACTATTGACAATCCTGGATGGTCTCTAAAGATTTGCTTGAATGAAACGGAACTACAAGACAAAGAATTTCAAAAAATTAAAATAGACAGATCGGAACATGATTGGATACGATGTTCTAATGATGGCAATATTTTTGAATGTTTCGGAGGTCCTCTAAATCTACCAGAAATACTAGAAATATTTCGTAAATGGGCTGAATGAGAAATAGCGGAATAATTTGCATGCACGGAACTAAGAGGATCAAAACTCTAGTCCGTCTTATAGTTAATTCGGAGACTTCAAGCTCGGATTTCACAAAAAAAATAATTTGACAGCTGAGCAGGGGGAATTATCCGAAAACCGACCCAATTTGGCTATTGTTTTAATTTTGTCTAATGAGTGGTTTGACAATGAATAAAAAGAAGAACCTCTGCCAGGGTTTATAAAATTAACTTACTCTCCCCGTACTACGGTTTGTCTTCGCTTCGCTCGCGAGCCTTGCTAACGGGCTACAAAATGAGGACCCACTCCGAGGCTGTGAAAAAATAGAGATCCAAGCCGATTTTACCGATCTTTTTTGCATCTTCAAACTCCACCCCCTTCCATAACGGCACGCTGGACGTTTAGGAAGGGGGTGGATTTTAAAATCTGCGAAAAAATCTCGTCAAAATCGGCTGGATTCTAATTTTTTTACAGCCTCTCCGTGGGTTGAGCTACATTTTTCATATGATGTCTATCTCAACATAATTCAGAAGGAGATAGAGTCCTTTTGCTAGCCCTACGCAGTAGGGCCTCATTTTGTAGCCCGTTAGCAAGGCTCGCGAGCGAAGCGAAGACAAGGCAGCTACGGGGAGAGTAAGTTAATCTGACAAAACCCCGTAGGGGTTCTTCATTTTATTTCATTGGACGAAATTATTTCTTAATACTCAAAATATAGGTTGAAAATGACAGATAATAATTTTATTTGGTTATTAAAGTGGTATTACAGTCAATGTGATGGAGATTGGGAGCATTGCAATGGGATCGAAATTCAAACTTTTGATAATCCTGGATGGTGTATAAGAATTTGTTTAGAGGAAACGGAATTGCAAGATAAAGGATTCCAAGAAATTAGTATGGATCGTTCGGAACATGATTGGATACGATGTTATATAAAACATAATATTTTTGAAGGTATCGGCGGTCCTCTAAATCTACCTGAAATACTAGAAATATTTCGTAAGTGGGCACAATAAAAAATCAAAGCATGAAGTGATGCAATAAAATACTCAAAAAATATGTCTGGAAAATACGATAGTGTTTAATCTCGTGTAGCTGCCTGATTTTCCAGGACTCTCGAGTTATTTCTACTATGCGAAATCTTGCAATTTTAAAAAAAATTCAGGTTAAGACATGACAAATGATGAACTGATGTGGCTATTTAAATGGTTCCATAGTCAATGCGACGGAGATTGGGAACATGGAAAAGGTGTTAAAATAGGGACTTTAAGCAATCCCGGTTGGTTCATAAAAATCGATATTAGCGAAACAGAACTTGAACATGAAGAATTTAAAGAGCAGTTTATTGAACGCTCAGAGCATGATTGGGTCTTTTGTGAAAAACAAAATAATTTGTTTGTAGGTGATTGCGGTCCTTTTAATCTGCCTGAAGTAATCCAAATTTTTCGTAACTGGGTTGAAAGCGAAAAATAATAGAGTGATTCTTCCAAGGAGGTGATGGAAAAACTCAAGTGCTAAGTTACCACGTGCGGTCTAAAATCGCTTGATTACGTACCAGCCGACAATCAATCCAAATAGACGCATGTAAAGATTACTCTAAACAAAATTAATAAAATTATGTTACACCAGTCTTAAGTTCTTTTTCCAATCAATCTGAAAAAATTTCCAGTAATAAATCCCAACTGTAACGATATTGTGAATGAGCGCAATAAAATAAGCCAAAGATGCATCACAGTTGAAAAATTGAATACATATCCAAACAGGTAGAGCAAAGAGGATCCAAATCGTTAAAACCTCATTGATCATGACAAAACTCGCATAACCAGAGGCTGTAAGTAAACCTGAAAAAAGACCTCTAATTGATTTAAATAAAAAAGAAAGACATCCCCAAAATAAAGTAAACTGTAGTAATGTAATGTAGTGTGTAATTTTTTCTACTTCATTGTTGGAAAAAATAATTCTGATAATGAACTCAGGATAAAGAGTGAGTGTTAATGAAATAACTAAGAAAAAGAAAAAACATAATTTAACGCCTGAGTTCAGAATCTCTGAAACAGTTTCTATTTGTTCTCCACCAATTAAATTAGCTACAGTCGTAGAAATCCCCCTAGATAGACCTTGAATGATAAAAACAAAAAAACCAAAAATTGTTTGTATGATACTTGCTAACGTAATATTGGCCTCTCCTAAACTTTGGATCAATATAAAGAAAAAAGACCATGCAGAAGCAATAGCTGCTTGAGCAATTGCATTTGGACCTCCGACTTGGAGTATCTTAAGAAGTAACGAAAAATCTAGACTGAATTTATGAGTATGATAAGTTCTTCGATTATAGGAAGAGAAAAAAGTAATACTTAAAACTAACAAACAGGCTACTTGACCTAGTACAGTAGCAATAGCAGCTCCTTGGATGCCAAGTTCGGGTATGAAATCTTTGAAGCCAAATATCAGTACAATATTGAAAATGAGATTAACGCTATTTCCTATTATAGTTGCAATCAAGGGCATAAATGTATTTTTCATTCCTACAAAAAATGTTGATAGTGCACAAGTCAAAGGCGAGAGCGAGTTAAAAGCGACAAGTAATCTACAATAAAAAACCGCATTAGGGTCTTCTTGCAAGTTATTGGGTAATATGTCTGGTAAGTAATAGGCAAGAGGAACAAATAATAAATTTGTGAAAATTGAAAACCATATCATCTGCCAAGTGGGAGCGCTTATTTCCTTTGTTTTATTAGCACCATAAAGTTGCCCAACAAATACATCTGCAGCACAGGCGCATATGTTTGCTCCGATTTGAAGCATGATGATTAAAGCACCGAAAGATATAAGGGCATTAAATGCTTCTAACGAGTACTTACCTAAAAAAAATCGGTCGCACAGCATCATTAAGCTTCCTGATAGGTTGCTCAACATTAGTGGATACGATAATTTTAAAAGTGAAAGCGGCCCTGCTTTATTTGTGTATTTTTTTGGAATAACAGAATTTATCATTCGACTCATTGTAAAAAATGGTTCAACAAAAGGGATCTGAAGGAATTAGTTCCGAGCAAAGTCCTCGGAACCACCTCGGATTTTTAGCGAAATTACACATGGCTCGCACTACGTTAATAGAAATTGCTTTAAATAAAGGTACGATCCATATTGGATTATCTTTTAAAGATTTTCGTATAATCTCTTTGGTTGAGTATTTTTTTGTTAAATCCAAAGGTTTATTTTTCATTGATGTTTTTGTCTGGAAAAATTCTTTCCTAGCCTGTGAAGAATTTTTATCTTTTAATGATGAAAGACGTTTTTCAACATCATCTGAATAGGCTATCCCTTTTTCAAGAAAAGTACTTTCTAAAAGCATGAAAGCTTCATTCGTTGCATGTTCGATTGATTGTAAGAGAGATTCTCTTATTGCAGACCCTAAAACCCAAACATTCTCATCAAGATTCATTAAGACTGCGATTGCAAGCGGAACATCCGAGCTAAATGAGGTATAAAAACGAATGTGCCAACCATCTTGGTGAATCAAAGCTTTTTCCTTTATCTCGAAAACGGAGCCATTTTCATACCAGATTTCTGCTAATAGATGTCTTTCTATCAGTTCTAGAATAGCATGGTTTATAGCTTGATCAATATTATAGTGACATCCTAAACCATTTGCATCAGCCGATTTTGTAGTGAAAGTTGACAGGTTACTTATTAATACTTCTGATGGGTGGAAAATTTTATTTTTATTTGGCGCTTCTAGTGAATGACCTTCAAAATGCTCTATATTTTGATGAAAAGCACGAGTTGCATATAATCGTTCTAATGCTTCAAACTGGGAGGCCTTTTTTGCTTTTTCACTAATTTCATTGAATCCAAACCCATAAATGTAGTTTTCTTTTTCCATGGATTTAAAGCAGATGCCTGATTTGGCCAAAAAATGACCCTGGCTATATTTTGAAGACGAGAGAAGGGTTTTTATAGGTACGTGCATTTTCTCCATTCCTATATTGCTATAATGTCGGAGTAACTTTGCAAAATTTTTTGTCCCCTTTCTGTTAGCTTCCCATAACAATTAATGGTAGTATAACCGTTTATAAACTGTTTTTTAAAAATAGTTAAACATGTTTTGTAAGAAGAACCTTCAAAAAGTCTTGCTAATTGGTCAAAAATTCGGACCATCCTGCTTAAAACATAAGTTGCGTGGAAAATCCCATACATAGGCCTAGGATCGGGGCGAATGGGAGCTGTGTATCTTTCACTTGGATCATTTAATATTAAGCGATCTTGCGCAAAAAGGGTATTTAAATGGAGATGAGAGGTTTCATGGATTATATGTTCACAAAAATAAACACTAGGGGGAAGTTCATTATTAGGAATGCATATATATACAGACCCAAATAATCTTGGATCAGTCATTCCTACAAGTCTGTCTGAATTAAACAATTTAATTTCAGTAACATAAGATTCAAATTCCTTGAAGAATAATGGAGAGGCTTTTTTAAGAGATTCTAATGACTCAGCAATGAGGGATGAATATTTCATAATCTGATCTTCATCAACTAAATCGATCGTTGGCAATTTTCCATACTGATTACGATTTTGTTCTTTTAGTGATTCTAGCACATCTTGTTCCCAGGATTCCGAAGTAATAGTACTGACTCCAAATACTTGTGCATAGGGATGGTGTTCTAAGACTTGAAAAAGCGTAACTAATAACCTTGAAACCTCGATGACACTGTTATTTTTCAAAGCATTGACAAGAGAGGCATGTATAGCATGAAGCTGTGGATTAAATTTTTCATCAGGATTCAGGATATTTACCATAGTTGTTAACTGTACATATTCTTTTTTAAATCCACGGGCTGCTGTATTAATTAAGCTTAATAGACTCTTAGTAAACATTTGATTATAAATTCGTCTCAAATAATAAGGGCTATTTTCAATAAACTGGGATGTATAATATTCTGAAGTCATAAATCATTTATTTTGTTAGGTATTAAGGATTAGGATTTACTCATTGTTTGGTGCAGCCCCTTTAAATTTTACCTCTTGCGGTCTATTTGATATTTGAACTGCGCCAAAGCCCCCGGGGTTGAATTGATCAAAAGCGACTCCATAAATAACATTGGGCCGCTTTCAATCGTTCAACTGTGGGAGCTTTCGCTCAAATACCAATTTAGGCCGGGCGAGGTATACTTTTGAGACAATTAACTGCCATATACTTGAACGGTTGGTCTATTTATGGCTAACAATTCACTCTCTATAACATCAAATGTTATGTTCTGAGGCATCCCATCTTCAAATTCAAACACTTCCACTTGGCTAATAATGTGCTCCACATAACCTCCTAAATGATTTATTTTGCTTGAGTTTAAAATAAGAAGTTTTAACTTATGCGACTCATGCGATGACTATTAGGTATAAAGAATTTCGTTAAATCTGTCAATTATTTCGGGCTTGACTTCAGGTGACCAAACATTAAAAGCAATTTTTTATTAAACGTCTTTATACGCAGAAGATGTAGCAGCTCTCAAAGATTAAATTGATGGATAAAGACTACGTAAGTTTGTACATGGCCTGGTCTATGAGATTTTACCCTTTCAGGCGAAAAAACTTCGATCAGAAGGGATATGGGATGTGACAAACTTTGAACTATAGATGATGAACATCGAAAAATTCCAGCCAATTTCGGCTATTGATTTAATTTTGTCTAATGAAAGGGTTTGACAATGAATAAAAAGAAGAATCCCTGCCAGGGTTTATTAAATTAACTTACTCTTAGAGGCTGTGAAAAAATCATAAACAATTAATTTTTAGAGATTTGTTGCGTAAAATCCTTCTTTGAAATATCCTTTTGTTTTTGTGCAAAATCCATTCAAAATGTATTATGAAACAGTAAAACGTTTAAGGGTATCTGTGAAGGGACAATTGACACTATCTACGCCTTCTGAAATCAACCAAAAGCCTACTAATGAAGAAATTTTCGGTAAACCACGGTTGAATACTGCTTGCCGGAATCAATGTATCGCTTCTTTCAATACATTAGACGATATCTTGCCAAAAGATCATCTAGCTCGTTTAGTATGGGAATATGTGCAATCTTTGGATTTATCAATTATTTTGGGAAAAATCCTAGCTGTTAAAAATCATGCCGGACGCCCAGCTACCGATCCTAAGATCTTATTAGCTCTTTGGTTGTTTGCTACAATTAAAAGTATTGGAAGTTCACGATTAATAGAAGAATATTGTCAGGAACACGATGCTTTTAAATGGATTTGTGGGGGTGTGAACATAAATTATCATACAATTTCAGACTTTCGTTCTAATAATAGAGATCAACTAGATGCCTTGTTAACTATGAGCGTTGCAGCGCTTGCTAACGCGGAAATTATAACACTCGAAAAAATTTCTCAAGATGGAATGCGCGTAAGAGCTAGTGCAGGTACATCTTCGTTTAGACGTGAGCCTACAATTGAAATGCAATATGAGCTCGCAAAAGCACTTGTTGAAGATATCAAGGAAGAAGAAAAAAAACGACCTGGGGCCTGTAAAAAAAGGTTAGCAGCAGCAGAACTTCATGCAGCTGAAGATAGACTAAATAGATTGGCTCAAGCAAAGAGTGAGTTGGAAAAGATAAGAAATGAAAAAATAGCATACGCAAAGAAAGAATATAAAAAAATTGATTCCAAAGAATTAGAAAAAATTCGCGTTTCAATGACTGATCCAGAAGCGAGAATAATGAAAATGGCATGTAGTGGTTACCGTCCTGCATATAATGTACAATTTGGGAGTACTAATAAAGGAAAGGCTATTATTGCAGTGGATGTCAGCAATAAGGGGGCTGACAATAATTTGTTAGGCTCAATGCTTGATAAAGTCGTGCAAACTTATAAAGTAATTCCTCAAAAATGGTTTGTAGATGGGGGTTATGATTCTCATGACGAATTGAATAAGGTTGAAGCAAAATATGAAACATGTAAAGTGTACATGCCTGTAAAAATTACATCTAAGAATCAAAATAATCCATACTTAAAGCAGCCTAAAGATTCTAAGATTGTGGGTGAATGGAGGGAACGAATGGGTACAGTCGAGGCAAAAGAACTATATAGAGAGCGGGGGGCAACAGCTGAATTTGTTAATGCAGCAGCAAGAAATAGAGGATTCCAACAATTTAATGTGAGGGGGATTGAAAAGGCAAAATGCGTAGCATTAATCTTTGCATTAACACACAACATGGTTCTGCAAATAGGGTGTGGTGGCTTTGATCTATTGCAGCTAATAGGATCGTAAAAGTTAAATGGAATACGTGGTGGAAATCATAAAACGAGGAACTTTTTGCAAAATCGCTTGAGTTATGCATAAAAAAACAAAAAGTAACCATAAAACAAAAAAGAGGATCTGAATTAAATTTAAAATTTTTAAATTAAAAAAATCTAACCCTCTTGAGAATTTTGATTTTTTCACAGCCTCTTAGCTACGGCTTGTCTTCGCTTCGCTCGCGAGCCTTGCTAACGGGCTACAAAATGAGAATCCACTCCGAGGCTGTGAAAAAATAGAGATCCAATCCGATTTTATCGATCTTTTTTGCATCTTTCAAACTCCAACCCCTTCCATAACGGCACGCGGGACGTTTAGGAAGGGGGTGGAGTTTAAAATCTGCGAAAAAATCTCGTCAAAATCGGCTGGATTCTAATTTTTTCACAGCCTCTCCGCAGGTTGAGCTACATTTTTCATATGATGTCTATCTCAACATAATTCAGAAGGAGATAGAAGTCTTTTTGCTAGCCCTACGCAGTAGGGCCTCATTTTGTAGCCCGTTAGCAAGGCTCACGAGCGAAGTGGAGAAGGGCCAATAGCTACGGGTAGAATAGGTTAGTTTAACAAAAAACCCAGCAGAGACAATTACAGAAGTAAAATGACCGCTTTCCAGCGATTCTTTGGGCACTTGCTGCATCCTCCTACACATTTTCGCGAAATTTTAAGGGGTCGAGAATTGATTTTTTGTGGAAAAAGTTGGTATTGATATTTGCACCAGAAAAATTGTTAGTGAATGTATGCTCGAGTGACTACTTGAGAACAGAATAGCAAGCGATTGCTAAAAATAGGCTTAGAATAAGGCCGAGATGGCGTGTTACCTAGAGAACGGTATCTGAACTGTTACACTAGCTTTTTCGTATTCAATAATATAATCGATCACGTTTTCCGAAAACCCATTAATGATATGCCAATGACCATCATTCTTAATGCCATTTTCATATGTTCCTACATTAATAATATAACATCTTGGAATACTCATTTTTGGCATAGCATCATGTGACTGTTCGTCAGTAATAACTATACATCTATCAAAATCGGACTGTATTACTTGTGCCAAAGAACGACCCAGATTTGTTTGCTGGTGTGATTGAGAATGCTCTATTGCATCGCGCAAAGCCATCCCTTGCCTCGGTGGCACGGGCACCAGTTCATTGGAAAATGAGGCTATGCCAATCTTTATACAGATTTCTTTTAATAAAATAGCTATACCATATGCAGCATCCAGTCTTGACATTTTGCTTTTAGCAGATATTGCATGACCCATAGACCCGGAAACATCAACTAATACCAATGTCCGATCGCTCAACTTTTCTTTTTCCTTACAAGACTGGATCATTGCCTTGTCGATGATTTCTTCCCAATTAGGGCATTCTTTAGCTGCAGCTATAAATTGAAAAGGCAACAAAGGCCTTGAATTTTTTAGCAGCTCATCTTCAACAAGTTCCTTATGAATTCCAGAATCATGCATATTTCGAAGATTGCGGATAATGGCCAGCTTTCCCATCTTTCCTTTTATCAAAAGCTCCTGGAAAGCTTCTTTCTTGTCTGCTCCAGAGGAAAGCTTTGTTTCCCACGTTTCAGGTATGGCTAGCTTTCTATCAATGAGTTTTTTCCAAAGTTCATCTTGCTCCTTGCTGGAAGGCTTGGCATGGCACAAAAATAAAGCATCTCTTAATTTAACAGGTGTATCGCGATCATATTTTGCAAGCTGGTACTCATCAAATTTAAGAAATGCTTGCGCCAAACCTTTTTTCATCTGAGCGGGAAGTGACTTTTTGCCATCTTTCCAATACAGGCTTATCAATTCAGTTATTTGATCGGGCCTTCTGCAAATTTCAGAAATGGCTTCTTTGCATTTAGAGCCTTTCTTCAAGGCTTGCAAAATAAGAAATAATGGCATGTGCCTAAGCATGCCTTTACTATGCACTTCAAGGGCTAAATCCCGTATTTTGTCTGGATGAATCTTTTCGCAGCATTCGGCGATCTGCTCGGCAGCAGTCTTGCCATCTACATAAAATGTATCCTCCCACAGCATGGTTGTCATGCAGAGGCGTTTTAACTTTTGTAATGGGGGTATTTCTGAAGATTGTGCCCCCTCATGCGTAAAGACAGGGGTACGCTTAAAAGTATTAGTTTTCATAGATAAAATCCGGGAATAAGCGAAAGTAGTAATAACAGATTAAGTACCTGCTTTCTGCACCACGGTAAAAAATTAAAGGAAGACAAAAAATTCATTCTTTATAAAGTGAAGGGAACAAGCGCCAAGGCTGCTGGTGCCACGCTCTACCACTGAGCTACACATTCTTGCGAATGTGGTTGGATTCGAACCAACGACCACGACAGTTTCAAAGTAAGCCTTGACTACGCCACTTCAACAAAAAGACTATCATACGTAAGGATTATTAACCAATTTTTTCTGTTGTTTTCAGCAATTCTAATCCGCTTGTCATTAGATGGGGCTTGTTAAAGCCCCTGCCCCTCTTTATCCCTTTCTTTCCTCTAAATCTAAAGATTTTCGTGTTAAAGACCTTAACTTATCCGGCTCTGAATAGTGTTCTTACAGAAATTCAATGATTTAGTTGATTTTTAATTTAATATACAATACAATTATAATCTATTTAATTGTTTTTAATGATAGGTTTGTATGTCTGATTTTAAAATTATTGAGAACAAAGAGTCGCTCAAGAAATACTGGAATGATGAGAATAATTGGAACAAGCCCACTTCATTTAAAAGCAAAGGAAGAATTGTCGATCATCATGGAAAAACTGTAACTGCGGGTTATAAGGGGAATCAATACCAACTTATTAGAAAACGTGAGCGCTCTTTCACTACAGCCGAACGGATCGGAAGGGGTGTTCTAGGAACTCTATTAGCTATTTGTACTTTTACTGCAGGTCTATTCTTTTCAAAATACGTCAAAAATCTATTCAAGAGTAAAGTCAGTATCCATTTTGCCATACAGTACCCAATTGCCAGTTGTCACGAATTGCCTGTCGTCGGAAAAATCGAACCCTTGGCTATTGGTCTACCATCCTTCAGTACAGCCGCAGCTTTGCCGGTCTCTCCGAGGGTAAAACCCTTATCAGAGCATAAATTGGATGAAATTAACCCAATTGACGAAAACCCTAACAGGCAAAGGATTGAATTGGCTTCTGAGGCCGTACAATCTATTGATGCGCAAGCTCCAGCGTATCCCTTGAATCTAATAGATTTCAAAAAGCTTCCCCAAGTGTCGACAAGGCTTTTATTCCAACTAGAGGCAGACGAGTTTGGACTCAATTCCGAGCTCGAAGGCTGTGCTAAAAATATCCCTCTGGCTTATGTGTTAGAATACATTAAAGCACGGGATTCACAAGGGGACATCCTATGTGATCAACAAGAAGAGCTCATTCGTGAGCTTTCCATTGCGTATGACATAGCAGAGTCACCCAACAGCCAACAGACTTTGCATCAAGCGATACAGAATGCCTTCGCTACAGGGAGCACAACCCTCATTCCTGGTGGATGGGTTGGAAAGCCTTCTGGTCATGCGATGATGTATGAACTTATTCCTGAATCAGGTGAAACGGCTACATTACGGATTTTCAATACCGGCGAGGGGATACAAGAGCACGACCGTTTTCAAGTTGGGGTCAAAGATAAAGTCGGATATGTGGAATGGAAAGGGATCAGCCGAGATAAATTGCTGGATCCTCATTTTTCTCAAGCAATCGACGAGATGAATACCTTCACATCATTACCTGAGGACGAAAATAAGAGCACAGATTATTCATCTCGGGATATTTACTCCGGACTAAGAAACTTTTTAGAAGTCAAAGAAGTTTCGGAAGTCAATGTAGATATAGCTCAAGACGCCCCTTTAAAAAATCCCCAAAAAGCTGGCACGTGTTCTTACAGGGCTCTCCTTGCGTTCATAAAAACAAAGATGAGCCCAACCGAATACCGCCATTTTACCTGCGATATGCGCCTTCAAGCTTTGGCTTCTCATGTGCTTTCAGAGGTGGACCCAGATGAAAAACCCGCGGATGAAATTTCTGAGAAAGGACGTTGGCGTTTGATAAAAAAGAGTTTGCAGGCCATCTCTCGGAAAGTTGATCGTCTCTACACGAACCATATTATAGGTCCAAGTTATTTAGAAAAGGCACAATCAACGCTCAAGCTTATTGCAGAATGGGTAGAGTTTAATCACGATCAATCTTTAGAAAATGAGATAGAGTTTTCAAGGCCTATTTTTAAATCACCACAAAATCAAATTGACCTACCTTCGGAAGTACAAGGAATATCCAGTTCTAGAGAAGAGAAAACAGTTTTGCATGCTTCCAGTGTTGATGCCGCCTGTTCACATTTGATGGAAAACCTTAAAGAACAGACGCTGGCTAATCCGAATACTGTTGTGCATGAACTCAAGAAGATACGGCTTCTGCTGGAACAAGCCCACAAACAAAGGGACTATAGTGGAGTTAAATTTGCTACTGTCGATATCGCGAAGAGGTTGTCAGTTGAGGAAGATTTTTGGAAACAAATTCCGGGAACCCAAAAAGAACTGGAAGCAACCATTGGAGAACTCAATGCCGTTGCCGATTTCTTTTTTACTAGCTGTTACCACACCTCCCAACCCGATAGCATTTTTCCGGAACAGATCTATGCGATTATGAAAATCCTGCATGTTCAAAATTTGATTGCTACCCGATCCTTTCCTAAAGTTGACTTATGTGTCCCATTTAATTGCGAGCCTCTATTTTTCCAACCACAGGATGAACTGATTGAGCGGGAACTAAACCATATTCTAAAAAAAGTGGAAAATGTAACCTTAAATGATGAACAGCTTTTTAAGTTTGTTTCATCCAGCAGTCCTTATGATAAAAGCGAAATATATGAACATCGGTTTCAATCCGGCGAACAACTTAGCGATTTTATCCAACAGCAATATCCTGAAGTTCTAAAAAAAATTGCTAAAGACAATCCTGCATACCTGAATTGCTCAAAGCATGAAAAAGGTTTATTACTTTACACAAGCCCCCATTTGCCTTCCTGGTTGAAAAATTTGCGGGACACACGCCAAAGATTGACACATCTAATTAAAGCGCACATCGTGCCTCCGACTCATGAAAATGCTTCACTGCAGTTTAACATGAGGATTGACAAGCAAAATTGTAAAGATGGCGCGGTTTACATCGATGTTGAAGGGATCGATTTTAATTCGCTAAAAATCCTCCCTTATGAAAAGCGGCTGTCGGAACGCAGCTTCGCTGCAACCCAACGTGGAATATTTAAAGCCCCTATGCAACAACTGTCGCGTTTTTTAGCTAAGATGGATTCAAGTCGGGATGTTAGTGAAGAAGAACTCATCGCTGAAAAAATGAAGAACATAATCCCGGAATTCAGTGAAGAGAAATCCAAAGAGCTGATTCATCCATTTTTAACAAACCGATTCCGCCTGGTCGAAATTGTCGAATATTTTTCCCGTTATCCCGATAGGTTGAGAGATCCTGACTTTCAACAAATACTCCAAATGGCTCTTTTTGGTTTTTTTAATACGCCTTTATGCGATCAGTCCAAGGAAGCAGCCCCTATTGTTATGAATTTTTTAACGAAACAACTTAAGCATTACGCTGCACAAAACGACCTTAGCACATCGGTATTCTTGATTCGCATGAATAGGCACTTAAGCCATTACGAGAATTTCAAAGATTTTTGCGTGAACGGAACAGCCTTGCTTAAAGGATTCTTACAAAATCAGGGCTTGTTACCTGAGGAAAAAAGTCTTCTTTATGCGGAACTCGTGGGACATTTAGGAGAAAAGACCATACTTTCCAAAGAAGAAATAGCCGATCTACTATTGGGTTCTGTTTGGATGAAAGATACACCGCTTCCAGAAAAGTGGGATGAACCAAAATATGCTTGGGAATACGATAAGGCGCTGCAGACACATTCAAAAGCTATAGAAGACTTTTTGGCCCCTGAAGGAGTTCCTAATCAACCTGCATTGAAAGGGATTTACAACTTATCGAAGGAAAAAGCCTCTTTAACTGAATGGGTCTCTGCATATAAACCCGGAGAACTTCTCCGTTTTGTTACTGCAGAAGGCGATGTCTATGATCCTCTGCAAGGGAGGTTGTTTGCGGTCCATCAGGAAACCTACCTTCCCTCTGAAATTCGGAATACGGCAAATTTTCGTCTCTTATTCCCGCTTCAAAACAAAGCGCGTGCATTGCCCGAAGATGTTTATACCTTCCAGGATGCATTTGGAAATTCCCTATTTGTCAAAAAGGGGCAATCGACAATAATGATCGAACAAGAGAGAAATGGAAAAAAATACTCATTCGTACCCTCCGATGTTCTTACTCAGGATATAAAGTCCGGAGCACTGACTTGTTTGGAAAGCCGCTATTTAATCGACAAGTTTTCTTGTTGGCGTTCTATAGAGAACCCTAAGGAATTGCTGCTCATTTCTCATGAAACCCATCAAGCTGAATATACTGTTCAACTGGCAAAAAAATCGATATGTCAGTATGTGCAAGCATTATGCGTTGACCGGATCAAGCGCATTAAAGATAATGCTTTCTTAAGCGCTCCGTCCAAACTCTTCAAAAGTTTTGAAGTACCTTCTTACATACAAGAATGGTATGATGCTAATGAAAACATTATAGAAATTGAACTACCCCGCTTTTCCCTTTCATTCAAACCTCGCCCGGAAGACAATACACGTCTGGAATGTATGCAATATCCAGGCTGGATTCTTGCCGATAACCAAGCTGTTAAGGGGCTTGGCGGATGTTGTTATCATTTACTGCTTATCGGGCCGGATGGAAAACGAAAAGTGCTTTTGCCTAATCAAGAGCTGGAATCCCCCCAAAAAAAAGAAGTCCTGGAACCCCGTTTCAATAGAAAGCAGGAGCTTGAGTTTGGAAAAGAAGCATCTTTTGATCACTATAGCTACGAAGTTGATGCCAAAGGAGAGCTGAAAGGGAATTCAAAAGAGTCCTGGCTGCATCTTGCAGCCACATTGGCAGCTCATCAGGAATACGAACGGGCAGCGAATTGTTTAAGACGGCAGGGAGAGAAATTAAGCAGCTACTCCGCGCAAGAGATTGTCCATCTAGAACGCATTATGAAGATAGGCAAGGTCACGGGCGATGAGTCCGGCGAGCAAAATGCTTTAGGGCTATATGCTGCCTATCTCTTAGCAACCAATTCCATACAGTCGCCTGCGGGAAAGAAAAATCTTCCTCTATTCTATCGAAATTATCTGCTCCACTTCCGAAATATCACAGCTCTTCGCTTATCTGAGGAAGAGGAGTTGCGCCTGGTGAAAAACATATTGGCAGAAAAATTCGATCCTCATTTTTTTGTGCGTTTGCGGGAATTGGATCCGGATTACGCCAGTACCTTTCAACAGATTGAACAGCCTTCTGCAGAGCACAAACCCTCTTTAATCAATGTCAAAGAGGTTCTCGAAAACATAGAATTACCTTACAGCAAGGGAAAAACAAACGCTACACCTCCAATTCTCTTGACGCGTGCCGGTTCCAAGGTGAAAGAGCACATTTTTGATTTATCCAGGCAAGCAATCCAAGGCACGCCGGAACAAAAAAAGTGGCTGAGGGATGCATCCTTATTTCTCCTGAGCCACTCCTCTGCAGAGACGCGTTCCTTAGGAGTTTTATTCAGAGAAATAATGGACAATCCCGAGCGCTTCAGCTTGCCGCCAAGCAGCCAACAAACCGAACAAGAGTTAAAGAAATGGTGGAGGCGAACAATTGAACGGTTACCGCAGACTACCCTGGAAGGTAACCCTTCGAGAAATGAACCGCTACCCATCACACCCCGCAACTTTAGATTGGAAAGTGCACGCAGTTCACTGGCCTCTATTCCTTTTTCCTTCGAAGTCGAAAATATTCCTCCGTTAGACAAAGTGATCGATCCTTCTATAAATCTACAAATACAAGCGGCGATTCTAGTCAATGAAGCAAGAAAACAAAATCCCCCGCTGGAACAATGGCTAAATGCACAAACAAATACCATTTTAGGCAAAGAAGATCCTCTGCAAGAACTGGAATGGCAACGATTGGTTGAGGATTTAAATTTTTATCAGAATAGCCCGTCCTCAGGAATTGCTTTAAAAGGGACGATTGCTTTGCCTTTCGCAGACATCCAACAATCGCTGGAAGAGCAAATGATTCGGGATAAATATGAGGCCAACATTTTGCAGGTGCGCTTGATGGAGCTTGCTAACCGCCTTCCTGACAGCTCAATTGAAAAGATGCAGCACGGACTGCAGCAATGGGGAGGTACCAAAAAAGAAATTTCGTTGGATGATATCTTCATAAGTTTTGCTCAAAAGGAGCCCAGAACTCTGCAGTCTCTCAATACAAGCTTGGATCAAAGAGATCTGCACGAAATTTATTCTCTCGCAGCTCGTTATTTGAGCCTTTCTGTCAGGATGCAACAGGCGGAACGCTGCTTAGAAACCTGCCGAAAGCTGGCGGATTTGCCAGAAAGCATCTCTTCCACAGCAAAAGATGAGCTGATCAAAAGGCTGCTCGGCGATCTTTTAGCAAAACGAGAATATGCACTGGAAAATAATCCTGAGTTCCTCGTCTTTGAATATTATGCAGGCATACTCATACGCAAAGAACAGATCAATAAATTACAGCAATTTTTCTCGGATGGATTGGTGAATCCAGTCATGGAGATGATCATGGGATCCGGTAAGTCGAAAGTTCTGCTCCCATTGCTTGGACTGCTGCGAGCTAATGGTAAAACACTTTCATTGCTTGTCGTTCCTTCTGCTCTATTTGAAAGTGTTTCTTGCGATACGCAAAAAATCCTAAAAGAAGCTTTTGCCAAAAATCTGCGTACCCTGCACTTCGATCGGAATACCACCTTTTCGAAACGATCGCTTGAGGAAATCCGGGATGTGCTCAAACAGGTGATCAAAAATAAAGAATGTTTGATCATGACGAGCAAAAGTATACAGTCGCTCCTCTTAAAGTTTATTGAACAAGCTGACCGTTCCTTCCAAAGGGGTGAGTTTTTAACGGATAAAATCCGGCTTATGCAAGAGATCATAGGCCTGCTCAAAAAGTGCGGCAATCCACTGATTGATGAGGCGGATACAGTCTTGAATGTTCTCCATGAAGTGAGCTTTAGCTTAGGGAACAAGTATAATCCTAAAGGATCCGAGATACATTTGATCGGCGAGTTATACCACCTGCTTTATACAGACCCTAACCTGAAGGCAATTGCAAAACTGGAAAGCGATCCTTTCCCAAATCTGCATGCTCCGGCGGTAACGGAAGAAAGTTATTACAAAACATTGCAGCGCCCTCTTGCGGAGGCTATTATAGAGCGGCTGAAAACTGCTAGCCTGAGCGAGAAACGGCTAGAGGATCAACTCCGGCCGTTCCTTACAGGACTGCCTGCCAGCAAACGAATTCTTTTGCTTGATTATCTATGCCGCGATAAAACCAAAGAAAAAGAAGCGCAGATGTACTATAAAACCCTTCCTGATGATCTGAAAGAAGTGTTTGCTTTGCTCGGTGAAGAAATCTCGCATTTGCTTCCCCATTCTTTGACACGCATCAGCGATCAGAATTACGGACTGGATGGAGATGTTTTAGCGATCCCTTATAAGGCGTCGCAAATTCCTAACTCAGGATCTCAATTTTCCAATCCATATGTGACGATGAACTATACCTATCAAATACATTACAAAAATGGGATCAGTAAAAAAACCATCGAAGAGCAGGTAGCGAAGATACAGCGTAGGGCGCTGGTTGAAATCGACGAGTCGGGCGGTACAATGGTGGTGAGCGATACGGAGGCTTGGAAGATCTTTTGCACCTTGAAAGGAGATCTGCCAATGCCTCTCTTCAATTACAGCGAATCGCAAATTGGAGAACTCACTAGACGGATCAACAGTTCCTCGGAAATTAAAAGAGATGTGATCAATGAGGTCTTTCTGCCGCAAATGACTCTTTTTTCCCAAAAGCTTGCATGCAATCCTGTCGGTTTTGCTTCATTGTTTAGAAAGTTAAGCGGTTTTACCGGAACTTTATGGAATGCCAATAGCATGCACCGCAAATTGACCACTCTTCCTGAACAAGGGACGGATGCCAAAACCCTCAATCTCTTATGGAATATGGGCGTAGATAATGTGGAAGTTATTCCAAAGGAATCTGTGGATAGCATGTTGGATGCACTTGCATCGAAAGGGATTGCCTTTGACATGATCAGCGATGCCGGGGGGTATTTCAAGGAAGGGGACAATTGCACAATCGCCAGGAAATTAGCCTTGAAATCGGGCAAGCCGGTTGTTTTTTACAACCTCCATGGAGAACAAAGTCTGACTGATGGAAGGAAGGAGCGTCCGTTTGCATCGTCTGCGCTGTCTTCAGATGCGCGCCTGACATTCTTGGATCAAAGCCATACAACCGGAGCGGATGTTCCGCAACGACTGGAAGCTATGGCAGTGGTAACCATTGGCCGTAATCTCCTCTTGCGCGATCTGCTGCAAAGCGTATGGCGTTTGCGTGGATTAGAGAAAGGCCAGAAGGTCAAATTTGTCATCGATGAAGAAGTTGAGTCCATCATTCGCCATACCTTGGAGCTTAAAGCGGATGAAAAAATTGGATTTCCCGAAATTTTACGGTTTGTGGTCAAGAACCAGTCTAAACAGCAAGGAAATGATAATTTTAAATCGTTCAAAAATCAGGTGTGGGATCTTCCTCAGAGCTTATTGCTTGAAGTTATCTTGAGAAAAAAGATATCGCCGGAAAATCGTGAAAAAGCTTATGGCCTGCTGAAGAATATGTGGATCAAGCCAATACAGCTATCCGCATCGGAAGCTTATGGATCCCCAGCTATGGAACGTCCCAGTTCGGTGGTCATTGCTGAAGAGAGCAAAAATTGTAAGACATTTTTGCGTGACATAGGCAGGGAATTGCCATTTCTAAAGGCAAAAACCAATTCTTACCAAGTGGAAATCGATCAGCTCGCGAATTTGGCTGTCAAGCGAGTGCATCCGCAGATTATATCGCCTGTTGCTGATGATTCAGAAACCGTAGAAATAGAACAGGAAGTGGAGATAGAAACCCAGGTATCGGTTGAAGTGCAAACGCAGGAAGATAGTGCTGAAGAGAGAATTAAGCTGGGAAGAATAAGAATGGGTATTCCCAAAAAGATGGAGGATTTAACAGCTTTCTTTGAAGGGCAATACAGGTATGAACTCCCGCTTATACCAATAGAAAAACAGATGGCGAGCGAACCTCTTTTGAGTGAATTTGGGCCATACTTTAAAGACATCCGGATCTCTATCAATGTTCTTGAATGGAGAGAAGGTGAAAAAGACCGAACGAAGGTGCAATTATTCGGCCCCCATCGGATTCCTTATCATCATCTTCATGTGGAGGGAGATGAAGTCACTCTCTTTGCGATAGAGTGCGATCGCTGGGATCCCACAAACTATAACCTTTATCTTGGATTTACCCAAGGGCAAAATCAGTTGACCGATGCTGCCTTTGAAAAGATCACCAAGGTCAAGTTCCTCAATGGAGAAAGCACTTATAATAAGAAAGAACTGGGATTTCTAGAAATCTGGATCCGCGAAGCGGGATGGGAAAGGATGCGCAGGTTATTTGGGATTGTGTTAAACAACCAGCCGGATAAGGCTGCAGCCTTTGCTGGCAGCCCTCTGCATAAGGTGTTTAATAAGCTGGCTAGTGAGAGGCAAGCGGCAAGCCACTCTATCTCAGCTATTCAATAACTTATAAAGCTTGCTGCAATGATAGGTAGCGCGAAGCTCTCCCCGGTGCTTAAGAATATGCATCTCAAAATGTTCCCGCATAGTCTCGAGGCCATTTTTGAGAATCCATTCCTTTAACAGAAGCATCTCTTGATCTGTATATTCTTCAGTTTCCCCATCGAGGAATTTAATCTGCGCAATCACCCGGCGGAAGGAATCGCTATTTATAAATTTTTTGAGTGATTCTTCAGGAGAACAAGATAGAGAGCTTTTTAAAGGAAGCTTGTCTTTTCTCGATGCAATGACCTGGCCTGTACGAATATCATACAAAAAACCAAATGTTTTTTTGATCTCGGTTTCATCCAAAACATCGCCTAAGATAAATTCCTTAGGTACTAAACATATTTCAGAGAAAAGGCCTTTACCTAGCTGATACTCTGTCTTGCAAGAGATAACACCGACTCTGTACATCTTATCATCATAAGGCTTACGTACATAGAGCGGATCGATGCGCTCCAGCGGCAAGAATGATGCTGTGAAGTAAATAGAAGGATCATAGGCTGGATGTATCTTTTCTTGTGCGCGATAAGTGACCTCGGAGCTCAAGCGCGGCAAATAATAAGGCACTTCTGCTTTGCTCTGTTTTTCATTTTCCAACTCCATCTCCCTTTCCTGCTCATTTTCCAGTTCAAGCTCCTGTTCCTGTTCTTCCTCTAATTCCAGCTCCAAACCTGTTTCAGCATCATCCTCTGGCATATAGACATATTCCGGCATCATTTCCAGAAGATCTGCGGGATAATGGATTTTATCGAGTTCTAAATAAGCCTCGTCGAGCTGCAGCTCTCTGCTCTTTTCTTTGTACTGCCGGCAAATTGCATTCAGAACATCCAAGGGTGTTCTATTGCACTTGCGGATGACCTTATTCTTACTGAAATATTCTCCAGGTAGATCATAAGTAGAAGGAGAGGGACTAATGAATAGTTCTTCAAATTTTTCAAAAGCAGCAAGGAATGCGGGCAGCTCTTCAATAGCTAATAGATGGTCCCAAGAAGCTGTTTTCAAGATATTAGAGAGCTCGGCCCTCTTGGCTTTGAACAGATCTTGGGCATGCTCATTCGCTTCGTAGCGTATTTTTTTGCTGATGATATCGCCCGCAGTCTTCAGATGAGTAGCCAGTTGAGAGCGTGCCAGGATAATTTTTTGACCAGGTCTTCGCATTCTGCCTTCTTGCTGGTTCAAACTTTCAAGAGAACCTTGATTGCCAACAGTCAATAGTGCTGCACCATTTTCTGGCAATTGGACGTCGGCTCCGCGTGTATTGGGTTCGGAAAAATAAAATCCGCTTTGATTTATCAAAGCATGCCTGTCGCCTTGATAGTCTTGCTGACCTTCTTCATTATAGAAACCGACACGCTGTAAAGATGGATTTGCTAATTTTATTTTTTCAGAAACATGTTGAGGATCTATTTGGAGAAATGCTCCCGCTCCATCAATAATTGCGCAGACACTGTGTATTTTTTGCGCTTTTATGAGAACTTCTTCTGGTTTATGAGGATTATATTCCAGCACAGGGCCTTCAATCCGTTTGATCAATCTATAGGCCATGCTGGCTTGAATATGTCCTGCGGCTTCTGTGTCGACTTTAAATTGGCTATGCAGGGCTTGTGCACAACCCAATGTTGCTGATATACCTGCTACAGATCGATGCATAGAAATCGCATCTTGCGGATCTATGGAGACAACCGAACCGCTGACTGTGATTTCATTAAGGCGCAGCTGCAGGAAATACCAAATTTTTTGGATAGAGTTATTGACTTCTTGTGACAGGTTGATCAACCCTTCTGGGTCCATCTCTTGCAATGTTCGTTTGGGGAATATTTGTTGAAAGGTCTCCTGAGCACTTTCATAACCTTTTAGTTGAGCTTTCAGAAGTTCTTGTATCCATTCTTTCAATTCTATGGTAGTGACACCGCGCTGCACGTAGTCCTGGATCATGTAATTGATTTCTTCTATCACGCTGCCGAACTTGGCATCGTGTTTTTCTCCACCAAGGCACGGGAGGATGCGTTTGCCGTCATCACTGCGTGCATATTTTGAAGAACCGCGCTGACAAAGGGTTGAAGGTAGGTAAATGGTGAGCTGGTCTTTGTAAAATGCTAAACTATCTTTCTTATGCAATGACCAATCGGATAGTTGAGTAAGGACGTCTTCATTTAGGCCAAGAATATACTGTCTAATTTTTTCCGTTTGTTCTGCATTAAATGCGAGTTCTTTTGCGAGGATGTGCGCAATATTCTCCAAACATTTTTTACGCACCTCAGGAGCAACATCATACTGCAGATTTTCTCTCAATAGCAATTCTTTCTGCTGCAAGAGAAGGTTGTAGATCTTTAATGATTCGGTGATCAGGAAGGCGCCTGGTTTTTTTGGTTTTTCCATTGCGAGCTGTATGCGGTGGATGGGCCGATTAGGTTGATCTAATTCATCCATCATCCCTTCACTTTTATGACGAAGGAGTACCAGTATTTTTCTGAGGTAGCTCCAATGAGAAAGTTCCATATCGGTCACAGAAACATTTTCTCGGCGCTTTGCTAGGAATTCACGGCTAAGCTTGACGAACTTAGCTCTTAAAAGAGGAAAGGATTTATAATCGGTGAGAAGGCAGCCGCGTCCTTCTATCACTTGAAGTAGATTGCGGTACATTTTCTTGAAGGCGGATACAGTTTTAGCTACAGGCTTGATCGCACCGTTGACATCTTCATATACCATCTCCTTTTCTTCAAGGCGTTTTTTCATATCAAAGCGAAAGGGGCAGACCATGCCTCTAAATATGCCTCCTATATCTTTCTCCATAACATCTAAAGTTTGTGCGTAGAGGGCGGGCAAGACAATTTGGGTTACCAGATTTTTGCCGTTGGGCTGCATAAGGGAACGCAAAACACTTAACACCTTGGTCTTGCCAACGCCTGTTGCAGCTATCGTTACCCCTGTGGATTGTCGCAGCATATCATTGAGCAAGTATAACTGATTGGTTTCCCCGTTTGACGAGCGGTAAGTGAGCCATTTCAAGGCTTCAAAGACCAGCAGTTCCGGATGACTGTCCAGATCATAATGCCGGCGGCTAGTCAAGGCTTGGTACAAGAGAGAGCTGTCAATTTCCCAAGCCTGATCTTTTTCTTCCCATTCAGAAAAGATTTGCAGAGCAGAAAATTGCCGTTGGCACATCTCGGCCAGATTGGACCGCACTTCCGCATCAAAATAGCGGATCAGCGCTTTGCGGAGCTTGGTGCAGTCCACATCAATGGGGAGGCGGCCTTCAATTTTCAAGGCAGCCAAGTTATTTTGCAGCATAGCCAGCATCAGCTCATCATAGGAAGCCATTACTTTGACTTTTCCATAGATGGCAGCTTGTTCCGCTGGATCGTCCGATTTAGTGAGAAGTGTATCGATGATCTTTCTTGCAGATACTTTTTCGGCATTGAAATACGTGCTTTTTTGCTTTAAGATTGCACCGAATGTGCTGAGTTTTTGGGGATCGTCAGTGAGCGTAAATAGATACCGTTCTTTCTGAACGAACTTGTTGAAATGGCTGCGGAAAATGTCTATGGATTTTCGTTCACACGCGGGGGCCTCCTTTCCTACTGATGGTAAGGAAAAATGAAGAAAAGGCTCTTTTTTCTTATCAAAGAAAGCACTGAGAGCAGTTTCTTCAAATATGAGAAAAGGGCCGTTTTCAATGTAAAAGGAAGGCGTTCCGCTTGATTCCGACCCTATTTTTTTCCCTGGAGAGACTGCGGATTCAAGCGCTTCAATAGATTTCAGTTCCACTGAAGATTCATTTTGAATGGCAATCCCTTTTTCCAGACAGGCGATCTCTTCGTTTGTCAACTGAATGGATTGGGAAATTTTTTTGCCTTGCAGCCTATAGGAACTGAGAAGGGAGGGAATGAGACTGTCTAGCTGCTTTCTGAAATGGTCATGCAGGGCATCCCCCTGGATCAAACCTACGATCTTGGACATGTGCTTTAATTTGACAGCGGCTTCAAAGCTAGTATCGGAATGCGATTTACTTAAGAAATCAACAATAGCATTTTTGTGGGGAATGGTCAGGTGATCTTTTTTTAGGGGAAAGGATTCCAAACAGCGAAAGGCAAGCTCATATTTGTTTTGCAACAGCATTTGCTTGGCGATTTCTAGGCAAACAAAAAGCTGCTGGCTTTTTGAGCATACAAGTTCTTCTGTACACGGGCGGATATCCAGCGTAAAGAAAGGAAGTATTTTGCCGCTGTGTGTATTCTCAAAGTTCAATTTAATAGATTCCTGCGGCTGCTTAAGAGCCCCCATGAACCACATCAGCCATGCTATACTTGAATTCCAAGGTAAAGGCCGATGGATATTCATCGTGAAAGCCGCCGATTCCGGAACTATAAGTTTGCTAGGCATGCCTTGTTCTGGAGGTGACAAGAGCAAAGAAAAAGCAATCTGTTTTTTTTGCTGATCATTGGAATGAAGCTCCACTTTGAAATTTTTAAAAGCAGGAGTTTGGCAAAAAAGGCTCTCATCTTTGACAAAAAACTGTAAATTGAACCGTGGCAGCTCGATGCGTTCGAGGATTCCATTATTTCCCCATAGTAGCATTTGAGAGGGGTGTTCAAAGCAGGAAAGTCTCTGTACTGCAGAATGTTTGACATCTTCACCTGACATCACCTCCCATGGGCCGCTATTATCGCGGCAGTCATGAATGCTTTTTATCCATACATTCAGCCAGCTTCCAAACTGCACTTTAAATAACAATTCTCCTTTATCTGTAATACATAATCCTTCCCATCTATTTGCTGGATCAAAATAAAGACCATGGTCGAAAATATAGGGCAAGCATGGGATTGAGGGCTTTTTGAAATCATTCGATAGGAGATTTAGCAGAAGGCACATGCCTTCCAATTTCAGGGATGGCTGGAGACGGGTGAAATCGACTATCTGCAGCATTTTTAACGATTTATCAGACACAGGGAGGGTCTTATAGTAATGGTAATTCCCATCTTTTGCTTCAATTTGACAGGTGCGCCCTTCTTGATCCTCGAAAGACCAAATTTTCCTTCCATCTGCTTCAAAGAGAGAAAAGTCGGTTGCACTTACTTCCAGACCTTTAAAAGCGATTTTGAAGAACGGATCTAGTACAACCTCTTCGGGCAATGAACTGCCGATCAAGAAGTTATGCTGTTTTTCCTTAACGCTGCCAGCTTTCAAATCTATGATGTAGAGATCGTTTTGAAAAGCTGGAAAAGCCCCTTGCCAGGGCGAGGAACTTGCTGCTAATTTTTTCCAATGGGTTATTTCTTCTAAAACAGGGGATATGGCTGCATATGGAAGGCGTATGCTGATGAGTGTTTGGAGGATTTCTTCATATTTCTCTTCAATGAACTGTTCCACAAAAGGATCCCTCTGCAGGGGATCTCCTGTCATACTTTTTCGAAGCATGTAATATACAAGAACTTGATGGACAGCCTGAGTTGATAGTGCGGGCTCAATAAGCAATAGCTGCAGCTGCATGGTCAATAAAACATGCATGTAAGGGAAAAGCCTAGCTTCTACCTTTGCCTGTTTAAAAAGTTCTTGGATGATTGAGTGTGTTTTATTGCAGAACTCATCTATAGAATAGCCTTTCGTTTTATAGAAGGTCTTTAGCTTTTCGGACCATTGCATGTAAAAAATCAGCTGTGAAATATAGCTCGGATCCTCCAACGACTTGCTATGACAATAGACAATTTTTTCTTCCAGGTATTTTGGTAAATTCCTGGTAAATTGCTGGCGGTCTTTTAAGGTCATGGCCAATGAACCATTAAAAAAGAGCATATCGAGGAAATTACGAACCTCAGCATATTTTTGAAGGTCAGGAAATTTCTCAATAAAAGCCGTGATTTCTATCTGAGGATATGTTTGGCGTGACAGGAATAACAAGGCAGCTGTTTCTTCCCGAGTGAAGTACGGACTTTGCTGATGAAATGCGCTTCGATTAAGCAGAGGATGTTGCGGATCCGCTGCTTCCACAATTTCTTTTAATTCTTCCCACAAAAAGTCGACGACTTGCTGAGGGTCATCAGCAATGGCTTCAGGAGTTCTCATGCCATCATTTCTATGCAGTTGCTTGATGCTCTCTTGCTTAAGCCATTCGGTTTCGGATTGAGAAATGCCCGTACACTCTATGTTGCCGCTATCGCCGCTTTGTATCGACATCCCGCGTATCTTTCCAGAGGCGGCCTTTTGCATAAGTTCGCCGATCTTGAAATTCTTTGTGTGATCGTCTTTGCTAATCCGCAGGCACAAATTGTAATAGATAGCCAACAGCAGAGGGTGTTTAAGCGGCAGCATCCAGTTGGCGAGGCTCCCCTCTTGTTTAGAGACCAATGGAAAAGCACTTTGTCTGAATGGAGATACCTTTTCTACCAATGCCATTTGTTTAATGTAGTCTTGATAGTTCTCTTGTGCTTGCTCTGCAGAAAGGTAATCACATTTCTTAACTTCAATTTCTTTGCCTATTAGAGCTAATTGGGCAACAACTGAATGACTATATGGCTGCATTCTATAGCCTCTTCGTTCAAACGAAGATTCCATAAAGGAGTACGGATCGCTAGGGTCGATTTCACGAATCCTTTCTGACAAAATAGATAAAGGGCATGAAGAACTGCCATAGCTATATGAAAATTGACCATTCCATTCAAAATGGCGCGTGGTTAAAAAGAGGGTGATCGTGCAAATTTTCAATAGCGCTTCATAGCAGGCAAGAGAGAATTTTGTTTTGATCTCTTCGCTGATGGCTTCTGAAAGCAAACTAAGCTGCTTCATTATACGCACACTATCCGCTTTAGAGAGCTGCACCCACACGTCAGCATGGTCTAGAGTGTAGGAGCGACGTCCGTATTCTGATTTTAATTTTTTGTATGGAGAGAAATCCAAGCCATGGACTGCTCTGACAGCTTTTGACAATGGGAACGTGTGGATAAGATTTTCTAAATGGTCATGTAAAGAATGAAGATCTGTGATTTTGGGTGATCTATAGAACACCACTTCGGGAAAGAGTTGTGAAAAAGGAATCGTACTGTCATTCATCGGATGAGAACTAGGATCCCGTGGGTTTTTTTTGATGGACGATCTTTTTTTTATGGACAAGGGCTGTGAGATGTTGAGATCACTTTGTTTGGCATTTATATAAATGCCCATTCCCCAATTTTTTACAGTTGTAGAAAAACAGACCGCTTCGGCTTGGGCTCGATTCAAAGTGTTTTTTATCTGAGTGAGTTCGCGGACTGTTTCTGTGAGCTCTCTGAGAGTCAGATACTTTTTTCTGTAAGCAAGTAAAACATCTTCACTGACCGCACGTAATAGAGCTTCCAGGGATTGAAATTCTTCGCTTCCTGCCGTTAGACTGTTTCTACATGCTTGGTATGCGGCGAATAAGGAAGCAATCTCCAATCTCAGCTGCAGCAGTTTTACCGAAGCTTTATCGTTGGAGTTTCGGCAGAAAAATCCGGTATGTTTGAAAGTTGTCCAAAGGGATTTGAATAGATGGTCTGTTTTTTTCTTCAAGCTGTTGTCTTGAGAAGCATTGACCAACAAGCCCTTAAATAATTCCAAGTGTGAAGCAACAGCGCTTGTATCCAAGCCTTTGCCTATACATGAGTATATAAATAGTTTTTCTAACCATTCTCGATTGCCTGCCGTGTTTTCCGGCATGTTCAAATAGGTGATAGCCGATCGAATCTTGATACCGTTAGTGATGTCGGACAAGATGAGCTTTGTCAACAGCTCCATGGTAGGGCCGCGTCCCATGATTTTGAATGTCAATCCAATCTTTTCTTTAGAGAATAGATAAAATAATAGGTCGTTGGGGTCCTTGTTGACGATGACCAGCCTTTTTTGCCCAGGTATTAAAGATAGGATATCGTCGATAACAGAGGCCCGAAGAATACTTTTTTTTCTTAGCTCACCAATCGGATCTAATGTTTGTTGGTCAATATTTTCGCATTGCTGCAGCTGTTGCAGACATTTCTCCAGGCAGTCTTTAAAGCTTGCAGAAACTGTAGTATCGGCTTGTAGATAGGGTTTCAATTAGAGTAATAAAGTGTAAGGCGATAAGAGCTGCAAATAAATCTTTTGCCAGGGTGAAGGACGATCGAAGGCTGCAGTGGTTGCTATTTGGTTGGTCGCATACTTTGAGCTAAATAAATTCGTGATCGTATGGAAAAAAGAGTGGTTTTGAGGATTTACTTGACTGGGTCTTGTTCTTTCGATTTCTGAGTTAAGTCCTAGCAAAGAGTTATTTAGGGGGATGATAAAGGAGTTCATATGTTGCTTATACCTGGTTTTTTAATCTCGAAAGGGAGAAGACTCACATTGGGTTTAGACCGTGCGAGGTATAGCATATCGAATCAAGTGATCTTTATCAATTTTAATCAAAAGTGGCAGTAGAGCTGCCTGGTTTGATTTTCTTGAAGGGACAAAAGGGATTCAAGCGACCATAGGGACATTGGGGACAGGGAACAATGATTTAAAATTATCCCTGTCCCAATGTCCTATGGTCTTAGATCCTCCATTTATTCTACCTTCGAATTAAATTCCTCTTTGATGATGTTATGCAATATATTCTCGTATTTCACAAAATTAACACTTTACAGAGAGTTGGTTCGCCTCTACCCCTATCTACATATGTATCTACGCATCGCTCAGAGGTGCTGCTTCCGCAGCACTTCTAATGCGAGAGATGCGTAGACACATATGTAGAGGGATAAGCATTGAAGGGTTCTTCTTTTAGTCATAGTTATAATAACTGTTGGCTACTCAAAGTGAACAAATTTCGTAAACTTTTTATTTTGTGAAGTATGAGTATGTTGTAAATACAATAACGTTAGTTCTTGAATTCTAAATAATATGAATGATATTTTTTTGCAAATCGGCAACTTAACTCAACTTTATGAGCTGTCGCTTAAACTATAATGATAAAATAATTTACTGTTAAAAAATTAATTTTGACAAAAATGGTATGTCCTCAAAAAGGTATGGCTGCAGACATAAGGTAGCAAGGCCGTCCCTGCCTTGACTATTAACAACCTAATAGTCCCGATCTGGATTCAAGGCCGGGACGGCCTTGCTACCTTATTTCCGTTGCCATGACTTTTTAAGGACGTACCCAAAATGTTTGGATACGGTCAATCAAAAATCCAAACCAATGTTAGGCTAGAATTTTGTTACAAATAAATTGAGTCAACCAAATTATCGAATGTATGAACACTATAAAAGTTAACTTTTGGACTCCTGTCTATGTAGAACATACAAGAGTACCCGGCAAACAACGCCTCTTTGAACAGAAGGCTTGCGCAATCCTGTCCCTTTAGGGACAGGTCAAGCAAGCCATTTTTTGTCTCTGTCTCTTTTTCTTCCTGTAAACGTTCTGATTGTTTCACGCTTTGAGTACTAACCGGCTGCCTCTGATCGGCTATGTATTTCTTTCCTGACGCACAAGGACATAAATCATAGCTATCCGGAATAGATTGTATAGCACACTTAAAGTCTTCATCTTGATCCATGTCAGGATCTTCATCATCCAAAGTGGATGAAGCTGATGAGAAAGATCTATTAAATGTTTCGTTAACAGGAGCTGTAAATTCTTCAAAGGATTCCATAGGCGCTGATTCGAACTTCAATTGCAGTCTGGTTGCAAACTGATGGAGGTAAGCTGCTGCGGGATCCTCAACAGCGATCATTAATCGGCTAGGAAGTTTTCCTTTTTGGGCTAATCCTGCTTTAAGCAATTTATCGAGCTGCTGAGATGTAAGTTCTTCCGAAGCTACCTCAGTGCCGAATAAGAACCCGCTTGGAAGATCCATTAATGCATAGACCTCAGGGAAAGTAGAGGCCTCTGGGGTTTGTTTCAGGCTTAGGTGTGTCTTTATACGGAAAAGCAGCCAACCATCTTTTTTATCAAAATCTTGATAGGTATACATTTTCATAATTCGATCGTTTGTTTTAGGTTATGCTTGGAGGATATTGATTAGAAAACTTTCTCCGCCAGGGGATGATAACCTACCTATAATTTCTTCGAAGTCCCGAGCTTCTATTTCCAATTCGTAACGCCTCGCTATCAGTTGCGGCAAAATCTTCGTCGCATCCTTCACATCCATGCAATTCAGTGTGATGAAGCGCGGATGTATGGGAATCATTGCAAGTCTGGCCTCCAGCTCGGCTATCTGATCTTTGAGTACGGAATTAAAAATCTTCAGTTGTTCGTCGCTTTGAAGTTTTCCTTCGCTTTCACCGGATTCTGTATGATTTAACCATTCCATCTCTATGGATAGCAAAGCATGCAGATCTTCATTCTTATAGGCTGTTGTGAGACGCTTCATCAATTCCTCCTTTTCAGACCTGACAACTGGATCTTGCTCTAGATCAGGGTGAAGGGCTTTGGCCAATTGTTTGTAGATGGTTCCAAGGCCTTGGAGCTGGAGCTTCTCTAGCTCTTTGGCTTTCATTTCCTTTTGGAGTTCTTTCTTGCTTTTAGGCTTAGCGGCGGAAGGGAATTCTGCTTGTTGTTTTTGATGTGCTTCAAACATAGCTGCCATTATTTTTTGCATGAGTGATGCCTGGTCATCAGATGCATCAAGTGAACTCAGATTCACATCAAGATTGAGATCTTTAAATATCTCCGATAGCATATTTTTGCCATCCTCAATATCTTCTTTAAACACATCATGGGAGTCTACGCCATCAAGCTCTTTGAGGATTTGTTGAACTTCAGTATCCACCTGAGTAGAAGAGGTCGCAAGTGCTAAGGTGTCATAACATTTGGAAACAATCAGTTCTTTAAGGTTCATCCGTTTTGTTTTCGTTAGACGTTTGGAATCTTTGTGGTAGCGATAAAGAATTTTAATAAGTTCGGAGATAATGTTCAGTAATGTGGCTCTTACTGGAAGAATTTCCTTTTGAAAAAAGCCGAGAGCTTCTTCTAAGGTTGTTTCAGTGGTTTTGAGCTGATTTTGAAGGACTCCGATTTTCTTTTTAAGGCGATTGAAAGTTTTTTGAAGGTTACTTAATGCGCCTTGTTTGACGGTTTTAAGGGCTATAACGGAAGACATAAAGATCTTTCCTTCAGTAAGAATGTTACGGACATTATGGGTTATTGTTTCTCAAGATCTGAGAGAATGTAATTGTTTATTTTAGAAAGTCTATCATGATGCGACAAAAAAATCAACCGTGTTTGGCGTTATAGCAGGTGACCAAACATTAAAAGCAATTTTTTATTAAACGGTCTTTATACGCAGAAGATGTAGCAGCTCTTAAAGATTAAATCGATGTAGGTTCTGTTCTTGAATATTCTAATGTGTTTTAAGGAGTTTCTAGTATTAATGTTAAAATTCAAGAAATTGATTTAATGGTCATTCACCTGGGCGTTATAGTCTTTTTGTGGACATGGGCCCATGCCAGTAGGGTTTTTTATGGCAGCGGATCCCATTTAATCAGATTATCAGCTCCGTCAATGGTTGTGCGGTACACCCATGTTTCATTGTTTTCCCTCATCAGGCGGTCGCAGCCCATCATGAAGCCGCGATAAAACCCATATTTACGCATGGCCAACAAAGTATATTGGGAACTGCTCGGAATATAATGGCTTCGCGGTCCATCAGCCGGGGAGATCACATCTTGATGGAATTTGATCAAGCCTTCTGCTAGGGTTCCTAAAATCGGAGTAGGGCAATCTTCATTTATTTCCCTATATTGAGGCTTATGTTCAGCAAGGTCTGCATCCACTCCCCACGGATTTTCAGCAGCTAAACTGGAGGTCAGCAACAGCAAGATCAATACACGCATAAGTTTTCCATAAAATTAAGAGATCATATATAAACAGAAAAGCTGTAAGTTACTTATGTTCAATGCATTAGAAGGTCTTGCCTATCATCAGCACAGGGAATAACCGATCGCGGATCATGATTTCTTTTACATTCGTCTCATATAATCTTTGGTTATACTCTTTAGCGCCTAGACCCGCGCCGTTGATACCGCCGAAATACCATCCCGTTTCAAGACTTGTCGTGATGATCCCTGCCGCAATATCGCCTCTTTCGAAAAAGTGCCAGGCTGCCCAGATGAATAGGGCATTTATCATGAATGAAGTCATAGCGCTGTTAGTTTGACCAATGTAGTAATAACCGGCGCCGGGCAGGACTGCATTCAGCATTTGGGCTTTTTTGACGGATTTGGCGGCTAATTCATATTCGCAAAGAAACTGCTGGATATTGTCACGGTCGGGATGTTCGGCGGATAATTCGAGGACTTGGTCTAAATCGCCTTCTCTAAAAGCCTCAGAAAGATCAAGTTCTTGTATTGTTTCGGGATTCGTTTGTTCGATTAAGCTCCGAATAAATACCGCCTTATCTTCTTGGTCAGTATGTTGATAACAATCGTAGAGGATAAGCCGTAGTTCAGGATAAGCAGGAAATGCGCTCGTCACGGAGACCAAACTACTGTTGTCAAAAAAATCCAAAGCTTCTTGGTATTTGTTTCCGAGATAATAGCATTGCACAATGGAAAATTCAATTTGTTTACGGCGGTCTGCATATTTAGGAGGCAGCAAAACTAAAGCGCGTTTAAAGGCTGTGATGGCACGGTAAAAATCCATATCTATAGCAAACACAAGGGCGATGCGAAGTTCTTTCCCCCAATCTTGACGGGCTTCTTCGGGCGTTAATCTCTCGAAGGCTGAGGGAAGCGATTCAATCAATTTTTTTTGCGGAACATACGTCAGCTGCGGCTCAAGCAAACAACTTTTGGGATGGCATCCCCAAAGAAATCCGCAGGATACTAACAGAATAAGGATCTTTGAAAAATAGGCGCCTGATGAAGGATGAAGTTTTATTGACATGTGTATTGCGGTGGTGTGTATGTGAACTCGGCCATCTGGGCCTGTGCAAATTATTCGTGAGAACATCTGCAAAGGCCCGGATGGCTATCAAGGTTAATGATTGTAACCAGGGCAGTCTTCCGACGTGTCTTGGTAGATATTGAAGGTTCTCTTCACGTTTAAGAAATCCAAGGCTTCTTCGGTCTCATACAGCCATGCTTTCTTTTGGAGGGATTTGTATTTCCAAATATCTTGCTGATGCCGGGTGACGTTTTGATATTCTTCATCGGTATCGACAATTTCAGGTCTGATGAAAACCATGGTATTGGTCTTCGTGTCATCATTACGCTTTCTGCTGAAGGCTCCCCCGATGATCGGTGCACTTCCAAGGCAGGGTACTTGTTGTCTGGCCCTTTGTTTGGTATCCTGCATCATGCCGCTGATGATCACAAAATATTTGTTCGGAACGTGGACCCTTGTAACCGTTCTGTTGACCGATGTGGTTGGACCTCCCTGGGTGCTAATCCCGGATCCCGTTGGAGGAGGTACAACGTTGCTGATCTCTTGCTCAATTTCTAAGGTAATGACCTCATTGGCTCCCAAATGGGGGGTGACCTTCAAACTTGTACCCACATCTTGGTACTGGTAGTTTGTGGCCACAAGCGTATTAATGCTGTTCGTGATCGATTGCGACTGATACGGAATGTTTAAGCCGACAAAGATCTGCGCAGGCACATTGTCTTCTGTGATGATTTTTGGATTCATCACGATGTTCGTATTGGTGTTCTCATGAAGGGCCCTTAACAAAGCACCAATAGAATTGAAGTGCAGCCCAAGCCCTTTGTGGACAATATGCTGGCCGATAACACCTAGTGTATACCCTGTCAGGTTGGAAACAAGAGGGCCCGGATCAGGTATAAGTGATTGTTGGAATTGCGAGGTGGGATTAACAGGAACGGAAGTGCCTAATCCTGTGACGCCAGCAGTGCCGAGCTGCCCTTGGAGGTTGTTCGTGCCTTCTTGGAAAGCCTGTGCACCGGCCCAATCACCGCCGCCAAAACGGTTGCCCCAGTTCACACCATATTCCAATGATTCACTGACCCCTAATTCCAAGATCAGCATTTCAATGAAGACTTGGCGCAAGGGCATGTCGATCTGTTCGATGAGCTCGCGAACCTTCTCCAAATATTCCGGTGAGCCTGTGAATACCAAGCTATTGGTTTCTTCCAGCCATTGAACACAGCTGATTGTATTGATGAGCTCTTCGTTGCCCTTGCCGCAATCTTGCATGGTGAAGGCAATTTGTTTAAGAGCTGTAGAGACCATGTCGCCTCGGCGGAAGTTCAACTTGTGAATGTAGAATTTCGTCTTGTTCACAGGGCCGGGAAGGAAGTTTTCCGTTGATTGCGACGGACGGCTGAAAACTTCGGCCGGGATTGGCAAAGGTTCAGGAATTTCGGGTGGAGGAGGAGGGACAAAGGGGTCTCCTTCAAAATTGTTGATCCCTAAACTCCAAGGCGCTGCTTTTTTAACTTTTTCGGCTTCTTGTTTCTCTTGTAATTTCTTTAAAGCAGCTTCTTCTGCAGCTTTGAGCTCTGCTTCCAGGAGTTCCGAGCGTCCTTCGATTTCGGCCCGGCGCTTTAATGCCTCCAACTCATCACGAATGAGCCTATCCAGTTGCTCTTGCGCTTGCCGCGAAATTTCTACTTGAGCTTGCTGAGATTCTTTGGCGGTTTTGGTTTGCGCTTCTTTTTCGTCTTCGCTTTTGATGATCTTGAAAATTAAGCTGCCTTCAGAGTCCAGCATCCACTTGCCTTGCGGCTTTTCTTCGGGTTGTTCTTCCAATAACAAACGTCTTTCTTCATTTTCTCTGCGTTGTTCTTTAGTTTGTGTGTCTGCAGGCTCTTTATCGGTTTTCGTTTTTTCTGTCGGTTTTTTCTTTTTTTCCTCTTTAGGTGCTTCATAACGCAAATCTTTTAGATCGAAGATTTTTGTAGTCCCTTGCTTTTGATCTAGATGCTGGAGAATAAAGATACTTCGTTCGACCAGGAAGGTCGTAGAAACGATGAATATGCTGTTAGAAAGCTGATGGGGAACAAAGATCAAGGGTTGCTCTTGGGCAATGGGTTTCATTATGTTCTGCGCCAAAGCGATGATGGTGTCCATGTCAACGTCTTCGGTGCGTAAAACATATTGTCCCACAACCAGGCCGCTGGCTGGAGAATCGATGCTCTTGATCAATGTGGCTATCTGCTGGACATTGGCTGTAACGTCTGTAATGACAAGGTGCCCGGTCCCTTTCAAAGGTTCGATAATGGCATTTTCCGACACCAACGGTCTGATGATTGATGCAGCTTTTTCTGATTCCAGGGTGTTAAGGCGGAACACTTGTGTCACAATTTCTGATGGAGCAGAAAACGGTTGAGGAATGTCATCAGCAACGATTTTTGAGATGCCATTGACTTTTGCGTTGTTGTGTATGATGAGGTTATTTCCTTGCTCGATCAACGATAGATTATGGATCCGCAATTCTTGTATCAAGGCCGTCATTATGTTATCAATCGTCGTGGGTTCTTCTGAAACGATTGTCACATTGAACTGCAAGTCATTTTCATCAAACACAAAATTGCGGTTCGATTGGCGGCTTATGAAACGGATGAATTCGATAATGCTTACATTATTGAAATTGATCAGTATGGTTTTGGGGGGTTCTGCGATCTTCGATTGGTCGGCAATATCTGTTTTGTTATCTAAAGGCTGTTTTTGAAGACTTTCAATTTCTACAGCTTTAACCTGTTCCGGAGCTGTGAGTGTTTCCTGCGGTGTTGGAGCTGGTTGTTGAACTGCGGGCTGCATTACCGGCGTGTTTGTCTGCTCCAGGGATGGTGTTGGTTGCTGCGGCACAGGAGAGAGTATTGGCTGTTCTGTTGGCACGGTTTGATTCGGCAGGCTCTTTGGATTATCACTGTCCTGAGAACGTTCAACTGGTTTGACCTCGTCTGATTTTGGAGCCAAGTCTTCTGGTAGTTTAGGAACAGACAATGAAGGTGGAGGAACCGGCAAGACAGGCGATGGAGGAGGTGGTTGGTCTGTGTTTTGAGAAGGCTCTTGGATCATTTCAGGAACTAACAAGGGTCCTTGTTGCGGCGGATACGAGAATGGTTTGCTTTTGACTTGCGGGGTTGCATTTTGTGTGATGTTTTTCTGTTTCGAATAGGCAAAGGTCAGATCGGTTTCTTCGATCAATTTTTGATGATCGGTATCATTTTCTAACCTAGCCTGGGCTTTCGATAACGTGGAAGCATCCCAGCCTTCTACTTCGGTTGAAGTTCTAGAAACAGCTTCCTGTTTGATTTCTTTGGGGGATTCTGACTTTTCTATAGAGTTTTCGACAACAGAGGTATGAGCACTCAACTGGGTATGAGGTGAACCGGTCGCTCCTAAAAGAACGCTTTGTTCTTCTCCCTTGGTTGGCTTTTCGCTGATTCCTACATGGGCCTCCAATTCCGATGGTTCGTTTTCAAGCGAAGGCAATCGGTATAAAGTAGGCAGGATTTGCTGAGAAGCAACGTACACTGAAGTGGCTTGTGAAGATAGCTCCTTAAGTTCTGAAGTGGCTGGCGGTTCCAATTCATGTGCGATAAATTCTCCGGGTGTTGAGAGAAAAGCAGAATGCTTACCCGAAGTCATGGCATGGCCAATAGAATGATCTACATGTTTTTCAAGCGGGGCTCCCACGGAAAAAGGGTGTCCATCTACTTCTAGGGAAGAATGGTGCGTGTTGAAATCTTTGGGTGTCGAAATCGATGGTTCAGCACCACTTTTAGACACAAACTGTCCTGAAGAATGATCGATAGGTTTGCCGGTCTGGATGGCTACCGAAGGATTCTGCCCAGTCTGTAAAGTGGATGGAGAGCTCGTTTGGAACGTCTTAGGAGAAGAAGTCGAGTGTTGATTGGAAACCGAAGAAGCAGGGTGCCCGGAAGAATGTTCAGGGTGAGCATTTGCTTTTGCAGCCAACGTTTGCGGTTCAGGCTGTGAAGCAGCCGGAGCAGCAGCCGGATGGAATGCTTTCGGAGAAGAAGTCGAGTGCTGATTGGAAGCCGAAGAAGCAGGGTGCCCGGAAGAATGTTCAGGGTGAGCATTTGCTTTTGCAGCCAAGGTTTGCGGTTCAGGCTGGGAAGCTACCGGAGCAGCAGCCGGATGGAATGCTTGCGGAGAAGAAGTCGAGTGCTGATTGGAAGCCGAAGAAGCAGGATGCCCGGAAGAATGTTCAGGGTGAGCATTTGGTTTTGCAGCCAAGGTTTGCGGTTCAGGCTGTAAAGCCACCGGAGCAGCAGCCGGATGGAATGTTTTTGGAGAAGAAGTCGAGTGCTGATTGGAAGCCGAAGAAGCAGGGTGCCCGGAAGAATGTTCAGGGTGAGCATTTGCTTTTGCAGCCACAGATGTTTGCACTCCGGGGTGTGAAGCAGGAACAGAGGCTGTAGAGGACGCATTAAAATGTACGCCTGGGGACTGTGATCGGTTGGGTTTCACATTTGCACCACTGTGCTCAGGTAGCAGAGGCTCAGGCATGCTGACAGGTGCTTGTGAGACAAAGGAATCTTTGTAAAAGACAGGTTGCAATTGAAATTCAGTGGGACCAATAGCCGGAGGGGCTACTTCAAAAGGGGAAAACGCCAATGGTTCTAGCGGCTGAATTCTTGGGATCTGGAGGGGGAGACGTTCTTGAACGGCAAATAGGACTGAAGGTTCCTTCTCGCCAGGAGGCGATTCATTTGTTTCTTCTTCTTGATCGTCGTCCCATTCGGAAGCTTTGGCCAAACGATTTTTATCTCCAATAGGAGCAAGATCATATTCATCATTGGAGCTATCGCTTAGCTTGAAAGCATTCTTTTGTTGCCAAGTTTCATTTATTATGTTTTGGCTGGTCATGCCTTTGTTTCCAGAGACCGGCCAAAGGCTTGCTAGTTGATTCTGAGGGAGGGAAAAGGGGTCTTCCTCAGAAGCTGCAATCTCCATATTGCATTGACTTAATGCATAACTCGAGATTAGGAGGCCTAGCTTAAAGAAGAGATGTTTGTTAAACTTTTTTTTCATGAGGCTATCAATCTTAAGTATTGCGTTTACAGTCAGTTCATACTGCTCATATATAACAGGTATTATGAGTATCTTTTAAACTTATGCTTCGCCAGTTAGACTAGCTGCTTAAGTTTGCCAAGGATTTATACCCCCTGCCAATAACTGGCAATTCAGGTCGTGCAGGGTATAAACACTATGCTCTAGTTTTTTTATGGTGTCAATCCTTTCATCCTCTTTCCGGAACTGCAAATTTATTTTCATTGTTCCATCCGGAAGAAAGACTGTCATCTTTGTCGATGTGGGCATTATAAAGCTTACTCCATCGTTTGGTCAATTTAAAGCGTGATCGGGCATAGATACGCTAAAGCATCCCTTTATTGCAAAGTAAAGAATTTATTTCCACATAAATAAATTAGGATATTTGAAGCTGTCCCTATGCTTTGGTTTTCAGTGGTCTTTCAGCGGTGAAAATTCGATGATTATGCTGGCAGATATACTGAAAGGAACCATGCCTGTTATGGCCTTTGGATGCATAGAAGGGTCATTGTTTTTTCTGGAGGGTTTTTGTATAGGGCGATTTTTGTCCGTCGGAGAATGTTTTCCGCCTGTTTTTGAGGAGAATCGAAAGGATTGTTATCCATTGCATGCAAGATTTCTTTTTCTGTGATCATCCGATAGTCGGCGGAAGCCACTGGAGACACTGGAAAGCTGCTTAATACCAAAGTATCTCCCGGCAGCCATTTTCTGGTAGTCTCAACAAAATCGGTGTCGGAATCGATGCCTAAGGCGATATTTTCAGTTGTGATTTTTTCAGGCCTATCTATACCTTGGTGTAAGTGCCAAAAATTTCCAAAGCCGCATGAGATGTATTGATATGTGTTTTCATGGGGTGCTAACAACAAGTAGTTCAATGTGAAAATTTGATCGATGCAATCTTTCACAAGTAAATCGTTTAACAAAGCGACCAATTCTTTGGGTTTATCCGCCATCCGATATAAAGCTCTGACCATACCACGGAAAATAGCTGTATAGATGACCCCTTCTGCACCCTTGGCTGAGGATTCCCCCATGAGAATGCCATAACGGCCGCCTGGCATTTCCAGGAAATCGTAATAGGGACCATTCCCTGTCGTGCCGCGGAAAGAATCGATACCGATGTCGACTCCTCTCCATTCCGGAGCCAATGGAGGTAGTAAAATTTTCTGCGCTTGTTTAAGATTTTCTGACAATTCGCTAAGTTGATCCCCTACCTTTTTTTCCTTATTTAAGGTAGCTGAGTTTAAATACGTGGTCACATCTGTAATGAAATCCACAATATCTTGGTAGCGATCTTCCGGACGCGGCTGCAGACATTTGTTCAGTACTTTTTGCAATCCTTTAGGCATTAAGGACAAATGAATTTGGCCATAGCTGAGCCTGCCAAGCACAAGTTCATAGGAAATGATTCCCAAGGAATAGATGTCCGACGGATAAGAGACATTCTCAGGAGACTCCCTTTGTTCAGGGCTCATGTAGATGGGGGTGCCAATCAATCGATTTTTTTGACTTTCTTCTGGGTTATTAGTTTCGGAAAGCAGTTGGGCAATACCAAAGTCGATGAGTTTAATACTTCCTGTTTCGGTCACAAGGATGTTTTCCGGTTTGAGATCGCGGTGGATAACGCCATGTGTATGCAAATGACAAAGGGCATAAGCGATCTCTATAATGAACTCTAAAGATCGTTTTAATGACATTGGATTTTGCAGGATATATTGCCGTAGGGAAATTCCTTCGATAAATTCCATAGCAATATATAAACCCCTGTCCCATTCACCATGGCCGAATAACTTCACGATGTTGGGGTGATTGGCCAATCCAATAATTTCGGCTTCATTGAGGAAGCGGTGCACCGCTTCCGGATGGGATAAATAACGGGGTGATAGGACTTTGATTGTTGTCGGCTCTTGTGTTTGCGGATGAGAGCCGAGATAAAGGATACTCATTCCTCCTTTTTCAAGAAGGCTTTCAATTTTGTAAGGGCCGATCTTTGGAGGAATTTCATGCTCTATCGAAGCAAAAAATTCTCCTTCAGGAGTAGGGGAAGAATCTGGTAAGTCGTTATGGATATTATCAGCCATTGAAATGCCCGGAAGTGGATTCCGTATTCATTAAAGTGTGCATTGGCGCGCCTACAAATTAACTATTCACGAACTCATCATAGAGCAATAGTGACAATCAAAGCTCATCCGATTTCCAAAATGCGGACACCAAGGGCTTCCCCGATTCTTAAGAGCTCTCCTTTGGCGACACATTTTCCATTGACTACGAGGCTGACCCCGTCTTCGGGCCTGATATCTAATTCCAAAAGATTTCCAGGTTGAAGTTCTAATAGCTTTTGCAAAGACATTTGGATGCGGCCAACTTCTACAATGAGCGTCATTGGCAAATCGTTAGTCGCAATTTTTTGTGATTCGTTTCCTTTGACGTTACCGGGGGGAGGGGTAGGAGGTGATTTTTTTTGATTGGAGGGAGCATTGTTAGCCGGAAGAGGGGGTGCCTCTGTTTCCTCCTCTTCAAATCCTGTATCTTCGAATTCATCATTCTCGAAATCGGATTCGTCTTCAAATAGCGAATCATCTTGGTTTTCATCATCGTCATTTGTATTTCTACTCATCGGAACGCCTACCTCTTGATACAAAGGGAATTCTAGAATCTTTATGCTGCCTTGCTTAATTTTTGCTCTATGAACAGGTGTGCCGTTTACGGTCATCAAGATCCGTTTTCGGTCAGAGTTGGGTTCATAGCTGCATTTGTCTAAAAGTAAAAAATCTCCTGCTACCAGTCGAGAGATCTCCGATTTCATCAAAGAGGTACTTCCAGCCTCTAAACAAACTATAAGAGGGATATCAGCGGAAAGCGGAGACGCTGCAATCTGCATTTGCACTTTCGGGGCTTGCCTTTCCTGCCATGATTTACGCAGCTCCTGAGAAATGTAAACCCTACCGGCTAAGTTTGTATTTTCCACAGTCAATGCGATGTCAATACAAAAAGACGGGCTGTTTGGCAAAGCTGTTGATTCTTGCAATTGGGGCGATAAGCCTTTTTCAAAATCGACTTTTCCTAGGGCATAGATTGCTTCCAAGGAAATAAAACGGTTAAACCCTTCTTTGTATTCTTTATCGATCGCGTCAGCTGTATTGGATTCCTTGGCAATAAGCAATGATAGCAATTTGGCCATTTCACTTTCAGGAAAAACCCAGCTAAGTGTTCCATTCAATGGTGCGATGTTCATATTCAATGCAAGGAGGCGCCTACCCAATCCGCTAAATAAATCGTTGGTCTCTCTCCATTGATAATCTGTTGGTTGCAAAGTACATTTTTCGACTTGTAATGCTTTGGCCAATTCGGATCCATATTGTTCCCAGGGGAAAGAAGGCATGTAGCCATACGCCGTTTCCGAGTCAAGCTGTAATAAGGAAGGAGGAATCTGCCTCAGCCAATCGTATGGTGTGTTTTTTGTCATAGTTTATCAAATGTGCAGTTGGAATTTGTTTGGCAATGTGCACAAAGCCTATAAATTCAAGGTATCACATGAGAATAGCCTTTGCCAATCAAAATTTGTACTCCAAGAAAAAGAAATTTTGGGATTCTAAACTTGGGAATTTGAGTAAAGTAAAAGCTGTACGTGTCATTGAAGCAAGAAGTAATGAATAGAATATTTGTTCATAAATTATAGAACGGTAATGAGTGTGCTTATCAAAGCCTATCATCTTAACTTGTTTGATCAAGAAATAACAGGATAAGCATGATCGCCTTCGGCGGCAGGATAGAAACACAGGGGGCTGCTAAAAATTGCACTGAAAATGTGCTATTCTTTGCTGAAGAGGGTTTATCTGATACAAAATGCCTTTTATCCTGCGGCCGAAGGCGATCATGTCCATCCTGTTATTTTTTCTGGTGGGCCTGCTGCAGCACAAACAAAAGATCAAAGTGTATCATCTAAACTTGGTTGATTAAGAAATAACAGGATAAGCATGATCGCCTTCGGCGGCAGGATAGAAACACAGGGGGCTGCTAAAAATTGCACTGAAAATGTGCTATTCTTTGCTG